>Ga0209342_10002373_pt1 | contig 20251 bp, 21 predicted proteins | sample RifCSP16_2_FD_184023 | JGI IMG/M metagenome (GOLD analysis project Ga0209342, IMG submission 184023) | Soil microbial communities from Rifle, Colorado - Rifle CSP2_sed 16_2 (SPAdes) (version 2) | ecosystem: Environmental > Terrestrial > Deep subsurface > Rock core/Sediment | place: Rifle... | reverse complement strand
CGTCTCGTCAACGAGGTGAAGCCCCTTCTGCTCATCGCGAAGAAGGTCGGGGTCGAGATCGGAGAGGAGAAGGAACTCATCGGCGACGCGATCACGTACGGGAAGAAGAGGGACGTGGAGCGCGCCGTCCAACTTATCCGCGAAGCCCAGTTCCGCCTGGAGGAGACGTTCACCTCGGCCCTGGCGAAGCGGATCGAGTCCGTCCTCGTGGAGGCGGAACGTTCCAAACAGACGGGCGGCGACGTCGGCCAGGTGGAGACCCTTTGCGTCGCCTCCATTGAGGCGCTGGAGAAGAGGGACTACAACGCCTCCGCGGAGAAGGTCCATGCGGCAAAGCAGGAATTCGACGCGCGTTCGGGCGGCTATGGGAAGGCTCGGAAGGAGTACGAGCTCTCGAAGTCCCTCGTGCTCGACGCGCGGAAGCTCGGGCTCGACCTGCGGGAGGCGAACACGGACCTGCGGCGGTCGGAATCCGCGCTGCAGGCCCGGAACTGGGACCAGGCCGCCCTCCTCGCGCTGCAGGCGCGGGAGTCGCTGTTTAAGGCGCTCCCGGGCCTCCTGAACGCGGAGATGAAGAGGGCGCGGAACGCCCTCCTCGAAATGAAGGTGAAGGGCGGCGACCTCGCGAAGCCCGTGGGGATCCTGAAACAGGCGTCGATCCACATCAAGCGCGAGGAGTTCGCGGACGCCTTGAGGTTCGTCGCGATGTTCCGCGACACAGTCGGCAGCCTCTAGAACGAGAGCACTTCCATCTCCCGCTCGAGGTTCTTGATCTCCTGTTCCTTCATCGTCTTCGTGCTGACGCTGACGAGGAGCGTGAACTGGCTCTCCGACGTGTGGTCCACGAGCCGTCGCAGGAACTTGAGCACGGAGTCGAAGCTGTTGCTGCTCACGAGGTACTCCACCCCGTCGAGCAAGATCGTGCCGCGCTGCGTGGCCTTCATGAACTCCTCGATCACGTACACGATGCGCTCCAGGGACGGGGGGATCGTCTCGACGGAGCCGCTCTCGCGCTCCGTGAGCCACAGGATGCGGTCGGCGCGGAGGTCGTGTTTCTCCCGGACGCGCCTCGGGTTCGACCGCGTGACGAGGAGGGACCTCCCACCCTGGGCTGAGACGTTCAGCAGTCGGAAGACTTGCTCGGGCCGGTCCTCCTCAATGAGGTACGAATGGCCCGGGCTGATGTCCCGCTCCGCGGCCCGCGCGCCCGCCTCGGGCTCCGCGAGGTCCTTCAGCACTTCCTTCGCGAGGTCGAGGCTCACCGGCTGGTCCATCAGGCTGGAGAACGCGATCACGCGGTTCAGCGCCCCGCCGAGCTCGCGGATGTTCGACTCCACGCGCCGCGCCAGGAAGGTGAGCACCTCCTCGTCCACATCTCCTCCTGCGTCCCGGACCCTCCGCTTCAGGATTGCCAGGCGCGTCTCGTACTCCGGGGGCTGGATGTCCGCGATGAGGCCCGATTCGAAGCGGGTGATGAGGCGGTCCTCGAGGTCCGGGATCTCCTTCGGCGGTCGGTCGCTCGTGAGCACGATCTGCTTGTTCGCGTTGTACAGGTCGTTGAAGGTGTGGAACAGCTCCTCCTGGACGTCGCCCTTGCCGGACAGGAAGTGGGCGTCGTCGACGAGGGCGACGTCCGCGCCCCGGAACTTCGCGCGAAACTCGTTGAGGCGGCTCATCGACATGGACATCGCCTCGTGGAACTCGTTGCTGAACCCCTCCGCGGTCACGTACACGACGTGCGCATAGGGGTTCTCCCGGAGAATCGCGTCCCCGATCGCGTTGAGCAGGTGCGTCTTCCCGAGCCCGGAGCCCGAGGTGATGAACAGCGGGTTGTACGCGCTATGCGGGGACTTCGCGACGGCCATGGCGGCCGCGTGCGCGAACCGGTTGCTGGGTCCGACGATGAAGGTGTCGAACGTGTACTGACGGATCAGGCTCGTCCTCTCGTCGCGGGTCGGCGCCTTCCCCTCGAGCGCCTTCGCGACGTCGGTCTCCGAGATGTCCGCGGGCTTGCCCTCCGCCTGTCGGTGTCGGACGATCATCTCGAACACCTGGCGCGCGCGGTCCTGCAGCCGGAGCTCCCGACCCTGCTCCATCGCGGGGAACGGCGGCTTGCGGATCCGCTCGATCTCCTCCTTCAGCCGGGCGAGAGACCGCGCGACCTCCTCGTGCGCGGTCGGGTCCTGGGCCCGCTCCCGGAGCGCGCCGATTTCGCCATCTAGGGAAGGCTCGTGCAACCCGTCCAACTCGTTGCGGAGCGGCTCCATCAGGAGGACGGCGGCCTCGAATTCCGCAAGGGCCTTCGCCGGATCCACCTCGCCCGCGTCCAGGGTGGCGGTGAGCTGGTCCACGGAGTAGCCGGCGTCCCGCCACGCGCGGAGCTGCTCGCGCACGCCGAGGGCCCGCGCTTTCCCCGGCCGTCTCTCCTCGAGAGGCGTCTCCTTTGCCGGTGCCTTCATCTCCTTTCGCACCCGTTCGATGCCCGCGTTCGGAAACGCGGCCCGGACCGGATCGAGGTCGACCTTCGCGTGGATCTCCATCTCGCATGCGCCCGCGTACGAGTCCTCCCACACGGACTTCAGGGCGACCTTTCCCGCCCTCGTCTGTCCCCTCGCGTGGTGGATCGCGAGCTCAGGGGTCCCGTCGACCACGACGACGTAACCCACAGATCGCCCGGCATCCCCCTCGAAGAGCGTCCGCACGTAACCCGTGAACGAATACCGCTTGAGGTCGACGAGCACCTTCTTCAGCGCGTCCGTCCCGCCGGCAGCCCTGCGGACCAATTTTCCCTCAGGCAGAACGGGTTCTTCCGGCAGGGTCGTTCCCTCGCGCTACATGCGGCCCTTCCCATAAAAACGTTCTCCGGTTCCCTCGTCGGGGAACGCGTCGAGCGGCGAGGTGGGGGGCGGCGAGAGCTGGCGGCGGACGAGATCGGAGAGCGCGGGGAAAAGGCGCGGCGACGGCGCGGCCGGGAGGAACGTGCGCACTTCTCCGTCCAGGACCGCCAGCAAGCCCACGCCCACGCCGTCGAAACGATGGCGGTGGCGGACGGCACGCATCGCGCGTGGGAACGGCAGCGCGACGAACGCCTCCGGGGCCCATACCTGGTACGCCATCGCCTGGCGGAGGGCATGGGGCCACGCGGACACCTTGAGCTCCACCGCCAACAGCGCGTCGTCTCGCACCGCGACGATGTCTGCGCGTCGGCCGGCGACGGAGACCTCGGGGACGGCGCGGAACCCCTGCATCTCGAAGTGATCCACGATCGGAGCGAGGAGCTCGACCTCGCGCACGATCGGTGCAACGCGCGCATGGATAAGCCCGTTGCCCCGGGTTCCGTGAAAGTGGAAAAGGGTTAAACGCGCTCCTCCCATCCGGCGCCGCGTGGGCGAGTTCCTCACCCTGGACGACGTGGAGGTCGCCGGGAAGACCGTGCTCGTCCGCGTGGACATCAACTCGCCTCTCGACCCAAAGACCGGGCGCATCCTCAGCGACGCGCGGATCCGCGAGCACCTCGCCACGCTGCGCGACCTGCGCGAGGCGAAGGTCGCGCTGCTCGCGCACCAGGGACGGGCGGGAAAGGCCGACTGCGTGCCGCTGGAGTCGCACGCGGAGCGCATGGCCTCCCTCCTCGGTAGGCCCGTGCGGTACGTCGACAGCCTCGTCGGCTCGACCGCGCGCGATGCGATCCGAGGGCTGAAGCCGGGAGAAGTCGTCGTGCTCGAAAACACGCGGTTCTACGCGGAGGAGGACGCCTTCGCGGATGCGCCGATCGAGAAGATGGCGAAGTCCCACCTCGTGCAGCGCCTCGCGCCCCTCGCACAGTACTTCGTCCTCGATGCGTTCGCCGCGGCGCACAGGGCCCAGCCGAGCATCGTCGGGTTCGCCGACGCCCTCCCGAACGTGGCCGGCCGCGTCGTCGAACGGGAGCTCACGATGCTGAACCGGGCGCTCACCTCCGAGGAGCGGCCGAAGGTCGCGATCTTCGGCGGGATCAAGGCGGACGACTCCCTGGCCGTGTCCCGCCACATGCTCGAGCGCGGGGTCGTCGACCTCGTCCTCACGACCGGGGCGGTCGCGCTCCTTTTCCTCGAGGCACTGGGGGTGGACCTCGGGAAGCCGACGCGCGCCGTGCTCGAGAAGGAGATCGACGGGTACGGAGAGCAGGTCGCCTCCGCGAAGCAGGTGCTCGCGAAGTTCCGCGAGCGGATCGAGGTGCCGACGGACCTTGCCCTCAACGTCGACGGGAAGCGTGTCGAGGTCCCCGTGCAAGAGCTGCCGGCGGAGCATCCCGCACAGGACATCGGCCTCGAGACGATTGGACACTTTGCCACGGTCATCGGGTCCGCAAAGACGATCTTCATGAACGGGCCCGCGGGCGTGTTCGAGCTCGCGCCGTTCGCGACGGGGACGCGGGAGCTCTTTGCCGCGGTCGCGGATGCGGACGCGTTCACCGTGATTGGCGGCGGACACACAGTCGCGGTCGCGGAGGCGCTCGGCCTCGAGAGGAAGTTCGACCACGTGAGCACGGGCGGCGGCGCGCTCATCAACTATCTGGCGGGCAAGCCCCTCCCCTTGGTGGAGGCGCTGAAGCGCTCGAAGGCGAAGTTCGCAGCGTACCTGTGAACCCGTCCGTTCCGATGACGGACACGGGTTTATTTGTGCGTCCCCGATAGGGACGGCGATGCCCCTCGCGCCTCGGATCCGCCGCCCTCCGGAGTGGGGCGTGGAGCCGGTGCCGCCGGAAGCGCGTGTGCTGCGGACGCTCGACCTGTTCGTCCTCTGGTCAAGCCTTGGGGTCGGACTGCTCGTGCTCGCAGCGGGATCCCTTCTCGTCCTCGTGTTCGGCCTCACGCTCTGGGAGAGCCTCCTCGTGTCGGTCGTCGGTTCGATCGTGGGCAGCCTGATGTTGGCGGCGGCAGCCTACCACGGGAGCCGCGCCGGCGTGCCGACGATGGTCAGCTTGAGGCCGGTGGTCGGGCGGGCGGGGTCGATCATTCCGAGTGCGCTGAACGCGCTGCAGCTCCTCGCGTGGGCCGCGTTCGAGTTGCTGATCATGGGCGTGGCCATTGCGGTCCTCACCCGCGACGCGTTCGGTCCCGTGACCGCTGCGATCTTCGTCCCCATCTTCGGCGCAATCGTCGCGCTGCTCGCCCTCGGGGGACCGCTCGCGGTCGTCCGACAGTGGCTCCGACGGTTCGCCATCTGGTTGGTGTTCGCGTCCACCGCCTTGATTGCGATCGCCCTCGCCGTCCGCGGCGTCGACTGGAACGCGCGGCCGGTGCCGGTGCCGGCCGCGTCCTCGCTGCCCGCCTCCCTTCTCCTCGGCCTCGACCTTGTGATCGTGATGCCGATTTCCTGGTGGCCCCTCGTGTCGGACTACAACCGGTTCGCGAGGACCGCGCGCGCCTCGGTCTTCGGCACGACGCTGGGGTACGCCGTCGCGAACGCGGCGTTCTACGTGCTCGGTGCAGCGCTCGTCGTGTTCGGCCTCGTCCATCCGACGGCCTCGACGGGCGACTTCCTGCTCGCGATCGGCCTCCTCGGCTTCGGCGCCTTCTCCTTCCTGCCGCTGCTGTTCATCCTCGTCGACGAGACGGACAACGCGTTCGCGAACGTGTACTCGACCGCGGTCTCGCTGCAGAACATCGCGCCCAAGTACCGCCAATTCGGATTCATCGTTGCCGCCACCGGTGTCGCGACCGCGGGCGCGTGGGCGCTCCTCTCCATGGGACAGTGGCTTGGCGGCGGGTATGAGACCTTCCTCCTTCTCATCGGCGGGCTGTTCGTGCCGTTGCTCGGCGTCGTGATCGCGGACTCCCTCCTCGTGCGGCGTGCAGGCTACCGGGCGGACGAGTTCGCCGAGGCGGCGCCTTCGTTCCGTTGGCCGGCCCTGGTGAGCTGGGCCGCGGGAGTCCTCCTTTATTACGCCGTTACATGGGGCTGGATTCCGGGATTCCCTCCCGTGGGCGCCACGCTTCCCTCGTTCCTCCTCGCGATTGGTCTGCACGTCCTCCTCGCGCGCGCGAAGGCATTGCTTGCCGCGGCGAGGCGCCCCGCGCCCGGCGGCGGTTCGTAAGCAAGGGCGTGCGCGGCGGACAACCTGACCCCTCGACCGCCCCCAAGCGCTTAAGTGGTCCGGTTCCGCTAGCGGCGACCTTGGCGGGAGCGGACGGGGTGACATCGGCCGAGGGCGGGCGCAACGCCGCGGGAAGACCGTCCCTTTGGTTCGAGCGCGTGTACGCGCGGGTCGGCCTTCCCTTCTGGGCGGGCGCGATCCTGGTCGGTTACGTACCGTTCATCGCCGGACTCATCGTGGGCTACCAGGTCGCCGGACTGTGGGATGAATTCCTGTCGCAGCTTCTCACCGTCCACATTCCAGTCGCCATCGGCGTCTTCACGTCCCAGCTGGGCGCGACTTACGTATGTGATCGGGTCGAACGACTCCGGGAATACGCGCGGACGATGGCGGAGGGAGACGCGCGGATCGACGTCGGTCCCATCTACCGCCTCCGATGGCTCCTCGTGGTGTGGCTTTTCCTGAACGTGTTCGGGAACGGCGCCTACGTAATCTCCGCCGGTGCGAAGTACACGACGTCCCAGCTCCTCCTCACCCAGGTGTCCACGTGGCCCATCATGATCCTGTTCCTGGCCACCTTCATCTGGGTCTTTGTCGGTTCCATGGTCGCGATCTACCGCATGGGACAACTGCCGTTGCGACTGCGGCCGTTCACGGAGGACCGGATGCTCGGGTTGGGACCCTTCGCGAGGGAGTCGCTATGGCTCACCGCCATCTACCTCGTCCTCGTGGCGGAGATCGCCTTTCCGCAGATCCTCAGCGGGGCCTTCGGTCTGCCTGTCGCCGTCATGTTCCTGGCCTTCTTCCCGCTGGCACTCGCCTTCTTCCTCCTCCCGCTCCTGCCCCTGCGGCGGAAGCTCCGCGAGGCAAAGTCCGAGAAACTGCGGTGGATCGGGTCCGAGTACTCGAAGGTGATGCGGTCCGTCGAGACGATCAACGGCGGGGTTGACGAACTTACCGCCGGACGGCTGATGGCCATCGACAAGATCCAGCGAGACATCCGGCAGATCCGCACGTGGCCGTTCGAAACGGGAATCCTCGCGCGGCTTGCAGCCATCGTCGTCTCGGTGACGGCGATCCTCCTGGCGTCGATCGTACGGCTCGCGATCGGCATCTAGGGAGCCGCCGCCAACCGCTGCCGTCGTCGTTCAGCCAGGCTTGCGTGCGTCGATGAGATAGCGGCACTCGGTGACGACGAGTCCATCGTCCGTGAGGCAGTCCGACTCGAACGCGAGAAGGGCGTCCAGATCGCGTTCCACCTCGAACTCGGGGATCTCCCACGGGGCGACGCACAGCATGAACACGAACTCGCCCAAGGACGGGTACGCGACCCGAGCCTCGTGCTCTCGGCTCTCGGCTTCCAGTCCGCGGTCACGGAGCGCGTGGACGTACCCAGATCGTTGATCGCCCCAATCTGTCATTCGCGGAAAGCGCCGTCGGAGTTCTCTCCAGTTATGGCGTCCGACCTGTTGGGTGAGAAACCGGCCGCCTGGGGACAAGACCCGATCGATTTCTCCCGGATCGAATTCCTCGTGACGGTCGATGACCAGGCCGAAGGAGGAGTCTCGGAAAGGAAGGCGGGTGCTCCGCGACCTCACGAGGTGAATGCCCAATGGCGACAGCCGCCGAAAGGCGACAGGGGCGTTCACGACCCACTCTTCGGTCGCGACCACACGGCCGTCGAGCGCGGACCGCAGGCTCGCAAGCAGCTCCCCGCCCCCGGTTCCGAGGTCGAGGGTCGCCCGACGTCCGTTGGCGTATAGCTTCGCGAGCTTCTCGTAATCCCACGGCGGACCTGGTTCCACCTCCCTCGTCCGCAAGTCCGCGAGGTCCCAGCCCGAGAATCGACGCGCTCGTGCCTTGAAAGGTTGGAGGCCAGCAAGTGCCGCGTCCCTGCTTCCCGCGCCGAATCGCTCCCGCACGCGCTAGCCAACCGATTCGATACACTTATCCTTATTCTCGGAGGCAGCCGGATGCTAGGCCTGAGAGGTCCAAGCACCGCCGCCAGCACGCAGGAACCCGAAAAGGCCATCCGGTCGAGCCCTCTACGGTCCGCCGGGTGTAACCGTGGTGAAGATCGTGTCCCCGCTGTCGCAGCGCGAGGTTGAGGCCGCTATCGTGGATTTCGAAGGTAAGTCGGAACCGTGGTCGACCTACGAGCTGGACGATGGCACCACGCTCAAGATTCGCGTGACGATCAACGCAATCGCCCGTCTCGAAGGCGAGTTCGACGCACACGGAATGCCCGTCTACACGGTCCAAAGCGGCACCGTCGTGCGCGTCGTGAAGTCGAAGATCCACGGCCATCCCACGACACCGGGAGCCGCGACCGTGAGGCCCGCGAGGAGCGGGCCCGAAGTTGGGTAAGGGCCTTGGACCGGAACCCCGTCGATGCGGGATGCTTTAGTGCTTGATCTGAAAGCCACCGGAGGGTGTCGAACCCCCGGCCTGCGGTTTACGAAACCGCCGCTCTACCGCTGAGCTACGGTGGCGATGGACGTTCCGAAGCGGACGCTCCTAGATAACTGTAACGAGGAGAACGTTAAAGGAGGCTCTCCGGATGCGAGACTCGTGTACCGCGTCTCCGGCTGGCTGTACGAGGACGGCCGATTCCGCGAGGGGTCGCTGACGGTCGAGGACGGCATCGTCGTCTCCGTCCGCCGCCAGAAGGCGAGCGACGCCGTCGCCACCGGACTCATCCTGCCGGCGTTCGCGAACGCGCACACGCACGCCGGCGACGCGGTCGTCCGCGAAGACCTGAAGGGGACGCTCGAGGAGATCGTCGCGCCGCCGCACGGGCTCAAGCACCGCGTCCTCTCCGCCGCCAAGGACGAGGACGTGATCGCCGCGACGCGCGCGTACCTCGAGGACATGCTGCACACGGGGACGACGTCGTTCTGGGACTTCCGCGAGATGGGCGTCCGCGGCCTTCGGCAGCTGTACGCCGCCGCCCTTGGCCTCCCCCTCCGTCCGCTCGTGTTCGGACGTCCGTCGGACATGAAGTACGACGCAAGGGAGGCGAAGGCCCTCCTGCACGCGTCCGACGGGATCGCGATCAGCTCGCTCCTCGACTGGGATGCGGGCGACGCCGCCAAACTCGCACGGGACGCGCGCGCCGCGGGAAAGGCATTCGCGATGCATGCGAGCGAACGGGTGCGCGAGGACATCGACGAGGTGCTCGACCTGAAGCCGAGCCTCCTCGTCCACCTCGCGGAGGCGACCGACGCGGACCTCGCACGCGTCCGCGGCGCGGGCGTCCCCGTCGCGGTGTGTCCGCGGTCGAACGCGTTCTTCGGCAACGTCATCGATCTCCCGCGGCTCGTCCGCTCAGGCGTGCGCCTCCTCCTCGGGACGGACAACGCGATGGTCAACAGCCCCTCGATGCTTCGCGAACTCGACTTCGCGTGGAAGGTCTCCCGACTCCGTGGGGACGTCGAACCACGCACACTCCTCGATATGGCCCTTCGTGGACGCCGCGGCCTTGGAGTCGAGGATGACGTCTCCCTTCGGGAAGGCGACGATGCGGAACTCGTCGTACTCGAGGTCCTCGGTCGGCCGACGTTCGGTGCAATCTTTCGCGCGGTCGAGACTGGCTTGGCTTTTGTGAGCGCCGGCGCTCGTGCGTGGGTCCGCCGCCGAGGGGGGCTCGTCGAGCTTGGTGGCGAACCCGGCATCGCGCGCAAGGGGCGCCAACCTCGAAGGCCGCGCGTCGCTCGCTGATGACGGAGGAGATCGATGCGTCGAGCCCGCCAAACGAACTCGTTCGTCTTCGGACACGTTCATATAGTATGAAGTATGTATTAGATTGCATGAAACTGATTCAGGCCCGGATCCCCGAGGCCGAGTACGACCTGCTCCGGCGGGAGGCGAAACGGTCCGGGAAGTCTCTCCAGGACATTATCCGCGAGGCCCTCCGTGCACGACTCCTCGAGGACACCGTTGACCCCGATGATCCCCTCTTTACCGCGTTTCCGCTGTTCCGCTCCAGGGACGGCCGTAAGGCCCGGATCTCCGAGCGGCATGACGAGGCCTTGTACGGGGCCCCTCGATGATATTCGTGGACTCGGGCGCGTGGTACGCCCTGATGGACGCGACCGACCCGAACCACGCCGCCGCCCTCGCGGGCTTTCGCGACCTCGCGCGAGGAAGGCTGGGGCGCCTCGTCACATCGGACTACGTCCTGGCGGAGTCTTACACCCTGTGCAGACTCCGGGGCGGGATGGACCCTCTTCGGCAGCTGGCGGCGAAGGTCAGGGGAAGTCCTAGCCTTCAGATGCTTCGAGTCACGGAAACCGAGTACGAGCGCGCCCTCGAACTCATGCTCGACCGCGAGGACAAGCGCTGGAGCTTCACGGACTGCACGAGCTTCGTCCTCATGGAATCCCTTGCGATCCGGGACGCGTTCGCTTTCGACGAGAACTTCGCACAAGCCGGGTTCGCGGTACATCCCTGATTCTGTCGTTCCATTCGCGGAGCATCTCGCTCCTGTTCGCTCAGCCCACCTACCAGCCTCGGGCGGACCTGGAACCCTCCCGAGACATACCTTTTTGGAGGGAGTCCCTTTCCGTCGTGTGCCCTCTCGATACGAGGACGTCTGGTCCCTGTCCGTCCGCCGGGGCTTCCTGTGGCCCGCGGTGGACCTCTACGGCGGGTTCGCGGGGTTCTACGACTACGGTCACCTGGGTGCCGCGATGAAGCGGAACTGGGAGGACGTGTGGCTCGAGACGTTCCTCGGCCTCGACGAGAACTACCACCTGATCGACGGGACGATCGCGCTCCCCGAGGCGGCGCTGAAGGCGTCCGGCCACGTCGACCATTTCACGGACCTCCTCGTTCGGTGCACGAAGTGCCGGGAGACGCACCGTGCGGACCACCTCCTCGAGGACCTCACGGGCGAGGCGCACGAGGGGCTCACGGCCGAGGAGACGGACGCGAAGATCCGCGATCTCAAGGTCCGGTGCACGAGGTGCAAGGGCGAGCTCGGTCCCTCGCAGCCGTTCAACATGATGTTCCCCATCGCGGTGGGGCCGCTCGGGCAGGACCGGGCATACCTCCGGCCGGAGACCGCGCAGGTCGCGTACCTCAACTTCAAGCGCGAGTTCGAGGCGCTGCGTCGGAAGCTCCCGATGGGCTTGGCGGTGATTGGCCGCTGCTTCCGGAACGAGATCTCGCCCCGCCAAGGCGCGTACCGGATGCGGGAGTTCCTCCAGGCGGAGCTGCAGATCTTCTTCGACCCGGCCACGTGGGACGCGGACATCCCGTTCGACACGGTCGCCGCCACGATGATCCACGTCTCCTTCGCGGACGAGAAGGGCAAGGGCGGGTTCTCGACGTTGGCGGCGAGCGACCTCGTCGCGCGTGGCCTCCCGCGCTGGTACGTGTATCATCTCGCGAAGGTCCAGGGTTTCTTCCTACAGACGTTGGCGGTGCCGCCAGAACGATTCCGTTTCGCCGAGCTCAGCGAGAAGGAGCGCGCGTTCTACAACAAGATCCACTACGACGTCGAGGTCCGCCAGGATTCCCTCGGCGGGTTCAAGGAGGTTGGCGGCGTCCACTACCGGGGGGACCACGACCTCGGCGGACACCAGAGCGGCTCAAGGGAACGTCTCGAGGTGTCGGTGGACGGCCGGAAGGTCCTGCCGCACGTGCTCGAGCTCAGCTTCGGCGTCGACCGTTCGCTGTGGGCGCTCCTCGACCTCGGCTACGGGACGCGCGACGGCAAGTCCATCCTCCGTCTTCCCCCGAGAGTCGCTCCGACCGGCGCGGCGGTGTTCCCTCTTGTGTCGAAGGACGGACTGCGGGAGAGGGCGCGGGCGATCGCGGAGAGCCTTCGGCGCGGGCGCGTGCTCTACGACGAGGCGGGCTCAATCGGCAAGCGATACGCGCGCATGGACGAGGTGGGCACGCCGTACTGCATCACGATCGACCACGACACGATCGCGGATGGGACCGTCACGATCCGCAACCGGGACACGACCGAGCAGCGGCGCGTTCCTGAAGCCTCCCTTCCCACGGTGCTGTCGGAACTCCTGGATGGGACACGAGCGTTCGCATCCCTTTAGGCGAACGGTCCTGGACACCTCCGGGATCGGACGTTCGACCTCGCTCTCGCGTTTGAGAAACGCGGTGCATCGAACGCTTAAGTGATAATCACCGGCGCAATGTTGATAGTCGCTGGGCTTCATGTCCTCCGGTGCCGGGGACGGGGAGCACATTGCACGCGGGGAGATGGATTGGGGTCATCGCCCTTCTGATCGCGATGGCAGGGATCTCCTCCCTCGTCGTTTCCGCGCCCACGACCCCGCCGATGCGGACCGTCGTGCTGCCGACCACGGACCTCACCCTCGGCCTCGAGGCGAGTCAAGACGGACGCATCGTGACGTACACGATTCACTTCGACAACGTCGGCAGGACCGTCGTCGCGAGCGTCGACCTCCGGGACCGGCTGCCGACGAATGCGACCTTCCTCGGCGATCCCGCGGACGTCGTGGACGGCGTCTGGAACGACACCTTCCGGAACGTCGCCCCTGGGCCCCACTCCGTAACGTTGGCGGTGCGCCTGGACGAGAGCGTGGCGGACGGAGACCGCATCGTGAACCTCGCGACCATGGAATACCTCAGCGCCGGGCAACCCGTCGTGAAGACGTACGAGCACGAGTTCCGCGCGAGCTTCCCGTCGTCGCCTTCACTCCCCGAGACACCGGCGACTCCGCCGACGATGCCGGCGTGGGTTCTCGCGGCGCCCATCGCCGCAGGCGGCGCGAGCCTGGCGGGCTATGCGACGTATCGCCGGGCCCGACGCCCGAAGATCGAGCAGGTGTTCCTCATGCACCGCAGCGGGATGCTCATCCGCCACTGGGCGGTGAGCGCGTCGCCGGTGCGCGACATTGACATCCTGAGCGCGATGTTCATCATCCTGAAGGAGTTCGTCCGCGACAGCTTCCGCGAGAAGAAGGGCGGCCTGTCCGAGATGCATTTCGGAGATTCCCGCCTGCTCCTCGCAGAGGGCCAGCACTCGATCCTCGCGACCGTCGTCAGCGGGGGTCGCATGAACGGCATCCCAGGGCAGATCCAGGCGGCCGTGAAGGATTTCGAGGCGCGGAACGGGGGCGCGCTCCCGGACTGGAGCGGGCAGCTCGACGTCCTCGACGGCGCCGGCGACGTGATCGACAACCTCGTGCGCGGCCGGTACGGCCACCTTCGACGCGCGACGTGAACTGCTGAGTAACGTATTTATGGAGCCTTCCCCATCGAATCGCATTCGATGGACCCGCTTCTCGTCGTCCTGAGCGGAGCCGTTGCCGCAGAGGCGGTCGCACTCATCCTCCTGTTTGTTTCCTTTCGCCGCCACCAGCGGTCCGAACGAGTGAATCCCTCGAGGGTGAATCCCGCGCCGACCGCAACGCCACGGACCCCCATGGGGACGCTTCAGGACGTGTTCTTGGTCCACCGCAGTGGGCTGCTCCTGAAGCACTACACCCGGCGCATGAGGCCGAACATGGACAGCGACGTGCTAAGCGGGATGCTCGTTGCGGTCCAGGAGTTCATCAAGGATTCGTTCCCGGGCGAGGCGGGGAGCCTCGACGAGATCCGGATGGTCGGCGGCATGTCGATCAGGATCATCGAGGGCAAGTGGACGATCATCGCTGCCGTCGTCCAGGGCGGGTCGTCGCCGGTGCACACGCTCCAGATGCAATCCGCGCTGAGGGACCTCGAGGCGCAGTACGAGGACCTGCTCATGGACTGGGACGGGACGATGGACCGCATCCCGGAGGTGGACCGCATCATGCAGCGGCTCATCGATGGCGGGTACGAGGAGCGTTCCTCACCACCGATCATCGCGTGAGCACAGACCGGCCGTGTTCGGCGCACCCGTGCAGAGGCTCCCAGTCGTGGAGTGTTTAGCTCCTTTGTCGTTCGAGCGTCGGTGATTTGTACGTCCGAGGACATGAAGGGCCTGATGCGTTTGACACGTTCCGAGAGAACCTCCCAAAGAATGTACGACAAGGCGCTGGAAATCGTTCACACTCCGACCAGTCCCGTCGATGGGTTCCGTCGATTTGCCAGGGAGTGCAGGGCCGTGGCGCCTCACTCCGTATGGGAAACGGTCGGGAACCTTGACCTGAAGAAGGATGTCGCTCACATCGAGAGGTGGTTTACGACCTTACTCCGACAGGAACCTCCACCCCGCGACATCAACGGCCTGTGGTTCGGAATCTCGGACCCATTCGTCGACCGAGAAGGCGATGCGATAGGATACGAGCTTTACCTTTGCGGTTCTAACGAGTTCGACGCGACGGATCTCGACGACCGCTGGGCTTCGTTTCCAGGATACGAACCTGCCGGTGCCTTCGCGGGATCTGATGTGTTTCACGTGCTGGGCCAGATCGACGTGGAGCCGAGGCGTTTCCGCCTTCGCGGGAATTCCCCCGCCTTCCCTTTCGTGGCATCCTTCCTTCCCCTACTTTACGCATGCCTCTTGGCCAATTGGCTCGTGGGTCGGAGGCCCAAACTCGTGCTCGGGAGAGCCGTTTCGCGTGGAATCGCCTGCGGCCATGACGAGGGGGACGCAATCCGCCTCGGTATCGTCGACTCGTCGGGGTATCGCCGCGCGCCTCTAGAAGAAACGCACGATCGATTGCGGAAGCAGAACGAGGAGTTGGATCGTCTCGACGACGAGGCAAATACGCGTCGCGGTACCCGCTAGGTTCTCCATCGCTGCGTCCAAGAGACACCTCTTCTCATATCCGGGAATCACGACCAAACCGTTATGAGCTCTCCGTCCCGATGGAACGACGGTCGGCGTGACGGAGTACTTCAAGAAGAAGGTCCTGATCCTCGGGGACGGCGCCGTCGGGAAGACATCGCTGATCCGCCGCTTCGTCGTCGACAAGTTCAGCGACGAGTACATCACGACGATTGGCACGAAGACGACGAAGAGGGACGTCGTCGTGGACTTCGACGGCAAGGAGTGGAACCTCAGCCTCATGGTGTGGGACGTCCTCGGACAGAAGGGGTACTCGGAGGTCCAGAACTCTGCGCTCGAGGGCGCAAGGGGCGTCATCCTCGTGTACGACGTCTCCCGGCCGGAGACGCGCGGTTCCCTCGTCGACTACTGGATCCCGCGCGTGTGGAAGGTCGTCGGCCGCCTCCCGATGGTCATCTTCGCGAACAAGATCGACCTGGCGGCGGACGCGAACGCGGAAGTGATCCAGCTCGGGATGATGGGCGAACTCTATCAGTGTCCCACGCACGCGACGAGCGCGAAGACGGGCGCGGGGGTCGAGGAGGCGTTCCGGACGCTCGCGCTGGAGCTCATCGCCGGGACGGCGGCCCCCCGCATCGTGCAACAGGTCCTCGTGGCCGGCGACATCGACGACTCCCTCGTGGCGGTCACGGACCGGGTCATCATGGACTTCTGCAGGGAGTTCGGCGACGTCGAGTCCGCGATGCCGATCGTGAAGCAGCAGTTCACGAAGGCCGGCCTCGACGTGAAGGGTCCGACGAAGGACGCGCTCCTCCGCGTCGTCGACTTCCTCTCCGAGGTCGAAGCGGGCTTCAAGCCCCCTGAGACCGTCTCCGAGAACCGTACGCGTCGGATCGGCTGGGTCCGAAAGGCGAACTGAGACCGCGGCACGCAAAGGGATCCCGGACGTCCGGTCCGCGTGGGGGGATTTCGGCTCTCCGAAAAGAAAGTACGCAACCGTCTAATAGGGGCCGCAGACCTCGCATGGGCGAGTGGTCGCGGTGTGGGTGTTCCTCCTTGGCCTTGGCACGATGACGGCGTTCCTCATGGCCATCGGCGTCACGCGGAACCGGATCCTCGGCCTGAAGGCGTGGACGGCCGTCTGGACGGGCGCCTCGTTGGGGTTCGCGGGCCTCATCGCGGCGGCGTTCCTCCTGCGGGATCCGTTCACCTCCGAGGTCGTTACGGGGGCCGCCGCGGGGTACGTCCTGTCCGTCGGAGTCCACACGGCCCACCACTACGTGGAGCTCCGGGGCAAGGCCGATTCGGGAGCGGAGAGCCCCCCATCGACCGCCGCGCGGATGGACCCTGCGACTGAGCGGTTCAGGATTCGCCGCCGCGCGGTCCTCGTCGCGGGCCTTCTCATCTTTCACTCCGCGTTGCTCGCCCGGTCGCTCTCCACGGGTTCCTTCGCGCTCGCGGCGGTTCTCCTCATCCCGATCGCGGCCTTCTCCGTACGCCTCGTCAGATACAGGTCCCGGCTCGCGTCGATCCTCGCGACCCCCACCCCTGGGACTTGAGTCCTCAGAGGACCACGTACGGCCCTTCCATGCGCGCGCGGCGGCCGCGTCTTCGTGCGTACATCCGGTAGTACTCCCGGACCCCGACCCCGCTCATGACAAAGAGCTCCGGGACGCCCCACTCCTCGCGGGCGATGCGTTCACACGCCTCGAGCAGCCGCGTCCCGAAGCCGCGGTGCTGCCACTCCCTCGCAGGCTCTCCCCGGATCGGGACGACGTGGCCGAACACCTTGAGCTCGCGGAGGAAGGCTCCCGCATCGCACCTGCGGACACGGGCGTACCCGACGAGCGTCTCGTCGGGAAATTCGAGGGATAGGAAGACCTCCGTGCCGCCGGACGCCCGGTAGTCATGGCGGCGGAGCGACAGGATCTGCCCGGAGAACGCGCGGCCGCGGAGCCCGACCTCGCGGCATCGGATGCACCGGCATCGCAATCCCTCCGCCGCCATCCGCGCGCGGACCAGCTCGCGGACGTTCCCCACGGACAAGCCTGCCGCCACCTCGGGGACGCCGATTTCCCTCTGGATCCGCTGAATCCGGACCCACGGCGGAACGAGGGGCTTCACCGCCGCCAAAAGGTCCACGACGCGCTCCGTCGTGAGCGCCTCGTATTCACCGCGCCGCCAAAGTTCATGGAGGCCCGTGCCCGGGAGGACAAGCGTGGGGTAGATCTTCAGCATGTCCGGGCGAAAGTCGGGGTCGTCGAAGATCGCGCGGAGCGATGCGAGGTCCCGTTCGAAGTCCGACCCCGGGAGGCCGGGCATCATGTGGTACCCGACCTTGAGACCCGCGTCCTTCGCGCGGCGCGTGGCCTCCCGCACGTCCTGGACCGTGTGCCCCCGGTTCACGCGCATCAACACGTCGTCGAACGTGCTCTGGACCCCGAACTCCACGCGCGTGACGCCGAGTCGCATCGAGAAGGACACGTCGTCGTCTCCGAAGCGCTCCGGCTTCGTCTCGATCGTGAGGCCGATCATTCGATTGGCGGCGGTCTCGTTCGCGCCTTGCGCTTCCTCGAGTGTGTCGCTCTCGAACCCGTTGAGGCCGTCGAAGCACCCCTTCACGAACGCCTGCTGATACACCGGCGGGAAGTTTGTGAAGGTCCCGCCGAGGACGATGAAGTCGACCTTGTCCGTCGAGTGCCCGATCGCTCGCAGCTGTTCGACGCGCGCGCGCGTCTGGCGGTACGGGTCGTACGCGTGTTGAGCCCCTCGCATCGCCGCAGGCTCGCCGCCAAGGTACGACTGGGGCGTTCCCTGAGCCGGACCGCCGGGACAATAGATGCATCGCCCGTGTGGGCAGGCGTACGGTTTCGTCATCGCGGCCACCACGGCAACGCCGCTCGCCGTCCGCGAGGGCTTCAGGCGCAACACTTCCGACCCGCGGGGCCGAAAGCCATTAACCAGCGCCACCGGCGCGCCCGCGTCTGTCGGAGGCACCAGCGACAGCCCACCCTGACAGAACTCGACCTCCGCGCGGTGCAACTCCCCCTTCGAGATGATCGCGCCCGAAAGTACCTCACCGACCAACGGTCGGAAGGGGGGGAGGATTCCGATGCACGCTCCGGAACGCTCAGGACTCGCCCTCACGACTTGGACGCCCGCCTCAGAATCCCTCCGATTCTCGAAAGCGACCAGGCCTGGCCCCCGGAACTACGTAAAGTACGTACGGAAACAGAAGTCGTCTCGAGCAGGGTTCTCTGTGCCGGACAGGACAGGCGCTCCGGGTGGGTAGGCATTGGCAGTACTGGCGAACGCGAGCCCAAGATCGTGTCTTCCCGGGGGCTGAGTGGCTTCCAAATACACGTGGATGACGTAGGTCTGACCAGTCACGAGTCTGACCCGCCCAGCGAAGTCGAAGTGCCACCACGATAGGTGGTGGTCCGGGACTACGGAGGTCGTCTCCACGACGACACTCCCGTAAATCGTCGCACGATGAATCGACACATGGGCGACGGTCCCCGAGTAGTCGTCAGGGAAAGATGGGATGCCATAGTAGGGCTCCTCAAGGAAGAGGTCCACCCCGTGCAGCCAAGGCTTCTCCGGCACGAAAGACTGTCCGATGGGGTCCCAAGACTTGACCCCATAGTACGTAAGAATCCCTCCCGAGCTACACAGGTCGTTCTTCTGATCGATCTGCCCGATGGGCTTTTTCCCCTGAGCGACCATTGAGGGGAGAGACGCCAACGCCAGAATTACGACGAACACAACCACTGTCACCGGTCGACGCATGAATGAACCCGCGAGGTACATCGGCGGAGGGTTCATAATGCCTCGTGCGGCGAGCCGACAAACAACGCCGACTGGCAAGGTCACCCGAACATCGGCCCGTCGTAGTCCTTGGTTTTCTCCGACTTCCCGCCGTGATGCCGCACGCGGCGGCGCTGCGACGGCTTAAGCCCAGAGAACGCAAAGTCCCTCCGCAGGAGGCGGACGTACGTGCGGTCCGGGAGCGGTTCGACCTCCACGATCCCGCGAGCTACGAGCGCCTTCAAAGAGCGCTCCAACACGTCTCCACGGAGGCTCAGCTCCCTCTCCAGGTCCCGCAGGGTGACCGGATACATCTCGAGCAACAGGCGGATGATCCGGGACTCCACCGTCCCCTCGACGATCTGGATGACCACGCCGAAGAAAACGTCCGCGGCCTTAAGGCTCTATCCGTACATCGTCTTCGGCTCTTCCGACTTCGCCTTCTTCTCCTCGACCTGCTCGAGGACGTCAATCGCGAGGACCATGTGGGACGGGATGATGCGGATCTTGCCCGCCAGTTCCCGGTGCGACTCGTCGAGCTCGATGCACATCGCGTCGTCCGGACCCACGGCGGCATACCCGCGGAAGACGCCGTGGCTCAGCATCGGCTTGTCGCGCGTCTCCACGGACTGCACGCGGTACCGCGAGCCCTTCGTGAGCACGACGAACGCGTCTTCGTGCGGCATCTCACTTCCTCTGCTCCGCGAGCTTCTGCAGGTGCTCGACGGTCTTTCTGTAGTTCTCCATCGCGACCTCGACGTTCGCCTCGACGAAGTTCCACGCGCGCGTGAGGTTCCCGTATCGGAGGCGGTAGCCCTTCCGCAGCGTCCCGCGGTCGTCGACCTGCGTCTCGTCGAGGAGGTCGATCTCCTTCAGCTTGTTGAGGTGGCGGTACACGGTCGCCTTCGTCGTCTTCAGCTTCACCGCCAGCTGCTCGGCGGTCCAACCGCGCTCGGGCCTCGAGAGGAAGCACTCCACGAACAGGCGGTAAGGGATGGAGTCGTCAATCGTCTTCGCATCCGTCTTCGGGTTGTATCCTTTCGGCAGGTAGCCGATCTGCTGGAGGAAAAGGCAGGCGACGTCGTCCAAGTCCTTCAGGGGCGTGAGCGGCGTGTTGCTCACGACGTTGATCTCGAAGCCCACGGGTATCCCATCCCGGCGGTCGTATCCACGTGGGGAAGATGAAGGTTCCGGCGCGACAAGTCGCGCTCACGCCTCGACGATCCCGCTCACGCACCCAACAATCGGTCCCGTGATTCTGCGTCTCGCGGGGGCGAGAGGCTTTATATCTTCCCGCGCACCTTATCGCGCCGATGGCGCGCTCTTATCATGTGATCGTCGAGCGAGACGAGGACGGCTGGTATGTGGGCACTGTCTCCGAGCTTCCGGGATGCCACACCCAAGCGAAGTCCTTGGACCAGTTGAACGAACGAATCCAAGAAGCCATCCGCGCATACCTCGGGCCGCGCAAATCTGCCCCGAAGGGCATCGAGTTCGTTGGAGTGCAAAGGGTTGAGGTCTGACCTGTGGCCCGCCTGAGGCCCCTGCCGGCCCGGCGCGTCCTCGTCGCTCTCGAAGAACTTGGATTCCGAATCGTCCGTCAGAAGGGAAGCCACGTCTTCCTGCGCCACACGGACGGCCGTACGACCGTCGTCCCC
>Ga0209342_10002371_pt1 | contig 20254 bp, 17 predicted proteins | sample RifCSP16_2_FD_184023 | JGI IMG/M metagenome (GOLD analysis project Ga0209342, IMG submission 184023) | Soil microbial communities from Rifle, Colorado - Rifle CSP2_sed 16_2 (SPAdes) (version 2) | ecosystem: Environmental > Terrestrial > Deep subsurface > Rock core/Sediment | place: Rifle... | reverse complement strand
CCAGGCCGTAGTGGTCGTTTTCCAGGATGTGCTCCGCCTTGGCCATGTCGCGGATTTCGCGGCTGCGGACCTTCCAGGGCACGGCCAGCAGCCAGTCAATGTAGTTGCGGCTGACGGTGGACTCGGCCGACATGGGCGGCATCATCTCCAGCCGCTTCAGCTCCTGCAGTGCCTTTTCCTGGACGTCCTTCCCCATCCCGCAGGTTTCGATCTTCTTCTTGAGCTCGTCCAGCTCGCTCTTTTCGCCCCGGCCCAGCTCCTTCTGAATGGCCTTCATCTTCTCGTTCAGGTAGAACTCTTTCTGGGCGCGCTCCATCTGGCGCTTGACCCGGGACTGGAGGCTGCGGTCGACGTTCAGCTTCTCCAGCTCGAAGTCGAGCAGGTCGCCCAGCCGGGTGAGGCGGTCGAGCGGGTCGGGCATCTCCAGCAGCTCCTGTTTTTCCTCGATGGTGAGCTGGAGGTTGGCGGCGATGGTGTCGGCCAGGCGCGAGGGGTCGTCGCCCTTCACGGAGTTGATCACCGTGTCGTAATTCAGGTTCTGGCTCATCTTGACGTGCTGCTCGAAGAGCTGGTTGACCCGCTGCACGGCGGCCTCGAGCTGCGGCGAGGGCACCACTTTGACCGCCAGCACGCGCACGGTGGCGCGGAAGAAGCCTTCCTCGACCTCGACCTTCACCACGCGGGCGCGCTCGGCCCCTTCCACCAGCACGCGGATGTTGCCGTCGGGCAGCTTCACGCTCTGCACGATGTTGGCGATGGTGCCGACCGGGTGGATCTGGTTGGGCTTGGGGTCGTCGATGGAGGCGTCGTGCTGGGTGGCGAGAAAAATCTTCTTGTCCGAGGCCAGCGCCTCTTCCAGGGCGCGCACGGAACTCTCCCGGCCCACGATGAACGGCGTCATCATGTGCGGGAAGATGACGACGTCCCGGATGGGCATCATGGGGACGCGCTTTCCCTCCAGCTTCTCTTTCTCCTTTTCCTTGTCCCGGTTGAACATGGCCCCCCTTGGTTTCCTACCCGGCCTTTTCCAGCCAATCGACGGCGATTTCGTGCCGCTCCACCATCTCCTGGGTGACCACGAACTCCCGCACCTTGCGGTGCGAGGGCAGGTGATACATCAATTCTAACATCAAATCCTCGAGAATCATACGCAACCCGCGGGCGCCCATCTTGCGCTGCTGGGCCAGCCGGGCGATGGTCTCCAGCGCCTCGGGGCTGAACTCCAGCCGCACGTTCTCGTACTCGAACAGCCGCTGGTACTGCTTCACCAGGGCGTTCTTCGGCTCGGTCAGGATGCGCACCAGCGCCGGGATGTCCAGGTCGCTCAGCACCCCCACCACCGCCAGGCGGCCGACGAACTCGGGGATGAGCCCGTACTTGATGAGGTCAATCGGCTGCACCTGCTCGAGCAGGGCAATGTCGCGGCGCGGCGCGGGCGTTTCCGGCGGGGCCGGGCTCGGCGTCAGGAAGCCCATGGAGCGCTGGCCCACGCGCCGCTCGATGATCTTTTCCAGCCCCACGAAGGCCCCGCCGCAGAGGAAGAGGACATTGGTGGTGTCGACCGGGGTGAACTCCTGGTGCGGGTGCTTGCGCCCACCCTGGGGCGGCACGTTGGCCACCGTGCCCTCCAGGATTTTCAGCAGCGCCTGCTGCACGCCTTCGCCGGAGACGTCGCGGGTGATGGAGGGGTTCTCGTCTTTCTTGGCGATCTTGTCGATTTCGTCGATGTAGATGATGCCCTGCTGGGCGCGGGCCACGTCGCCCCCGGCCGACTGCAAAAGCTTCAGGATGATGTTTTCGACGTCTTCGCCCACGTAGCCGGCTTCGGTCAGGGTGGTGGCGTCGGCGATGGCGAAGGGGACGTCGAGCATGCGCGCCAGCGTTTGCGCCAGCAGCGTCTTGCCCGTGCCCGTGGGGCCGATGAGCAGGATGTTCGACTTGGTCAGCTCGACGTCGTCCGTCTTCTTGTGCAGGTGGATGCGCTTGTAGTGGTTGTAGACCGCCACCGCCAGCCGCTTTTTGGTCTTTTCCTGGCCGACGACGTACTGGTCGAGGAACACCTTGCTGTCGGCCGGCTTGGGCAGGCGCGGGGGCAGGGTGGTGTCCGACCGCTGCTCGCGCTTCTCCTCTTCCAGAATGCTCTGGCAGACGCCGATGCACTCGTTGCAGATGTAGGCGCGGCCGGCTTCGCCCGGGGAGGCGATCAGGCGCTCGACCCCCGCCTGGCTCTTGTGGCAGAACGAGCAGCGCAAGCTTTCTTCCCCCCAGCGGCGCACCCTGTCTCCTCCTCTCCTCTTAGATGACCCCGGCGGCCCTAGCGGCGCTTCTGGTGGATGATTTCGTCCACCACGCCGTAGGCCTTGGCCTCGTCGGTGTTCATGATGAAATCGCGGTTGACGTCCTTCTCGATCCGCTCCAGCGGCTGCCCGGTGTGCTTGACCAGCAGCTGGTTGATGGCCGCCCGCATGCGCAGGATCTCCCGGGCGTGGATGTCAATGTCGGTGGCCTGGCCCGACAGCCCGCTCATGGCGGGCTCGTGCAGCAGCACGCGCGAGTTGGGCAGGGAGTAGCGCTTGCCCTTGGTCCCGGCCGCCAGCAGCAGCGCGGCGATCGAGGCCGCCTGGCCGATGCAGTAGGTGGCCACGTTCGGGCGGACGAACTGCATGGTGTCGTAGATGGCCATGCCGGCCGTGATCACTCCGCCGGGGGAGTTGATGTAGAGCGCAATGTCTTTTTCCGGGTCTTCGGCGTCGAGGAAGAGCAACTGGGCGGTGATCACGTTCGCCACCTGGTCGTCAATGGGCGTGCCGATGAAGACGATGTTGTCCCGCAGCAGCCGGGAGTAGATGTCGTAGGCGCGCTCCCCCCGGGCGGTCTGCTCGATGACCATGGGCACGAGCGTGGTGTAGCTTCCGGGTTCGTCAGGGTCGCGGGGCATGGTTGTTTGTCGTCGGAATTCTATCCCCGGTTCGGCGCGGTGAACCGGGCGTGAGAGCGGAGGAACTCAATCACCTTCTCACTGCGGACGGCGGACTTAATCCTACCCAGCCCGCCCTCTTTTGTCAAGCGGGCGCGCACCGCCTCCCCGCTCTGGCCGGCCTCGCCGGCCAGGCGCTCGAGCTCGCGGCTGATTTCTTCTTCCGTGGCCTCGAGTTTTTCCGCCTGGGCGATGCGCTCGAGCAGCAAGCTGAGCTGAACGTCCTGCGTGGCCCCCGGGCGCTGCTCGCGCCGCAGCCGGCCCCAGTCCATCGGCGCCCGCCGCGGGTCGATCCCCTGGGCCAGCAGGGCGCGCACCTGCCGCTCGAGGCGCGCGTCGAGCTGGCGCTCCACCAGCGCTTCCGGGACGGGAAAGTCGTGCCGGGCCAGCAGCGCCTCCAGCAGCCGCCGCTCGCCCAGCTGCCGCTCGCGCGCGGCCCGCGCCCGCTCCAGGCCTTCGCGCAGCTTGGCTTTCAGCTCCTCCAGCGTCTTGGTGTCGCTCACCCGCTGGGCGAAGGCGTCGTCGAGCGCGGGGAGTTTCCGCTGTTTGATTTCCTTCACGCGGGCGGTAAAGGCCACGGTGCGCCCCGCGAGATTCGCTTCGGGGTAGTCGGCCGGATAGGCCACGTTGAACTGCCGTTCCTCGCCCGGCCGCGTGCCGCGCAGGCCGTCGCTGAAGGCGGCGAGCGTCCCTTCGCCGGCCACTTCCACGTGGACATCATCGAGCGTGATGGGGTCGCGCTTCTCCTTCGGCTGGGTGACGACGCCGAGGAGCGAGGCCACCACCGTGTCGCCGTCCGCGGCCGCGCGGTCCGCCACCGGCTCGTAGGTGGCGGCGCGCTGCCGCAGGCCCTCGAGCTCGCGCTCCAGGTCTTCGTCCGTCAGCTCGATTCGCGCCGGCTCGACTTCCAGGCCCTTGTAGTCGCCCAGGCGGATCTCGGGCAGGACTTCGAAGGTGGCCTTGAAGCGCAGCGGTTTGGCGGGCTCGAACGAGAGCTCGGCGATGGCCGGGTCGCCCACCGGCGCCAGGTCCCGCTCCTTGAAGGCGTTCTCGAGCGAAGCGGGGATCAAGTGGTGCAGGACCTCGCTCTTGATGTCGTCCCAGTAGCGCCGCCGCACCATCTCCGCCGGGGCCTTGCCGGGACGGAAGCCGGGCAGGCGCGCCTGGCGGGCGAACTCGCGCGTGACGCGCTCGGTTTCCCGCTCCACGGTCTCGGCCGGGATCTCGATCTCGAGCTCCCGCTGGCAGGTGTTGGTTTCGGTGGCCACAGTGGTCTTTTTCTTTGACGCCCGAATCTTTCAGAGTAGCAGAGGCGCTGCCGCTTGGCAATCCGCCGCCCGGGCGGGTTCTGTCCTAGTTTCGTTCAACCCAGCGGCTCCCGCCGCTGGGGCCCGGTGGCAGGAGCCACCGGGTTGAACCTTTTAGAGAGCTAGCCGCATCTCGCCGTAAGCGTTTCCGCTCCAAACCGGGACACTACCCCCCCGCGGCGTATAATCCCTGCATGGAACGGCTCGGGCCAGTGGCGGGCATCCTCCTCGTGGCCGTCATCCTCGGGTTTACTCTGGGCGCCGTTTTCCTGCCGTTGATGAGCTATTCGCTGGCCATGAAGGACACCCGGGAGTTCTGGATCTGGGCGGGGGAGTGGATCGGCGCGGATCTCTTCCTGACCCTGTTGCTCTGCCGCAAGGAGATGGCGGCGCTCCTCAAGCGCAAGCCGGGCGCGTGAGGTCAGGCCAAAGACCCGCGCGCGGCGGCTAGCTGGCGGGCGCGCCTTGGCGGGTCAGGTCTTCGATGAGATGCTCCAGGCGCTGGCGGTTGGTCTGGGTGAGGTGGGTGAACTCGATGCCGACGCCCGGGTGGCCGTTGTCGGTGGCGTAGCGGACAACACCATCGGCTGTGACCGGCGGGGAAGAGGTGATGGTGATGTGCACCGCGGTGCCCACCGGCAGCTTCTGGCCTTCCACGTAAAGTCCGCTCACGCTCAGGTTGCCCGCCTCTTTCACCTTGATGGCTTTCTTTTCCACGCGGAGTTCAACCGGCTTGTCCAGCACCATGCGGGGATACTCGCGAAGGGAGGGACCTTCCACGGGGCACCTCTCGTTCAGTATATTGAACCCGGGTGCGAGCCATCGTACAGGGGTGGTACAGGATGTCAAGCGGGCGTTCACCCGGTTGAACAAAATGTGCTACGCTCTCCCTCATGCCCGCCCGCGACAAGAGCCCCTCCACCGCCGTCGACCGCGCCCTCGGCATGCTCGAAGCTCTGGCCGACTCCGCCCAGGGCTTGACCAATTCTGAGTTGAGCCGCCGGCTCGCCATCCCTAAGAGCTCGGCCAGCTACCTCTTGCGGGCGCTGGAGCGGCGCGGCTACGTCCGGCGCGACCCCGAAAGCGGCCGCTACCGCCCGGGGTTGAAGGTCTTGAGCCTGAACCGCGAGGTGCTCACCGGCCTGGGCATCCGCGACGCCGCCCAGCCCATCCTGCGGCAGCTGGTCGAGCGCATCGGCCTCACCGCCCATCTCGCCGTGCTCGACCAGGGGCAGGCGGTCTACATCGAAAAGGTGGACGCGCCCGGCTTCATCAAGATGGACACCTGGGTGGGCCGGCGCATGGACCTGCACTCGACCAGCGTGGGCAAGTCGCTGGTGGCGCACCTGCCGGCGCCGGAGGTCGAGAGCCTGTTCCGCGAGCGCGGCCTGCGCAAGCGCACCGCCAAGACCATTACCAGCCTGCCGCGACTCGTCAAGGAACTCGAAAAAGTCCGCGCCCAGGGCTACGCGGTGGACGACGAAGAGAACAACCTGGGGGCCCGCTGCGTGGGCGCCCCGGTCATGGGGCCGGACAGGCAGGTGCAGGCGGCGGTCGGCGTCAGCGGCACCACCGGCCAGGTCAACCGCGAGACCTTGCCCCGCATCGCCGAACTCGTCCAGGAAGCTGCTCGCAAAATCTCCCGCCAGCTAGGCTAACCCGGCTTCTTTGCTATACTCGTCCCGGCTGCGGAAGTGGCGGGTTGAGAAAGTGCGGATGCCGGTTCTTAAGACCCTGGGGGTTCTTCTTGTAGGGACAAGCCTGCTTGCCTTCGTTGCCGCCCAGCAAGAGCCCTCTGCCCCGGTTGACCAGTACAACCTCGGAGCCAGGTATTTCAACGGCCAGGACGTCCCCAAGGACTACGCCAAGGCGCTCGAGTGGTTTCGCAAGGCTGCCGAGCAGGGGTTTCCTCCGGCTGTATTCATGGTCGGTACCATGTACAACGAAGGATTGGTCGTGCAACAAGACTTCGCTGAAGCAGCCAAGTGGTTCCGGAAGGCGGCCGAGAGCGGGGAGCCTAGGGCGCAAACGAATCTCGGTGCCATGTACTCCGATGGCAAAGGAGTCCCCCAGGATTTTGTCGAGAGCGCGAGGTGGTTCAGAAAGGCGGCGGATCAAGATGAGGCCATGGCCCAGTTTAACCTCTCCTTGATGTATGACCAAGGACAAGGAGTAGCTCAAGACGAGGCCGAAGCAGCGAGATGGTTTGAAAAGGCAGCTGTGCAAGGGCACCCGGAGTCCCAAGTCAACCTAGGCTACAAGTACCTGGCAGGGAGAGGAGTGCCGCAGGACGATGCCAAAGCAGTTGAGTGGTTCAGAAAGGCAGCGGAGCAGGGGAACGCCGAAGCCCAAGTGCGCCTCGGGGCTTCGTACGCCGATGGGCGCGGCGTGGAAGGGAACTACTCGGAAGCTTACAAATGGTTCACCCTAGCTGGGCTTGCTGGCAATGAAAAAGGCAAGGAAATGCGCGATAGGTTGGCGAAGGACATAACCCGCGAACAAGAACGGGTCGCGTATTTCAACATCGGTGTCAGATACGCAACGGGTCTCGGCCTAACCGAAGATAAGTCCGAGGCAGCAAAGTGGTTTCGGAAGGCCGCCGAGCTGGGAGACGCAGCGGCGCAGTCCAACCTCGGTGCATTCTATGCGCACGCCATTGGTGTGCCGCGGGACGACGAAGAAGCAGTCCGCTGGTTTCGTAGGGCAGCGGAGCAAGGACATCCTCCAGCAGAATTCAACCTAGCCTTGTCCTACTTGGAAGGTGAGGGAGTGAAGAAGGACATGGGCGAAGCCGCTGGGTGGTTTCGCAAGGCGGCTGAACACGGTCATGTGGAAGCACAAACCTACTTGGGGCGTATGTATGCGTCTGGGAATGGAGTGAAGAAAGATTTCCGCAAAGCAGTGGAGTGGTTGACCAGGGCAGCCAAGGAAGGAGATGCTGAAGCCCAAGCCAACCTTGGGGTGCGATATCGAAAAGGAGAAGGAGTCAAGCGGGATGACGCCCAGGCAGCCTATTGGTTTCGGCAGGCCGCAGAGCAGGGGCTTGTCTGGGCCCAAGTGAACCTGGGTACGTTGTGCTTTCAGGGGGCGGGCGTCCCTCAAGATTACATTGAAGCCGAGAAGTGGTTCCGCAGAGCTGCTGAACAGGGCGATAGAGATGCTCAGGGAAACGTGGGTTTGATGTACGCAGAAGGTTTGGGCGTTCCTCGAGACAATGTCCTTGCCTATATGTGGTTCCATATCAGCGCGACAGGTGGGAATCAGAGGGCTGCTATTCCTCTAGCGCAACTCTCGCAACGTATGTCGGAGGAGCAGGTTGCCGAGGCGAGACGTCTGGCCCAGGAATGGTTGGCTGAGCACAAGACCAAGTAGCCAGTTCAGCTGGCCGAAGTGAAATCTTGGGGAAATTTTGGTGCGGAAGGTGGGACGAGCTTGTCCCGAGCGCAGCCGAGGGAAACCCACACGGCTTTCCTTTATGTCGGGCCCTTCGGCTCGTCCCGAGTCCGTCGGGACTCGCTCAGGGCAAAATTTCCTGGCGGAAATTTTGGTGCGGAAGGTGGGAGTCGAACCCACACGGCCTTGCGGCCACAGGATCCTAAATCCTGTGCGTCTGCCAGTTCCGCCACTTCCGCGCTGGTCCCATTGTACGACAGGGCAAGCGAAGCAGGTAGCGCAGGATGCCCGCTTGCCCCGAGCGGAAGCGAGGGGCAGGGCTTCCTGCGGTTCGTGTCGCGAAGGCCGCGGGTACCCCTCGGCTGGGCTCGGGGAACCCGCGCTACCTCTCCTGCGGATTAGAAGAGGCCCACCACTGTGCCCTGGTCGTTGACGTCGATGCGGACGGCGGCGGGCTGCGAACCCAGCCCCGGCATCGTCTGCATCTCGCCCGCAATCGGATAGAGGAAGCCCGCCCCGGCGGGAGCCGCCCGCCTAGAGTTTACCCAAGTCAGACAAGATGGTAGCGATGGCCCGGCGAAGGTCGCGCGGGGAGCGGATTTCAAAGCGGCGGGGCTTGAGACGTTTCATCACTCCGCCCAGCTCGTCCCAATCGGCGCGCCATAACCGGAAGCGAAGATAGTAGACGCGGCAGTCGCAGTCGGGGGGCGCCTTTACGCGGGTCGCGGGTGAGGTCGGTTCCTTGGGGGAAGAGGATGTAGCTGCTGAGCACGATGAAAACGCGGTGGGGAGGCGCCTGGGTCTTTGGGTCGGCGGGGGTGCGGCGGCCGGCGCCGGCGCGCAGCCGCTCGGCCAGCAGGTCGCGGAAGAAAGCGGCGGTCTGCTTGTTGGACGCCAGCTCCTCCACGCTGACCACGCGGGGATTTCTGGCGGCGACCGCGGCGCGCAGGCGCGGCCAGTCGAGCTCGGTCAGGTTTTCCTGCTCGAAGATGACCCTGCGGGCGTTAAGGTCGAAGCCGGTCACCCGCACCGTCCCGTTGGTGGGGCGGAGTTCGGTCAAGGGCTTGAGCGCCCCGGTCATTTGCTCGATGTTGAGGTAGTAGGGAACGAGTCGCCCGCTGTACTGCTTGGTGGGGCTGAAGTTCACGAGGATTTCGATGTCGAGCGGCCGCCGGGTGGCGAGCGGCAGCCACAGTTTTCCCTTCAGTTCCGGCTGGTAGTAGGCGTCCCAGCCGGAAACGGTGGTCAGGAATTCGACCGGGGGCAGGTTCCGGAAGGCCTCGGGCAGCGGCTCCGGGCGCAGCGGGGGGACCTCCACGTCGTGAATCTCCAGGCTGCGCTTGTCCGTCACCCGGTCATAGAGCAGAACGACGGCGCGATACTGTCCCGGCCGGAACAGGGCGCTCACCTGGAAGTTCAGCTCGTTGTTCTCCGTCAAGGGACGGTCCAAAGTATTCCGGGCGGGCTCGTCCGAGTTCAGCCAGGCGCCGCTCGGGTCCTGCACACGCACCAGCCAGAAAAGATCGTGGTGGGGTCCCAGGGGATTGAGCGCCTGGGGCTCGAGGCGAACCCGGAAGTTCACCGCCAGGCGCTGGTCGGTGCGCAGGTAGGGCGAGCTCACCCGCACCTCCCAGGGAATCTGCTGGATGGGGCCGGCCTGTACCCACTCGTCGAGGGGCAGAGCCGGGTCGCCGGGAGCCGGCTCCGGCGCGTTTTCTTGTGCGCCCCCGGGGCGCGCCGCCAGCAGCCCGACGCACACCAGCAGGACACTGGCCAGCCCGGGATGGCGGAAGCGCGCTTTCATCCCCGTGCCGGCAACCTAGCACGCCGCCCCCCGGAAAACAAAGCCGGAAGTCCGCGGGGGCGGACTTCGTCCGCGGGGGCGGACTTCCGGCGGGTTGGATGCGACGGCCGCTACTTTTGGGCCGGCGGCGTGTCCGGCGGGCCGACGTTCGCCGGCATCTCGCCGGTGAGCGATTCGAGGAAGGCCAGCAGGTCCTCGCGCTCCTTTCCGGTGAGGAAGTCGAGCGCGTGGACTTCCTTGTCGAGGCGGGGGTTGGAGGTGCCGCCGCCGACGTAGAAGTCAATCACGTCCTTCAAGGTCTTGAGGCTGCCGTCGTGCATGTAAGGCGCGGTGAGCGCGATGTTGCGCAGCGAGGGAGTCTTGAAGGCACCCTGGTCGGCCTCTTGCTTGGTGACCTCGTAGCGGCCGAGGTCTTTCATCACCGGCTCGCCTTCCTTCGAGAAGATCACGCCCACGCCCAGGTTGTGGAATTTGTTGTCGGTGAAGAGGGCATGCTGCTCGCCGAGCGCGTGGCAGGTGGCGCAGTTGCCCTTCTTCGGGTCGCGGAAGACTTCCAGGCCGCGCCGGGCCGACGGGCTCAAGGCCTTCTTGTCGCCGCCGTAGAGGTAGCGGTCGAAGGGGGAGTTGCCGCTGACGACGGTGCGCTCGAAGCTGGCGATGGCCTGGGTCGCCATCCCGATGGTGATGCGGTCGCTGCCGAAGGCCTTCTGGAAGGCCTCGCGGTAGCCCGGGTCGGCGTTCAGCTTTTGCTCCACGCCCGCCAGGGTGTGGGCCATCTCCACCGGGTTCTGCATCGGCCCGGCCGCCTGCTCTTCCAGGCTGGGAGCGCGCCCGTCCCAGAACTGCACGGTGTAGTAGGCGGCGTTGAAGACGGTGGGGGCGTTGCGCCCGCCCTTCTTCCCCTGGACGCCTTCGGAGAACTGCTTGCCATCGGAGAAGCCGAAGTCGGGATGGTGGCAGCTCGCGCAGGCGACGGTGTTATCCACCGAGAGCTGGGGATCGTAGTAGAGCCGCCGGCCCAGGGCGATGGTGGCGGCCGTGGGCGGGTTGTCGGCGGGCACGGGCACGGGCGGCAGCCCGAGCGGAGCGGCGATGGCGACCGCCGGACCCACCGGGTGGGCGGGCGCGGGCGGTTGTTCCTGTTGGGCGCGATAGTACCAGTACCCCGCCGCCGCGAGCACGACGACGAGGATGAGCACAAAGACCAGGCGCGAGCTCATGGGAATCTCCTTCCGGCTGCCGGGGGCTGCCAGACTTTAGAATTATTCTATTCAGGGACGGTTGTCAAGGGGGCCGCGTGTGACCGCGGTCACACGGCTTGTGCCGTTCCAACTATTTGACCCTAGGTGTACCTAACAAAAAGTTACGGCTACCTTGCCGCAATTCTGGTCGAGCTCGTCGGCGCAAAAAGTTGGAACGGCACTAGCGCAGCGCCGTGCCTTTGGTTTCCGGCAGCAGCGCCGCCAGCCCCGCCGCCACCAGGAAGGCCGCCGAGGTCACCAGGAAAGCTGCGCTCAAGCCGTAGCGCAGCGCCAGCCAGCCGATGAGCCAGGGGGCGGCGGCGCTGACCGCCCGGCCCAGGTTATAGCTCAAGCCCATGGCGGTGCCGCGGATCTCGGTGGGGAAGAGCTCGCTCGAAATGGCCCCGAAGCCGCTGAAGTAGCCGGTGCCGAAGAAAGCCACCAGCGGACCGACCACCAGGAGCGCGAGCGGAGAGGTGAGCGAGGCAAAGACCGGCACCAGCAGCGCGGCGGCCAGGAGATATCCGATGTAGCTGCGGCGGCGCCCGGCGGCGTCGGCGGCATAGCCGAAGAGCACGTAGCCCAGCCACTTGCCCGCCCCCATCACCACCAGCCACAGCGTCGTCTGGGTGATGGTCAGGCCGCGCCCGCCCTCGCTCACGGGGAGCGAGAGGAAGGCGGGAATCCAGGTGAACAGGCCCCAGTAGCCGAACATCGCCGCGGTGTTCATCAGCGTGGCGATGAGGCCGTGGCGGCGCACGTCCGGCTGCCAGAGCCGCCGCAGCGGCACGCGCCCGGGCTGGCGCGCTCGCCAGATCTCCGGCTCCCGCACCCGCCGCCGCACCCAGAAGACCAGCAGCGCCGGGAGCACGCCGACGAAGAAGACCGCGCGCCAGGCGGGCAACTCCCATCCATGCGGAAGCGCCACCGTGCCCAGGCCGAGGAGCAACCCCGCGGTGACCGCCGCCAGGCCTTCCCCGATCGCCCAGCTCGACTGCATCAGCCCGAGGGCTTTGCCGCGGTGCTCGGCCCGCCAGCTCTCGGCCACCAGCGCCGCCCCCGTCGTCCACTCCCCGCCCATGCCGAGCCCGAGGACGAAGCGGAAGAGCCCGAGCTGGACGATGCTCTGGGCCAGGCCGCAGGCGCCGCTCGCCAGCGAGTACACCAGGATGCTTCCCATCAGGGCGCGGGTACGGCCGACGCGGTCGGCGAGAAAGCCGAAGAGCGCCCCGCCCAGGGCGGAGGCGAACAAGGTGAGCGAATTCAGGAACCCCGCGGTGGCCTTGTCCATCCCGAAGTGCGCGATCAGGTGGGTGAGCACCAGGGCGTAGAGCATGACGTCGAAGGCGTCGAGCAGCCAGCCCAGGCTGCCGGCGAGGAGCGTCTGGCGCTCGTGCGGGGTAGCGGCGCGCAGCCAGGCGAGCGGACCGGGTCGCGGAGGAGTGTTCATCGGCGGTTCGGGCTCTTATACCCGAAGGCCGCCGCTAGGGAAAGCCTCGGGGCTTGTGTTTTCCCCGCGAGAGTGCTATTAGCTGCGGCAGTTGTCCGTTGGCTGGAGTCAAATCTCGCGTCGTGGAGGACTCCCATGGGCCAATCCCCGCAAGCGCCCTCGAGCTCGTCCGGTGGGCTGGAGCCGAACATCGCCGCCTTGCTCGGCTACCTGATTGGCATCCTGGCCGTCGTCTGGCTGGTGATCGAGCCCTACAACAAGGACCGCTTTATCCGCTTCCACGCCTTTCAGGCCATCGGCCTTTTCATCGCCTGGTTCGTGCTAATGATCGCCTTGACCATCCTGTCGGTGGTGCTGGCGTTCATCCCCTACGTCGGCGGGGTCATCGCGCTGCTGCTCTGGCCGGTGTTCGGGCTGGCGATCTTCGTGGTGTGGGTGCTGCTGATGGTCAAGGCCTACCAGAAGCAGATGTGGAAGTTGCCGGTGATTGGCAACTTCGCCGAGCAGATGGCCAACAAGGTCTAGCCCGGAATCGAGCGGCCGCCGCGGCTAGTCGCCGCGCACCGTGGCGTCGTTGAGCGACCAGTCGTAGTTGTAGAACTCGACCCGGGGCTTCTCCTGCCGGATGCGAGCCGCCGTTTCTGCCGGCAGGTAGCGCAGCAGGTAGTCCACCGCCGTGGCGGAGCCGTCCGCCGCCCCGGCCCGGCGGGTGAAGTCCTCCTCATACCATTCGAAGATCTTCGAGAGAAACAGCACGTCGCCGCGCATCCAGACGTTTTCCTCCCGGCCGATGAAGGCGCGGGCGGCCTGGTCGAGCTGCGCCTCCAGGGTCTCGGCCCGGTAGGGCTGGCGGGCGAGCGGGGGGCAGCTGGCGGAGGCGCAGTTGATGGCGAAGTGGATGCGCGGGTCGGCGAACTGCCGTCGCAGGATGCCGTGCTCGATGTCGTCCAAGCTGACCCGGCGCCCCCCGGCCACCAAGCGGTCGCGCTTGAAGAAGAGCAGGCCGAAGCCGAACTTCAAATCGCGCACGCTTTCCACCGGGTAGGCCTCGACCACGGTGTGAAGGACGAAGGCGTTGTAGGCATTGATCCAGTAGGCCATCTGCGCCGCCGGGGTGGGGAAGAGCTCGGGGCGGTTCTCGGGACTGACGGCGGCGAGCTGTTGGATGAAAGCGTTCAAATCGCCCGGGTTCTGCTTGAGGGCAGCGTAGCGCACCCGCCCCTCCGGGGTGACGTAGGTTTCAAGCACGCGGGCGTAAGCGGCGTAGTCGAAGTCTTCTCCCGGCCGCCCCTGCGCGCCCGCCGCGCCCGGGGCCACCAGCAACGCCAGCAAGGCCGCCCCGGCCGCCATTGGGCCGCCGAGTTTCCCCTTGACAATTTTCAGTGCGGATGCCATTTGTTAGGGCTTTTGTGTCTCTGCGGACACTGCTATTCTAGCGCGTCCGCCCCGAAAACGCATGGCCAAAAAAGTTCGCGTCTGCTTCCACGACCGCTGCTTCGACGGCACCTCCTCGGCCGCCGTTTTCACCCGTTTTTATCGCGAGTGCGTGGACGCCCAGGCCGGCTTCGCCTACACCGGCCTGACCCACAAGCCCGCCGGGAGTCTGTTCGACGACGGCCTGTTCGACGCCGACGAGAACGTCATCGTGGATTTCAAGTACTCGCCCTCCCCCAAGCTCACCTGGTGGTTCGACCATCACCAGAGCGCCTTCTTGACGCCCGAAGACGCCGAGCACTTCCGCCGCGATTCGAGCGGCCACAAGTTCTATGACCCTCACTACAAGTCCTGCACCAAGTTCCTGGCCACGGTGGCCGGCGAGAAGTTCGGCTTCCGCGCCGAGCCCCTGGCCGAGCTCATCCGCTGGGCCGACATCATTGACGGCGCCCAGTACGACAGCCCCGAGGCGGCGGTGAAGATGAACGTCCCCGCCACGCAGATTGCCCTCGTCATCGAAGCCTCGAAGGACGAGCTCCTGACCACCAAGCTGATCCCCGAGCTGGCCGCGAAGCCGCTGGCCGAGGTGGCGCGCCTGCCCTTCGTGGTCGAGCACTTCCGCGAACTCTACCGCCGGCACGAAAACTCGATGGACATCCTGCGGAAGAAGGTCGAGGCCGACCGCGGCGTGGTCTTCTTCGACGTCACCGACCACCCGCTCGAGGGCTACAACAAGTTCATCCCCTATTACCTCTACCCCGACTGCTTCTACAGCGTCGGCGTCAGCCGCTCCACCCAGCGCCTCAAGGTGGCGGTGGGCTCGAACCCCTGGAAGCAGCCCACGGGTGAGCGGGAGAAAAACCTGGCCTCCATCTGCGAGCGCTACGGCGGCGGGGGGCACGCCCGCGTCGCCGCCATCAGCTTCGAGGCCGGCGAACTCGAGCGCGCCCGCCGGGCCGCCCGCGAAATCGCCGACGAGCTCCGCCGCTAAGGCCCGAAACTCGAAATTCGAAAAACGAAACTCGGGAACAGCTCTCTTCAGTCCGAGTTTCGAGTTTCGCTTTTCGATTTTCGTCCTTTGAGGTTCTCCGGCAGCAGGTCTTTGCTGCGGATCGGGCCCTTGAGCGGCCCGTCGGTGCTCATCGCAAACCCGAGCGACTGCGCCGCGTCTAACGCCCCGTGCGTGCTGTAGAGGGTGACGAACCGCTGAAACGTCCCGCTGCCGTAGTAGTAGCCCGGCTTGAGGCTGACGAGGATGTCGGCGCGGTTCGCGACGTGGTTCGTCGCCCACTGCCACAGCCGGTAGCCGGCGTCCGGGTAGCGGTGCCCTGCCGTCGCCGTGAAGAAATCGGCGTCCTTCCTCCAGGGGTCCTCTCGTTGTGAGCTTATTCTTCCCGTTCGCACACCGATTTCATCGAAAATAATCGAAGGGAGCGGGACTATCGTGCTTAGCTCGAGCGGATCACCGATGATTGACTCATAACCAAACCCGGATGCGTCTGGCTTCCAAACCACCCGGGCACGCCCACGCGAGCTTTCGATGAGAACGCTGTTGCGGAATACCTCGGCTACGGCAGGAGGTAGATCCGGGTCGATATTGGTATCGCGACGGATAACCACATCCACGCCTTCCATTTGCACCAGGTCGGCGGCCAGCTTAGCAGTAGCCCCTCGCTCGCAATAGACCGCCAAGAACCCAACCAGCCCGTACGCAGGCACGACGACATCCCCGGAGGGTTGGAGGCTGTGCCAGTCTTCGATCCGATAGTGCAAGCGCCAGCCCTTCGACTCAAGGAACTGCTTGAGCGGCACGGGGTGGCTCTCGACCAGGCTGTTGCCGTGGTCGGAAAAGAGCGTGATGCGGAGCTTGCCGCCGCTGTCGAAGTAAAGCTCGCGCAGGAGCGAATCCACTTCCGTCAGCAGCCCCCGCATCTCTTCCTTCGGGAGGATGTGGTAGAGCGAATCGCTCGAAGCGATGTGGGCGAGGAAAACTTTCTCGTCCGAGGCGAGGAAGCGCTTGCGCAGGCGCCCGAGGTCGGCGCGGTAGCTCTTGTGCGGCAGCAAGTAAGTAACGCCCTTGAAGTAGCCCGGCATGTCGTAGTCGAGGAGCTCAAGGTAGGGGATGTTCTTGCCGGTGAGGGTCGTGAGCGCGCCGCCCGCCAGGCGGTTCGCGGCGCGGTCGAAATAGCGGTGCTCGTAGCCGGGCACCGGCCCGGCGTGGAAAACATCGGTCAGCGCGCTCTCGCTGTCGGAAGGAAAGGGCGAAATCAAGGGCGCGGGGCGGAAGAACTCGCGGAAGTAGCCTTCCTCCCAGAGCGTGAGCATCTCCTGGTAGGGCACGCCGTCGAGGCAGAGGACGAGCCAGCGGGCGTCCGGGTCGTCGGCCGCCGGACGTGCGAAACTCGCGGGCGCACCGCCTTCGGTGAGCACCTGGTCGACGGCGCCGTCGTTGTCGGCGTCGAGCGCGACCACGCGGTCACCGGCCTGGCCGCGCTTGTCCACGCGCACGTAGGTGAAGCTGCCCCCGCCGCCGGGATTCGCCGGCGTGACCGCCACGCGCCGGTAAGCGACCGGCACCGGCCGCCCCCAGGTGTGAATCTTCCACACGCCGCCAGCCCGCCGAGCGCCACCAGCGCTCCCAGCAGTCCGAGGATGATTTTGCTGCGCCGGCGCATGGCGAGCCGCTAGTAGAGCACAGGTGAGGCGAGCGAGGCCAGCCGCGCGCCGCCGCCGGCGGCTTGACCGTTTCGGCGACGGGTTGCTATAAGTGAAGGTGTCGGTGGGCCGCTAGCTCAATTGGTAGAGCAGCAGACTCTTAATCTGCGGGTTCCAGTCCCGAAACTTCGGGACGAGGCTTCGAGAGGATCGCGGGATTTCCGCACCGGGCCGCTCGCCATGTACGTTTACATCTTCCGCAGCACTCGCACGGGCAGATACTACGTCGGCTCCACGCAGGACTTGTCCCGCCGGTTGGCCGAGCACAATCAGCCGGAAGAGAATCCGAGCCGTTGGACCCGGGGCGGAGCTCCGTGGAAACTCGTGTTTTCGGAAGATTTCCTTCGCGCCACGCAGGCTGTGCGGGCGGAGAAGTTCATCAAGCGCATGAAGAGTAGAGACTTCATCGAAAAACTGGTGCGAGGAGAGCGCACGCTGGAAGCTTTCAAGAGATAGTAGGAGGCTGTCGGCTTGACCGTTTCGGCGACGGGTTGCTATAAGTGAAGGTGTCGGTGGGCCGCTAGCTCAATTGGTAGAGCAGCAGACTCTTAATCTGCGGGTTCCAGGTTCGAGTCCTCCGAGGCTTCGGGACGAGTCCTGGGCGGCTCACCACCTCATTCCCCAGCGGCCGTTCAGCGGGTTCCAGTCCCGAGGCTTCGGGACGAGTCCTGGGCGGCTCACCACCAGTTCTTTTGCTTCCCACCCTTCAAGAGCGGAAGGGTGGGCCACCCGCCCTGTCCACTTTCAGCTGAACCTGTTCCTCGAGACTATTCCGGCTGCTGCCGTCGCGACGACTTATGAAGACGCGAGCTTCCGCCTCGTTTTGGAGTGGTCGGGGAACATTGATCGCCAAGCTCGCATATGCCAAGCTGGCGGGAGCGCCGCCGCGCTAACCTGCTGAAGAATTTAGTAGTTGTTCCGGGTGCTGTCGAGAAACCCGACGGCCGGTGCGGGAAATTCCTGCACTTTGCGTCAAATCACACCCGCGGCGGGCGCACTACGCTGTCGAAGCGAAGCTAGACGCCGCTTGAGGATTTGTGGGGCGGGAATTCCGCCTTTTGCGGCGATCCTGAAACTCCTGCACAACAAGGGGCTTGTGGGCGGGACGGCGAGGAGAGCCTGGGAATGGAGCTGCAAGCGTCTCCATGGGTTGCCTCCGTAGTTTCTGGCAGGGCACTTGCTCCCTCCACCAGCGGGAAGGGCGGGGTTTCCGTCCCCGCTCATGGAGCCTGAACCGGAGTGCGAGCCACTCGCCTTGCGGGCGGGGGTCTAGCTGGACTCCTAGCCCTTGCACTGGTGAGCCTCGGACAGGACAGGGTTGAACACCCCGCCATTGGGCAGTCGGAGGGCGGCGGGGGGATTGATTACGCCGCCTGCGCCGGGTGCCACACCGACAAAACCTCTGCGCCCGTGGTGCATCCGCCCGTCGAGATGGGGTGTGACACCTGCCACCAGGTCTTCCAGGAAGAGGACGAAACCGAGATTCGACTGACCGCCGAGGGCAACGAGCTGTGCTTCACCTGCCACGGCGACAAACAGCCGCAGCCTGACCAACTCCTCCTGCACGCTCCCGTGCGCACCGGGCGTTGCATCGTCTGTCATGATCCCCACGGCAGCTCGAGCGAACACCTGCTGCAACGGGGTGTCGACAGCCGGGAGGCGGCGGAAAACCTCTGCCTCGGCTGCCACGCCGACATCAAGGCGCAGATCGACAAGCCGGTGGGGCACGGCGCGGTGGACCTGGGCTGCGCCACCTGCCACGCCACGCACAAGAGCGAGCCAGCCGGTGCGGAGGGGGTCTTTCACCTGACCCAGGCCGAGCCGGAGCTTTGCCAGACCTGTCACGACCCCGCGGACGCCGCGCTCCAAGAAGCGCACCTCGGCCAGCCCATCGCCCGCGCCGCTTGCACCGAGTGCCACAACCCGCACGGGTCTGAGCAGACGAAGCTGCTGAATAACTTCGTCCACTCTCCCTTTGCCGACAAGCAGTGCGACCTCTGCCACCAGGAGCCGCGTGAAGGGCAGGTCGTCCTCGTGGAAGGAGCCCGGCGGGAGCTTTGTCTGACCTGCCACTCCGACATGCAGGAACGCCTCCACCAGGCCAAGTTCACGCACACCGCCCTCGGCAGCGAGCGGGGCTGCGTCGCCTGCCACAGCCCCCACGCCGCCACCTATCCCCATCAGGTGCGGCGCGGCCCGGTGAATCTCTGTTTGGGCTGTCACCAAGACCTCGCCACCGCCCGGGTCGAGAAGGCTTACCTCCACCGCCCGGTCTTTGAGGCAAGCTGCTTGATTTGCCACCAGGAGCACACGGGCGCGCGCGCCGGGCGACTGCGGGCCGAGGTGAGCGACCTTTGCCTGGAGTGTCACGGCAGCCAGAACACTGCCCGCTTTCAACAGCCGGGCCCGGTGAAGCTGTTCGGCGGGGCGGTGGAGCTGGCGGCCGGTGCCCTCACCGGAATGCGAATGCTCGCGGTGCGAGCCGGGGCCACGCGCGGCCACCCCTTTCCTTCTCACCCCTTGGCCAACGACAACCCCGGCACCTGCGTGACGTGCCATAACCCCCACGCCGCCAACGGCAGCCCGAAATTGCTGGTCACCGAGACCGCGAGCAGCACGCCTCTCTGCGTGCGCTGCCACAAATGAAGGAGAAGGAGGAGCAAGCGTGAAGAGTCGAATCCCGCGTGGCGGGGTGAGCGTGGGGGTCGCGGCGCTGCTAACCCTGGCGCTTCTTCCTGCACACTCGGGACAAAGGGCCAAGAAGCCCGCGGCCGAGCCGGCCCCGGCGGTCACCGAGCTGGTCTGGCCGCTGCCGCCAGCTCCCCCTCGCATCCGCTGGGCCGGGCAGATCACCGACCTGAACGCGGTGAGGGGAAAGATTAAGAAGAAGCCGAGCTGGATTGATCGCATTGCGGGCGTTAGGGAGGCCGCGGAGCCGGAGGCCCGCTTGCAGAAGCCCTACGGCATCGCCGTGGACTCGCGCGGGCGCCTCTACGTCGCCGACGGGTTGCAACGGGTGGTCTTCGTGCTCGACCGCGCCGCCCAGCGCGTGGAGGTACGCGGGGGCTCGGCGCGGGTGGCCCTGGCTCTGCCCATCGGCGTGGCCGTGGACGCCGAAGACCGCCTGTTTGTTTCCGACTCCTTCAATCACACCATCACCTGCTTTGATGCCGAGGGGAAGGTGCTGGCGCAGTTCGGTCGGGAAGAGCTGGAGCGGCCTGGGGGCATCGCCATCGACCGCGAGCGCCACCGCCTGTATGTCGCCGACGCCAAGGCAAACCGCGTCGCCGTCTTCGACGCGGAGAAGTTCGCCTTCGAGCGGTTTGTCGGCAGTCCCAGCACGCCCGGGGCGGGCGAGCCGGGACGCTTCGCCGCCCCCACCAATGTGGCGGTGGACTCGAAAGGGAATCTGTACGTCACCGACACCTGGAACCACCGCGTGCAAATCTTCGACCGCCGCGGGCGCTTTCTGCGCGCCTTCGGCAGTCATGGGACGCGGCCGGGGAACTTCGTTCGACCCAAGGGCATTGCCGTGGACTCCGAGGGGCACATCTACGTGGTGGACGCCGAGTTCAACAATTTCCAGATTTTCACCCCCGACGGCCAGCCGCTCATGGCGGTGGGCAGCCTGGGCCCCGACCCCGGCCAGTTTACGCTGGTCGCCGGCATTTGCATTGACTCGCAGGACCGCATTTACACCACGGAGCAGGAAGGCGGGCGGGTGCAGATCTTCCAGTATCTGCGTCAACCGGATTCCGTTGCCCGGAAGGAGGTGAACCCCGGAATCAAATAAACAGCTCGTACTGTTGGTTCAGAAACTCCTCTTCCCAAGGAGGCAACAACGATGAACAAGAGCAGAGCCGCCATCTTGATCCTGGCAATCGCGATGGTGGCGACTCTCGCGTTCGCACAGAACCAGAAGAGCACGGTGAT
>Ga0209342_10002370_pt1 | contig 20268 bp, 15 predicted proteins | sample RifCSP16_2_FD_184023 | JGI IMG/M metagenome (GOLD analysis project Ga0209342, IMG submission 184023) | Soil microbial communities from Rifle, Colorado - Rifle CSP2_sed 16_2 (SPAdes) (version 2) | ecosystem: Environmental > Terrestrial > Deep subsurface > Rock core/Sediment | place: Rifle... | reverse complement strand
TTATCTCAACAAATGTTGCAATAAAAACCAAGTGTACATAATTAAGATTAAAAATCAGCATTGCAGGAACCATAACAAATGTTGCAAAGCGACCTAATAATGCAAGCCCAATTCGTCCTGCAATTGATGCAATTTGATACGTGGTAATTGCGCTACACACAACCAAATACAATTGTACATACCAAGGAAATGCAAAATAAGATAAAAATAAAATCAATCCTATTGCGATAGCGGTAGATGTCACAATCAGTTGTGGATGCAAAAAATGTTTTATGGAATCATTTTTGTACCCTATTTTTTTAATACCATTTTTCATACCAGCAATAATTTGTTGTGGCATACCAACAACACTCATCATTGTGATAAAAAAAACAATGCCACTGCAAAATGCGAGCGTAAATTCCATTGGAGACAAATAAGAAAAAAATGATCTTTGTACCGGATTTACGAGAAAAATATTGGCACATGCACCTGCAGCAAGTGGCACCGCTATAACATGACCCGTTACAAAACCAATTGCCCAAATCATTGGGGCAGTATCAAGATTAATTACCATACGAGGAACCGAAAAAATTAAAAACTGTAGCGATGGCAACACCGTGATTGTTTTTGGAACAAAAGCCTGTGACAATAAAATACCACCCTGCAAAAAAGAAAACAGGACTGTTACGCAAAAACCAACCATCAATTCATACGCTTTACGAATTTGATTTTGGGCAGCAATCATTTTATGAATAAGTTGTCCCACAGGAAACGATAGGTTCTGTTCATCGATTAATGTTTTTTCTGATACATTTGCCACAAAAAGCCCAAACGCACCAGATAAAAAAGAAAAGACACCCAACATACCACCAAAGAAAAGTGGAGACTTCATCCATTCATTAAACAAGTGAGAGTCCAAAAAATAAAGGGTCGGAAACGAAAACGCGCAAGCTGTCGCCATTATGCCACCAATAGACCCAGCAGAAACCGCATATGCCATGGAAGTTGTCGTAATTTTTGCGCAAAGCCGTGAACATAGCAATGCAATAAAAACAAGTGTTGGCGCAATCCATGGACCGATTGGGGTCGCCAAGGCAACATAACTCATAACAATTGTAGAAAAAAAAGATAACAGTATACTTATAGTAATGGTTAACATATTCATATTATTCACTTTGTATTAAAATTATGAGAATTAAAAATTGTTTTTTGCTTGGAATAATCTTACTCTTTTTTTCCTCTCACTGCACTGATCATGTAAAAAAGTTCTATACAAGCTCTTTTTTAAAAGACCACTTGACTGTGCGCAGCTCTTTGAAAGAAGCTGGTTTTCAAGAGGTTACATTCAAAACTCCTGATAAACTCACTCTTTCCGGACTTTTTTTATCACGACCAGATGCAATATGTAATGTTATTATCTGCGCAGGTTGGCTTCCAGGAAGAAAAGAAGGAATGGCAACTTTTTATGATTTACTTCCTGAAAATTGCAATATTTTACTTTTTGATGCACGAGGACATGGAGAAAGTGAAGGACCCTTATTTTGGAATTTATGGCGTTATGGAATTGCTGAATACAAAGATATTATCGGAGCAATAGCACATATCAACAAACAAAATAAATTACCCATTATTATTGGAGGAATTTGTTCTGGCGCATTCAATGCTACACACGCTATTATTTATTTAGAAAAAAATAACTTATTAGCGCGTTCTCGTGTTAAAGGCCTTATTTTTGATAGCGGATGGGAATCTATTCTCAAAATAATTACCACGGCTCCCATTGCTGGTATAAAAAAACGACTTGCATCCGTACTTGGCTATGTCTATGGAACAAAAAAAAATATCGCCCATGGTAATATATACCAACTGTGCTCCCGTCTAGCAGACCACATGTGTACAATCGGTTCTCACCTATGTGCCCGCTTATTGGCAGCTCAGTATGACAACATCACCAATTTATCTGATAAAATGCACCATATTACAAGCCCAGTGCTTTTCATTCATTCTTATGATGATACTTATGCAGATTTTGATGATGTCCTACAACTAGCTGCCCTTACACCTAACAAACAATGTTGGTGGCTTGAGCAATCATATCATGCAAAACATCATCTACGATATAAAAACCTCTACAAAGAAAAGTTAGCTGCTTTCATTAGTACCGCGATACATAACTAAAGCAGCTTAACTAGTTATTTTTTTTTCAAAGAATCTTTGCCACTGTGTCGAGTCTCAAGTCTTTCTTGATCATTGCGATAATCTTGTGTTGACGCTCTGTTGAATTCTTCTTCATTAATAGAATGCCGAGGTGACAATACTTCGTCTTCTTTTTCTTTGGGTGAATATGAGTGAGATTGTACAGGACCATGGTCTTCGTCTTTTTTCTTTTTATCCATACTAAGAGATGATCTGAAAACACGAAATGCTCCCCGCTGTGAACTTTTTCTCTTTGCCTTGTTGTCTACTGCTGGAGCTTCATTGTTTTTCTTTGGTTGTTCTCCAACATTTGGAGACGAAAGTGAACGTCTTCTCATAAGATGATCTCTCTGTATCTCACCCACAATATATTTTTGCGCTTCTTCATAGCACACTTCAGACCTTTTAGGCAAAACCCATGCTCGCAGATATCCATCTGTTGCTATTGCAGCCGATCGCCCACCACGCAATGCCACAGCAGGTAACAAATGCGTAAGTCCCGATCTATCTTGTCCCATTTTTGTTATAAAACCATAGACTTCTGGTAAATCAGACATTTTAAGAATAAATTCATCAACCGAGGTACCATTTTCACGCCGTACTTTCATTTTTAAACGAGCATTCTTAGACAAATTTGTATTATCAGTCCAATGTACTGTAGCATATTGTAACCCTTGATCAGGTAAAACCAAATTATAGGTTTCGTCATACGAAAAAATACGGGATTTCACAGTCCCTTGCGAATTTTCAAGCCAGCTTCCTTTTTTGATTATTTTTGCCTTATCTCCTGCCACATAAAGTAAATCACTCGTATCAAAAAAAATAATTTTTTCAATAATATCTGCTGTTTCTACGTGTTTCAAATTAGAAAACTCGATATCTTTACCTTCTCCAAACATTTTTTTTATATCAACTATCCCATTGTTATCTACTGCTGCAACTTGTATATCACCTGGCTTAACCGCAATATCCACAACCAAAATATTTCCACGCGGCTGAAACTTACTTTCACGAGTCTCGCCAGTTTCGAGCTCAATTACATGAACACAATCACGACTCGCAATTGCAAGCACCTTTCCTGTGGAATTAAGTGCAATCGCTTGAATAGGCCAACTCATTTTTTTTACTTCAGATAATTTTTGATGGAATATGTTATGCGATTTATTATCAACAGAATCAGATATCTCATTTTGGAATATAATATATTCAGAAAAACGATGACCTGATACAGTATAATTACCAGCAGAAACAACCAGTAATAACTTTCCTGTTTGTGCTACCGCAAGCATAGGTGGATGCTTTACACAAGGATGCTCAATCAATACAGCAGGCTCTGTTTCAAACAAAACGCCAAAATTAACGTAACGAACTCGACCTGGTTCTCCAATAAGAACCCCCTTCTCATCTGGAGTAATTAACAAATTGTTTGGTACAAAAGTGTCCCATTCTATACCCTCTTTTACCATTTTTTCAGGATCAAAAATCTTAAATTTTTTCTGAGGCTCTATAGCACAGTACTGTGCTATCTGCTTTTTTAATTTAGCTGTATTACTAGGCTTAACATCCATTGTATTCAAAACAAAAACACATGAAGAAAAAAACAAAGAACATAGAACTTTCTTCATAACACCCCCCCCATTTTTATTTGTACCCATGATCCCTATACTAACCTTGAAAGTTGACATACATCCAAAATAGTACAAAGTCTATTCATTTTGATAGGTACGGATATTATGAGATTTATTATCCCTTTACAAGCGATTTTTGTGACCTCTTGTGCACAAATGACTAACAATAAAAAACTGGTTTGTCTATCGAGCATCATTCAAAACAGAGGGATTATTTTCTCCTGCTCTATTTAGGTGAACTCGGTGTGCTACCTTCTCTTGATTTAGGTGAACCCAGCGGAGGGCTACTCTCTTTTGATTTAGCACCAGACGATATTTTAAGCTTGAATCGTGGAGAAGATTTCTTTTTCTCTTTTTCAACTCCATCACCTGCATCAGTCTGAGGTGATACCACCTGAGCATTATGTACAAATGCTCTCTCTATCTTACTATCTTTGCGTGGAAGACCAGAGTGAGAACTTCTTCTTCCCGACAAAACATCTCTTTCAGGTAATCCTTGACCGTTCTGTTTTTCATTTCGCAAACATGGCAACTCTCCTTCTGGAAATGTCTTTGAACGCCTTCTGATTCGGTCATTGCCCTCACCTCTATTAATAACTTCTTGATCCTTATGAACCTTGCTATGCACAGGACTTTTCTCTGGCAAAATCCATAAATACATTCTCCCATCTGTTCCCAGTGCAACTACGTGCCTACCACACAATTCAGCAAGCAACACATGACCTATGCCTACACAACATTGTCTGTTCTCTGTTATATAATTATACTTTTCTTCTAGGGTAGGTATTGTAAGAATAAAATTTTCAACACATTCATTATTTCTGCGATGTACCTCTATCATACGGCGATCATCCCCGGCAACATGTATATTGTCAGTCCAATGCACGGTAGAAAACTCCAACCCTTGATCAACAGCAACTAAATTATATAATACTGAATCAGCAAAAAGCTTTGATGTAACATTCCCACCAACAATAGAAGTAAGCTCATATTTTTCAATTTTTTTTACTTTATCATACCGCAAATCAACTGGACTATTTTCAAGTAAATCATACATATTGATTGTTTTTGCTTTACCATCATGCGTTAGATACAATAATTCCTCTGCACTTGAGTAATTAATTTTTTTAATAATATCACCAGTCTCTACTTGTTTTAGGAGTGATGTATTGATATTTTTAACCGTTCTATGTACCGCTCTCAACTGTATCGCCCCTCGATTTTCCGCGCATACAATATGCATACTATCTGGACCAATAGCAATATCTTCAAACCAATTTTCTTTTGATGAACAAAGTATTTTATCAAATTTATTATTTTTAAGATCAATTATTGTAGCAAAATTATTCCCCGCTATCGCAAGAATGTCACCTTCGGGATTGAGTCTCATCGTTTGAATAGGATGATTTAATTTGTGATTTTTAAATAACCTATCTCTAATAAATACTATATATTCAGAAATACATCCTTTTGCTTCTGGGTTTGCATAATTACCTGCGGAGACAATCAACAGCGGTGTATCTTTTTTTTGTGCCATTGCAATCATAGGAACATGTTTTACATGAGGATGCTCAAAAAGAACTTCTGGATCAGAGAAAGTGCCAAAATTAAGATAGCGCACCTGACCACACTCCGCTATAACAACACCTTGTTCATCTGGTGTAATGGTAATGCTTCCTGGGAGAATCTCTTTTAAAGGTCTATGTAATTCGAAAGCTCTTTTCGGATCAAAAATAGGGAATGTTTTCCGCGGTACAAGCTCTTTTCTCAACATAGTTGAAATTGGCTGCTCGCTATCCATTGCAAAAATGAATACCACATAAGAAGAAAAAAACAAAAAACGCTGAAAATTTTTACAGATGTTGTGTATAAATTTTTTCATAATTTTTCCTCATTTTTTATTTGTACGATATACTGTATATTATTGTATATTATAACCGTAAAAAACCCTGAATTCATCTAAAATATTACACATTTATTCGTTTTGATAGGTACAGACATTATGACATTTATTATCCTTTTACAAGCGCTCTTTGCAACTTCATTTCCTATGGGAAAATATCTCCTCGGGTTCGTTTCGCCCTTATTTTTATCAGGAACACGTATGCTTATTGCAGGAACAATCCTTCTTGCATATGAATACTGTTTACCGTCGGCAGAATTTAAATTCAAAAGAAAACATTTTTGGATATTCGCCCAAATCATTGTTTTAGGAATGTATGCAACGTATGCACTACGCCTCTATGCCTTACGTGTACTACCAGTATGGAAAGTGTCATTTTTCTACAATTTCTCACCGTTTTTAACAGCACTCTATGCATATTTACTTTTTAACCAACGACTATCAGTAAAACAATGGATTGGCCTTTCTGTTGGTCTTTTTGGCATGCTCCCAATCCTTATTTCGCAAAGCCCTGCAGAAGCTGTTGAATTCTTTTATATTTCTAAGTACGAAGTTTTTCTTATGATTTCTGTATCACTTCACTGCTATAGTTGGATATTGATCCAAAAATTGGTTCGTTATAAAAATTATCAAACATCAATAGTAAATGGAATTTGTATGGCGAGCGGAGGTTTGCTCTCTCTTGCCAATGCATATGTGCTGGAAGGACCTGCACAAATATCAGATCCTGCCGCTTTTTACAAAGGATTAATCATCATGATATTTATCAGTAATATCCTGTGCCACAATATCTATGCAGGATTGCTTAAAAAATATTCTGCAACATTTATGTCCTTTACAAGCTTTTTAAGTCCACTTTTTGCTGCTCTTTATGGATGGGCATTTTTCCAAGAAAAAATTTCATGGCATTTTTATATATCCATAATTATCGTTTTGGCAGGTCTTTATATCTTTTATCAGGATGAATTAAAACACAAATCAAATTTTGAAGAAAAAGAAATAGACATAGAAATATAGGTAACAAAAAAGGTGGTTTAAAAACCACCTTTTTTGTTATAACAATTCACAATTCAACAACAAAAGATCACGAATATAATCAGGATAATCCGTAATAATCCCATCAACACCATAACCAAGCAGACGAATAAGATCATCTCTATCATTTATGGTATACACATAGACCAACATACCGCGGTCATGAATATCATCCACAAATGCTTTGGTTATAAATTCGGAATCTAAACCAACAACATCTGCGTTAACATCAGTTGCAGATGCTCCAAAACTAACTGGTATGCCATACATCAAGGCAACAATAATAATCCGGTCATTGAGAGCTTTAATTTCTTGTAATTGAGTATGATCAAACGACGCAATTAAAAAATCGTCATAACACCATTGTTTATTCTGAACATAATATTCAATCATACGCAAAATATCGCACGCAATAGCAGGGCTTTTTAGTTCAATATACAATTTTACTCGGCGGTCAACATAATCAAAAACCTCTGCTACCGTTGGAATTTGCTCAACACCGAGAACTTTCAATTGTTTCAACTCACTCAAAGTTTTTAAAGCAACGTAACCATTACCTGCAGTTAATCGATCAACTTGTGCATCATGGAACACAATCAATTCACCTGATGCGCACTTGCGAACATCAAATTCTATCATATCAGCATTGCATTCTATGGCTCGTTCAAATGAAGACAATGTATTTTCAATACAATGTCCAGATGCACCACGATGACCAATGACCACAATGGAATACAATGGTATGCAATATGACACAATAACTACTAAACTTATTATCTTCATACCAACCCTCTTTTATTTCAGCATATCTGAAAAAGAAGGTTTTTTTACATAAAAAAAAACTGATTATTTAAACATGATCAAAGAATTTTTGACCTGCAAGAAAATGAATGTGTAAATGAAAAACGCTCTGACCTGCGTCAAGACCATTGTTAACAGAAAGACGAAAGTCTTGTGAACCAGAAAGGTCTTCAGACAATTTTTTTGCCATCATCACCATTTCACCCACAAGAATTACATCATCCTGCTTGAGTGAATTAATATCAGCAATATGTTTTTTGGGAATAATAAGATAATGAATGGGAGTTTTTGGAGCGATATTATCAATGACAATAATATCTTTGGTTTCTGCTATTACCTTTGATGGCAATTGACCTGCGATAATTTTACAAAAGACACAGTTGTTATCCATTGCAACTCCACTCCTTTTTGTTTCTTAAGCGGGGTCCCCGCCGTCCTTCGACAAGCTCAGGATGAGCGGACATCGGTGGGGCAAAAAGTATGGCGCGCCATACGAAGCTTTACGCGAAGTATGGTGCCGAGGGTCGGACTCGAACCGACATGGTGTTACCACCGCGAGATTTTGAGTCTCGTGCGTCTGCCATTTCGCCACCCCGGCATTTCTTTATTTCAAACACACCATAAGGATACTGAAAAAGGCCCTAACCGTCAAATAAAAAGCCCCGCACAATTTGTGCGGGGCTAGTAAAAAGGTAGCTCATTCTATAAAACTATAATGATTAAATTATTTATGTTTCATCTGAAACACCTGATACACTGATCCAATCAACAAATCGACTACGTTTTTCCTCATCTTCAAACCACCACATTGCCGGACCCTGCTCAAGCTTAAATAAGCGCTCAAAAATACCAGGTTTAATTTCTTCAATTTTCACCTGATAATTGCCAAAAATACCACCGGTGTCCTTTTCCAATGTTATTGGTTTTTTTACATGTGTTGCGATTGCAACCAGCGCTTGAGGAAAAGCCGCAACATCTTGACCAAATTGATAAATTCGTTTTGCAGATTCGGCATCAACCGTTCCCTTATATGGCTCATCAATTAACACAAGCATACGATCACGTGCATCTGAGTGACGAATATCATCAAGCAGCTCTACCATTATCTTTTTTTCCGCCATGAATGTTGATAATCCACGCTTTAAATCTTCATGTGGTGCAAGACTTGTTTTGATATCTGAAAATAATGTTTGTTGTGCCCTTTTTGCTGGAACAATACACCACGATTGTGCTAAAACAGCTGAAACGCCAAATGTTTTTAGAATTGTTGATTTTCCACCACCATTAGGTCCGGTGATAATGATTTTACCTTGATTATTATTACCCAATATAAGATTATTGCTAATCGCCTGATCAGACGATAGCAAAGACAACCATGCATTGTGATATTGTAAAAATGGTTTTGGTGATTCTATAAATTCTGGAAAACTAAACCCAACATCCTGACTCTGACTCTCTTTGTATAACTGCGCAATAGAGCAATATGCATCAAGCAAGGCTACTGAATGCAAAAGAGGAATTAATGTTTTTTTCTTCTGCACAATATCTAAATGCATAGTCAACACATGTCCGCGTGAATAAAGAGGACCTGGTTTTTGCACAAAGCGTTGCGCTAATAATTTTTTTATAAAATCTGCTTTATCACTATCATACATATCATCAGCAAAATATGTCGCCAACTCAGGCGCTTGTTTAACAACCAACGCGCGTAATTTTTTTATTGCTTGCACACATTGTGCAACATCAGATACACGTTCTTGCAATTGGTTAAGCGTACGATGCATAGAAATAATACGCTGGCCAACAGAATAAATAGCACTTCCCCATTGATAATCAAAAAATACAGTTGGAATGCTGGCACCAACAAATGCTCCCAACTTACCAAAACTAGGCACAACAGACTGAAACACTCTCGGCAATCCTAATTCTGATGGATCTGCTATATAACCTCTGAAAAGTACATTATATCTATCTCCCCATGATCCATACGTAAATGCTTTTATATAGTCTTTGTAGGTATAACTGCCCTGATGAGGTTTAAGCTCCACAAGACCAGGAAAATGTTGTCTGAATGGAACTTCAAGCCCGGCGCGAATACCGCCCCAAATATCCATCTTTTCCTGTTCACTATAAATCCACTTTTGAAATTCAGCTGATAATCCGCCAAGAGCTAATGTAGCAATAAGATATTTCCATGAATTAAACATTTCCATCATGGTGCTCGCGTTGAGCGCAAGACTACTTTTATTTAATTCCCTAAAACCAACCGCTCTGTAATAAAACTGTTCTACACTTTGGTTTAATTGATCGTGCTTATCCCAGTATGCAAGCAAAGATTTTTCAATACGATGCACTCGTTCGAGTTGCTCTTGGAAAACACGCATATCTTCTTCATGTTCAATCAAAAAAGTAATAATTTTCTTTCGCTGTAACAATTCTTGTTTATCAGCAATGGGGTGTAACAATTGAACCAATCCCCATCTACCAAAAGATGTTTTTGTACGATCAAGTATAGTCACTAAACGATCCAATTGTAGCTCTTCCCACTCGCGTTTACCGATAATAGAAGGAGCCGGCGATACATATTCAACACGATCAAGGACATGTTCTGCATTTTTACTTAATGTTTGATCTGCGAGCGCAGTCTGAAAAAAAGAAATGGTCATCAATAATAAAACTAATACCATACAATCGTCCCCCTAAAAATATCTTTATTATAAAGCGTGAGAAAGCTGCATAATTGGCAAATACACTGCAAAAATCAAAGTCCCCACTAAAAGACCCAGCACAATAATAACTGCCGGCTGCAGTAAAAAAATAAATCTTCGTAAACTTTCTTCTAATTTGTCGCTATACACCAACGCAGCACCTTCGAGCGATTGTCCAAGAGTTCCTGATTCTTCACCAATATGAACTAATGCAACAACTTCGGGCAAAAAAACCGGCATAAGCGACATTGCACGGCTCAATAACTGCCCCGATGCAACCTCATCATGGAGCGCCATCAGTTGTGATTTCACTAGTAAATGATTCACTGCATTACTCACTATTGCAAGTCCCGATACTAAAGAGACACCACTATTGACCAACAATGCTAACGCCTGCAATGATTGACATATATGGTGTTGCCATGATAACACTCCAATAAATGGTATATAATCGATGATTTTGTTCCATGTTTTTTTACCAGAAGTCGTAAAATAATAATGCAAAGAAAAAATAGTAATCCCGAAAAAAATAAAAACATATATCATTGAACCACTACGAACAAAATCACTTACTTTAATCATAGAACGTGTCAGAGCAGGAAGTTCTTGCTGCAAAGAACTAAACATATCCGCAAAACGCGGAATAATAAAAACAAAAATAAAAAAACTAATGCCGACAAAAAACAGTAACGTTAACAATGGCATTGCGAGAGCCGAGCGAATGTTTTTATCAAAAGCATGCTGTTTATGAAAATAAAGCGATACATTTTCAACTGCATTAATCAAATTTCCCGATTCATGACCAGCGGTAAGCATAACAGTAACTATAGGATCGCACATTGTATCATATTTTTCAAAAGCTTTGCCAAAGGGAACTCCATGCTGAATATCTCGACTCACATTAAACAAAGTATCGTACATTATTGGGTTACAAGACTGTTGCGCAGCAATTTCAAGAACATTCGGTAATAATATTCCAGCTCGTAACAATTTTGCCTTATGCTTAAACAAATCACCTTTTATCTTAGCATTAATTGGCCATAAAATCGATGGGGCATACACAGATTTACAGTGCAACAAAGCAACTCCTCGTTGCAAAAGTCGTTCTGCCAAATCTTGCGAAGAATACGCTGCTTGCTTACCCTTTTGAGTTGTTCCCGCAATATCAACACCAATCCATTTAAAATACGGCATATTATTTAACCCCATGCTCTTTTTACCCGTTTTTCAATTGCTTATAATGGGTGCCCAATTGGAATGAAATGAAAATTGGGCTATTAAAACATATCCATCTGCCAGTCAATTCCAAGCAATTCTAAAAATTTATTAAACGTCATTTCGACGTCAATTTTAATGCGTTTTTTTCTTGCAAGTTCCCCTGAGACAATAGAAATCATATTTTGCGGAATATTCAATGCTTTTGAAAGGCTTTTTATGAGTTCAGCATTTGCCTTACCATTTTCTGCTGAACTTTTTAAATGACATTTCAGCTTACCGGATTTATCAAGCGACCAACCTTTTTTACTGGAACCGGGAGTAACTTTTACATCAAAAACAAGTGCCATTTTCTAACCTCCTAATCGATACATTTTAGGATTATCAGTGAGCTTAACTCAGCCCAAAATTAATATACAATACTTTAAAAAATGTTATATTTAAACGAAAGATTCATAAAGTTACTTGAAAAAATGGGAAATGACAGTATCCTTTTGAGTATATTGACATTATTGCACAGGAGAGATGGCTGAGCGGCCTAAAGCGCTTGCCTGCTAAGCAAGAGTCTGGGAAACCGGGCACGAGGGTTCGAATCCCTCTCTCTCCACCATACTTTTAACCCAACCTTCACTATCGTTTCGGTCGGGTACCCATTGGAAAGAATTGGAAATGGGTTTAAAGAGTATGCTATTCGTAGCTCATCAGAGCATAGTAGGGCTAAGTAAATAAAAAGTCGATAAAAAATATTGAAATATACGCGCCCCCTTCGACTTGCGTTTACTACTGAGCTTGTCGAAGTATCAGGATAAACTCCGCTCAATTGAGCTAGAACGATCAAATGTGGTAAAATTACGCGCCCGTAGCTCAATTGGATAGAGCGTCAGACTACGGATCTGAAGGTTGAAGGTTCGACTCCTTCCGGGCGCGCCATACTTTTAACCCAACCTACGCTAACGCTGCGGTCAGGTATCCGTAAAGAAAAAGAGTGTTCTTTTAAATAATTCGATGGAGAGATGGCAGAGCGGCCGAATGCGGCGGTCTTGAAAACCGTTATTCCGAGGGATCGGAATCGTGGGTTCGAATCCCACTCTCTCCTCCATAATTTTAACCCAATATTCACTTCGTTCCTATTGGATACCCACGAAAAAGAAGACAAAAATTATATCATCTATAGTTTTAATGAAGAGGAGTGTTCTAGGATATCTTTATATAACCCATAAACATTAAAAAATTATGATTAATTTATTATTCGTCCTCGTCCTTGCTACCACTTCCATTCATTCTCTATACAGTATGGACAATGAGCCTAAAGAACAACACAAATCAGCTGATCAAAGTGAAAGAAAAGAAAAGAGCAATTGGCCTTTCAGTAAAAAAAAATCCCACTCTGGTGAAAAAATTACCACTGCACAACAAAAACAAAAAGACCATTTCCAAAAAAGATCTTCATTACCTTCTATCCATGAAGGCAAAATTTTAAAATCAACACCGCTTGAACATGGATTAATTACTGCTGTTCGCAAGAACAACATCAACGGAGTAATATTTTATTTAAACAATCCTTACTTCAATCCAAATTTACAAAGAACTACTCCACTCCATTACGCCGCAACGTTCAAATTCACAGAAATTATAAATCTTTTTTTTCTTGATCCAAGAATAGATGCATCTACACGGAATATGAAAGGCAAAACTGCACGCGAACTTATTGTTGGTACAACTGATGAAGATTATGCATTGCGTAGAAAATTTTTCGCACGAGCTTCCCTGAATATGGTCGTAAATAGTCATGTTGATAAAATAAAACCTGCTTATGCATCAGGCTATATAGAACAAGAAATTATTAAAAAAACCGTAGAAATTATCATAAAAAAAGCCCGAGAAGATGAACAAAACCAACAAGCCGATCAAAAATTGCCTGATGCAGCACATTACCCTGATTATGCTACTCCCGAATTTGTTGAAAAAATGCTTCTTTTCCGAATAACTTTAACCGATAATTAATTTACTGCTCCCTTTTGTTGACGACATATTAAATAATAGTCATAATATTTAATAATAGATTTATACAACTTATAATACACCTCGTTGTTAAAAGGACAATTATGTATACTATCTTTCTGCTCATGTCTTCTTTTTGTCTATTATTTACCCAATCAGTGCATGCAATGGATCAAAAACCGCCACAACGCCCACCACAAGAAACACCTAACTATAAACAGCTTCCTTTGTCTTCTTTACCAAAAAACAAACAAGAAGAACAAAAACTTAAAGGTGAACAATCTAAACTTAAACCTATACGCCCACATCTGTCACGTTCTCTTTCACCACATAACGAAATACCGCGCAACATTTTTAAAAAAACCTCAAGTAGCCGTTTAGAGGTTCCAACCCCTCCAAGAGAAAGAAGCACAATAGAAACAGAAGACCGAAAACCAAGAAATGAAAAACGTTCATCACCAAAGCGCTCTGCCTTTTCCATGTCTCCACATAAATCTAAAGAAGATAATGAAAAAGAAAAATCCTCACGCCCTATCTTCTCATTGCATTCGAGAACACACAAAAAAGAAAACACCGATGAAAAAAGGTCTCCAAGCTCCGATTCAGCAATACTCAACACTCCTCGTACTTCTGCTTCTCCTAGCGTATCTCCTAAAAAAAATAATAACTATCTGAATGATGATAACTACTTAGTAGATGCAGCACGTAAGGGAAAAATAAGTATTATAAAAAATTTTCTTGATGACCCTGAAATTAACCCTAATCAACAAACTATAGGAACAAGAAATACTTTGTTCCATATTGCAGTAATTCAACGTAAGAAAAATGAAGAATTAATATATTTATTCCTTCATAATCATCGCGTCGACATCTTAATTAAAAATGAATATAAATGTGCACCATATCAGTGCTTTGATGGACGTGAAATAATAAAATATCAAAACTTACATAACGCATTGAAGTCAAGAGCAACATTAGATCAAACGGTTAATGCACTGTTGATGGTAAATCCAGAATTTATACAACAAAGTTACTCTGATGACAATATCCTTAAAAAAATATACCAAGTAAAAATGAGAATTACTGACTTACCACTTTATGCCACTGCTACATTTATTCTTGCAATGATTCGTAGTCGGATTCAATATAAATTACCAATCATAAAAATGTTTTTTGATAATCAAGCGAAAAATCTTAGTGAACAAGATGAATATGGTAATACCTGTTTTCATCATACCGCGTCTTTACGTGATAAAGAAATGATGCAAAAATTGGTAGAAACACCAATCAGTAGTCTCATCAAAAATGCGAACAATCTACTTGCTCATCAATTAATTCCTTCAACAGAAGAGTCTTCTTCAGAATTACGACATATGCTATTCGCAAGAAACAGCTTGGATTTCTTGATTCAAGAACACATTACATCTTTACTTTTGACACATCCAATACTTAGCCAATTAACAGTCAAAAATGAATGGTTTCAACAAACAACAAAAGAGATAAGAGATACCTATGCAAAAATCGAAAATGCTCAGGCAACAGAAGATAGACAATTACCAAAAGAAACATCCTTTCCAAAATATGCAAATGATCAATTTCTTTTAGACGTTTTCCTTTATCGTATGCAAGATAAAAAACCAAAAGAACTAAAAGTATGTTTCAAAACAGAAGAGGAAGAAAGAAGCGACTTCATTGTACAAATAAAACCTAGGATAGCGCCACAAACAACTGCCGGAATAAAACAACAAAAAAATGCTTTAGCAATACTTGATGATATAATGGCAGGAAAGCTTGATGATTCACCAGAAGATACTCCTTTGATAGGATTAGACTCTTCATCTTCTTTGCACGGTCAAACAGGAGACAAAACGCCAAGGTCATAGTAACAATGATCCCTCTTTATTTACTTTCTTGACCTACCAACAAAAAAATAGTGTGCTAATTATGATAAAAAAATTATTTATCATAAAAAAAGGAAGCTCATGAAGTTAGCATATCTCGCACTTGCCAGCACACTTGTTTCTTGCATGCTCTATACAATGGACACAGTCGATAAGAAAAAAAGGAAAAAGGCCATTCCCGCCACGATACTCATTGAACAAACAGTTAATAAAATTCCTTTTAAGGGAAAAACAAAAAAACTTTCTGAATGGATAAGACAGGATGGTAATAGGACCTTTGGAAAAACTCGTCTATTTACATTAAGCAAATATGGCAAACTAAAACAAACAGCAACTATTAAGGATATTGAACTAGCACAAATAGAAGATGGTTTAAAGATAAGAAGCTGTGTTTATGTAACTAATTTAGAAAAAGTATTGCTCAAAAATAATCGACACCTTTATCTTGGGGCACTTATCATGTATAAGGGAAACTGGCCCCATGCAAAAAGTGTCTCAACAATATTCGAAGAATATTATCGACTAAATATTCCAATACAAAATCGTCCAAAAAAACTTCTTGTGCATACAGAAAGACCTTCAATGGTAGAACCTCTTACGCTGCCTAAAAAACCTGGTAGCTCAACTCCTCGTAGAAAAAAATCCGTAATAAAAAAAATTACCGATTAAGAAAGAAAACTTAATCCTACTACGAGAATGTCGAATTTTGCTTAGTAAAAATAAACAAAAGGGCAATTAATTATTGTGTGTTTCATAACCAAAAAGGAATCGTATGAATTTAAAATATTTTTTCCTCATGAGCGCACTTTTTTCATTTGTTGTTCAATCGCAACACATTGAAAACTCATCAACAAAAATTACGTTCAATAAAAAAAGGAAACCTTTTTTTGAATGGGTACGAGATAATAAAAACGAAGCATTTGGAGCAACAGCCATTATAATCACAAACACCAATAAACCGCCATTCGAAAAAAAGGGTAGCATCAAAACATTAACAAAAGACAATTACCAACTTATTACAAAAGGATTTTCTTTTTATTGTAGTAATATAAAAAAGAAAAATGATGTTGATTATGGTGCCATTATAATCAACCCTAATCAACATCATTTCGATGCTAAACTTGCCAAAAAAATGTGTATCCAAATAAGAGACTCATATATCGTCAAAAAACTTCCTAACAACGTTTTTTCTTATGACGAAATTTCATTAGAATCAGATGGATCAGACGAAACAGAAGCAACAGATCTTGTCAAACAAGGACTATAATTTAGTTATCTTGTAAAACTACAACAAGCGATGAAGAAACTTCATCGCTTGTTGTAGTTTTACAGTGATTTTTGTAAAATTTTAAGCTCATGATCTATCATTTCTTTTATCAATTCTTTGAACGTTGTCTTGGGTATCCAACCCAGCATTTTATATGCCTTGCGACAACATCCAATCAACACGTCAACTTCTGTTGGTCTAAAATACCGTGAATCAATAAATATTAATTCTCTACCTGTTTTTCGATCATACCCAACTTCGTTGATTCCACTACCTTTCCATGCAATATCTATACCAACTTCTGCAAAGGTAAGTTCCACAAATTCTCTTACTGAATGGTTCTCTCCTGATGCTATAACAAAATCATCTGGTTCGTCTTGCTGTAAAATAAGCCACATGGCCTCAACATAATCACGAGCATGTCCCCAATCACGCAATGCATCTAAATTACCTAAAAATAATGTATCCTGTAAATCATACGCTATACGAGCCGCTGCACGCGCAATTTTACGAGTTACAAATGTCTCTCCACGAATAGGAGATTCATGGTTAAAAAGAATCCCAGAACAAGCAAATATACCATATGCTTCTCTATAATTTTTGGTAATCCAGTATGCATATAATTTAGAAACTCCATACGGAGAACGAGGATAAAAAGGTGTACTTTCAGTTTGTGGTATTTCTTGTACCAACCCAAACATTTCACTAGTAGAAGCCTGATAAAATTTTATTTCTTTTTCCTCACCTACAATTCTGATTGCTTCAAGTATTCGTAATGGTCCCAATGCATTCACATCTGCGGTATACAACGGCATTTCAAATGAAACCTGTACATGGCTTTGTGCAGCTAAATTATAAATTTCATCCGGCTGAATTTCTTTGATAAGACGAGTAATATTGGTAGCATCAGTTACATCTCCATAATGCAGAAAAAATTGACCTTTATAGCGAGAATCATTATACAGATGATCAATACGTATCGTATTTATGGTCGAAGTACGCCGCTTGATACCATGAACTATGTATCCCTTATTTAACAAAAATTCAGAAAGATATGCACCATCTTGACCATTCACCCCCGTAATCATTGCTACTTTCGCTAAAAGACCATGTGAACAAAGTAAAAAAAATGATAATAAAACACCACCATTAAGTCTAATCATCGATACTCCTTTTTAGTCTACCGAAAAACTTAACCGAAAATTCCATTTGTATGACACCATGATACAGTTTCTTTCAGCCCATCTAAAAGAGAAATCTGTGGTTGCCATCCCATGTTCGTTAATGTATCAATGTTGAGTAATTTACGAGGAGTACCATCAGGTTGAGAACTTTTCCATACAATTTCGCCCTCATAACCAATGATGTTTTTAATTAATGTAACAAGTTCACGAATAGAAAGATCTTTACCCGACCCTATATTAACAATATTATTTCCATCATACGTATTCATTAATAATAGTAATGCCTGCGCTAAATCATCAACATGTAAAAATTCACGCAATGGGTTACCAGTTCCCCAAACTTCGCAGTATGGACTATTATTTTTATAAGCGTTATAAATTTTTACCAGTAAAGCAGGAATAACGTGCGATGACTCTAAATCAAAATTATCATTGGGCCCGTACAAATTGGTGGGCATTACAGCAATAAAAGATATCCCATATTGCTTGTTATAGTATTCGCACAACTTTAGGCCTGCAATTTTGGCTATTGCATACGCTTCATTTGTTTTTTCCAGTGGAGATGTTAAAAGATATTCCTCTTTAATTGGCTGAGAACATTCACGAGGATAGATACAAGAAGAACCTAGAAAAACCAATTTTTTTACGCCATGCTTATACGATTCATGAATAACGTTAGTTTGAATTGCCAAATTATCATAAATAAACTGAGCAGGATATGTGTTATTTGCATGAATACCACCTACTTTTGCCGCGGCCAAAAAAACATATTCCGGTTTTTCTTGATCAAAAAAATTTCTTACTGCCTGCTGATCACGTAAATCAAGTTCAGATGAAGTACGTCCTATTATATTGGTATAACCTGCAGATAGAAGACACCGTACAATTGCTGACCCCACTAAGCCTTTATGTCCCGCAACATAAATTTTTGCGTCTTTCATCATAGAAAACATTGTTGATGAAAAAAGAAAAAAACAAACATATAAAAATCGAATTTGTGCCATAGCAGCCCCTTCGTTATAAGGTTACAAAATAGTTTCAGTGTCAACCTTTTTTACTTGACATAGTCTCGCACAAATTGTTAAAAAAAATCAAAGAAGATCTACTTCAGTATCAAAATCAAAAAAAAAGGATAGTAAAATGAAGTCTTTTACTTACAAAAAATTATTCCTTTATGTGCTACTCCTACTGATTCCAATTCCCTCTTGGGCAAACAACTTATCATCTACCGAAAAAAGTTTTGTGATAGTTATCCCCTCATACAATAATCAAAAATGGTATGCCCGCAATCTACAGTCAGTACTTTCGCAAGATTACCCTCATTTTAGGGCAATATACACAGATGATTGCTCTCCGGATAATACAGGAAAACTGGTAGAGGCATACCTCGAACTTAATGACCCTCATAACACAGTAACTCTCGTAAAAAACAAAGTTCGACGAGGAGCTCTTCATAATCTCTATACAATGATCCATTCTTGTGATGATGATGAAATTATCGTTACTCTTGATGGAGATGATTGGTTCCCTGATGAAGATGTACTAACGCGACTGAATACTGTTTACTCATCTGGGGAAATATGGTTGACCTACGGGCAATTTCAGCTGCATCCTTCGGGTATACGCGGTTGGGCATCGCCAATGCCTGATTACATTGTAGAAAACAATGCATTTAGAGATTTTCAACACCTACCTACTCACTTACGTACCTTTTATGCGTGGTTATTCAAAAAAATAAAACTCGAAGATTTATTACATCTAGGTGTATTTTACCCCATGACATGGGATATGGCCATGATGTTTCCTATGATAGAAATGGCAAGCGAACGTCATCAATTTATTCCTGAAATCATGTATACCTACAATGATGAAAACACAATCAGTGACCATCATGTCAGTAGACAATTACAAGCACATTTAGCACAAATCATCAAAAAGAAGAATCGCTACAAACGACTCCCAGATAGACCAACAAAACCCCGACATAACTACGAACTAAAAACAGATGTCATCATTTTTGCGCAAAAACCAAACACACTTATACAACTATTAGAATCTTTAAAAATGTATGTAACAGGAGTTGATCGCACTTTTGTAATGTATAAACCAATGTCACTCTTGGAAACAGACGAATACAATGCTATTAAAACTTTATACCCCACAATAGAATTCTGTCTTATTAGTGATCACAGAAGTAATTTTAGAGATGCACTTTTTGCTCTGTATCAAAAAGCAGAAAATAACTATATCCTTTTTGCCAAAGGTGATGCATTCTTTCAAAAACCATTGTCTCTGAGCACATGCATTAATACTTTACAAGAAACATCTGCATATGCTTTTTACTTTAAACTGAATGCTGAAGATGGTATGCGCAGTTATCAAACACTGCCATTGGTAGAGTATAAGGATACTATTTTCGTATGGAATTTTGCTCTTGCACGCGATAA
>Ga0209342_10002369_pt1 | contig 20270 bp, 11 predicted proteins | sample RifCSP16_2_FD_184023 | JGI IMG/M metagenome (GOLD analysis project Ga0209342, IMG submission 184023) | Soil microbial communities from Rifle, Colorado - Rifle CSP2_sed 16_2 (SPAdes) (version 2) | ecosystem: Environmental > Terrestrial > Deep subsurface > Rock core/Sediment | place: Rifle... | reverse complement strand
CGCCCAGGTGTTCGCCCAGTGTGGCCACCAGGTCACCCTTCGCGATCTGGATCAGGCGATCCTGGATCGGGCCGCCAAGGCCATCGAAAAGAGCCTCTCCAAGCTGGCTGAGAAGGGGAAGATCACGCCCTCCGACAAGGATGCGGCCCTGGGCCGCATCATCCGCACCACGGACCTCGGCGCGGTGGCCGGAGCCGACCTGGTGGTGGAGGCCATCGTCGAGCAACTGGCCGCCAAGGCCGAGGTCTTCCGGGAACTGGACCGCCTGACCGGCGCCGAGACCATCCTGGCGTCCAACACCTCGTCCATCTCGATCACCAAGCTGGGCGCCGTCACCCAACGACCGGACAAGGTGATTGGCATGCACTTCATGAACCCGGTGCCGCTCATGGTCCTGGTGGAGATCATCCGCGGCCAGGCCACCTCCGACGAGACCACCCGGACCGTCGTGGAATTGTCGCGAGCGCTCGGCAAGACCCCGGTGGAGGTGAACGACTTCCCCGGCTTCGTCTCCAACCGGGTGCTGATGCCGATGATCAACGAGGCCGTCTTCGCCGTGTTCGAGGGCGTGGCCACCCCCCAGGCCGTCGACCAGGTGATGAAGCTGGGGATGAACCACCCCATGGGGCCGCTCACGCTGGCCGACTTCATCGGCCTCGACGTGTGCCTGGCCATCCTGAACGTGCTGCACGAGGGCCTGGGCGATCCCAAGTACCGTCCCTGTCCCCTACTGAAGCGGATGGTGGATGCCGGCTGGCTGGGCCGGAAGAGCGGGCGGGGGTTCTACACCTACGCCTGACCGGTCTCGAACGGCAGCACTCAGCGGTCAGCACTCAGCGGTCAGCTACGGAAAGGCATGAGGTTGGAGGAGCGGTCACGCCGGAATTGCGGCGGCCAGCGCGGAACCACGGACTTCTTCGCGCGCCGCGACGATTCCCGGGAGTAGTAGAACAGAGGCCCAGAGCCGAAGGCGCCGAACGGATTCTCCACCAAGGCACGAAGGGACACCAAGAACGGAAGCGGAAGGGGACGGGACGGAGCGGCACCTCGGCGCCATCGCGGGCCGGAACGGAGACCACAGAGGCACAGAGACACAGAGGACCGAAGGCGCCGAACGGATTCACCACAAAGGCACGAAGGGACACCAAGAACGGACGGGGAGGCGCGGCCAGGGATCGGCGGTCAGCGGTCAGCGGTCAGCGGTCAGCTACGGAGCCCCAACCTCTCGCCGCCTGTCGTAGCCGACCGCTGATCGCTGTGTGCTGACTGCTCCCACCAGAGACGCCTTCAGCGACGCCTCGGGGAATCGAGCTTGGCGATTTCCTTGTCCAGGGCCTCCAGACCGCGCCGGAGCAGCTCGCGGTGGGCCTCGGCGTGGGCGGTGGCCAGTTGGTGCAGGCAGTCGGTGCGGGCCAGTTCCAGCCTGCGCCGCCTGAAGGCCAACCCGGGGTCGGTCGCCGCGTCGTCCCGGGAAGCCGGGCGATTCAGTGGCGTCTGCTGCTGGTCCTCGACCGCCTTGCTCTCGAACCCGCGGGCCATGGCCGCTCACCTTCACCGCGGCGCCCGGAGGCGCCGCGCAAGGTACAGGAAAGGCGCCAGGAGCACGATCTCCCACGCCACGGCGACAGCATCATGCGAAACCGTCGCCCACTCCAGTGTACGCCCGATGTCGAGGAACAGGGACCAGGGGGACTTGAAGTAACCCGTGGAGAAGGGCCAGCAGGCCATGAGGCCGATGGGGGGATGAGTGTCCAGGCTCAGGTAGTCGAGGCCCAGGTGGCTCAGCCAGCCGAGGCAGGCGGCCAGGCCCAATCCGGCGGGCTCGGACCATCCACGCCAGCGCGCCAGTCCATAGACCAGGAGCGCCGCCAGCAGGGCGGAGCCCACACTGTGGCTGGCCGCCTGATGGTGGTTACGCCCGTCGACCCAGCGCAGCAGCAGGTCCAGGTCGGGAGCCACCGCTGCCAACAGCAGCACCAGGGTGCGGCGCTGGCCCCCGGTCTTTCGGGTCAGCCGGTCCAGGGCGATGCCGGCCAGGACGTGACCGACGGGCGATGGCATTCGCTAGGCGAGAGGCTTTCGGGGGTGCCGCGGGCGCACCCCCAGAGCCATGATTACAGCCGGCGTTCGAAGATCTTGAAGTCGCTCTTCTCGGCTTCCACGATGTCGTCGAGAAGCGCGTAGATCGCCGCGATCTTCCGGTCCTTGTGGAACTTGTCGTCGAAGGCCGTGAACTCGGTCTCGTCCTTGAAGCGGAAGACCTCCATGAAGTAGTTGGGACGGCTGCGGTCCTCGTAGACCGTGCAGTCGGTGCCGCCGATGCCGGCCAGAAGCGGCTTCAGCTCCTTCATGAGATCGAAGAACTCGCCGCGGCGGCCGTCGCGGATCGAGTAGGTGATCGCCAGCACCACTCCGGCTTCCGTGAATTCGGGCACCACCAGCGGCCCACGAGCCGGCGGCACCACGAGCTTCCGCGGGTCTCGAGCCGTGGGTGGCATCGAGCGCGCCGGCGACATCAGCACCGGCTGGGGCGGGGCCACGTGGCGCGTGGGCATGGGCGAGGGGACTCGCTCTCTCAGCTTGTTGGGGTGGGCGGGTGCGTGGGCGCTGCGAGCTGGATTCGTCGCCCGGGCCCGGCTCACGGCGGTGGCGGCCTTAGAGTGCTTCGCAGACACGGTCTTGACGTTCCTCCCGTTGGATCGACTCTTGGCATGAGTCTTGGTGGCGCGAGCCGGCCGACTCGACGAGCCGGTCGAGCGATGCGTCTTCGCCTTGGACTGGTTGCGCTTCAAACTTGCTCCGGGGGGTTCAGCCTCTAGTACCACTTCAGGCCGAGTGCCCGAAAGGATTCTAGCAAAACCACTTTGGGCGACGCCAGGAGTTTTTTTGGCCATCCGCCAGCTCCAGCCAAGAAGCCGGCCTGGTCCGGCAAATATTAGATAACAAGTGACTTACGCCGATAGCTCAAAAAGGGACTTCTTACCGATTCTCGACTCCCGCCACCGGACTCGGCCCAACCGGTGTTGCCACTCCGTGTGATTCCGCTCACACGCGGCGGTTCGGACCTAGTGTGCCGGGACACCAGGTAAGATCGATCCTGCACACGACAGAGAAAGAAACTCAAGATCTTCCAGAAGGAGAGATGTCATATGGCTGACGACAGGAACGAGCGGGCCAAGGCAATCGACGCCGCCCTGGCACAGATCGACAAGCAGTTCGGGAAGGGCTCGATCATGCGCCTGGGGAGCCGCGAGAAGGTGGACGTGCCCGCCATCCCCACCGGATCCCTCTCCCTGGATGCGGCCCTCGGCGTGGGCGGAATGCCCCGTGGCCGGGTGATCGAGATCTACGGCCCGGAGTCCTCGGGCAAGACCACGCTGGCCCTCCACGTCATCTCCGAGGCCCAGCGCCGCGGTGGGATGGCGGCCTTCATCGACGCCGAGCACGCGCTGGACGCCACCTACGCGGGCAAGCTGGGCGTCGACACCGACAACCTGCTGGTCTCCCAGCCCGACAGCGGCGAACAGGCCCTGGAGATCGCCGAGGTGCTGATCCGGTCGGGAGCGGTGGACGTGTTGGTGGTGGACTCGGTCGCCGCCCTGGTCCCCCGCTCGGAGCTGGAAGGCGACATGGGCGATGCCCAGATGGGCTTGCAGGCGCGGCTCATGAGCCAGGCCCTGCGCAAGCTCACCGCCATCGTGTCCAAGAGCAAGACCTGCCTGATCTTCATCAACCAGCTCCGGGAGAAGATCGGCGTGATGTTCGGCAACCCGGAGACCACCACCGGAGGCCGCGCCCTCAAGTTCTACTCCTCGGTCCGGCTCGACATCCGACGCATCGCCTCGCTCAAGGAAGGCGACGAGGTGATCGGCAGCCGGGCCAAAGTCAAGGTGGTGAAGAACAAGGTCGCGCCTCCTTTCCGAGAGGCCGAGTTCGACATCCTCTACGGCGAGGGCATCAGCAAAGAGGGCGATCTCCTGGACTTGGGCGTCGAGCACAAGGTGATCGAGAAGTCGGGGGCCTGGTATGCGTTCGACGGCGAGCGGATGGGCCAGGGCCGCGAGAACGCCCGCCAGTTCCTGAAGGACAACGCCGACATCCGGGCCGACATCGACGCCCGCATGCGTAAGGCGCTCGGCTTGCCCGTCCCGGAGCGGGTGGAGACCGCCAAGGCCGAGAAGCCCGAGAAGGGCGAAGTCCTGCCCATGCCGGAGAAGAAGAAGGCGTAGATCGCCCGGCTCGCGCGAACGAGGCGGGCACAACCGCCACGCACCTGAGGCGGCCCTCAGCGGGGCCGCCTTTGTTCTTTCGCTACTCGCTTCTCGCTGGACAACAGAGCCCGTCGTTGTGTAGCTTCAGGGGGTTCGCTTCCAGGAGGCTCACGAGATGGCCAAGAACGGCTCCGTGCTGTGCCAGAGTGCTCTGGTGCTCGCTCTCTTCCCGCTGGCGTTGGCCGCGCAGCCGGCCAAGCCCACCCCCAAGCCCACTCCGCTTCCTTCACCGCCGGCCCTGGAAGGCACCGTCAAGGGCTCGGACGGGAAGCCGGTGGAGAAGGCCGTGGTGATGGCGGTCTCGGAGGCCGCACGCTGGACCGATCCCCCTGTCACGGCCGAGACCAACGCCCAGGGGCGGTTCAGCCTCAAGACCGGCAGCCGGGCCAAGCATTCGTTACGCGTCGAGGCCAGAGGTTGGGCGGCGCAGGTGCTCGACGGCCTGAGGCCCGGCTCCCCCATCGCTGTCACCCTCTCGAAAGGCGGGATCATCGAGGGCGTGGTTCGCGATTCCGGCACCGGGGCCCCGGTGCCGGGCGCCCGGGTCGAGGCTCGCGGCCCTGACGCGGGGACCTTTCGAGTCCCCTGGAGCCCCGATGCCGGACGCCTGGTGACCAAGACCGACGCCCGGGGCGCCTATCGCCTGGAGGGAGTCGGCCCCGGAACCCACGACCTCACCGCGCGCTCGGCGGAGGCGGGTCGCGGGCAGAAGCGCGGGGTTCGCGCCGGCAGTCGGGCCGATCTCCTGCTGGTGTCCGGCGCCTCGCTCCTGGTCACCGTCCAGGACGCCGAGGGGCGGCCGCTCCCGGGAGCGCTGGTGCGCGCCGAACCCTCTCCTCGATTGGGTATGCGATCGCCGGCGGAGAGGACCGACGCCGGCGGCCGCTTCGAGTTCGCGGGCCTGGACCCGGGCAGCTACCTGGTGGTAGCCCAGCACCCGGACTTCGCCATCGAGCAGAGCGCCCCGCTTCAACTCGAGCGCGAGTCCCGGGCTCACGCCCCGCTGCGCCTGGCCCGACCGGTGACCGTGATCGGGCGCCTGGTGGGCGATGCCGAGAAGCCGGTGGCCGGCAGCGTGACCGTACAGGAACGAGATGGCGCGCAGGCTCCACAGGCACTCGCCGAGCTGCTGAAGGCTGACGCGGGTGCCGACGGCCGCTTCAAGCTCGAGCGGGTGGCTCCGGGTTCCTACGCGCTGGCTGCGCTCGCGCGCGGCCACGCCCCCGACCGGGTGGAGGCCGTGGTGGGTGCCAAGGAGACCGTGGTGAACCTGGGGGACATCAAGCTGGAGGTCGGCCTCACCATTCGGGGCCGGGTGCGGGAGAAGGGCGGTGCCCCCATCGTCGAGGCCACCATCTCCGCCATGCCGGCGAACCCACCGGCTACCAGCCTGGACGACCTGCGAGTCGAAGCCGACGGCAGCTTCGCGCTGGCTGGCTTGCAGCCGGGTGCCTACCGCCTGACGACCACGGCGCCGGGTTACGCCCGCGATCAGCGCCAGGCCTCGACCGGCACCGAAAACCTCGAGATCGTGCTGGATCCGGCCGGCACCATCGCCGGCACGGTGGTGGACGAGACGGGGAGGCCCGTCGAGTCCTTTACGGTAGCCGCGCAAGACGCTGCCTCCGGGAGGGGCGGCATGCGAGGCCCCGGGCTTCGCGAGTCGCTCACTGCGGCCGATGGGCGCTTCCTGCTCGACGGGGCCACCGCCGGAACCTGGGTGGTCACCGTCGAGGCCGCCGAGCTGGCCCCGGCCACCGTCTCCAACGTGAAGGTGGCGATGGGCGGTACGACCGACCTGGGGATGGTCCGCCTCACCAGGGGAGGCGCGCTCAGGGGAACGGTGGTGGAGGGCGACGGGCGGGCCGTGCCCGCGGCCCAGGTGACCGCACGCGCCGGTGGCGGCGACATGATGATCTTCTACGGAGACCGGCTGGTGGCCGACACCGACCTCGAGGGCGCCTTCGAGATCAAGGGCCTTCCGGCGGGAACCGTCAGCGTGCTGGCCTCGCATCCGAGCTACGCCAAGGGTCAGGCTACCGGCATCGAGATCGACCCCAGCAAGGGACCCGCTCAAACCCGCATCGTGATGACGCGGGGCGGACGCATCGAGGGCTCGGCCCGCAATCGCGACGGCAGCCCGATGTTGGGCGTGCAGGTCCAGCTCTGGCCCGCCGAGGCAGGCCTCATGATGGGCATGCCCGAGCCGGTGACCATCCAGGGTGACGGCTCCTTCGTCATCGAGCGGGTGACCCCGGGAAAGCACCGCGCGGTTCTGATGGCGGGTTCGGCCAGCGCCCTTCACAGCACCCAGACCCGCGAGGTGAGCGTCCGCGAAGGGGAGACCTCGACCGTCGACTTCAGCTCCCGGGAGATCCTGGTGAGCGGCCGGGTGACCAGGAACGCCACCCCCGTGCCTAACGTCAAGCTCCGGTTGTCGGGCGGGACCTTCACGGCCGTGATGAGGTTCGCGGGCGGGGCCCCCAACATCTCCGCTCGGACGGCGGGGCCCGAGCGCATGAACGCGGTGACCCGCGACGACGGCTCCTACGAGATGATCGCCGAGGAGCCGGGCTCGGCGAACCTGAGCCTCGAGAGCCTGGATGGCAAGACCCGCTACCTGAGCCGCTCGGTCGAGCTGCCGGACGCCGCCACCCATGTGCTGGATCTGGACCTGCCCAGCCAGCAGGTGGCCGGTCTGGTGCTCGACAAGGACGGCGGCCAGCCGCTGGGCGAGGCCAGGGTCAGCGCCCAGGGAACCAGCGTCACCACCGGTACCGATGGTCGCTTCAGCCTCGAGGTCGAGGCTGGAGACTGCCGTGTCACCGCTGAAGCCGACGGCTATGCCAGCGAGAGCGTGCAGACGGTCGCCGGCTCCGCGGCGGCCGGCGAGCTGCGACTTGAGCTCCTTCGCGGCCTATCGCTTGCGGGCAAGGTGATCGACGCCCAGGGCCGCCCCGCCGGCTCGGTACGCGTGATGGCCTCCGCCGGCGCCGCCACCGCGCCCCTCGACGGCCCCGCCGACTCCGCCCTGGCGCTGGCCGACGGCAGCTTTCGCTTCGATCGGCTGAAGGCGCAGACCTACAACCTGGTATCGGGCTCGCGGACACTGGGCTGGGGAGTCGCGGCGGGCGTCGAACCCGGGGGCAAGGAGGTCACGGTCCGCCTGACCCCGGGCGGCACGGTGAAGCTCGTCGTCCGCGGGCCTGGCGGAGCGCCCCTCCCCGGCGCCCGCGCCAGCATCGTCGCGGTAGGCGGTCTGCCGGTGGCGGTCCCCTCCTTCGCGGCCAGCGACGCCTCGGGTTCGGCGGAGCTGGGCAGCCCCGCCGGCTCGGTCGAGCTGCGCGTCACCAAGGACAAGCTGGCGGGCCGGGTGACCGTCAGCGTGCCTTCGGGCGGCACCGTTCCGGCCGAGGTGACGTTGGCGGAAGAGCGGCCCAGATAGCGTGCATAACGAACAAGAACCAGAGGCACAGAGAAGGAAAGCGATCAGCTCTCAGCGCTCAGCAGTCAGCTACGGCAGGACACACGGCGTCTCGCCGCCTGTCGCAGCTGAAGGCCGATCGCTGACCGCTGACAGCTACCGCATGCGATGCGAATGAGCACGGCACTCGGTCGTGATTGGCGGCGAGTCGGGGGTGCGCTTGGGGTCGGCCTGAGCTTGGTTGTGGGTGCCCGGGCGGAGCCTCGACAGACCAAGAACCCGCCGCGGCCGGCCTCCGTTGTGCGCCCGGCGGCAATCGAGGGCGTGGTCAAGGGCCCGGACGGCAAGCCGGTGGCGGGCGCGGTGGTTCTGGCCCGCCGGGCCGAGGGATCCCCCTACGCCAGAGATCGCCGGACGGCCACCGGCGGCGACGGCCGATTCCGCTTTGACGCCCCGGAGCCGGGGCCCTACGACCTCCGCATCGAGGCGCCGGGCTTCGCTGCCCGCACCATCCGGGGAGCCGCACCCGGCACACCCCACCAGATCACGCTCGACAGGGGCGGCACCCTGGAGGGCACCGTCCTGGACGCCAGAGGGGCGCCGGTTGCGGGCGCCCGCATCGAGGCCTGGGACATGGGCGGCGCCTTCTTCGCCGGTTCCTTCGCCTCCGATCCCAGGCTGGGCCGCGTGCGCGGCCGAAGCGACACTCGCGGCCGCTTCCGCCTCGAGGGACTGCCGCCCGGCTTGCTCGGCCTCACCGCCTCGGCCACCGGGATGGGTTTTGCGCGGCGAGCCTCTCTGCGCGCCGGCGACCGCGTCCAACTCATCCTGGCCCCCGGCTCCAGCCTGAGCGGCACCGTCTTCGACCCTAGCGGCAAGCCAGCGGCGGGCGTGGTGGTGCAGGTCGAGCCCGAAGACCCAGGGTCGCAGCGGAGCTTCGCGGCACCCCAGACTACCGATGCCCGCGGCCGTTTCGAAATCGGGGGTCTGGTGGCCGGCAGCTTCACACTGGCCGCCCAGGGCGACCAAGGCACCGCGGTCGTCACCGACCTCGATCTGCCCACAGCCGGCGATGTCACCGCAGACGTTAGGCTATGGCCAGGCACCTCGGTGACGGGCCGCCTGCTGGGTCCCGACGGGCAACCGCTTCAGGGTCTGGTGCGCATCGAGACCCATGACGGGAGGCGGGCGCGGGCGCTCGCCGATCGGCTCCGGGCCGAGACCTCGCCGGACGGGCGCTTCCGGCTGGAAGCGATCCCACCGGGCTCCTACGTCTTCCAGGTGCAAGCGCTCGGACACGCATGGAGCCGCGCGGAGGCCACGATCCGAGCCAAGGACGCCGCCGTCAACCTCGGTGACATCGTTCTGGGGCGGGGACCGGCGATTCGAGGTCGCGTGGTGGACGGCGCCGGGGTGGGCATAGCCCAGGCCACGGTCAGCGCCGCCTCGGTGGGCAAACCCGGGCTGGCCGAGGCGGTATCCGCGCCGAACGGGACCTTCACGGTTTCAGGCCTGGAGACTGGAGGCTATCGCCTGTCGGCCAGCGCGGCCGGGTTCGTGAGCGCCACCCGGGAGGTCGAGAGCCCGGCCGACGACGTCGAGGTGCTTCTGGACCGAGCGGGCGCCATCGTGGGAAGCGTCGTGGATCCCTCGGGAAAGCCGGCCGAGGTGCGGAGCGCGCGCGCCGAACGCACGGGCGGCGGGCATCGGGCCAGCCTTCGCCGGATCGGCGCCGGCTTGGTCTTCGAGGACCTCCCGGCCGGTCTCTACACCGTCGTCGTCGACAGTGCGCAGGGCCATGCCGTGGTTCAAGAGGCCGCCGTGGTGGGTGGCGCCACGACCGACCTGGGACAGATCCGCCTCGGTCCAGGCTGCTCGATTCGAGGCACGGCGGTAGACACCGCCGGCGCCCCGGTGCCCGGCGCCACCGTGGTCGCCCAGTGGGCGGACGGGTCCTCCGGCACCGCATCGACCGATCTCGACGGCGGCTTCGAGATCGGCGGCGTTCCCCCGGGCAAGGCCGCGTTCTCCGTCAGTCATCCGCTCTACGTCGAAGGGCCTGCGGGGGAGCTCGTCGTGGATCCAGCCGCGACCAACGCGATCACCCTTGTCCTCCTGCGTGCCGCCCGCATCCAGGGATCGGCCCGCCACCGGGACGGGGCCCCGCTCCCGCGCGCCCGGGTGAGAGTCGAACCCGCGGAAGGCGCCCGTCGCGCGGCGTGGCCAGAGACCAGCGTCCGCGAGGACGGCCGGTTTGCGATGGAGCGCGTGCCGCCGGGTCAGGTGACGGTATGGCTTCAGCCGAAGGGGGCGTCCACCTCAGTCAGCCGAGAGATCGAGGTCGGCGAGGGCCAGACCGCGGAAGTGGACCTGGTCTTCGAGGCAACGCCCATCCGCGGCACCGTGCGACGCCAAGGGGTCCCGGCGGTGGGAATCGACGTCTTCGTCAGAACCGGCCATCGCTCCTTCGGCACCCGCACCGATGTGCAGGGCCGCTATGCGCTCGCGGCGGCACCTGGTCCCGCCACGCTGCACGCCGGGCGCCGCGGAGACAACGGCGCGAGCACCTCACGCGAGGTGGTTGTCCCCGACTCGGGCGTGCTGGAGGTGGACCTCGAGGTGACGGCGTGGTTCCTGGGCCTCTCGGCGGTCGAGAAGGAGACCCGGCGGCCCCTGACCACCGCGAGCTTCACGGTCTCGACGCCTGAAGGCAAGCCAGTCCAGCATGCGTCCGGCCGTTGGCGAGCTTTCCTGGCTCCCGGGGAGTATCAGGTCCGCGCCAGCGCCCGAGGCCGGCTGCCCGCAACGACGGTCGTGGACCTGCAATCGAGCGATCAGGATCTGGTCCTGGAGTTGGACCCGGGTCTCACCCTGACTGGCAGGGTCGTCGATCAGTCGGGACGTGGGGTGGCGGGCGCCTTGGTGGAGGCCCGCCCCATCGGGGGCGGGACGGGTCAGACCTCGATGGCCGGCAGCGACGGCGTCTTCGCGCTGAGCGGAACCGAGAGCAAGCCGTACGATCTGGTCGTCACCTCGGGGGCCGGCTTCGCCGCCGCCACTCACGTCGTTCCCGAAAGCGGTGCCACCCTGCTCAAGCTGCAACCGGGCGGCCGGATCCGGATCGTCGTGCAGGGTCCCGAGGGCGTGCCGCTGTCCGACATCGTGGTCGGCGCTGAAGGCAGCCAGAGCGGCGTCGCCATCTCCGCCACGGGCAGAACCGACGCTCGCGGCACCGTCGAGATGACGGTTCCGGAGGGCGAGGTCGAGGTGACCGCCCGCTTTGGGCCCCGCCCCATCACGGCGAGAGCGCAGGTGGCCGCGGGCGCTCAAACCACCGTCAGGGTTTCCATCGCGCCGGGGTCAAGCGGATATCCGCCTCCCGGCTCTTCTCACGGCAGATGACGCCCCCCGAAAGGCAGGCTGCCACTCCGAGATCCGCCGCCGGTGTCTGGCGCATACCGTGGGGTTTCACTCTGGCGCTGGTGTCGCTGGTGGCCCTCACGTTTGGTCTCGCCAGGCCCGAAGGATGGGACGACTCGTTCTACGTAGCCCAGATGACCTCCCTCGTCGGCGACGGCGATCTGCTGCTGCAAGACGACCTGCTGGCGTTTCCCGGCCAAGACGACGTGCTGCGCCTGCGCGCCATCCTGTTCACGACCGAGGACGGGGGCGTCGCCAACATGTTCGGCATCGGCCCCGCCATTCTCCACTCGACCTACCTGTGGCCCAGCCTTCGTTCCAGTCCGGAGGTGGGTCAGTCCTTCCGTATCCGGATCGGGCTGGCCTCCATGGCCCTGCTGGCGATCGTCGCGGTGGCGACCCGGACTCTGCTGGTGCGCCTGGGTTTTGGCGAAGGGCTCGCCACCATCTGCTCGCTTGGCTCCATCTTCTGGGGTCCGCTGGCGATCTACGGAACGCGCCTCTACCTGAACTCCCATCTCCCCTCCGCGGTGTGCGCGTCGCTCGTGGCGCTCCTCTGCTGGGACTGGGTGGAGCGGGGTGGGGCGGGGCGCGCCACCCTGATCGGCTTCTGCTGCGGGCTGGCGGCGGTGGTCCGCTTCCAGGATGCACTCCTGGGCCTGGCCATGGCCCCGTTCCTGCTCCTCGGACTTCGGCGACGCGCCGACCGGCGGCGAGCCCTAATCGAGCTGGCACTGGCCGCAGCCACATTCGCGCTGGTCGTCTCTGTTCAGGTGCTGGCCTTCGATCGTCAGTCCGGCCGGATCTTCGGGATCCCCCAGGGACCGGACTTCATGCGTTGGACGCAACCCCAGCTCGGCCGCTTCCTTCTCAGCCCCTATCACGGGCTTGTTCCCTGGACCCCGGTCTTCGCCCTGGGCCTACTCGCTCTGCCCCTGACGCTCGGTCGCGCGGACGATCCCCGCAAGAGGCTCTTCCTCGCCTGCCTGCTCGCGCTGGTGGCTGCCCAGTGTTATGTCTCCGCTGCGACCTGGGACTGGGCGGGCGGCAGTTCCTTCAGCGCTCGTCGCCTCTCCTCCGTCTCGATGGCCGCCGCCGTCGGCCTCGCCACTCTGCTGTCACTGGTGCGCCGGCGAGTGCTCGCCGCAGGCCTGATCGCTCTCGCCAGCGCCTGGGCGCTGGTCGCGGCTAGCTTGTTTGTCGCCAACATCGACGACCTCAACCTGCTCCTGCACGGCACCCCCTCGAACGACAACCCGCTTCTCATCGGATATCCGCCCCGGGGCAGCCTGGGTCCCCTGGATTTCGTCGGCTTCGCCCGCGGCAGCTTCTCGCTGGTCGATCCGAACCGGCCGTCCCTGCCCCACCGTGCGATCGGCCTCGGTCTCTGCCTCCTCGTCTGCGCCGGCGTGGTCCTGGCATGGAGGGTCGCGAGTCGTTACCCGCGCCTTCCTGCCCTGATCGCCGCCTCCTCCGTGGCCTGGGCGTGCTTCTGGTGGCTCGCTGTTTGGAGGGCTCCGTCAAACGCAGCGGCCAACCGGGTCTGGCGGCAGGTCGCGACCGGGACCGCATCCGATCAGGCCCTCACCTCGCTGCCTCCCGAGATCGCCGCCGCCGGAAGGGTCGTCCTCGGTTGGAAAGCACTGCGACGCGGGCAGATCGAAGACGGACGGCAGCTCCTGTCCCAATCCCAGTCGCCGCAGTTTCCTCCCCTCAATCTCGTAGACCTCGCGCTCCTCGACGAGGTGCGGCTCGGGATGCCCACCCCGTGAGAGCTGCGCGCACCAGGCCGGTCGCGCTGGTCGCCTCGCTGCTCTGCGCGGGTGCCGGATGCTCCGCCGATCGACTGTACCCCAGCGTCAAAGCGCGGCCTTCGATCGAGATCGAGGCTGGAACCCCTCCCCGGGCGGGCCGGCCTATCGCTATGCACTTCTCTTGGGTGGTGGACCCCGACTTCAAGCCGCCGGCGCGGCCCCACCGTGTGTTCGTGCACTTCCTCCTGGCCGACGGCCAGCTCGCCTTCACCGACGACCACGAGCCCGAGCCCGCGGTCGGGCGCTGGAAGCCCGGCGGCGTCTACGAGTACACGCGCACCGTGGTTCTGCCGGATCGGGTGCGGCGCCTGGGTGTGCGGGTGGGGCTCTTCTCCGCGCGGTTCCCCTACAAGGCGCGCGTCTTGGCACGCGACACCCGAAAGCCCGGGTTCCCGACGCTAGCCGAGTTTCAGGTCGCCGAGAACCCCGATCAGGCCGAAGAAGCGGTGCACCTTGGACGCGGGTTCCTGCCCTGGGTGCAGGATGGGCGCGCGATGGCTCGATCCACGAGCTGGACCGGCCGCAGCGCCACCTTCGCATTCCTGCGACGGCCGGAAGGGACGACCCTGCTTCTTCAGGGCTACACGGAGCGAGCGCGGTTCTCGTCGGACCCCACGCTCACCCTGCGGGTCGGCGATCTCGAGGTCAGGCAGCTCATCCGCGACGACAACCGACGGGTGGTGCGCCTCGACATCCCAGGGGACGGCTCGACCGCGATCGCCGAAGGAACTCTGGCGATGGACGCAAGCTTCACGGCCGAGGGGCGAACCCTCGCCTACTGCGTGGAGAGGTTTCGCGCCATCTCCTCGTCGGCGACAGGCCGCTGACCACGCTGCTCTGGGCGGGCCGGAGCTTTCACCGGGCCGCCGGGACCAGACTCCCGGCGATGATCGCCACCACCCGATCGGCGATGCGGCCGAGCGCCTCCTCGGTCACGCCGCCGACGTGCGGCGTCGTCACGACGTTGTCGAGGGCGAAGAGAGGATCCTCGGGGTCGGGAGGCTCCTCCCAGAACACGTCGAGTCCGGCCCCGCCGATCCGCCGCTCGCCGAGCGCCTCGACCAGAGCCGAACGATCCACCAGAGGACCCCGGCCGACGTTGATCAAGAACGCGGTAGGCTTCATGAGCGCCAGCTCCCGGCTGCCGATCAGGCCTTGGGTCTCCGGCGAGGCCGGAGCGTGTAGGCTCACGAAGTCGGCTTGAGCCAGAAGCGCCGGCAGCTCCGGCGGAGTCCCGACCCAGGAAGCCAGGGGATCGGCGGCCCCACCCTTCCGGGTGGCGATCACCTCCATGCCGAAGCCCCGGGCGATCCGGGCCAGCGCCCGTCCCGAAGCCCCCAGGCCCACGATCCCCACGGTCTTGCCTTGAAGCTCGTGGCCCACCGGATCCCCCACCACTCGGGAAGAGAAGGACCGGGCGTGCAGCGGTAGGCGCCGGGAGAGAGCCAGCATCAGGAAGACGGCCAGCTCGGCCACCGCCTGGGCGTTGGCGCCCGGCACGTTACGCACCACGATCCCGCGTTCACTGGCGGCTTCCCGGTCCACCCCCTCCAGGCCGGCCCCGAACTGCACGATCAGCTTGAGCCGGGGTGCCGCCTCCATCACCGTGCGCGTGATCCGGGCCATGGAGGGGATCAGCACCGACGCCTCCCCCACCTGCGCTTCCAGCGGCCGCGCCGGATCGGCTGCATGGAAGCGGAAGCGGGTCCCCGTCAGGCGTTCCCTGAGCAACGCCCGGCTGCGGGGAAAGCCCGCGTAGCAGTACCAGACCTCGATGGCGTCCTCGCTCACCCGCTCCTGCTCCTCTTCGCGCATGCTCGCCGAGCCTCCGGGCCTCGCGGGCCTCGCCCGGAGATTGACGCGCGGGGTCCAGTATGGTCCAATCTGAGGCTCTCGGCTCGGCCTGGTAGCTCAGTTGGTAGAGCAGCGGACTGAAAATCCGCGTGTCGGCGGTTCAACTCCGTCCCAGGCCACCAACCCCAGCGACGCCGCTTCATAGGTCGACATCGGAGCCGGTGATCGATCGCCCCGGAGGGACCGGGAGTCTAGAGTTCGGACTGCTTCCCCGAGGCTCGGGGTCGCAAGCTCCACGGGGCCATCGCATCCCTGTACATCGACCCTTCGGTGGTAACCGTCGGCGAACGCCAGGGACTCCTCATGATCGGGTTGCGCCCCGGGCTCCTCAGCGCGCTCAACTCCCCCGGCTTCGTTCCCCGCGCTTTCTAGTCGGCGCCCAAAACCGGCCAAACCGACCAAAGCCGTTGATTCGGGCGTTGACTCGTGCGAATCTCGGCGTCCTGCACCGGTGCAGCTCCGCGCTGTCGAGGGCCGGCGGGAGGGGCTGTTCCGCCATAGAGACGGGGGCGAGGGTGAGCTGGCGAGCGATTGGTCTGGGGTTGCTGACGGGCGTTGCCCTGATGGGGACCGTGCGGGCCCAGGAGGACGTGATCCCTCAGGGCGACAAGAGCGCCGGTGAGGAATGGCAGATCTCCCAGCGGGAGAAGTGGTTCACGGAAAGCCGTGGCCTGAGCCAAGTGACGCGACCCGATCTGCTGAGGGCCGCGGCGGTCAGGGAGCAAGAGCAGACCCTGGCCCGCGCGCCGCAGCAGACCCTGAGCTGGCAGTCGCTGGGACCGGAAGCCATGACCATGCTGAGCTGGGTCATGGGACCGGTCGCCGGTCGCGTCTCAGCCATGGCCGTGGATCCAGGCAACGAGAACATCATCTACCTGGGCACCGCCTCGGGGGGGCTTTGGAAGACGACCACCGGCGGCAGCACCTGGACCCAGCTCTTCGATCAGGTGGGCACGCAGTCCATCGGCTCGATCTACATCGAGCCGGGGAACCCGAACAACGTGTGGGTGGGCACCGGCGAGCAGGGCCGATCCTGCGGCGGGACCACGGGCGGATCGCACAACTACTTCGGAATGGGTCTGTTTAGGTCGACAGACGGCGGGGCCAGCTTCGTGCCCATGAACGGCAGCGGCGTCAACAAGCTGAACCTGTCCTATGTGTCGGCCATCCTCGTTCATCCCACCAGCCCCAACATCGTGCTGGCCGGAGGGCACGGCTACTGCGACGCCGCAGGCACCTACTATGCGGGAGCCCTGTACCGCTCGACGGACGGCGGCGCCAACTGGACGCTGTCCATCAGCGGGCCGGTCGGCGACCTGCTGATGGACCCCACCACGCCCAACACGATGTATGTAGGGGTCGGCCGTTGGGGCTATGCCGGCGACGGCGTCTACAAGACGACCAACGCAGGCGCAAACTGGACACGCATCGAGACCGCGCCGCTCCCGTATGGCGCCACCACCCGACGCATCCGTCTGGCCATGGCGCCCAGCAACGCCCAAGTGATCTACGCGCTCATCAATCACGCTCCCGCTCCCACCAGCGACGGACTCACCCACCTCTACAAGTCACCCGACGGCGGGGCAAGCTGGTCCCAGACCAACGGCGGCGCCTGCGAGGGACAGTGCTCCTACAACTTGTGCCTGGCTGTCCACCCCACGAATCCCAACGCCGTCCTGGTGGGCTCCATACGCCACTTCAGCTCCCCCGACAGCGGCACCACACCGACCTGGATGACCAGCGGCTGGGGATCCTCCCAGACCGTGCACCAGGACACCCACGTCCTGCGCTATTCCACGTCGAACGGGAACCGCTACTGGGCCGGCACCGACGGGGGCCTGTGGCGCACCGACAACGGGGGCACCAGCTTCACCAACCTGAACTCCAACCTCCACATCACGCAGTTCTACGATGTCGCCGTCCACCCCGGAAACACCATGGCCGTGTGGGGTGGCGCCCAGGACAACTCGTCGTCCGGCCGCTTCGGCTCCCAGCAGTGGAGCACCACCATCGTCACCGGCGATGGCTTCATGAACCTGGTGGATCCCGGCAACGCCAACGTCGTGTTTCAGACCAGCTACCCGTCCTACGCGCCGAACCCTGTCCTGCCGTCGGTGGTGAGATCCAGCTCGGGGGGTGGCCCGAGCACCTTCTCGTCGCTAGCGAAGAACGGCCTGGTTCCCGACGAGCCCTACCCGTGGGTCACGCCCCTGGCCATCTACGATCATGACGCTCCCACGCCGACCTACGCCTTCCTGGCCTCCAACTACGTCTACCGCGCCCAGGCCGACCAGGCGACCGGCAGCTTCGCCTGGACCAAGATCTCCCCCAACATCAGCGGCACCACCAACTCGGTCAACGTGATCACACCGGTCAAGAACGGCACCAACGTCGTCATCTATGCCGGCACCTCCACCAACGGCAAGATCCAGCGCACCGCCAACGGCCTCGACCCCAGCCCGACCTGGTCGGACGTCACCGGCAACTACCCCGTCGGCAACGTCACCGACATCGCCGCCGACCCGACCAACGCCATGCGCGTGTTCGCCACCCGCGGCAACTTCGGCGACTCCAAGCTCTGGCGTTCCACCACCGGTGGCACCTCGTGGAGCGGCGTCGGCACCGGTCTGCCTAACGTTCCGGCGAACTCGGTAGCCATCGATCCCGCGGACACCAACCGCGTCTTCGTGGGCACCGACATCGGCGTGTACCAGAGCGTCGACGGCGGCACCAGCTTCCAGCCACTGATGAACGGCATGCCGCTCGGCAACGTGGTGACCGACCTGGAGGTCGACAACGTCCCCCACGCCCTGGTGGCGGGCTCCTACGGCCGCGGGGCCTGGTGGCTGGACCTCGATCTGCCGTCGGACCTCATCTTCCGCGACGGCTTCCAGTAGGTCGCAACCCAGAGCCCAAGCCCCTGACGCAGTGCCGACGTTGGCGGTTGGCGGACGCGGGATGCGGGCCGGGCTGCTGGTCAATCCCGCGGGCTCGACATCTCAGGGAGCGACATCCCGGACGCAGCGGAAGCCGTCGAGGGCCCTGCGGGCGCCCGGTGCCACCAGGTTGCGGTTGGAGGCGCGCACGTACTTCGGGAGGCAGAACCACGAGCCACCCCTCAGGAACGCACCACCGCTGCCCTGCCAGGCGCTGCCATCGCTGGGCGCGCCCTGATAGCTGTCGTGGTAGTCGTCCTGGACCCACTCCCAGACGTTCCCCGCCATGTCAAAGAGACCAAACCCGTTGGCCGGAAACGAAGCCACAGGCGAGGTAACATCCCAGTCGTCGCGACCGCCGGTGCCGATGTAGTTCGCGTCTTCGTGGCTGATGGTGTTTCCCCACGGGTACTTGAGCCCGTCACGACCGCCCCGGGCCGCGTACTCCCATTCGGCCTCAGTCGGCAGTCGGCCTCCCGACCACTCGCAGAACGCCTTCGCCTCATCCCTGGTGACGTTGAACACGGGATGGTCAGCTCCCTCCTGGCCATCGGGCACGACCGCCGACTTCCCGTACGCCGCCACCGGCACCTCTGTTCGGCCCATCCAGAAGCCCCGAGCTATGGCCACGGCGTGCCTCGGGCTCTCGTCGGCGTCGCATTCCCCGTCCTCGGGTGCGCAGCCCATCTGGAACGTCCCGGGCGGAATCCACACGTACGCCAGCCCGTCCTTCGGGTTGGTCCGCACCTCCCCGACCTTCGGGGCCGTGGGCGACTCGTCCCTCAACGGGGCCTGCGGCTTCGCCGCGGGAGTGTCTCGGCGGGCTGGCGTCGTTTGCGCCTTGCGCGAGGGACCCGCTTGCTCCGCTTCGACGGTTAGCGCGAGCGTTGCTGCGAACGCGCCTCCGAGAAGAAGACATCGGGCAATCACACTCTACCTCCGTTTGTCTGCGGGGTGGCGTCCCACACGTAGTGCCACTGCCACACCCGGGCCCATGACGCCACGGTCCTGCGGGCACCCGAGGTGTTGCTACACCGTGTTGGCGAGCGCAACGCCTGCCTGTCCTCGTGCAGCCAATCCAGCATTTCGATTGAAAACCCGCGACGCCGCGGCCACCTTTCAGAGAGCCAGCGCGAGCAGTCCGACATGCCTACGTCGAGCCGGCCGGCACGCCGACGCGATGGCAGCGCAAGACCCGACCCCAGTCCTCACGACGGAGACGACACGGCCTCCCAGGTCCCGTGGGCGCACCCCCTTGCACCCCGGACGCCAGGCCATTGCGACGCCGCAGGTGCTGCCGCCGCCTATCGTGACGACATCGGCCCCCTATCGAGGCTCAGTTACACAGCTGGCACGCTCGCTGTCTACGCTTCCCCGGGTGGATCGCTCCACCGCCACGCAAGACTCGCTTCCGGCTAGCCGGCCAGCCTTTCCCGGGTGGGGCTTCAAACCCCCCACCGGGTCCGCTTCGGGGGGTTTCGGCGATGTACGTGTCTACATCGATCCTCCTCCCCCAGATTTGTCCTGGCGCACCAAGACCTGACCCAATTCTCTCGCCTTCCAGGACGCTATGGAACAAGGCCACACCTGTCGAGCCAGCCAAGAAGCGCAGCGAATCCGAGAGCGAACATGACGTCAAACACAAATGGGAACCACCTGCTGGGCGACACCACCTTGCCAATTGCAGAGCGGGCCACCAAGTAGACAGCCCCAGCCGCAGTGGCTATCGCCAGCAGGCCCGCCAAGCGGCGAGGCCGCACCCCCGCTCGTATCGCGGACGCGACGTACACGCCGGCCACCACTGCCGGCAGCGCCGCCAAGACCCACGCCCACCTTCGCACGGCCGCTTCAACTGTGCAGATAGCGCGTTGCGTTTCCACTCCGGGCCCTCACTTCCTCGACCAAGAAGGGAACACGCGTCAGCAGGATGCCTGCCGTCTCGGCTTCGGCTTCACGGGATAGCGCTTTATGCAGTCCTGATAGGCGTCCGCGCATTCCCCCTCCAACTTGGAATAGACCGCCACTGACAGAAAGAGGCACCCCACCGCACAGGCCCCCTTTCCTAGTGGGGGAACCGGCACAAGAGCGCAGAAAACCAGGCACGCCGCAAGAAGGGCCCCCGCCTTGCCTGTCGCGCTCTTCTGACAATCCATGTACCTATCAAAACAGAACCGATCTTCGTCCGGCTTGGGACGCGGAGGCGGCATGTTTCCCCACGGATCGCGCAACTGGGAAGGCTGGTTCCTGACGTATTCGTACAAGTTCGGGCCACCCGCCAGACCAATCCCATCTTCGCTGATGAACCGCCCCACCTTCGGATCGTAGTATCTGGCTCTGTAGTATTGCAGTCCTGTCTCGGGATCCCACTCTCTGCCGGTGTAGGCAAAACCGCCGACAGCCGCATTCTGGGACTGGTTGCCCCAGGGGTCGTACTCCCTCGTGAGTGTGGGCTGACCGGCGGCAGTCGTCTGGCGAGCGATGCTCCCCAGGTGGTCGGCCACAAGGTAGGTGGCGGTCCCGTTGGCCTCTTGTCTTCCCAGCCAGTCGTCGG
>Ga0209342_10002368_pt1 | contig 20273 bp, 17 predicted proteins | sample RifCSP16_2_FD_184023 | JGI IMG/M metagenome (GOLD analysis project Ga0209342, IMG submission 184023) | Soil microbial communities from Rifle, Colorado - Rifle CSP2_sed 16_2 (SPAdes) (version 2) | ecosystem: Environmental > Terrestrial > Deep subsurface > Rock core/Sediment | place: Rifle... | reverse complement strand
GGCGAGCCCCGCCGCCCCTGCTGCGGCCGGGAGAAGGCGGACCGGACCGCGTTCGAGTGGGCGCTCTGCGAGGCGGCGCTGGCCGGGCGGGTGCCGCTCTTCGGGGTCTGCGGCGGCATGCAGCTCATGAACGTCGTCCGGGGCGGGACGCTCTACCAGGACCTGGGCGAGGACGCCGGCATCCGCACTCACGAGCAGCCGCCCCCCAAGGACGCACCGAGCCACGCGGTGGAGATCGTGCCCGACTCCCTCCTGGCGCGGCTGGTGGGGAGGGAGCCCCTTCCCGTGAACTCCACGCACCACCAGGCGGTGCGCAGGATCGGCGCGGGGGTGCTCGTGTCGGCGCGGGCGCACGACGGCGTCGTGGAGGCGATCGAGCTTCCTGATCTTCCGTTCGCGATCGGCGTGCAGTGGCACCCCGAGCGCGTCCTCGTCCACGATCCCCGCCACCTGGGCCTGTGGCGCGGCCTGGTGGAGGCGGCGGAGGATCTACGGCTGCAGCGGTGAGGGTGCTCGTCGCCGCGGGGCTCGACCCGACCGGCGGGGCCGGGCTCGCCGCCGACGCGGAGGCGCTCCTGGCGGTCGGAGCGCGCGCGCTCCCGGTCGCCACCGCGCTCACGGTCCAGGGCCCCCGAGGGGCGCTCGAGTTCGAGCCGGTGTCGGCGCGCATGCTCCGGGCGCAGATCGAGGGGCTCCTCCACGGCCGCGGCCAGCGGCCGCGCGCGGTGAAGACGGGGATGTTGGGCACCGGCGACCACGCCGCCCTCCTGGCGCGTCTGCTCTCCCTCTCGCCGCTCGCTCGGCTCCCGGTGGTGGTCGATCCCGTGCTCGCTGCCTCCTCCGGGCTGCCCCTCCTCCGCGACGCGCGAGGGCGGCGCCCCGGAGCTGTCCTGGCGTCGCTGCTCGCGCGGGCCACGCTCGCCACGCCGAACCTGCCCGAGCTGGCGGCGCTCACCGGGGCGGCGCTGGAGGACGACGACGACGCGGTGGACGCGGCGCGGGCGCTCCCGTCGCGGGCGGTGCTGGTGAAGGGCGGGCACCGGCGAGGCGCGCCGGTGGACCTCCTCGTCACGCGCCGGGCCGTGGTGCGTCTCCCGGGCCGGCGGCGGCCAGGCGTGGCGCGCGGCACGGGTTGCCGGCTCGCCTCGGCCATCGCCGGGTTGCTCGCGCGGGGCGTGCCGCTCGAGGAGGCGGTGCGCGAGGCGAAGAGGGTGGTGGAGCGGTATCTGGACGCGGCGTCGTGTCCCTGTCCGCCGTCGCGCGGATGAGCTGACCCCTCGCCGAGGGAATCGGCGAGGGGCCCGCTTCGCACTCAGTCGAGCTAGAAGCTGCTGTCCTGGACGGCCATCAGCGAGAGATCCTCGTTCCTGATGGCGGTGGCCATGCCATCCACGTCGGGCAGGATGTTCTTGATGAAGAACCTGGCGCTGTGCACCTTGCCATCGTAGAAGGCGGCGTCCTCGTTTCGGCTCAAGAACTCGTTCCTCCTGGCGGTGTCCCCTCCGTCGACGCCATTCTGCTTGAATATCGCCGCGAGGCGCTTCGCCGCGATGCCCGCCTGCCAGAAGAGCATCCAGCCGACGCAGATGTCCCCCATGAAATAGACCAGGGGCATCGCGTTGCATATCGGCAGGATCGCCTTTCCCTCCTTGAAACAAGTGGCGACATAGAGACCCATCTCCCGCAGGAGGTTGACCCGCTTCTCCAGATCTCCGGTCAGATCGCGGACGCCCTCGACCTCCCCGTATTCCTTGATGGTGCGGCCGATCTCCTTCAGGAGGTTTCCGAAGTCCCGACCGTCTCGCTGTCCCAGGAGCTGGGTGAGATAGAAGAGCATATTGGCCGAGGCGTCTCCTTCCCAGCTGCCGAAGGGGAGGAGGTCTCGCATGAACTGATGAACGGGGTAGTCGTTGAAGTATGCAAACCGCCCCTGCATCTTGATCGCCGTCTCCGCGATCTGCAGCCCTCTCTCGGCCGTGTAGTGCCTATCGATGGAGAAGAGCACGTCCTTCAGCCCCGACCACTTCTCCTTCTCGGCAGGATCGGAGAGGGCGTTGGCCTTGTCGTGGCAGAGGCAGCAGTAGTAGACCAGCGCTCTCATCCCCTCCACCTGGGCCTTCATCCAGAGCAGCCGCCGCCTGACGAGCGGGTGGGCGATGATGGCGACGCTCTTGGCGTCGAGGTTCTGGGCCTCGGAGATGTGCGGCCCTGAAACGCGAGTCCTGGCATGTTCCAGGGTGTGAAGATAGGCCGCCGAGGCGATGCCCGTGGAGACGACCCCGTAGAAAGGCCAGGACCTCAAGCCCGCGATGAAGATGCCCAGGGCCTGTCCCCTCGGGCCCAGGAGCTCCGCGTGGCAGTTGCCGTTCTCTCCGAAGTTGATCCCGACGGTGGGGCTGCCGTGAAGACCCAGCTTGCGCTCCAGGCTCACGACCGCGTAATCGTTCCTCGGCCCCAAGGTCCCATCGCTATTGACGAGATACTTCGGGACGACGAACAGCGAGAGCCCGGTCACGTTGGCCGGGTCCCCCTCGACCCGGGCGAGGACGCAATGGACGATGTTCTCGAACAGATCGGAATCACCGCTGGTGATCGTGGGCTTGGTGCCCTTGATGCGGTAGGACCCGTCGGGCTGTAGCACGGCCGTCGTCTTCACGCGGCCGAGATCGTCGGCCCCCGTCTGGTCTTCGGTGAACGCCACGGTCGAGCCCCACTTGCCGGAGATCAGCTTCGGCAAGTACCTCCTCTTCTGGTCCTCGGACCCGAGCTGCGAGATCGCAGGGGCGAGGGACATTGGCGACGCCCAGAGCCAGAGGAATCCGATGTTGTGAACGAAGTCCTCGAAGGTGGCGGCCCACAGGGACATTGGAAGGCCCAACCCGCCGCTCTCCCGGGGGATGTGGCTCGACGGCCACCCCCCTTGGTCATATTGGCTCTTCAGCTGGTGATAGCAGCGGGGCACGTGGACGCTGCCGTCCTCCAGCCGGCAGCCCTCCCGGTCCGCTTCGGCCATGATCGGGTAGGACTCCTTCAACGCCAGCTTCAGGGCCGCATCCAAGGTGGCGTCGACGTCCTCCCTCGTCAGGTGCCCGTAGAGAGACGTCTTGGCGAGATCCCCGATCCCCAGCATCTCGTGAAGAACGAACTTCTGATCTCGTTCGTCAACCAATAGATTGCCCATGGCGTGTGCCCCTATGTCCTGCTGCGCCTGCGTGGACCAACCGTGGAGAGACAATGGTCGGCAAAGGTCGGCGCACCGTCTGCGCCGGACCTCGTTCCGGAGTCGTGGGGCCAACGATCGAGAGTGAAGGCCCGTGCTCGAATTCGATCTTCCCAGGAGCCGGTTCGAAGCGCACCTGTAGCTTCTTACAGGTCGGCAACCTCCCTCGAGGTCCATCCCGGCCAGGTCGCCTGAGCTGCGACCCTGGGCCATCGCGGAGTTCCGCAACAGGCATCTGGATGCCCTGCGGGGGCTGTTCCTGCAGGTGCTGCGTCTCTGCCAGGCCGCTGGCCTGGTCAAGCTCGGCCACGCGGCGCTCGACGGGACGAAGTCGATCTTGCGCCGGAACTTCACTTCGACGGGCGACACGGCGCCGCCGGTGCGTTCCGCTACGAAGTCGACCTCCTGGAAGGAGGGTGCCGGGGGGGTACTCGATGCTCGAAGGCGTCTTGGGTGGAGCGAGCTGGAGCCGCCATGCTCCGTCTCGCCATTCCATGATCTCGATCCAGGAGAGTCGCCGGGTATTCGTGCCGACCGTGCTGATTCTCACGCTGAGAAGCTCCGGCGGGGCGCCCGATCAAATTGAGGCGAGTGTGGGGGCGGTTCCGAGGCACCGGCTCCGGCGTGGTTCGTGCTCGGCCGCTGTGCTCCACGGCGCATCGGGGTGGGCGCGGCCGCGGCGCGCGACGAGTGGGCCCGTGGGCGCGCGACGAAAACTCACTCGCGCCTGGGCCCGCGGCATCCACTCGGAGGGCTCGCTCCTTCGAACAGTTCGTCGCGCGCGCAAGGCCGGCGTGGCGCGCCGCGGCACCCGTGGTGCGTCGCGTGCGCCGTTCCGCAGGGCGGCCTGCGCGCGCACCACACCTGCGCCGGTGCCTGTGGGGCGTCCCAGCATTGTCGTCGCGTCATGCGGCCAGAGGGATCCCGCTAAGAGCTATAGCGAGGCGCAGCGGTCCATGTGGGCAGCCCCTCCTCCTGCCGGTACTGTGCCGTCATAGGCCCCCGGCTCGCTCGCCGCGACCTGTGGCGACTGGCCACCAGGGCCTTGCGCCCGGACGCCGCCGGGTTATACTCGGGGTATGAAGACGGCGATTTCCCTCCCGGACGATGTCTTCCGCGATGCCGATAAGCTTGCGGAACGCCTTAAGAAGTCCCGAAGCGAACTCTATCGGGAGGCGGTCACCGAGTACCTCGCTCGGCACGAGCCGGAAGCGATCACCGAGGCTCTGGACCGCCTAGTGGACGAGACGGGCGTGCAGCTGGACAAGTTCGGCGCTGCGGCTGCCCACGGGATCCTCCGGACGACGGAGTGGTAATCGCCCAGGGCGAAATCTGCCGGGCGGATCTCCCCGACGCAACGGGCTCCGGCCCAGGCTTTCGGCGACCTGTCGTTGTTGTCCAAGGCGACGCCTTCAACCGTAGTCGTATCGGGACGGTCGTCTGCGTGCCGCTGACGAGCAACATGAAGTGGGCCGATGCGCCCGGGAACGTGGCGCTGCCTGCCCGGAGTACGGGACTCCCCAAGGACTCCGTTGCGAATGTGTCGCAGATCGTCACGCTTGATCGCTCCTGCATCACGGAGACCGTGGGCCGCATCTCCCGGCGACAGCTGACGCTCCTCTTCGCCGGCATTGACATGGTGCTGGGCCGGTAGAGTCACCGGCCCGCTGGAATCGCCGAGGCCCAGCGAGAAAGCCTGGTTATCGCCACACCGCTGATGGATTGCGCAGGGTCGAAGCGCCCCTCCGCGCCGTTCGACTGGTCCGGTGAGAAGTACGCAACCTGGCGCATGCCCACCCACGGCGTCACGTCGAAGAGGCGGGCGAGATCGGTGGTGCTCACGGGCGATATCTGCCAGCGCCTCGGCGGTCGGATCGGCGTTCACCGTGCAGTCGGCGAAGAAGGTGAAGCTGCTATTCGCGACCGCCACTGTATCGGAATGCCGGGGCTGGAATCGCAGCCCTGATGTTGCTCCTCTTTGGGCCGATCCGGTCCACGCTGGTCGACGCCGTTCGCAGCCAGCGCGAACTCCTCGTTGAAGACGCGCTCGAGGAACCACTCGTAGCATGGGCTGTCCAGAGGCTACACTGCCGGCGATGAGAACCTCCGGGCGAGGCGCAGGCGCGGCCAGGCCGCAGAATCCGATGCCCACCAGGCGGACGGCGTTGATCATCTGGTGGGTCCTCTTCGCGGGCGTCGTCCTTTTCGCGGCCGTGGCCACCGCCGTCGGTCCCAGCTTCTGGCAACGGAACGGCGAGGTCGCGCGAATCCTGAGCTGGGTCGCCCTCGCGATGGCGACGCTGTGGCTGCTCCTCTCCCAGCTGCTCGCGAGCCGGGTCAAGGCCGGGCCGGGCGCGACGTCCGAAGCCGTGGCAGTCACCCGAACCATCATCGCCTCGGCGATGAACGAGGGTTCTGCGCTCTTCGCGGTGGTGGCCTGGATGCTGGGAGGAGAACCGCTGGCGCTCATCGCCCTGGCCATCTCCCTGGCGGGCCTGCTGCTCGCCTTCCCGTCCATGGCTCGCTGGCAGAAACTCGGCGGCAGCTCGGAGCGCACCGAGCGCCCGAATAGGCTCGTCCGCTAGCCAGGCAACTGCATTCGATGCCTGCGTGGTTTTCGGTGAGAGTACGCAACCTGACTGTCGATCGCGCAACATGCCGTGACGACGGGATGTTTCTTTGTCGTCTCCGCTCGAATTAGTGCCGGGATGAATCCGGGGATGAAGTGGCTCGCGCTCCTCGAAAGCCGGATGGGAAACGGATACGCCGCGGGCTTTCCGTTGACCGAGATCGACGCCGGGACCCTCGCCGCCCGACGCGCTGCTATGGGAGGCACGGACGCCTGCTTCGGCGAGAGGGGAACCCTGTCGGCATGGCCTACGACTTCGACCGCGTGCTGGACCGGCGGGGCGCGGACTCCATCAAATGGAACCGCTACGCCGGCCGCGACGTGCTCCCCCTGTGGGTGGCGGACATGGACTTCGCCGCGCCGCCGGCGGTGCTGGAGGCGCTGCGGCGGCGCGTGGACCACGGCGTGTTCGGGTACTGCGAGCCCTGGCCCTCCCTCGTCGCGTCGGTGGAGGAGCACCTCGCCCAGGAGTACGGCTGGTCCATCGAGCCGTCCTGGATCGTCTGGCTGCCCGGTCTCGTCTGCGGTCTCAACGTCGCCTGTCGGGCCGTGGACGGGTCGGTCTTCACCGCGACCCCCGTCTATCCGCCCTTCCTGTCTGCCCCGCGCGCCCTGGTGACGGCGCCGCTCGAGCGCGGGGAAGACCACTGGCGCTGGGACCTCGGCGCTGTGGAGGCGGCCCTCGCGCCCGACACGCGGCTCTTCCTCCTGTGCCACCCGCACAACCCCGTCGGCCGCGCGTGGGAGGAGGCGGAGCTGCGCGCGGTCGCCGAGCTCGCCGAGCGGCGCGATCTCGTCGTCTGCTCGGACGAGATCCACTGCGGCCTCGTCCTCGATCCGGGCCGCCGCCACCGGCCGTTCGCCTCCCTCTGCGAGGAGGCGGCCCGCCGCAGCGTGACCCTCATGGCGCCGTCGAAGACCTTCAACCTGCCCGGCCTGGGCTGCGCGTTCGCCGTCATCCCGGATGCCCGCCTGCGCGACCGCTTCCGCCGCGCCATGCACGGCGTCGTGCCGCACGTCAACGTGCTCGGCCTGGTGGCGTGCGAGGCGGCGCTGCGCCACGGGGCGGAGTGGCGCCAGGCGCTCGTCGAGTACCTGCGCGGCAACCGGGACCAGGTCCTGGCCGCGGTCGGCGCCATGCCGGGGCTGCGCGCGACTCCCGTCGAGGCGACCTACCTCGCCTGGATCGACGCCCGCGGCGCCGGCATCCCTCACCCGCAGCGGTTCTTCGAGGCCGCGGGGGTCGGCCTCTCCGACGGGGCCGACTTCGGCCCGGGCGAGCAGTACCGGAGCTTCGTCCGGCTGAACTTCGGCTGCCCGCGGGCCACCCTGGACGAGGCGCTGGCGCGCATGCGGCGGGCGCTCGCGCAGCGAGCCGGGGCGGGCTCGTCGGACTCGCCGTCGAGGGCGCATCGTACCGAGTGACCCGGGCCGCGGACGGTCGAGCTCACCCCTCGCCTCCCAGGATGGACGCTCCGAGGAGAGACAGGGCGCTGTTCTCTTCACCGATCATGCCCGCCCTGGCGTCCCTGAACATCTTCTCCACCGGGTACTCCTTGCTGAGGCCATACCCGCCGAAGATCTGCATCGCCTCGCTGGCCACCTTGAACGCCGTGTCGGTGCAATAGACCTTCGCGGCGAGGGCATGCACGGCCGATCCGGGCGGGTTCGCCGCGTTGTGTAGCGTCACTCTCCGAGAATAGGCCCGCGCCGACTGGACCATGGAGAACATCTGGAACAGCTTCAGCTTGACGCTCTGGTGCTCGATGATGGGCTTCCCGCCCTGGACCCGCTCCCTGGCGTACGCGAGCGCCTCGTCGAGCGCCGCCTGGGCGAGCCCGGTGTTGAGGGAGCTCAGCAGCTCGCCGGCAGGGGTCAGGATCCACTGCTGCGTCCGGAACCCCTGCTCGGGATCGCGGACGATCATCATCTCCTCGGGGATCCTCACGTCGTCGAAGACGAGGGCGCCCTGCGGGTAGGATCGGAGGCCGAGCTTGTCGAGCGGCCTTCCGCGAGAGATGCCGCGCAGATCGAGCGGCAGGAAGGCGATCCCCGTGCCCTGCATCCCCCGCGACGTCTCCACGTTGAGGATGAGGAGGGCGTGGGAGGCGATGGGGCCGTTGCTGATGAAGGCCGATTTCTCCCCGGTGATGACGTACTCCTTGCCCGTGCGGACCGCTCTCACGCTCGGGGCGAACCTCGCGTCGTCCATGCCGGGCTGGCCGGCGAGCACCCAGTCGGATCCGTGATCGGGTTCGGTGAAGGCGAAGCACCCGACCATCCTCCCCGTCGCGTCATCGCAGTACTCCCGGACGTAGCGCTGCATGCCGGCGCCGCCGAGGGCCGACGTGAGCAGGAAGGGCACGATCGAGCAGGCCAGGCTCTCGCACAGCCCGGGATCGCCATACGCCAGCTGTTCCACCGTCAGCGTCCACGAGAGCGGATCCAGCTCCAGGCCGCCCAGCGCTCGGGGGAGGATCATCTTGTGGAAGCCGAGCTCGTGGTACCTCCTGTACACGTCCCAGATGACGGAGTCACGGCTCGCCACCTGCTCGGGAGCGAGCCTGTCCAGCCTGGCTCCTGCCGGGCGGAGGACCTCCATCGCGAACTTCCTCGCCATGGCGACCACAGCCTTCTGCTGATCGTCGAGAGCGCCGTCCAGGTTCGAGTCGTTCATGTCGGTTCCCTTCTCGTCGTGGGTGATCGGCGTCCCCCGTCGCGCGCGCCGCAACGACGCCCGGTGGACGACTGCACGGTCGCCATGGTGGCCCGGGCCCGCCCGCTGCGGAACTGCCCATCGCCGCAGGCCGGGCATGCGATGATGCAGCCCGATGGCGACCTGGGACGACCTGCGCGTCTTCCTGGCCGTGTACCGCCGCGCCACGCACGCCGGGGCTGCGCGCCTGCTGGGCGTGGACGCGACCACGGTGGGGCGGCGCATCGCGGCGCTGGAGGGCAGGCTGGGGGCGCGGCTCTTCACGCGGACGCCGGGGGGCCTCGAACCCTCCGCCGCGGCGGAGGCCCTGCTCCCGCGCGCCGAGCGCGCCGAGGCGGAGATCCTGGCGGCGGAGCGGCAGATCGCGGGGAGCGAGGAGCGCGTCGAGGGGGACGTGCGCATCACCGCGCCCGACGGGACGGCGACGTTCCTCCTCATCCCCGGGCTGGCCGCGCTCCGCTCGGCGCACCCGGGCCTGCGGCCGGAGATCGTGGCGGACAACCGCGCGCTCGATCTGCTGCGCCGCGAGGCGGACATCGCCGTGCGGCTCTTCCGCCCGCGGGAGGCGTCGCTCGTCGCGCGGCGCATCGGCACCCTCACCTACGGTGTGTACGCAGGAGAGGCCTATCTCGCGCGCCGGGGCAGCCCGCGAACGGTGCGGGAGCTCGCCGACCACGACTGGATCTGCTACTCGACCGCCGTCGATCCCGGGGCCCGCCTGGGCAACGGGGCGGCCCTGGCCCGCGCCTGGGTCTGCCGCATGACGCCGGCGCAGCGCGTCGTGCTCACCGCAAACATGACCACCGCGCTCGTGGCAGCGTGCGCGGCCGGCCACGGCCTGGCCGCGCTCGGCACCTCGATCGCCGAGCGCGCGCCACGCCTGGTCCGGGTGCTGCCGCGGGCGACCGTGGCCGAGGGCGGGATCTGGGCGGTGACCCACCCCGACCTCCGGCGCAGCGCGCGCGTCCTGGCGGTCCTCCGGTGGCTCGAGGCGCTCTTCGGATCGGGCTGACGCGAGGTCGGAGGGCCGCGGTAGGAGGGTGCCGTCCACTTCCAGGCGAGGTCACGACATGCGCAAGACCATCCTGCTCCTCGGCTCGGGGGAGCTCGGCAAGGAGTTCGTCATCGCCGCCCAGCGCGCGTGGGCCGAGCGCATCGCCCTGCGGCGCGGAAGGAAGGTGGCAGTGGTGGCGCTGGCCAGACGCCTGGCGGGCATCCTCTACGCGATGATGCGCGACCGGACGAACTACACGCCCGTGCCGCCGCATCGGCTGCCGGTCACGCGGACTGCGGTAGCGGCGGCATGAGCACGGAGTAAGGTGATGCAGGCACGGGCAAGGATCTCCTCGCCTCGGCCGAGGTGCGGAGGGCGTATTTCGGGGAGTGACCAGATCACGGTTCTTTCGTACACGGGCTCAGGAGGCCTCAATGGAGATCGGCTGCCCGGAGACACCATCCTGTGTAGTGTCCCCATCGCGTCTTGTGCCGCTCGAGGAAGGCTTCGACTCGAGGAAGGTCTCGATGGAACGCGTCCTCAGCTCATCGCTCTCTCTCCTTCGGGGGTTGCGAGGGGCTCGTCGCCGTTCCATACCTCTCGAGCCTCGTGAGATACCGCAATCTCCTATACGCTTCTGCAGCAGCGTTGAGCGTGGTCGTCGCGGCGATCTACATCTTCGCGGTTTCGTGGGATCCGCAAAAAGTCCCACGCGGCAGCGTGGCCTACTTCTTTGGCATCCCCGCCAGCGTCCGAGCCATTCCGCTCGTCGAGCCGTGTCGTGAGCCACGCTACAGCTACGTTGGCTACGAGGGCACGAAGGGATCGTTCTCCACTGTCGAGTACGGATCCGCCCTCGACCACGATGAGGTGCTCGCGTTCTATCGCGACTGGTTTCAGCGAGGGAACTGTGCGCTGCGCGAAGACGGCGGTGTTCTCTTCGCAGACCGGTGCTCGGCTCCCGTTCATCTGTTCAACTCCGATGTCGCGATCCAGGAGGGCATCGGGATCAGCTGCCGGACCGTAACGGTGACGGCGATCGGCGAATAGGAACAGGAATGTCCACATTTCCCGACATCGCAGAGGGGTATCGGCGGCTTCAGAGGGGTGATGCCAACTACGGGCTCATCTACACCTGCAACGCGGGCTGGGTGGATCTCGGCCACATGAACCCCTTCAACAGCGATCCCCTGGTTGGCGCCCACAACCTATGGCGGCAGTTGCAGGCAGGTGGGCCGGACGCGCAGATCTCGTTCTGGTACGACTATCCTCCCGAGTTCAGGCGGGCCGGCTACAGCAAGGACGTGCTGCAGGCCATGAAGTCTGACAAGGTCGCGCGGCTTCCTGACGGCGGTCGGGGCTTCAAGATCACGCTCAAGATGGCCCAGCCGGTCACCGGCGGTGTCACGGAGTCGTTTCTCGTTCGGCACGAGCTCCCCGATCAGGAAAAGAGGTCCGTCGCGCTCGCTGTATTCCTGATGGTGAGCCGTGCATTTGAGCAGCATCAGTTCGACTGGGAGTTCTCGCTGGTCGACTGGCTTTCCCAGCAACTCCGCGGGAAGCCCTATGACAGCGGGTTCTCGCAGGAGGATCTGGTGTCGAACCTCATAGGCTTCTACATCGGTGTCGGTCATGTCACCAAGGATCAGGCGATACGGATGTGTCACCCGGTGAGCCGCGAGACCGCGGAGAAGGTCTGGCAGGTCCACGGGGCCGTCGGCAAGAACAAGAATCGGAGCTTCGAGCCCGACCTGAGCGCGAGAACCGGATTCATCGATAACGTGAACAAGGTCTGCCGGGATGATTGTATAGGTCAGCCACGCCAATTCCCGCGCGCGTTCCAGCAAATCGTGCCGGCACCGTATGCGAAGGACTTCGTCCTCCTGCGGACGTAGGGGGGCCAGCGGATGGGACTTCCAACCCTGCGATCGGGTTGGGCATTCCGTAACCTGGACCTGAGCAGTCCGGTACCGTGGAACGCCCTCAGTTACGCTGAGCCCTTGCGTCCCTCGAAAGACCGGAGGCGCCGGTCCACCTCGGCGGCCTGGAGCACGGCCACGCGTCGTCCTCGAACTCCTCGTCGTAGGCAACGAGGGCCTTGGCCGTCCGCCGGATGACGTGACGGAGGATGGCCTCCACGTCATCATCCTCCGGAGGGGCGCCAGGAAGGACTCGAGGTGCTCCCGGAAGATGGTGTGGAGGAGCGTCTTCTCCGGTTCCCGCCGACGGTAGCGCAGATGGCATGGAAGCGGAGCGCTGGCGGCGCCGCCATGGCGCTCCCAGCTCGTGGGCGCCGGCCGCGCCCCAGGCTTCCGACGGGGTGGCTCGCCGGTCGCAGGCACCCGACATGGCCACGCATGCCGCGCGCCTCACAGTGATGGTGACCATGGTGCTGCCCGATCGTTCACAAGGCGGACCCACCGACCGCGCGATGGACCTGTCGGCGGGTTCGTGGGCCTGAGCCGGCAGGAGGTCGTTGCGGACGAGCGCGTCGGTGGCGACGATCTCGACCTCCGCGCCGTGGCGAGGTACTCGGTGAAAACGACGCAGCCCGTCCGCCAGCTGTCTAACATGCCGTAGTTACGACTAAGTTTCTGGGCCCCTCGCTCGAGTCGGCAAGGAGATGAGGCTGTGGATGAAGTCACCGAGGCGCCCGGGGCGCATCTCCGGGTCCCAATGGAGGCGCGCCGATCCTTGGCGATGCCCTTGGGGATCTCGTTGCCGCCGCCGTCGGGATCGGGCTCGAGGTCTTGGTCCATGAGCACCTGCGCGTCCCCATGCTCTGCGTCAGCTTCGCCACCTCCCCCGAGGGCGGCTTGCTCAGCTCCTCCGAGTGACTTGCGGCCAGCCAGGCTGGCGTACATCGCCGCCGCTCGTGACCAAAGGTGAGAGGAGCGTCAGGGGCGGGGCGAAAGGCAGGTGCCGGTGACCACTGACGGTGCTACCGTGGACGAATGCTCGAGCGCCTCGTGGCGGTCTGCGCCCTCCTGGTGTTCCCGATCGCGTGTGGCTCGCGTGGTGGATTGACCTCCGGTGACGGTCAGGGTGGCGGTGGAGGCGGCAACGGGGGCGGCGGAGCGACTCCCCAGCCGGACTCCACGTGCGGCAGCGTCCGGATGACGTACTACGACCTCACCGGCTCCCGGGGCTGGTGCGAGTTCGACCGCACGCTCCCGGTCCTGCCCGCGTCCGTGCGCAGCGGGCTCACAACCGCCATCTCGGAGCCCTGGAACGGAAGCTCCTACGGCGGCGCGCCGGGGGAGGCGTGCGGCGAGTGCTGGGAGGTGGCCACGCTGGGCGTGACCCGCACCGTCATGGTGCACGACCTCTGCCCGATCGAGGGGAATCCCATCTGCGCCGGCGACCACTTCCACTTCGACCTCTCGCACGAGGCGGCCACGGCGCTGCAGATGAGTGGCCTCGAGGAGGGCCAGGCGCGCCGGGTCCCGTGCCCGGTGAGCGGCAACGTCTTCCTGGAGATCCTCGACCGGAACGAGTGGGGCTACCTGCGCTTCGCGGTGGTGAACCACCGCATCCCCGTACGGACGGTTGAGTACCGGAGCGCCGCCGACGCCACCTGGCGGTTAGCCCAGCGCAGCGGCGGCGCCTGGGCGGTGATGAATGACGCCCAGAGCGACATGTTCGCCTCCGGCCAGCCCGGCGGGGTCTTCCGCTTCACGAGCGCGCAGGGCCAGGTCGTGGAGGGCTCGGCGGTGCTCTCCTACGATGTGGCGAGGGGCGAGACCTTCGACACCGGCGTGCAACTCGACGATCAGGCGCCGGCCGCAGGCGCCGCCTGCGTCTTCGAGCCGCCGGCGGTGGTGTACGGCGACGGCTACGGCGGCATCACGGATGTCGCCTGGAGGATGCTCCCGTGGGAGGGGACCGACGCCCGTGAGGTGACCGACGGGTGCTTCGGCGGTCAGGGGTCGTGCATCCGGACGCAGATGGAGAGGTGGCAGGGGTTCCACCTCTACTACCCGCAGGCCTTCCCCGCAGGGACCTTCGCTTCGCTCTCGCTCCGCCTCTACGCGCCGGCAGAAGGCAGGATCACGGTGGCGGTGAGCGGCCCGGCCGGGACCTGCCAGACGACCGAGGCGGAGGTGGGGCCTGCCTGGTCGCAGGTCACGATCTCCCCCAGCTCCACCTGCTCGAGCCCCACCACGGAGATCCAGTTCGTGACGGTCCAGGCGGTGGCGGTGCCGGCGTCGGGCGACAGCCTGGTCCTGCTCCTCGACGACGTGCGCTTCGCCAACTGACCGGGACCCGTATGCTCGGGGCTCGGGGCTCGGGCTCTCCGTCGCTCCTTCGCCTGCATGGAGGTACTCGATGTCGCGCCTGCTCGCCGCCCTCGCCGGTCTCGCCTTCGTCGCAGCAGCACCTTCTGTGCGAGGGGCCACGTACTACGTCGCCGAGGGCGACGGGGAGGGGGACGGCTCCACCGGGTCACCTTGGCGGTCGCTCCAGCTGGCGGCCGAAAGCGTCGGCGCAGGCGACACTGTCATCGTGCGGGCGGGGAACTACGCCGGGTTCGATCTCGACGGCCGCAGCGGCGGCGAGCTCGCCCCGATAACCTTCCGCGGTGAGCCAGGCGCGTCGATCACGGAGGACAACGACCGCGGCGACGGGATCAACGTGGAGAACGCGGCCTGGATCGTGATCGAGGGCTTCACCGTGAACGGCCGCTCGCGTGCCGGCATCCGCTGCGCGGGCTCCCAACATGTCACGATCCGTCAAAACACCACCGACGGTAATGGCAGGTGGGGGATCTTCACCGGCTTTTGCGACGACCTCCTCATCGAGGGCAACCTGACCTCGCACTCGCACGCGGAGCACGGCATCTACGTCTCGAACAGCGCCAAGCGCTACGTCGTCCGCAACAACCACTCGTTCGGCAACGCCGGCTGCGGGATCCACAACAACGGGGACCTCGAGACCAGCAGGGACATGGGTGGCGACGGCATCAACGCGGAGGCGCTCATCGAGGGGAACGTCATCCACGACAACGGCGCGGCCGCCGGCGGAGCCGGGATCAACTGCGACGGGGTCCAGGACTCCGTCATTCGCAACAACCTGCTCTACGATAACCACGCGACCGGTATCGTGCTCTACCAGATCGACGGGGGCGATGCCTCGAAGAACAACCTCATCGTGAACAACACGATCGTCCAGGCGGAGGACGGCCGCTGGGGCATCGGCATCAGCGGCGACGGCGACTCCGGCGCCGCCTCCGGCAACCGCGTCCTCAACAACATCGTCTACAACCGCCACCCCTTCCGCGGCAGCATCGTGGTCTCCGCCAACAGCGTCGGCACGCTCACCTCCGATCACAACGTGGTCATGGACAGGTTGAGCCCCGACGGCGACGAGACGATCCTCACGCTCGACGACTGGCGCAGCGAGACCGGACTCGACGTCCACTCCCGCGTAGCCACCCCCGAGGAGCTGTTCGTCGAGCCCGACGGGGAGGATTACCACCTCGAGGAAGGCTGCCCGGCCGTCGACGCTGGCACCTCCACTGACGCCCCGCCGCTCGACCTCGAGAACCACGTCCGCCCGGCCGGCGAGGGCTTCGACGTCGGCGCCTACGAGTACGGCTCCGTCCTCGTCTCGGGCGGCGCGGAACCGCAGCCTGGGGCCGGCACGGGGGACGGAAGCGGCGGCTCGGGCGATGGCAGCGGGTCGGGCGGGGACGGCTCGCCCACATCGGGGAGCGGCGGCAGCGGCGCCGCGGCCCCGCGTTCCGGCGGCTGTCAGACCGCCGCTGCCTCAGCGCCGGTCCTCGGCACGGCGCTGCTCGCGGCCGCCCTCGGTCGCCGGCGCCGCCGCTGCCATCCGCACGCCGGAGCGAGGTCACCGCCTCGCGCCTCGCTGGGCTAGTCTAGCGGGAAGGGGACTTCACGTGTCCACGCCAGGACGACGCACGAACACGGCTTCGGAGGTGCCGTCGCTCCACAATCGCCTGCTGGCGGCGCAAGGCCGCGCGGGTGAACTGGTACTCGGTGAGGACCACGCAACCCGGGCGCCGCTACGCCAACATATTGTCTTCATAGGCGGTTTGCGGTGGCCGCCGCCATCTTCGGGTCTGGAGATGAAGGCGGGGATGAGACGATCGAATGACGATCGAACATTCGAAGCGGCTCGGTCACGTTGAAGACGGCGCGGGTGAGGACACCGCGCAGGCGCCCACCGGTTACCATCCCCGCTGCGGCGCGCCCACGCGCGTCGCGAGGCTTACCACCAAGCGAGGGGGCGCCGCGGTCAGCGGCACCCGACGCGCGCGGTGCTCACCACCACGTCGTCGTAGAGCACGCCCAACAAGCTGTGCTGGTCGTCGTGATGGAAGAGCGACAGCCAGAGGATGTCCACCTGCAGGTCCGGGACGGTACGCATCCACAGGCCTCGGAACGGGCCCATCTCCTGCCCGTCGATCCACCAGTCCAGTGCGCCCCCCGCACCGTCTTCCGAAGAGCTGGGGAAACCGGCGTCGAGCATCAACTCGACGCAGTACCAGCGGCCGGTCTGCAGCGCGGGGGCCGCGTTGCCCGCCACCGGGCGGTCGGCGGCACGGGTGCAGTACGACTGCCCCTCGTCGTAGATGCACGGGAGACTGTCGCCCCAACAGGCGCCGTCGGGATCGGCGCAGTCCTGGTACATGCCGCGGTAGTAGACGTACGTGCTGTTGACGTGCAACGACGGGGAGTACTCCACGCCCGCGCTGATCACGTCCGTCCCGTCGGGGCGGATCCCGGAGCGACCCAGGTTATTGCGATCCCCGGCGAAAAGCGCGCTGCCGTGGTTGGGCGCGTCGAAGTTGAAGCCGGGTTCGTACGCGACGTACCACCGCGCGTACAGGAGATCGTGCGGCGGCAGGAGCTTCACGAGGTCGGAGCCGCCCCTACCCGCCGGCACGCGGAGGCGAGCGACGTGGTTGCCGGCCACGCCCCACGGGCCGGCATCGGCGACCAGCTTGTTCTCCGAGTCTGGGTTGCCGTCGTAGTCGTCCCAGATCGCCTTCGAGCCCTCCTCGAAGCCGCTGCAGAAGACCCACTCCGGCATCGAGTCGTCGCATTCGGTGAGCGGGGCGACCGATCCGCCACCGGACGATCCGCCGCCGCCCTCCGAGGAGCCTGGCGATCCGCCGCCGCCCTCCGAGCCGGTCCCACCGCACGCCAGAAGCGCCATGAGCGCCGCCTGCTGCAGGAGCTTGTTCCTCACGGCCATCATTGCCCTCCGGAAGTACGCGCCGAGACGGGCCGCCGCGCCGGTGCGGGGTGGGGCGCTACCTCGCTACCGAGCCGGCCGACGTCTCGGGTCATCTCCGCTCCCCCTCGCCCGCGCGCGATCGCGCGGCTTCGCGCCCGGTACCACCTCCACCTGGCGAAGGCCCGACCCAACCTACGCCTCGCGCGGCCGGAGCGGGCTCCGCCGCCGGCCACGGCTGCCGCGGCGGTTCTCTCGCGCCACCTTGACACTCTCCCTGAACTGGTAGCACGCGGCGCGATCCCCGCGCCAGCGCGCATTCGAGCAGCGATCGCCGACCGTGTAGGGGTGAGTGCTCCGAGCCTCCTGCCGAACACACGAAGCTTGAAACACGGCATCAGCGCGCACTCGCCGGCGCACGGCGTTGCGACCCCGACGCGAGCGCGCGAGCGAGGGGCGCGGAAGGGCGACCACGATCTCCGCGGCGGAGGCGGTCGGTCACCCACAGTTACTCACCTTGCCGCGGGCCAGCCGAGCACAGGTGCCTTCCACCACGGGAGGCCCCCTCCTTCACCCCCGCCGCAGTAAGATGAAGCGCCACCTAACGCGGCCGCTCGACGGGGGAGACCCATGCGACCTCGCGCTATTGCGCTGTTCCAGCTTGCACTGTTGGTCATTGCGCCCACCGCCGCCGCGCCGGCAGCCCTCGCGGCGGAGCCGGTGCTCTTCTTCTCCGACCTCACCGTCGCCCCGAAGACCGGCCTCGGCGACGGCCTGGGAGAGGGCGCCATCGTCACCGTGTGGGGCGCGAACCTGGGATCCGCACAGGGCACTTCCACCGTGACCTGCGGCGGCACCCCTGCCGCGCACGTCTACTCCTGGGGCAACGCCGACGGCGGCAGGGCCGCGGGACCTGCCGATCTCTACACCTCGCACCGCATGCAGGCGGTGGCCTTCTCCATCTCCGCGGCCGCAGCCGACGGCCCCGGATCCATCACCGTGACCGTGGGCGGTGTCACCTCCAACGCCCTCCCCATCACCGTCGGCCCCACGGGCCGGATCTTCCACGTCTCGGCCGGCGGGAGCGACGCGACGGGCGATGGATCCTGGGCGAAGCCCTGGCGTTCGCTCGAATACGTCGGCTGCGGCGCGGGGACCGCCTGTCGGCGGTGGGACAACCCGGCGTTTCAGCCGGGGAGCGCGCCCTACGTGGTCTACGTCGGCGACGGGGTTCAGGCGCGCGACGGCTTCGTGATCTACGACGCGGCGGCCACCGCCGACGCGCCCATCGCGGTCATCGCCTACCCCGGCGCGAGCGTGGTCATCGGGCCCGACCGGGGCATCGCGAACTACAACGCCGCGAACCGCTTCTGGACCTTCGCCAAGCTGGCCGTGCGCGTGGGCAACGTAGACACCGGCATCGGCGGGTTCGAGGGGCTGCGCTCGGTGGCGAACGAGGTGGCCAACGCCGCCGGCGGCTGCGCCGACGGCATGTCCGGAGCCATCGCCATCCCGGGATTCAACGTCGACGATTCCAGCCTCGACGTCGGCAGCGAGCTCAAGGCGCTGGGCACTTACATCCATGACTGGGGGTGCGATACCACCAGCAAGCTGGAGCACACCTTCTACATGGCCAACCGCTCGGGCCACTCCTACCGGGCCTTCGAGCTCGGCTGGAACCACCTGCGCGACAACAAGGCGCACAGCGCGCTGCACGTCTACGACGAGGGCACCTGCGGCGACTTCACCGGAACGGTGCGCATCCACGACAACGTCGTCGTCAACCAGGTCGGCATGGGCGTCGACGTGAACACGGGTGGCTCGACGCACACCTGCTTCTCCATGCCTGTCGAGGTCTACAATAACCTCTTCGTCAATGTGGGTCTGGAGGTCCCGGGCTGCGAGAACGGGGGCGGCCACACGTTCCTCTTGAGCGTGGGTGGGGTCAACAACCGCAGTCACATCAAGTTCTATAACAACACCGCATACACCTATGGTCTCGGACATCCGGGGATGGCGAAGGCCGGCTACGGCATGGAGATCGACTTCGCCGGCGACTGGGACTGGACGAACAACATCGTGGTGGACACGCTCGGCGTCCCATTCACCAACAGCGGTGGACCGAGCCCGGCGCCAGCGGCGTCGCTGTCGAACCTCTGGTGGACCACCGCCTCGACTCCTCCCCCGTCGCCCTCCTTCGACCCGTCCAGTCCGTCCGCTGACCCGCTCTTCGCCGAGGCATCGGCTGCCGATTTCCGCCCGATCGCGACGAGCCCCGCGGTCGACACCGGCTCGGGCTCCGTCGCGCCCATCGTCGAGCGCGATCTCGCGGGGACGCTACGGCCCCTGGGCAGGGGCTTCGATGTCGGCGCCTATGAGTTCGTGAGGGCGTGCGACGTCGCCGCGGACTGCATCGATCCTCCCCCGTGCCGCGGCACAGCGGGCGCGACCTGCAACGACGGCACCTGCACCTATCCCGCGCTCGCGGACGGGATGGCCTGCGCCGACGACAGCGACCCTTGCACGGAGGACGCGTGCCACTCGGGCTCCTGCACGCACGCCGCCACCCAGTGCGTCGACGGGGGCTCCGGAGCGGGCGGGGCCGCGGGGAGTCACGGAGACGGCGGCGGCTGCGCCTCCTTCCCGGCCGCTCCCGCACCCCTCCTCACCCTCCTGGCCCTCGCCGCCTCCGCGACGCGGCGCCGGGCACGGCCCCGATGAGGGGTCGCGCGGGCGCGGCGGCTGCGCCCGATCCCAGGGCAGCGGAGACCTCGAAGGCTCGACGGGTGACCCATGTGCGATCGCAAGCCAGTTCTCTCCCTCGCTTACCTAGCTGCGGCGGTACTCGCCTGCTCCGGGGGTGGGGGTGGCAGCTCCAGCGGTGGCGGCGACGGGGCCGGCGGCGGAATCGCCTCCCGGTACCCCGGTGACCAGGGCATCGAAGCCGACCCGGCCGTCGTCTGGAGCGAGGGGTTCGAGGAGGGCGCCATCGGCGCCGTGACGGCGCGCTACGAGGACTTCAAGAACCCGGCGGGCATGGAGCTCATCACGGACGTCCCGCCAGGGAGCGCCGGAGGCGCCTCCATCCGGATGACCGCGGGAGGGAGCGCCAGCGCAACCGACCTGTACAAGCGGCTGGCCGACCACGACGAGCTCTTCGCGCGCTGGTACGCCAAGTACGAGCCAGGTGTGAAGTGGCATCACAGCGGCGTCTGGCTGGGCGGCTACAGCCCGCCCTCGAACTGGCCGAACCCCCAGGCGGGCTTGCGGCCCGATGGGGACGACCGGTTCTCCGTCTCGCTCGAGCCGGTCTGGGACGTGGGCGGCGCCGCACCGCGATTCGACTTCTACAGCTACTGGATGACGATGCACTCGTGGATGGAGGCGCCGTCGGGGGGGACGGCGTACTACGGCAACACGCTCGTGCACCAGCAGGCGTTCACCGTTGACGAGGGACGGTGGGTGTGTCTCGAGGTGCACGTCAAGCTGAACACCGACGCCTCCTCCCCCG
>Ga0209342_10002367_pt1 | contig 20273 bp, 20 predicted proteins | sample RifCSP16_2_FD_184023 | JGI IMG/M metagenome (GOLD analysis project Ga0209342, IMG submission 184023) | Soil microbial communities from Rifle, Colorado - Rifle CSP2_sed 16_2 (SPAdes) (version 2) | ecosystem: Environmental > Terrestrial > Deep subsurface > Rock core/Sediment | place: Rifle... | reverse complement strand
ACCCCAAGAAGCCAAGGCCCTTGGTAATGCGAGGGATAAGCTGACGTGGGGCTGCTACACGAGAGGACGCCGGAGCAGAAGGAGTTTGAGCTTTATGGCGAACGCGCAAGCGTATCGAAAGCCGGACAACTGTCCAACTCCAAGAGCGCGGGCGTCAAGCTCTGGGGATGAGTAATCCTCCCCAATAGAGTGCCTGTATGACAAGAGGCTCGTGTGGCAAGGAGCCGTGTGAGATTGAAAAACTCATGCACGGTTCTGAATCAGGGGTGGGGGAAGGGATTCCCCTGCCGACTGTAACCGTTGGGCGGCACTTTCCATCTACAGGTCTCTATTATGAATCTTCATGGAACGAATGTAGTCATCATAGGTGGCAGTTCTGGAATGGGCCTTGCCACTGCCAAACTGGTAAAGGAACTGGGTGCGAACGTGACTATTGCAAGCCGCTGAAGTGAAAAACTTCGGCATGCGATACCTAAGATTGGCGATGCTCGAGCAATTGTCGCAGACATTACTAGCGAATCTGCTGTACAAGAGATTTTTAGAGAACTGGACCGAGTCGACCACGTATTCATTTCGGCAGGCCAGTGGTTGGGTGGCAAGGTCGTGGAAGCCAATCTTGAAACTCTTCGTTCCGACGTTGACCAGCGTTTTTGGGGCCCGCTCTACATCGTCCGAAATGCAGCGCCGAAGATGGCACATGGCTCAATCACCTTCTTAACTGGTCAATTGGCTTCTACACCGGCTGTCGGAGCAGTGGTCACAGCCGCTATGCAAGCGGCAATGGAGGTCCTAGCGAAAGGGTTAGCACTTGAATTGGCACCCGCCCGTGTCAATGCGATTGCACCCGGCTTGATTGACACACCCCTTCTAGGAGAAGACCGCGGCGAAGCGGCTAAGTGGGCGGAAGACAAACTCCCTGTAAAACGAATGGGCTTGGCTGAGGAAGTCGCGCAAGCAGTCGTGCTGTTGATGACCAACGGCTTTATTACTGGTGAGGTTCTGCATATAGACGGCGGTGGAAGGCTTGTAGAGTAGTTCGTCTAACAGGGGCCGCCCAACACGGGCATGCAGGCGACGGTGCTTGGCACGGCCCAGCGGGCATTCACGCAAGTCAGGCGACACTCGCCTGCAAGAGACATTGGCGTTACCCGCCCCGCGCCTGATGCCCACCGTTCTACGGACCAATCGGAGGCGAGACGCATGGCGTACACGACGAAGGAGCTGGGCCCGGAGACCTGGCCGGACTTCGAGCGCCTCTTTGCGCCGGGCACCGGGTGGGCGTTCTGCGCTTGCATGTTTTTCCAGCGCGGTCGGCACCTACGTCAAGCCGAGTTCCCGGGCCGCGAGGCGATGCGGGTCCAGAACCAGGCCGAGAAGCGCGCCCTGGTCGACGAGGGCCGTGCGCACGGCGCCCTCGTCTACGATGATGGCGAGCCGGTCGGGTGGTGCCAGTACGGTCCGCTCGAGGAGCTGCCGATCCCAGGGGGCGGCTGCACGTCCCGGCGCATCCCTCCGGCAGGCGCCAACGTCCGGTGGCGGATCACCTGCTTCGTGACCCACGTCCGCCGCCGCCGCCGGGGCGTGGCGGGCGTGGCTCTGCGCGCCGCCCTCGCCGCGATCCGCGAGCGCGGCGGCGGGCTCGTGGAGGCCTACCCGGCGGTGACGCCCCTCCGCGCCGACTGGGAACATGGCGGCACGATCTCGATGTTCGAGTGCGAGGGCTTCACCGTCGTCGACCGCCCTAACGCTCCCTACGTCGTGATGCGGCGCGTGGTATGAGGGATCCGCGCGGCCTGCGGCACGATGAGGGCGAGGCGACCGGCGCCGTAACCCTCGACGTGGACAGCGCAGTCGCGGGGTTGCGCGCCGTGGAGTTACGGTCGGCGGGGCAGACGCCGAATTGACGAATCTCTCGTCCGTGAGTACAATGTAGTCACGCTCAGGGAGGCGAGGTAACCATGAACGCGGTAAAGACTCAGATCATCAAAATCGGCAACTCGCGCGGCATCCGCATCCCTAAGTTGCTTATGGACCAGGTTGGGCTTGGCGATGAAGTCGAAATCGCCGTGCAGCATGATCAACTTGTCATCCGCCCCACCTCGCGTCCGCGCGACGGGTGGGACGAAAGATTCCGCGTTATGGCACAACACGGTGACGACCACTTGCTCGATGAATCCATTCCCACCCAGTGGGATGTGAGCGAGTGGAAATGGTAGTCAAGCGCTTCGATGTCTACCTGGTTAGCCTCGATCCAACGGTCGGCAGTGAAATCAAGAAAACGCGGCCCTGTCTCATCATCTCTCCTGACGAGATGAATCATTATATCGCCACAGTCATCGTTGCGCCCATGACCGCACAAGGACGACCCTATCCCACTCGCGTGGCATGTCGCTTTCAGGGCAAGCACGGTCAGATCGTCCTCGATCAACTGCGAACCGTGGACAAGGCACGACTTGTCAAACGGTTGGGACATATCGGTCCGTCGGCGCGAAAGGCCGTCCTTGCGCTTCTCGCCGAGATGTTTGCTGAATAGCACGGCCCAAGCTACAGTCGGCAGGTCGCCCGCCCCACCGCCGTTTCACCCTTCGGGCCGGATGTGATCCGCGAAGCGTCCGGTCATCCGGCCCTCAGCCCACGTGTCGTGGTCACAGATACCCGAGCCGTGAACGTGGTCATGGCAATGTGCGTGGAGCAACCCCCTAACAACCTTGGGTGCACATACCAGGGTGCATCTCTGGACACGCCACTGCGCTTCGGGTACAATTCGGCGCACAGTACGTCCCGAACTTCAGACTTCGGAAGTCTTCGCGCGCTTCCGACCGGCGAAGCGCCTCGACAACCCCAGCGATCTTGACGGCAGGGCACGCCTTAAAGACTTCCGAAGTCTACCAAGCCTGTGACACATCTGCATTCAGGAGATCGACGTATGGGCATCGGCAAGAACTTCCCCGGCAAGGGCGTGGTGGCCGCCATCAAGACCGAGCCGGGCACGGTCCTGGAAGACTACCGGAAAGTGATGGAGCTGGCCGGCTACCGCGAAGCGCTGCCCGCCGGCAACACGACGCTGCTCAAGATTAATATTTCGTGGCAGACCTGGTATCCCGCCTGCTCGACGGCGCCCTGGCAGCTTGAAGGCGTGATCCGGACCTTGCAGGCCGACGGCTATCCGCTCGTCGGCGCGCACAACGACACGGTCGTCGTCGATACCGCCGACGGCGAAGTCAACAACAAGCATAAATTCGTCACCGACCAGTACGGCGTTCCGTGCATCTACCTGTACAAGCCTGAGGTGAAATGGGTTACCTACACGCCGAAAGAACCCTTCCGCGTGTTGGGCGACGTGTACCCCGAAGGCGTGGACATCCCCGAGCCATTCATCGGCACGAATATGGTGCACCTGCCGACAATAAAGACTCACGTCTTTACAACAATTACGGGTAGTTTAAAGAACGCGTTCGGCGGATTACTTCACCGCAAGCGGCATTGGACGCACGCCGTCATTCACGACACGCTGGTCGATCTATTGCAGATCCAGCAGGACATCCACGAGGGCTTGTTCGCTGTAATGGATGGCACGTTCGCGGGTGACGGTCCCGGCCCGCGCGCCATGCGCTGGCACGAGAAAGACATCCTCCTCGCCTCGGCCGATCAGGTGGCCATCGACGCGATCTCGGCCAAATTGCAAGGCTTCGACCCGATGTCGATCCGTTTCATCCGGCGCGCGCACGAAGACGGTCTGGGCATCGGCGATCCGAAGCAAATCAAGGTCGTCGGGTACGACATCGAGCAAGAGCCGGCGTGGGGCTTCGTGCAGGAAGACACCTTCGCCAGCCGAGGGCAGAAGCTGATTTACCACGGTCCGCTCAAGCCGCTCGAGGGGCTGCTCTTGCGCTCGCCGATCGTCCCCTGGTCGTACTTCGCCAGCAACTTTTATCACAACGTGTACTGGTATCCGTTCGTCGGCCGGCCGCGCGTGCGCGCCGCGCTGAATACGAAATGGGGCAGGCTGTTTGCGCAGTACGGGGACGGTAAAGTGGTCATGCCGGGCATGCAGCCGGAGACGGTCGCCATCGCCGCAGCGGCGGGCGTGGCCCTCGCCGGCGGGATGATCGCGGCCGGGCTGATGCTGCGACGACGCAGATAGGGCGGACGGCGAACGACGAACGATCGATCAATCGCCCTTCGTCATTACCCCACCGCCATCCAGATACGCTTCGGTTCGGCTGCGTCCGGCCGCCATGAGATGGTCGGCCTGCCGGAAGTCCCAGAATGCGATCGGGCGCTTGCTCGAGAGCCGGATGTGGTGAACGGTCACCCCATACAGCGACTCGTACAACTGGATCTCGCGCGCTCCCTGGCCCTGGATCATGAGATCGAGCGCACGCAAGCTAATGGCGAGCGTGCCGCGCAGCCCGTCGGTTCGCGTCGAGGCCGGGCTTACGTTCAGCGCGTAGATCTCGGTCGCGCCGCGCTCGACCGCCGTCTGAACCGGAAGGAAGGACACGATGCCACCATCCACGTACCGCGCGCCGTCACACTCCCATGGCGGGTAGAAACCGGGGATCGCCGTCGTCGCCATCAGGCCGTCCATGATGCGATCGGACGGATCGTCGCCGAAGCAACGCACCTCTCCCGTGTCGAGTCGAACCGCGAGGGCGTAGGTGGGCAGCCTGAGATGGCCGAAGCAGACTACGCCGGGCGGGAGTGTTCGCTCCAGGTAGCGCTGCAGCGGTGCGTTAGGCGCCAGACCGTCGCGCCTGGTCACCAGTCGCCAGATCATCGCCAGATTGCCCCGGCTCGACACCGTGTCGTGAGCCGCCCGGCGCCAATGCTCGGCGAGGCGGTGTAAACCGTCGAGCGTAGGATCCATCGCAAAGGATGTCGCATTCATGGCGCCGGCCGATGATCCCACCAAAAGATCGGGCCGGATGCCTCTTTCGAGCAGGACTTGAAGGGCGCCGACCTGAAGCGATCCGTAATTGCCGCCTCCGCTGAGCACGAATGCAACCGTCATGAGTCTTGTTTCTCCTGGGATAGTGGATAGCTGGGATGTAACTGCGCTTGTGCGTTATCCGCGCACGGTGTACATTATAACTGGACTTTGGCCAGCGCTCACATCTTCGGCTGGACTCGAGGCTTTAGCCGGAGATGCGGCGGATAATCGAACCGGCTAAAGCCTCTATTCCGGAATTTGCCAAACTTCAGATGATAACAGCCGGCTCAGAGGCGCCAATGGGCATCCGGAACATCGGCCGCAAGACCGTCGGCGAGGTGCGCGCGGAAATCAAGCGCGGCGCGCGCTTCGTCGTGTACGAGTACGTGATCTCGCTGCTGGTCGTCACGCGGCGGCGGGCAAGTCCCGTGTACTATGTCGAGCCGGGCCGGTCGCCGGCGCACTTTCACTGGCCCTATTCGCTGCTGACGCTGGCGCTGGGCTGGTGGGGATTTCCCTGGGGGCCGGCGTTCACTATCGGAGCGGTGCGTGACAACCTGCGCGGCGGCCACGACGTGACGGCTAAAATGCTCGAGACGATCCTGGCCGCAGCCGACAAGAAAAGGAAGTGACGGCCCCTCGACGTGGGGCGCATCGCTCATGGCATTCTATGAGCAGTATTATCCTGGCGTCGAGTACCGCGCCCTCGAAGCGCACACGCCGGCCGAGCTGGAAGCGATATTGACCAACTGGAGCGCGGGAGCAATTTGGGTCTACTGAGACTGGAGCGGATGAACCATGACTGGACACACTTTGTGCGTCGCGACGAGCAAGGGCCTCTTCGTCTTCGAGCGCGACGGCGGCGGCTGGCGCGACGTCGCCACCGGCCTGAGTGGACGCAACGTCACCAGCGTGATCGCCCGTGAAGGCGTGATCCTCGCCGGGACGCGAGAGGGCGTTTTCCGCTCGGACGATATGGGCCGGACGTGGCGCGAGATCAATAACGGTCTGAGAGTGCGATACGTACGCTGGATGGCCTACCACCCAGACGTGTCGGATTTGGAGTTTGCCGGGACTGAGCCGGCCGGAATCTTCGTGTCACGTGACGGCGGCGAATCGTGGCGCGAGTGCGCTGAAGTCGCGCAGGTGCGTGACGCGCACAGTTGGTCGCTGCCGTACTCGCCGAGGGCCGGCTGTGTGCGCGGCCTGGCTTTCCACGGCGCACGCGCCTACGCCGCGTGCGAGGTGGGCGGTGTGCTTCGCTCGGACGACGGCGGCGAGACGTGGCGCCTGGCGGAAGGCAGCTCTGGCAATCCTGAGCCTTTCTATCCCCCTGCCCCGCTGGTGTGTCCTGACGTGCACTCGATCGCGATCCATCCTTCTTCGCCGGATATGGTCCTCGCGCCGACCGGCGGCGGGCTGTATCGTTCGACAGATGGCGGCAAGACGTGGACGTCCGTGTATGACTGCTACTGCCGCGATGCATGGCTCGATCCGCGCGATCCCGACCACATCGTCTTCGGCCCGGCGGACTTCGTCGACTCGAATGGCCGCATCGAAGAATCTCGCGACGGCGGCCGGACCTGGACGTCTGCCGGGACGGGTCTCAAGACGCCGTGGCAGCGTCACATGGTCGAGCGCTTCGCGCAGGTCGGGGACGAGCTGCTCGCCGTGCTCTCGAACGGGGAGCTGATCGCCGCGCCGCTGGCGACGCTCGGCTGGCGGCGCATCCTGCCGGACGTCACAGGCGTGGAATGCGTGACGGCTATGCGGTAAGGATAGTGTCGTTAATCTTTTGGTTGCGGCTAAGAGTCGCGCTATGGTATAATCGGATCGAGAATCGACGCGTTTCCTGTTCGGCGTATTGCAGGAGAGGTGCCATGTCAGGTCACAGCCATTGGGCAACTATCAAGCGCAAGAAGGGCGCGAACGACGCCAAGCGCGGCCAGATGTTCAGTAAGCTTGGCCGTGAGATCGCCATCGCCGCGCGCGACGGCCCCGATCCCGACAATAACGTCAAGCTGCGCCTGGTCGTCAATAAGGCGAAGGCGGCGGGCATGCCCAAAGACATGATCGAGCGCACGATTCGGCGCGGCGCAGGTCTCGACAAAGACGCCGCCGCATTCGAAGAATTGATGTACGAAGGATACGGCCCGCACGGCATTGCCATGATGGTCAAGGTCACCACGGACAATCGGAATCGGACGGTCTCTGATATACGCCGCATTTTCACGCGCAGCGGCGGGAGCCTGGCCGAGTCCGGCGCGGTCGCCTGGAATTTCGAGCAACAGGGATACATTTCGATCCCGGTCGCCAACCCCGACCCGGATCGCCTGTTTGACATCGCCGTAGAGGCCGGCGCGGACGACGTGGAAATCACCGAGGACCGCCTGGAAATCTACACCGCGCCGCACGAGCTGCACGCGGTCAACAGCGCGCTTGAAAAGGCCGGCCTGAAAGCCGAAACCGTCGAGCTGACGATGAAACCCAGGCAGCTCACTCCGCTCAGCATGAGCGAAGCGCAGAGCGTGCTGCAGGTTGTCGATCTGCTCGAAGAGCTTGACGACGTGCAGCAAGTGTACGCCAGCCTCGATCTACCGGAAGAGCTGGTCACCGGGTACGAGCCGCAGGCAGCGTGACTGGAAGTTAGAGGTTAGAAGTTGGAGGTTGGAAGTTGGAGGCTGGCCAGCCGACGATCTAACCTCCAATCTCCAGCCTCCAATCTCAAAGACATGGTCTTCCTCGGCATCGACCCGGGCACCGCCATTACCGGCTATGGCCTCATCCGCGAAGAGGGAAGCTCGCTCCGGGCTGTAGCCTACGGCGCGATCACCACGCCGCCCGACCTGGCGCTGCCGCAGCGGCTCGTTCTGCTGCATCGCGCGCTCGACGATCTCATCCGGCTCCACCGGCCCGCGTCTGCGGCGGTGGAGCAGATTTTTTTCAGCCGCAACGCGCGCACGGCGCTGGCCGTAGGACATGCGCGCGGCGTCGTGTTGATGACCCTGGCACAGGCCGGGCTTCCGGTGACCGAGTACACGCCGCTCGAGGTCAAACAGGCCGTCACGGGCTACGGCCGCGCAGACAAGAGACAGATTCAGGAGATGGTGCGAGTCCTGATAGGATTGCCGCAGATTCCCAAGCCGGACGACGCGGCCGACGCGCTGGCCATCGCCATCTGCCATTTGCACTCGTCGCGGATTCGGGACCTGGCGAGAGACGCGCCATGATCGCGCGCCTGCGCGGCACGGTGGAGTCGATCGACAAGGACAGTCTGATCGTCGGCGTGGGCGGCGTCGGCTTTCACGTGCGCGCCTCGGCTGCAGCGCGCGAGTTGGCCGGACGGTCGCGCAGCGTCGATCTGTTCACGCACATGCACGTACGCGAGAACGAGATCGCGCTTTACGGCTTCGCCAGCGAAGATGAACTCGCGCTGTTCGAGCTGCTGCTCGGCGTCAGCGGCATCGGCCCCAGGGTGGCGCTGAGCATCCTGGCCGGGGCGCCGCCCGAGCGGCTGCGGCAGGCCATCGCCGCCGAAGAAATCGACGTGCTCACGCGTGTGCCCGGCGTCGGCGCAAAGACGGCGAAGGCGGTGATCCTCCATCTCAAGGACAAGATCGGCGCGGTGCCCGGCATGCCCTGGCCCGCCGCATTCGCCGACGACGACGTCGAGATCGTCGGCGCATTGACGGCGCTGGGCTACAGCATCGCCGAGGCGCAGGCGGCGGTGGCGAGCGTCCCGCGAGGCGGCGGTGCGAGCGTCGAGGAGCGATTGCGTCTCGCGCTGGCCTACTTCGCGCGCCCCTGACGCCCGCCGCTCGGCCAGGCATTCGGCGGCGTGTCAAAGTGCTGTAGCAACTCTGACCTGAATCATACCAACTCGATTTCGTTTCAGTTACAAATCACAAGTGGGAACGCCGTGTGCGTTGACCCGCCATTCCAGATATGCTATGATTTCGGACAAATCGAGGTAGCCTGCCCCTTTCTTCGGCATCATCCGACGACCCCAGCAGGGGCCTGAATGAACCAACTCCCCAACCCCGAGACTGCCACCACGGCTCGCCGTACCCTGAACCTGGGCATACGCGGCAAAGTTACCATTCCCTACCTTGTCCTTACGTTTGCGGTCGCGTTCGTCGGCGTCTTCATCGTGACGCGCTACGTCACTGACTCGTTCGCGGAGCGCTTCGCCAACCAGTTAAAAGAGGCAGCCCGGGTCGCCGGCGATGGTTTCGTGGGTATCGAGCAGAGCCATCTCGACATGTGGCGCATACTGGCTGCTACGGAGGGAGTACAAGATGCCGTCACCGCCCGCGATCTGTCCACGATACGCGCACTCGTTGACGGCCCGGCGCGGAGTCGATCCGTAGACAGTGTATGGGTCGTCGACCCCCAGGCTATCGTCCTGGTCGGACTTGACCGCACGCCGAATGGAGACTATGCCGAAACCAACAACTTTCCATTCGGAGAATTCGGGCCGCTCGAGCGCGCGCTCCGGGGCGAATCTGATGAGTTCGGCGATAAGTTCGCGGGGATTCAGTTCCGGTCCGGTCAGCCATACCTCGTCACGGCAGGTCCCCTGGAGGATGGCGGGAAGTTGTTCGGCGCGATCCTGATCGGCACGCGGCTAGATCGTGCCCTGCGCTCGATCGACCAGCAGGCGGCTGCGTCTATCAGCACCTACGATACGAATGGCGACCTTCTCGGCACGACGCTGCCGGGTGAGGGAGGCCCACCTGGCCATAATCGGCTCACTCCGGATCAAATCAACGAGATCGTTTCACGAGCCGCTGCGGACGACAACCAGGCTGGCCCCCGGTACCTGAGCGGCGACCTGCAGCACGGCTCCGCGCTATATCGTCTGCTGTACGCCCCTCTCCGGATTCGCCAGAGCGTGATCGGCGCCTACTCCGTCGGCCTTCCGAGCGACTTCCTCTTCCTCACCAGCGCGAACAGCCGACTGCTCTTCGCCTTCATCTTCACGGCGATGGTGCTAGCCGTCGTCGTCGTCGGTTTCCTGGTGTCCCGCCGCCTCATCGCGCCCGTCCTGCAACTGGTGCGCACCTCGCAGGCCGTGGCGAGCGGCGACCTGAGCCAGCGCACCGGGCTGAGCGGCGGCGACGAAATCGGGCTGCTGGCGAACACATTCGACGACATGACCTACAAGCTGCAGGAGCGCACGCGCGATCTGGAGCTGCTGCTGCAGGCGCATCGCGAAGAAGCGTTCAAGATCCGCGCGATCCTGGCCAGCATTGCCGACGGCGTGCTGGTGCTCGATCCGCAGGGCCGCATCATCATGATGAACGCCGCGGCCGAGCACATCCTGGGCGACCTGTCCGCCGACTTCAAGGCGGGCCTGTTCCGCGAGCAGCCGATCGATCCGATCGAGCCGCAGCCGGAGAGCATGGCGCTGATCGAGAGCGCCGAGAAGCGCCGCTTCGAGCTGAACAACCGCACGATCAGCACGCACGCCGCGCCCGTCATCATGCCCGACAGTCATCAGCTTGGCACGGTCATCGTCCTGCGCGACATCACGCACGAGGCCGAGATCGACCGTCTGAAGGATCATTTCATCGAGCAGACGTCGCACGAGCTGCGCACTCCGCTCACGGCCATCAAAGGTTACAGCGACCTGATGCTGCAGACCAGCAGCGGCGAGATACCCGAGAAGTACATGGAGTTCCTGAACACCATCAACCGGCACGCCGATTCGCTGGTGTCTATGATCACCGATCTTCTCGACATCTCGCAGATGGAGGCCGGGGCGATGAGCCTGCGCCGGGAGCGGATCGACCTGAACGAGCTGGTCGACGTGGCGCTCAGCGAATGGCGGAAGCGGTTCGCGGAGAAGGAGCTCGCGCTGGAGGTGAACCTCGCGCCTGAGCCGGTGGCGATCACGGGCGATCGCCGCCGCCTGAACTGGGCCATCAGGCAACTGGTCAGCAACGCATACCACTATACGGAGTCGGGCGGCCGGGTCACGGTCAGCGTAGCTGGCGATGCCGACGTGGTATCCATCAGCGTCCAGGACACCGGCATCGGCATCACACCGGAAGATCAGAAATTCTTGTTCACGCGGTTCTTCCGCTCGACCACACGCGTCCATTCCAACGAGCGCGGTGTGGGATTGGGGCTGTACATCGTGAAGGCGGTCGCCGAAGCGCATCGCGGGAAAGTTGAGGTGCGCAGCGTCGTCGGCGAAGGCAGCACCTTCCGCCTGCTCCTGCCTATCGAGGAGGACGACGACGAGCCGCCGGTCGTCAACATGCTCAATGACACCCGACCATGAGCCGCCAGCCACGCCGTGAGCCTATCGCGGCCAGGCTGCCGTACGTGTTGATGATCCTGGCCGGCCTGGCCTGCATCGTCCTGATCGCGCTGTCGTCGGTCGGGCAGCAGGGCATCGGCTGGCTGGTCGTCCCTGCCGGTCTGCGCCCCAACTCGACAGCCGACTATAACGTTCAAGTGAGCGTCACCGTGCCGCCCGTCGACGCGGAACGCCTGGCCATCCTGCTGGCGACGGACGAAGCCGGGAATCGCGTCACGCCCAAGCCGGGAACGATCATCACCGTGCCGCCGGCGCAGTTCACGCCGGGGCCGACGCTCGTCGCGCAGGTGACCGCTACGCCCACGCCGATGGCGACGCGCACGCCCACGCGCACGCCACCCTCAACCCGCACGCCGACTGTTACGCCGTCGCGGACGCCGACCTTCACGCCGACCTCGACGCGCATGCAAACGGCAACGCCGACTTTCACCCCAAGCCCGACGCCTGTGATCCCGACGGCGACGAATACGTCCCCGCCGCCGGCGGATACGGCGACGTGGACGCCGACTTCGCCGCCGAGTGTGACGCCGTCGCCGACGAATACGTCGAGCCCGACGGGCACGGCGACAACGACCGGTACGTCAAGCCCCACGCCGACGCCAAGTGTGACACTGTCGCCGACCAGCACACCTAGCCCGACGGTCACGCCAACCGACACGCCGACGCTCACCGCTACGCCGTCACCCACCATCAACCCGTATCCGGCCCCGATTAACTGCGCCGACCCTAACCCGCCCCTGAACTGCAACGAAGCCGGCACACCGGATGGCCTGTATGCCAGTGTTCTGCCGACTCAGACCTTGATCTTAGACCTCGGTCTAGGCAACGGCATCCAGGATGGGTCCGGTTATGACTTCGTGTACTACGAGCGTGAGACGGGAACCACAGGCTTTATCGGAATGGACTGGGTAACCATCGAACTCTCTAGCGATCAGGTAACTTGGTATGTCGCTTTCACGTGGAATGTCGGGAGCAACGCCCAAAACAGCAATATCGCTCCTTTCGCCGCACCCACCCCGGATCCCAATTATTGCGACGTTTGGGCAGGAGCTGCTTCCGACGAACCCATTCCGATGGGGGCTTGCGTGAGCTGGGGAGGTCTGTGGGTCACTCCGCTGTCTCCACAGACTGGCATCGCAATTGACATCGGACCTGTGATCCCGACCATTCCACCAGAGGGCTTCCGTTACATCAGAATACAAGGGATCGATCCGGTTCAACCTGCCGAGATCGACGGCATTGAGCGGCTGAACTGAACAGGTGACGGAGAGAGACTTCGGAAGTCTTCAAGGCTAGCCTGGCCTGCGGGGTGGCTTTGATTACCAGACCCCTTCGCCCGCGAGGTCACGCCCTGAGACTTCCGAAGTCTTTACCGTGCGCCGAGAAGACACACGTCCTGTTGGGGTGACTCCTTCACGTCAAACGCATGGACTTGAAAGATGCTTCGCTGCGCTCAGTATGACAAGGATGACTGCGCAGCCGGATTATGGCGTCGGTGTCAACAGCGCGGGATCGATCGTGGGCGTGATGGTCGGGGTCGGCGACGGAGTCGGCGTCACTTCGACCGGCGGAGGCGGCTTGCGGCACGGATCGTAGCTCGCGCCGACGATCAGGCGGTACGCGACCGGACTGTTCGGATCCGGCCGAGAGACGATATTTGCGGCAGGCACCTGGAACAGCCGCGCCAACTGGCTCACGCGCGAGCCTTTGCTCGTCGTCGTATAGTCGACGATCATCGTATCTGCGCGAAGGTCGACGTCAGAGTCGGGCGGCCCAACTGCCTCGAAGTTGTAGCGCAGCAGCCGATCGATCGCCAGATCGTCCCAGTCCGGAAAGCCCGACGCATTCCACACCTCGACCACGGCGCTCGCCTGTGACGCCACGTTGGCGGGCGGCGGCTCGAACGCCTCGGCCAGCACCAGCGCCAATACCTCTGGATTGATGTGCAAAACCTGCGCGCCGTTCTCGGCGACGAAACCCTCCGTCACGACGGTGTCGATCTGGCGCAGCTTGATCGCCGAAGGATCCAACTCACCGGCGATACCGGCCAGCCACAGGACGTCGTTCAGCGTGAGGTCGGTCTGGATCGACGCCGATAAGTGATTCCACAACTCCGGCGCCTTGCCGAGCGCGTCGTTCTCGCGCGCCGCCTGCAGGAGCGCAAGCCCCAGGTTCAATATCCGGCGCGATCGATCAAAGTCGTTGGTCGACAGGCGGGAACGGGCGTACCACAACGCATGCTTGCTGTCGAGAGTGTTATATCCGGGGACGATCTCCAGCGTGCCCGTAATTGTCGTGCTGAGCGCGTCGCCGGAGATAATGTCGGTTTGCCCTTCCGGCACATCCGGGAAAATGTCGGTCAGAGGGCAGTCGGCCAGCACGCGGACCGTCGGCTTGTCGTCGCCTTCGCGTACAACGCCCAGCGTGTCGATAATCGCGCGGAAGGCATTGAAGTCGATGCGGACGAAGTACTGCACCTCGATGCCGAGGTTGTGCTGGATCGTCTGCTTCACCAAGCCGGCGCCGCCGCCGGGGAATCCGTTTCGCTCGCCGTGCGAGTCGACGACGTTGATGCGGTTGTACTGCCAGTTGGGTGCATACACCCACAAATCGCGCGGGATGGACAGCAGCGTCACGAACGTCGGGTTTTGGCGCACGCTGATCAAGATGATCGTGTCGTCGCGCCACGAGCTGTCGCCAGGCCGGCGGTCACTGCCGAGGACGACGACGTTGATCGTGTCACGGGGCAGGTCGACGATGGGCGCCGGCGTCGGCACGAGCGTCGTGGCCTCGGTGATGACCTCGGGTGTGGGCAGCGGGGTCACCGTCTCGGCGACGCCGGGCAGCGGCGGCCGCGGCGTAGGCGTGTCGGTCGGCGTGGGGCTTGGGGTGAGCGTCTCGGTCGGCGTCGGCGTGCTGGACGGCGTCAAGGTCTCCGTCGGCGTGAAGCTGGGCGTTGGGGAATGACGCGTCGTCGGCGAAGCTGTCGACGTGGCGACCAGCATCGCCACCTCCTTTCCGGCGCTGCCGGCCAGGAAGACACCTATCAGCACGATCAGCCCGACGACAACAAACACAAGCAGCCATTCGACGGCGGCTGCGGAACGCGAATTCGAACGATCTGATTCCATCAAGCCCTTAACAACAGACGAAATCGCTCCGTCTCAGTCCCCAAAACCGCGCGATTATACCATGCGCAAACCGAATTGACGAGCACCGGAATCGAGCCTCTGCGAAGCGCCCTTTAGGGTTAGGCGGATCCGGCTGAAGCCTCGACTCCGATCAGGATTTGCGACTGCGAGCAGTATTTCGGGCGCGAATAGCCGGTCACGTTATGGCGTCGCCGGGACGGATGTCGGCGTGGGCGTCGCAGTGGCGACGAGCGCCGGCGATCCGCGCAGGCACGGATCGAAGTTCTGGCCGAGGATGACGCGATATGACACTGGGCTGCCGGCGTCCGGCTGGTAAACCACATCGGCGCCGGAAACCCTGAACAACCTGACCAGTTGCGGCAAGCGCGAGCCTTTTTGCGTCGTGGTGAAGTCGACGATGGTCGTGCGCTCGTAAAGCCGATCGGCGATGCCGTTGGGCCACGCCTGGAACCCGGCCCACGACAGGCGCTCGGCGGCGACGCGATCCCAATCCGGGTTGCCGACGCCGTTCCACACCTCGACGGCTGCCGGCGCCTGCGAGGCGACGTTCGCCGGAAACTCGGCGAACGCTTCGTCGAGGACCGGCTCAAGCTCGTCGTAGTTGAAGGCGTACACACTCGCGCCGTTATTCGACACGAAGTAGTGCAGCATGGTCCCGTCGACGAACCGGCTGCGGATGTGCGTCGGATCGAGCTGCGCTCCGAGCTGCGCCAGGTACACGACGTCGTTGAGCGTCAGGTCGGTCTGCACCGTCTGGCTGAGCATGTCCCACAGCGCCGGCAACTGTCCGGCCATGCCCTGCTGCTGAATGGCGCTCCACAGCCCGCGCAGGACACGATGCTGGCGGCGCGAGCGGTCGAAGTCGCTCGTCGTCTTGCGCGACCGGGCATACCACAGAGCATGCTTCCCGTCGAGATGGTAAATGCCGGCGGAGGGTATGTCGATGGTGCCTGTTAGAACCGCGGCTAAATCGGGGCCGTTGACGATGTCCGTCACGCCGTCCGGCACGTCGGGAAAGATATCGTACAGGGCACAGTCGGCGATGACGTCGATCCCGCCGACGGCGTCGATCAGCGCCTTGAAGCCGCCGAAGTCGACGCGAGCGTAGTACTGCACCGGAATGCCGAAGTTGTACTGAATGGTCTGTTTGAGCAGTCCCGGGCCGCCACCCGGAAAGCCGGTTCGCTCGCCGTGCCCATCGGCCAGGTTGATGCGCGTCCAGGTCCAGTTAGGCACGTACACCCACAGGTCACGCGGAATGGACAGCATCGTCAGCGATGGCGTGTCGGGATCGACGCTGACAAGTATCATCGTGTCGGTGCGCCATCCGCCCTCGTTGGGTCGGCGGTCGCTGCCCATCAAGATGATGTTGAGCGTGTTCGGCTTGAACTCGCGCAGCGGCGCCGGCGAGGGAGCCGTCCCAAGAGCGCCCGTTATCACCTCACCCGCCGGCAGCGGCGTGACGGTCAGCGCGAGATTGACAAGCGGTGGAGGCGGCGAAGTGGGCGTCGACGTCCAGGTCGGCGTGGGTGTGGGCGTGCGCGTACGGGTCGGCGTGGGCGTGTTGGTCCAGGTTGGGCTGGGCGTCGGCGGCGTCGTCGGCGCAGGTGTCCGCGTGATCGTCGGCGTGGCGACTATCAAGATCACCGGATTCACGTAAGGCAGCAGCCGCATCGCCAGCACGCCGAATATGACGGCGAGCAGGCCGATGATGAGCGCGATCAGTATGAAGTCGATTGCAGACAGCGACGACCGCCGAGGCTCCGCCCGGGTGCCCATGTGAGTCCTTTCGCGCCGTGCAACAAGCTCTACAGTGCCATTATAGGCGAGGCAGGGCAATCGTCAAATACGAGGTCTGCACGGATAGACGGCGACAAGCCTACGCTGCCGCCGGGTAGCCGGGCATGGGAGCCCGGCCAGCTATTTCTTGGATCCACTGAGGCTACCAACCGCGCGAGGGGCGTTGGCACGGCTCGAAGTCCGCGCCGAGGAACACTTCGTAATCGACCGCGCTGTTCTCGGCGGGCCGGTTGACGGCGTTTTCCGGGGCTACCTGCAGCGACTCGATCAGGTCGTTCAGGCGCGATCCCTTGGGCGTGAGTGTGTAGTCGACGATCGTGGTGTGCGGGGCGACGACGTTCTCGGCGGACATCTCCGCCACGTTGAACCCGGCCGAGGCCAGGCGGTCGGCGGCGACGATCTCCCAGTCAGGATGGCCCGCGCGATTCACCACCCTGACGGCGGCTCGCTTCTGTGAGGCCGCATTTACAGGAAACGGCGCGAATGTCTGGTCCAGATACGGCTCGAGCACGCCGTAGTCGTAGCGCAGCACGCTCGCGCCGGTTTCGGTGGCGAACCAGGTGAGCATGGAGCCGTCGATGAACCGGCTGCGAATGTGCGCCGAATCGAGCCGGGCGGCGACGTCCGCGAGATAGAGCACGTCGTTCAGCGTCAGGTCGGTCTCTACGAACTGAACCAGCGTATCCCACAATTGAGGCGCTTGACCCAGCAAACCTTGCTCGCGCATCTCGCTCCACAGCGCGCGCAGGACGCGCTGCTGGCGCCGCGAGCGGTCGAAGTCGCTGGTCGTTTTGCGCGAGCGCGCGTACCACAGCGCGTGCTTGCCGTCGAGGTGATACACGCCGGCGGCGGGAATGTCGATGGTGCCGGTCACGACCGTGGCAAGCTCCGGTCCGGTGATAATGTCGGTTGCGCCGTCGGGCACGTCCGGGAAAATGTCGTACAGCGGGCAGTCGGCGACGACGTCGATGCCGCCGGCCGAATCGATCAACCGCTTGTAGCCGGCGAAATCGACGCGGGCGTAGTAATGCACCGGGATGCCGAAGTTGTACTGAATGGTCTGCTTGACCAGCGCCGGGCCGCCGCCCGGAAAGCCGGCGCTCTCGCCCCGCCCGTCGGCCAGGTTGATGCGCTGCCAGCGCCAGCCCGGAATGTACACCCACAAGTCGCGCGGGAAGGACAACATTGTGACAGAGGGCACGCTCGGATCGATGCTGGCAAGTATCAGGACGTCGGTGCGCCACGCGCCGTCGCCCGGGCGTCGATCGCTGCCCATCAGAACGATGTTGATCGCCTGCGGCCCGAAGTCGCGGAGCGGCGCAGGCTGCGGCGCATCTTCGGTGAAGGCGGCAACGGTCGGAGCGGCTGTGACGACGATCGAGCGCGCCGTCGGCGTGGGGGTAATCGTCGGCGACGGCGCGACGGAATCCGTCACCTCCGGCGCAATCGTAGGAGCAGCTTCGGTTGTCGCAGGCGTCGTCGCGGTGACGGCAACGACCGCTGTGGGTGTGCTCAAGGCAATCGCCGCTGCGCGTTGCGGGATGCCCGCCGCGACGACCGTGCCGAGCGACACCCCGGCCAGGATTCCGAAAAGGCTGAACTGAAACAGCAGGCCACGCTTCAGCTTGCGCAGCCGCTCTTCCCACTCTTTTCGCTCAGCCTGAAGAGCCGACTGGCTGTGCTCGAGTGCGTGCTCCGCCCGCCGCCGCGCGGTGACATCCTGGATCGTCACGACCAGAACCTGCGCCGATCCCTCTACTCCCGGCAGTGGCTGTCCGCGAAGCGCGATGCGCCACACGTGAGCGCCGTCAACAGATTCGACCGGTCGCTCGACGGTGACAGGCTGACCGGTTCCGAAGACCTGATCGTCCAGCGCCCACGCCTCGTCTGCAAACGCCTGTGGGAAGAAGTCGTGCTCGGCGCAGCCGATCAGCTCGTCTTCGGTCCGTCCTAGCAGGTCGCAAAAAGCCGCGTTGACCACCTGCCACTTGTGGTCGCGGTCCTTGATGCATACGGGATCCGGGATTTGATCGAGGATGGCCTTGTGACGCCTCAGATCGCCCACTGCGGCGCCGGCAACGGGAGCCGTCGTGGTCACGCCCGCCGGGTGGCCGTCGTGCGCCGCGCGCTCCTGGGCCGGGACCGGCTCGGCAACCGGCGCGGTTCGGAGGACAGGCAGAGGTGGGACAATCTCTGGGCGGCCGTCGCCGGAGGGAGGCGAGAGCAGCCGCTCCAGGCGCTGCTCTAGCTCAGTGGGTTGCATCGGCCATCAGCTCCGCCGCTAAGGCCCGATATTCCTGCGCGCCGCGAGCGTTAGGGGCGTACTGCGTGATCGGTTTGCCGAATATGGGGCTTTCCCGCAAGCGCACGTCGATCGAGATGCACGTCTTGAACAGCGTGTCGCCGTACGTCTTGCGAAACTGGTCGAGTAGAATGCGGCTGATGCGGCTGCGCCCATCGTACATCGTGATGAGCAGGCGATAGCGCAGGGCCGGATTCGTTTTCTGATGGACGAGGTGAAGCAGGCTGAGATAGCTGCGCAGCGAGCGGGCGGAGTAATACTCGCACGGGATCGGTATGATCAGCAGATCGGAGGCCGTCAGCGCGTTGATGGTGAGCGTGCTAAACGCAGGCGGGCAGTCGAAGATCACGACGTCGTAGAAGCCGCCGTTGATCGACTGCACAGACGTCTTCAGCCGGTACTCGTAGCCCTCGCGGCCATACAACACCTTGTCGAGCACGAGCAAGCCATGATTGGCCGGCGCCAGGTCGAGATTGAAGACGGAGCTTTCACGGCTGACCGATAACATCGACGCCTGGTCGATCAGCACGTCCCCGATCATGCGCCGGAGCTGATCGGGATCGACGCCGAGAGACTGGGTGAGATTCGCCTGCGGATCGAGATCGACGAGGAGCACGCTGCGCCCGCGCTCGGCCAACGCGGCGCCGAGCGACAGAGTCGTCGTCGTTTTGGCCACGCCGCCTTTTTGACTGCTGATCGCGATTTTCAAGGCCATCGCACACCACCTCAACGCAGACACTCACGTCCACTACAAATGATGGCTCCCGCTGGACTGCCAAGTCCAGCGGCTTGAGGCGTCGGATATGGCTATCCGCCGCAAGCATCGGTTCGATTCGATTGTAGGAGAAGCGGCGGGCGTCGGGGGTTACAGATGGGTGAAGGGAGTGTTAATGCAAAGCGGCCGGGGAGTCGGCTCCCCGGCCGCATAGTACACAAGGCCCATATACCTTGACCCTATCAGATTCGGCTCGCCGCGCCGTCCCCGGCGCGGCCAGCGCCGCCGGGGCCTGCCCCGAGCAAAGCCTGCCCTGAGCGTAGTCGAAGGGCCGAAGGGACGGCGGCTTGAGCCTAAATATAACTCTATCGAATTACCAACCCTGGAGGTATTTCGACCACTCGGCAAAGCTGTGCGCGTAGCGGCCAAACAGGTAATCGGCCGTGGGATGCGGCTCGGCCGGCGGCTTGAGCAGTCGCATGTGCGCATCCTGCAGGAGGCGCCCACCCTTGCGCCGGTTGCACGGGGGGCAGGCGGCCACCAGGTTGCTCCAGTCGTGGCCGCCTCCCCGGTGGCGTGGAACGACGTGATCGATAGTCAGGTGGGCGTTGGCCGTGCCGCAATACTGGCAGCGGTACTCATCGCGCCGAAAGACCTCGCGCTTCGTCAGCCTGACGCGCGGGCGCGGGCGGCGAATGAAGTGCGACAGGCGGATGACCGAGGGGCGCGGAAACGCCGCCGACGCGGTGCGGATCTCGCCCCGGCCGTTCTCGATGATCTCGGCCTTGCCCAGCAGGAGCAGCCCGACGGCTCGCCGCGTGTTGCACACGTTCAGCGGTTCGAAGTTGCGATTCAGGACGAGTACGGGTTCTTTCATCGACTACCGAATTCTCTCGCACACTTGTAACTCCTCAGGCGTCATTGCGAGATAGCCATCACCTCAAGCGTGATGCATGAGGGCAGAAACTTGAGCGCGCGGATGGGCTATAATCGCAGGACGGATTCAGACAAGCTAAGACCACGCGCTCAGTGGTGTGTGAGAG
>Ga0209342_10002365_pt1 | contig 20286 bp, 18 predicted proteins | sample RifCSP16_2_FD_184023 | JGI IMG/M metagenome (GOLD analysis project Ga0209342, IMG submission 184023) | Soil microbial communities from Rifle, Colorado - Rifle CSP2_sed 16_2 (SPAdes) (version 2) | ecosystem: Environmental > Terrestrial > Deep subsurface > Rock core/Sediment | place: Rifle... | reverse complement strand
GCAGCACCGGCGCTCACCCCGCCCCCCGGCGCAGCTGGCGGGTTGCCGGGAGCGACCCCGGCAGTTACCGAAACCCCTGGCGATGCGGCCCGCGCGATGGCGGCGCCTACCGAAACCCCCATGGCCGTCGCAGACTCTGCGTTGACTGCTTCCAGCACCGAAGCCCTCGCCGTGCCTCCGGCTGAGGCGCCCGCGCCGGCTCAGGCCCCCACACCATTGGTCACTCCGCCTCTGCGCTATGTGGAAGTGGGGCTGGCGGCGCTTGTGGTGCTCCTCGCCGTCGTCGCCTGGCTCGCGCGCGGTAGTTAAAGCATCCCGCGGATGGATGATATCAACTTCTGCCTGCGCTGCGGGCACGCGCTGGAATACCGCGAGGCCTATGGCCGCGTCCGCCCGGTTTGCCCGCAGTGCAGGCGCATCCATTTCATTGACCCCAAAGTCGCCGTCGGCGTCGTCATCGAACGCGCGGGCAAGCTCCTGCTCGTCCGCCGCGCCAATGATCCCGAGCGGGGCAAGTGGTCGGTCCCGGCCGGCTTCGTGGACAAAGGCGAAGACCCGGTCCACGCCGCCGCGCGCGAAGCCGAAGAAGAAACCGGCCTCAAAGTTCGCATTACCGGGTTGTTTGACGTCATCGCCAAAGAACAGGATATGGAAGGGGCCGATATCTTCATCGCCTACCAGGCCGAGGTGATGAGCGGCGAACCGGCCCCCGGCGACGACGCTTCGGACGCGGGTTACTTCAGCCCCGCCGAATTGCCCGAGCTTGCGTTTGCCTCCACGCGCAAGATCATTGCGCGTTGGAGAGGCGGCGCGTGACATGCGCCCGTGTTGAGCCGGTTGTGTCACGCTCGTCGCCTCAATCTTTGCTAATCCCTCCGCTTGACGTATAATCCACGATGACTCGCATGGTTATACTTCCGTTTGTTGTGGAGGTAATGTCCTAGAGATGCCTACCGCCCCGTTATCCATCCTCGGCAAACAGATCGGCGACATGAGCAAACTGGCCGCGGATATCAAGGCGTTGTTGACCAGCCAGAAGGATGTTCTCGCCAGGGCCGGATTGAGCTATCCCCCCGGAGTGACGGACGGATTGGCGCAGTTGCGCGACACGCTGGAAAAGCTCAGGCCGCAGGTGGCCTCGCAGGAAGATGAGGTATCCCGCCTGCGCGCCCTGGCCGACACCTCCGCCGTCATCAACTCCTCGCTCGACCTCACTACCGTCCTCAACCAAGTGATGGACACCATCATCCGGCTCACGGCCGCGGAGCGCGGCTTTCTCATGCTCCGGGACGACAAGGGCGCGCTGCAGTTCCGCATCGCCCGCAACGTCGAGCGCGAGTCGCTGGACCGGAGTGAATTTCAGGTGAGCCGGACCATCGTCGGGATGGTCGCGGAACAGGGCGAACCGATCGTGACGACGAACGCGCAGGCCGACCCGCGCTTCTCGGCGCAGGAAAGCGTCATCGGCTACAACCTGCGCTCGATCGTCTGCGTGCCGCTCAAGGTGAAGGGCGTCGTCACAGGCGTGATCTACGTAGACAACCGCATCCGCACGGGGCTGTTCACCGAACGAGAGCGCGACCTGCTGGCGGCGTTTGCCAACCAGGCCGCCATCGCCATCGAGAATGCGCGGCAGTTCCAGCAGGTCAACGATCTCAAGACGCTCCTCGACAACGTGTTCGCCTCCATCGCCTCGGGCGTGCTCACGACCGACGTGCAGGACATGATCACGCTGTGCAACCGGGCGGCTGAGAACATCCTGGGGCGCGCCTCCGCCGAGATCGTCGGCCGGGCGCTGACGGAGGCCCTGCCCGCGCTGGGCGAGACCTTCTCCAGCATGTTGGATAAAGTCAAAACCGAACGGCGTCCCGTCGTCGGGCACGAGGTGAGGCCGGTGCTGCCCGACCGTGGCGTGCTGAACTGGAGCCTGAACGTGGCCCCCCTGAAAGATGCCGGGCAGGGCGCGGGGCAAGGGTTGGCGATCGTCATGGACGACCTCACGGAGAAGAAACTCCTGCAAGGCAAGTTCGAGGTCTTCAAGCGGATGGTGCCCCCGGCGGTGATCGAGCGCCTGAACCCGGAAGAGCTCGCGGTCGGCGGGACGCGCAAGGAACTCAGCATCGTCTTCGCCGACATTGTGGGGTTCACCTCCCTCAGCGAAACGCTCGACCCGGAAACCCTGATCGAAATATTGAACCGGTACGTAGGCACGGCGGCGGAGGCCATGCTCCTGCACGAGGCCACGGTGGACAAGTACATCGGCGACGCGGTGATGGCCTTCTTCAACGCGCCGGACGACCAGCCGGACCATCCCCTGCGGGCGGTGCGCGCGGCTATCCGCATGCGTGACGACATCACCGCTCTGCAGGAAGTGATGGACCCGCGCTTCCGCCTTTCGTACCGCATCGCCGTACATCTGGGCGAAGCCGTCGTCGGGCTGGTCGGCACGAAAGACCGCCTGGACTACACGATCATCGGCGACACGGTCAACACTGCCAAGCGCCTGCAGGAGAACGGCTTCCCCGGCAAAGTCTTCATCAGCGACGCCGTGTACGAACGCGTGCAGGACGTCGTGCTGGTCAACCCCTTGGAGCCCCTCAAGGTCAAAGGGCGGGTCAAACCGGTCCCGGTCTTCGAATTAATCAGCCTGAAATAGTCCGGCCCGTTGGGGCTGCGGCTTTGCGCGGGACCCGCGACGAACGTTGTCGCGGGTCCTCGTTTGTCTGAGAGTGGCGTTGTGCTTTTCCTGAGTTGGATTTACACCCTGGCGATTGTGGGGATGGCGGTCTTCGGCTTCCATCTCCTCCTGCTGGCGTTGATCGCCGTGGCCGCGTGGATGCGCGGGGTCCGGGCGCCCGCGCCCGCCCCGGCGCGGTGGCCCTCCGTCCTCGTGCAACTACCGGTCTTCAACGAGCGCTATGTCGTCGAGCGGCTGATTGCCGCCGCCGCCGCGCTCGACTACCCGCCTCATCTGCTCACCGTTCAAGTTCTCGACGACTCGACGGACGACACTGCCTCCATCGCCAGGGCGTGTGCGGCCTATCACCGGGCGCGCGGACGGGACGTCACGTACCACCACCGCGCGAACCGCGTGGGCTTCAAGGCGGGCGCGCTGGCCGAGGGCCTGGCGTCATCCACGGCCGAGTTCGTCGCCGTGTTCGACGCCGACTTCGCGCCCCCGCCCGACTTCTTGCGCCGCGCCATCCCGGCCTTTTTCGTCGCCCCACGCCTGGGCATGCTGCAAGCTCGCTGGGAGCACCTGAACCCCGACCAGAACGCGCTGACCCGCGCGCAGGCCCTCGGCGCCGACGGCTACTTCATGGTTGACCAGGTCGCGCGCAGTTCGGCGGGGTTGCTCATGAACTTCAACGGCAGCGCCGGGGTGTGGCGCAGAGCGTGCATTGACGACGCGGGCGGCTGGCAGGGCGACACGCTGGCCGAGGACCTCGACCTTTCGTACCGCGCCCAGCTCAAAGGCTGGCGGCTGGATTACCGCGCCGACCTGGCCGTTCCCGCTGAGCTCCCCTCCTCGATCATGGCGCTCAAGAACCAGCAGTTCCGCTGGGCCACAGGCGCGTTCCAGGTCCTCCGCAAGCTTGGGCCGCAGCTGCTCACGGCGCGCGTCTCGCTCTTACGCAAAATTTTGGGGTTCCTGCACATCGGGGGCTTTTTTATCCAGCCGCTGGCGCTCGTCACGCTCCTTCTCAGCCTGCCCGTCGTGCTGCAGCACGGGCGCACGCCGCTGAACTTGAGCGGGTTTGGCTGGCTCACGCTCGTGCCGGTCTTCGTCGGCCTGTGGGGGCAAATCACGCTCCGCCGTGACGCCTGGCCCCGGCGGATGCTTTACTACCCCCTGCTGTTTTGCGCGGGGATTGGCCTCGCGCTGACGAACACGCGCGCCATGTGCGAGGCGTTCTTCGGCGGCGGGCACGAATTCCGGCGCACGCCGAAAGGTGTGTCTGTCACCGGACGGGAGGGCGCTTATGCGCTACCGATTGACTGGACGACGTGGGGTGAGCTGCTCCTCGCGCTCTACGCGCTGGCGACCGGGCTATTGGCGCTGGACCTCGCGCCCGGCCTCGCGCCGTTCGTCTTTTTATACGCGCTCGGCTTTGGTTGCACGGCCGCACTTGCGTTCTGGCAGAACGGGTGGACGTTTGCAATGACCAATGAGCAAATGAGCAAATGACAAAATGGGCTTTTAGCGCATTTGTCATTTCAACATTGGTCATTCGGTCAATTGCTCTTCATACGCATACAGTGCGGGCGTCCCGCCCGTGTGCCAGAACAGGATGGTCTCGCCTATGCGGATCACCCCGCGCCGGATCAGGTCAATCATCCCCGCCGCCGCGCGGCCCGTGTAAACCGGGTCAACCAGGACCCCCTCCGTTTGCGCGAACAACTCAATCGCCTCGCGCTCAGGCTCTCCCATGATGGCGTAGCCCGCGCCCAGGTAATCAACATTCGCTGAGATATCCTGTGGCGCGTAAGCGCGCGGCTGGCCGAGCAGGGAGGCGGTCCCGGTCGCGATGCGCGCCACGGTGCTGGTCAGCGTCTCTCGGTCCTCGTCTACGCTGACGCCCAACACCTCGCCGCGAAAGCCGGTGATCTGCTGGCCCACGACCAACCCGGCGTGCGTCCCGCCCGAGCTGGACGCGAAGAGGATGCGGTCGAAGTTTAGCGTCTGCGCTTCCATTTGCGCTTTGAGCTCTTCCATCGCCAGCGCGTAAGCCGCTGCGCCCAGCGGCGTGGAGCCGCCCAGCGGGACGGGATACGGCTTGCGCCCGGCGGCGCGTTCCTCGTCGGCGACTTCCGCCATCACCTCTTCGCGCGACCGCTTGCCCGCCCACAACACCTTCGCGCCCAACAGATGGTCGAGCAGTAAATTGCCTGTGGTTTCTTTTGGCTCATCGCCGCGCAGGACGAGGAGGCAGCGCAAACCCGCTTTCGCGGCAGCCGCAGCCGTCTGGCGGCAGTGGTTCGATTGCACCGCGCCGACGGTGATGAGGACATCGGCTTTTTGCGCCAAGGCGTCGGCGACAAGAAATTCCAGCTTGCGCGTCTTGTTCCCGCCGCCCGCCAGGCCGGTCTGGTCGTCGCGCTTGACGTAGATGCGCGGGCCGAGTTCCCGGCTCAAGCGCGGGAGAAACTCCAGTGGGGTGGGGAGGTGGGCCAGGTGAAAGCGAGGCAGGTCAATCGGCATAATCGCGCGCCTCTCATTGTGATTTGGTTACATTGAGCGTACAATTGCTTTCAGGCCATTATAGACCGGAAAGGAGAATGGTATGGCGACCCGCGAACTGCCTAAACCCGGCGAACGACTGCGGATGACCTACGAAGAGTTTCTGGCGTGGGCCGACGAGGATATGCACGCGGAATGGGTCAACGGGGAGGTGATTATTCATATGACGGCGAAAGAGCGGCATCAAGAAATAGTCCGTTTTCTGCTTGAACTGTTTGGCCTCTTTAATCAGTTCTTCCGCGCGGGGCGGTTTTTCATAGCGCCTTACCAAATGAAACTCAGTCCCGAGGGATCGGGGCGCGAGCCGGATATTCTCTTTGTGACACGCGAGCACGAATCGCGTGTGACCGAGCAGGGCATTCGAGGCCCGGCGGATATGGTGATTGAAATTGTCTCCGACGACAGCGTGACGCGCGACCGGGTGGAAAAATTCGAGGAGTACGAGCAGTACGGCGTGCCGGAGTACTGGATCATTGACCCGCGCGCTAAGCGCCCCCGCGCTGAGTTCTATCAATTGGACGAGCGCGGGCAGTATCAGCCCGTCCCGGTTGGGAAAGATGGGGTGTACCACTCCAAAGTGCTGCCCGGTTTCTGGCTGAGAGTAGATTGGCTGTGGGCCGAGACTCTGCCGGATTCGCTCTTCGTCTTCGCCGAGATCGCTAATCTCCCGGCGGAAGTGGTACAGACCCTCCGCACTCTGCAACGTAAGTAAAAAGAAGTTGGCTCAGCGATTGAAAGGGTGAGAACCCTTGCCGCGGCCCACGTTGACAGGCATTTTAGGGATGAGCCAAGAAGTTATTCCAGCGTCTGTTGTGTCTTCCGCTTCCCCCTCCATCGCATCACGTCCAGCATCCGCGGCATAACGACCGTGTACAACCAGTAGAGGACCGGCGAGGGGGCGTAATCCCATGCGCCGACGTGGCAGGTGACCTGCCCGCCGAAGCCTTCTTTGAATTTCCACACGCCCCACATAGGGTCGGTCTCCACGAACTCGTCGGGCGCACCCCAAAAGTCGTAAGTCGCACACCCCTGCGCTTTGGCCCAGCGGATGGCCTCCCATTGCAATAAGTGGTTGGGCATCTTTTCGCGGTGGGCCTGGCGGCTCATGCCATACATGTACCAGGCGGTTTTCGCAAATTTGAACATGATGACCGCGCTCACGACCTGGCCCTCCACCTCGGCGATGAGCGGCTGAGCGAGGCCCGCCTGGATGAAGCTCCCCCACGCATCGCGGTAGTAATCGGCGGAGCGTATGACAAAGCCATCGCGCGCCGAAGTCTCCACATACATGCGATAGAGAAGGTCGAGATCGGCGAGGTCGCCGAGGCGGATGCGCACGCCTCTGCGCTCGGCCAGCCGGACGTTGTAGCGCGTCTTTTGCTTCATCCCGGCGAGCAGCTCGGCCTCCGTGCGGCGCAGGTCGAGCGTGACCGTGTTGCGGAACTGAATTTGATCCGGGGAGAATCGCCAATTCCGGAGTCGCAGATCCGCAGGCGCGTTCTCTATCGCCTCCTTCGACTGCGCCGCTGCGCGGCTCCGCTCAGGAGGCTCATCTTTCGACTGCGCCGCTGCGCGGCTCCGCTCAGGAGGCTCATCTTTCGACTGCGCCGCTGCGCGGCTCCCCTCAGGAGGCTGTGGCGATGGGAGGTCGGGGTCTATCTTGATGAAGATGGCCCGTTCTCGGCGGGCGAGGAACTGCAGGTCGTCGAGGACGCGCGAACGCAGGGTCTCGTCTTCCCAAGCGAGGAGCGGGCCTTTGGGGACGTAGAGGATGGAGACGGGAAGCTGGAAGTTGGGGAGGCTTCGGCGCAAGATTTGCGCGGCGGCGACAACGCGGCCGTTTGAGTCAATCCATGCGAAGCGGCGCGGAGTCCAGCCATAGCGGCTTTTGAACTCACCCCATTCCCACGATTGGAGGAGGTGACTGTGGGGGAGGGCGGAGATGAGAGCGTTCCACTCGGAGTGGTCGGTAATAAGATTCATGAGGTTGAACCACGAAGAGCACGAAGATGCTTGGCGCCCTTTGTGGTTTCATCCGAGCGATTGTCGGCGCAGGTTGAGATACAGGAGATAAGCCTGGTAGAGGCCAGGGTTATAGATTTTATCCCACGCGCCCACCGTGCGCACGAGTTTGCCGCCCCAACCGCGCTTGAAACGGTAGACCCCCCACAGGCCGTCATGGCGCGTCTCGAACTCGGCTTCGAGCACGTCTTCGTCGGCGTCCGGCACGCCCCACAGGTCGTAGGCGAGCGCGCCCTGCGCTTTGGCCCAGCGCATCGCCTCCCACTGCGCGAGGTAGGGGGCCATGCGATTGCGCTCGCGGTCGGATGACGCGCCGTAGAAATACCACGCGCGCTTGCCGAGGACGAAGGCCATCACGCCCGCCAGCGCTTCGCCGTGGTATTCGGCAAGGAAGAGCTCGCACTGGCCCGGCGGGCGGAAAAGGCTGTAAGCCTGACGGTAATAGTCCGGAGAATGGACGCCAAAGTTGTCGCGCGCGCTGGTGACGCGCATGAGCGCGATGAAGGTTTCGAGGTCGGCGGGGGATTGGGCCGGGCGGGCGGCGACTTCTTTTTTGGCGGCGAGACCAATGTTGTAGCGGGTCTTCTGTTTCATGCGCGCGAGGATGTCAGCCTCGCCGGCGCTGAGGTCTACGACGATGGTACGGCGCGGCTGGAGGGTTTGGGGCGAGGGCCCGAAACCGACCGAAGCCAGCAAATCCGCGCAGGCCGGGGAGTCGGGGAGGTCAGGCTCCCACTTGAGGCAGAGGGCGCGGCGGGCGCGGCACGCGCCATCGAGGGCGGCGATCAAGTCCCCTAGCGCGGAGGGGTCTTGCCAATCCACGAGCGGGCCGCGCGGGACGTAGGCGAGCGTCCATCCCAAAGGAAAGGGACGGAAGAGCACCAGCGCGCCCTGATCCCCGGCGCGGATGGTCTCGGCCTGCCAGCCGAAGCTCGCCTTGAGTTGGCCCCAAGCGCTGGTCTGGAGGATGTGGCCGTGCGGATGAGCGCGCACGAAGTCGTCCCAGGCGGCAGACATGCGTCGATTATAGCAGGCGGGCAAAAGTAGGAGTTTTGGGCTATGTTACTTTGACTTTTGATTTGACTCATGTTATATTCCGCGACATTCTTCACAAAGTGGAGCGACTGCCCCCGTCGGTCCAAAACTCGGAGAGACTATGCTGAATGATTGGGCGTTCATCGGCTTGTTCCTGATCATGGCCGCCATTTTCCCCGGCGCGCCCATTGTCCTCAATAGTTTGATCTTTGGCCCCAAGAAGAGCAATCCCGTCAAGAACAGCGCGTACGAATGCGGCATCGAAACCGTCGGCGACACGTGGGTGCAGTTCAAGGTGCAGTACTACATCTTCGCCCTCGTGTTCGTGGTGTTCGACGTGGAGACGGTTTTCCTCTTCCCCTTCGCGGTGGCCTTTGGGCAGGTGGGGCTGTTCGCCGTCGTCGAGGTGGTGTTCTTCATCCTCATCCTGGCGGCGGCGCTCGTGTATGCCTGGCGCAAAGGCGCGCTCCAGTGGGTGTAGCTGATTCGCAGAGTGGATTTCGCATCGCCTATCGTTTTACGGTAGGCGTTTTGTTGTCTGGCAACTTTCCCGTTCGAGGCTGAGATGGATTTCTCCCAACTGCTAAGTGATCCGATTGGTTTTATCGCGGGCCTGCTGACCGGCCTGCTGACCGGGATCGGGATTCCCGAACCGGCGGCGCGAGTCGTCCTCATGGTGATCGGGGTGATTGTGGTTGCTTCCTTCTGCCTGGTGTTCCCCCTGTTCCTCATCTGGTTCGAGCGGCGGATTGTCGCCCGGATGCAGGACCGTATGGGGCCGAACCGCGTGGGCCCGCAGGGACTCCTGCAGACGATTGCGGACGCGCTCAAACTGCTGACCAAGGAAGACATCACGCCGATTGGCGCGGATAAGATTGCCTACAACATCGCGCCCGTCCTGGCGGTCGTCGCGGTGATTTCTATATGGGCGGTCATCCCCTTCGCGCACAATATTGTTGGCACGGACGTGAACGTCGGCGCGCTGTATATCGTCAGCGTCGGCTCGCTCGGCACGCTCGCCATCATGCTCGGCGGGTGGGCGTCGAACAACAAGTACGCGCTGCTCGGCGCGTTCCGCACGGTGGCCCAGCTGGTGTCTTACGAAGTGCCGATGATTCTCAGCCTGTTGGTGCCCGTGATTCTGGCGCGGAGCATGGGAATGAATGACATCGTGCGGGCCCAGGAAGTGTGGTTCCTCGTCTCCGCGCCCATCGCCGCGCTCATCTTCTTCGCCAGCTCGGTGGCCGAGGTAGGCCGCACGCCGTTCGACCTGCTTGAAGCCGAGTCCGAGATCGTGGCCGGGTTTCACATTGAATACTCCGGCATGAAATTCGCCATGTTCTTCGTCGCCGAGTTCATGCACGCCTTCACCGTCGGCGCGCTCACGGCCATCCTGTTCCTCGGCGGCTGGCGCGGCCCCTTTGCGGAACAGTATCCGATTCTGGGGGTGATTTACTTCATGCTCAAGGCCTTTGCAGGGTACTTCTTCGTGATCCTGTTGCGCGCCACGCTGCCGCGCATCCGCATTGACCACATGCTCGACCTGAACTGGAAGTTCCTGACGCCCGTCTCGCTTGGCGCGGTGGTCTTCACCATCGTGGCCGACAAGCTCATCCCGCTGGGGGCGGCGCCGTGGTTCCGCGCAGGCGTGTTGTTCCTCGCCAACCTGCTCCTGGGCTGGATCACTTTCTGGCTCCTCTCCGGATCGGCGCGACGTATGCGGCAGGCCGAGGAAGGCGGGGAAGCGGGGCACGGCGAAGAACACGGCGGACAGGCGGAAGAACACGCCCCGGCTCACGCTCCGGCGCATTGAAACGTTTGCGTCTTGCGTATTTCGTATGCCGTAGGAGTAGTACGCAATACGCGATACGCCATACGGATAAGCACATGACCTCTCTGCAAATCATATTTCTCGCGACGGCGGCGGCGACGCTGATTTCTTCCCTCATGGTCGTGACGGCGCGCAACCTGGTGCATGCCGCGCTCTGGCTCATCGTCAGCCTGTTCACGGTGGCGGTTTTATTCGTGCTGCTGGAAGCCGGCTTCCTCGCCGCCGTACAGGTGGTGCTGTATATCGGCGCGATTGCCATCCTGATCATCTTCGCCATCATGCTCACCCGGCGCGTGATGCAGGACACCGGCCCGCAGACCAACCGCCAGTGGTGGCTGAGCGCGCTCATCGCCGCCGCGCTGTTGGCGGCGCTCATTTTTACTTTGTCGCAGGTGCAGTATCCGCTCTCCACCGCCGGCGTGCCCGATGACAGCCTGCGGACGCTGGGCCGCGCGCTGGTGGACCCCAACCAGTACATGCTGCCGTTCGAAGTCGCCTCGGTGCTCCTGCTCGTCGCGCTCATCGGCTCGATTGTGGTTGCGGGCGATAGGAAGTGATCGTGAATTGTCAACCGTGATCACTTGGAGCACTCAATGATTCCCCTCTCTTGGTACCTCACCCTCGCCGCCGCCGTGTTCTGCGTCGGGCTGTACGGCGTGCTCGCGCGCAAGAACGCGGTCGCGATCCTCATGGGCATCGAGTTGATGCTCAATGCCGTGAACATCAATCTCGTCGCCTTCTGGCATTACCTGACGCCGACGCTGGCCTCCGGGCAGATGTTCGCCATCATCGTGTTCACGGTGGCTGCCGCCGAAGCCGCCGTCGGCCTGGCGCTCATCATCTCCATTTACCGCCGCCGCAACACGGTCGTGGCCGAAGAGATTGATTTGATGAAATGGTAAAAGGATGGCTGATTCTCGATTGCTGATTGGCGATGGGATGTTAGTCAGAAATCAGCCATCAACAATCGGAAATAGTTTTGCGGAGCAACTATGTCCTCTGAACTCATGACCTGGCTCATCCCCCTCCCGCCGCTCCTGGCGTTCTTCCTGATCGTGCTGTTCACCAACCGGAGCAAGGGGTTGAGCCACACCGTCGCCATCGTCGCCATTGCCGCCTCGTGGGCGATGAGTTGGATGATCTTCTTTCGCACGCTGGAGGTCGAGCACTTCGGCCAGGCGGTCATCGAGAACTGGGTGCCGTGGCTCCCCTTCGGCTCAGAGGAGGTCGGCACGGAGGCGCTCGCGATGGGCGTGCTCGTGGACCCGCTCACCTCCGTGACGCTGTTCTTCGTCTCGCTGACCTGCTTCATGATCTTCGTCTACAGCGTAGGCTACGGCAACTGGGGCAAGCCGCGCGACCTTCGGCATGATCTTCCCGGTAACCCGCCGCACAACGGCATCGAGCCGCTGTACTCGCGCTTCTTCGCTTTCCTCTCCCTGTTCGCCTTCGGGATGCTGCTGTTGTGCGTGGCCGACAACCTGGTCCTGCTCTTCGTCGGCTGGGAGATCATGGGCCTGTGCTCGTACCTGCTCATCGGCTTCTGGTACGCGCGGCAGTACGAAAGCCCGCACCAGATCACCCCGCGCCAGGCGGCGGTGAAGGCCTTCATGACCACCCGCGTCGGCGACGTGCTCATGCTCCTCGGCATCGTGTACCTGTACGCGCAGACCGGCACGCTCTCGTTCCGTGAGATCATGTACGCGCACGAAGGCGAGATGTTGACGAAACTCGCCGCGACGCCGTCGTACATTGTGGGCCTCTCGGTCGCGGGGCTGGCCGGGCTGCTGTTGTTCGCCGGGGCGGTCGGCAAATCCGCTCAGTTCCCGCTCCACATGTGGCTGCCGGATGCGATGGAAGGCCCGACGCCGGTCAGCGCGATGATCCACGCGGCCACGATGGTGTCCGCCGGCGTCTACGCGATGATCCGCCTGTTCCCGCTGCTCTCGGCGGGCTGGCATCACGGCGACCCGCTCACCGCCCCCATGTGGGCCATGGCCTTCATCGGCGCGTTCACCGCGCTCTTTGCGGCGACCATCGCCGTCGCGCAGAACGACGTCAAAAAAGTGCTGGCCTACTCCACGATCTCGCAGCTCGGCTACATGATCGCCGCGCTCGGCGTCGGCGCGTACATCGCGGCGGCGTTCCACCTGGTGACGCACGCCTTCTTCAAGGCGCTGCTCTTCCTCGGCTCCGGCTCGGTCATCCACGGCGTCGAGCATGGCATGCATCATGCGCACGCCGAAGGCCTTGACCCGCAGGACATGCGCAACATGGGCGGCCTGCGCGCGAAGATGCCGCTCACGTTCTGGACGTTCCTCATCGGCGGATTGGCGCTCGCGGGCTTCCCGTTCGTCACCGCCGGGTTCTGGTCGAAGGACGCGATCCTCGGCGGCGCGTGGGAGGGCGGCTACGTCGTCGTCTTCGTCACGCTCGCGGCGACCGCGTTCCTCACCGCGTTCTACACCATGCGCCAGATCAGCCTGACCTTCCTGGGCGAGCCACGCACCCAAGCAGCCGAGCACGCGAGCGAGTCTGATCCCATCTTCCGCTGGATGCTGTTTGCGCTCGTCGTGTTGGCGTTCTTCGCCGTGACCGCCGGGTGGGCCGGCATCCCGGAGAGCTTCCCTGGCCTCGGCGGGCTGCCGCACGCGCTGGGCTTCACCGCCAACTGGTTCCACGAGTTCGTCGGCGGCGCGCTGCTGGAGCATCCCCCGGCGGAGGCCTTCGACGTCGTCCCGCTGGCGACCTCGCTCGTCGTCGCGCTCGGCGGCCTGCTCCTCGGCTGGTGGGTCTACCGCGACATCCGCGCGGGCGCCAGGGATCCGCTCGAAGCGCCGCTTGGCCCGATCTACACCCTGCTCAAGAACAAGTATTACCTCGACACGGGCAAGTACCGGGACGAGGCCACCGGCGAATACCGGGACAACCTCTACCAGTTCCTGTTCGTCCGCCCGACCATCTGGCTCTCGGAGACGCTCGTCTCGGCGGTCGTGGATCGGGGCCTCATTGACGGGACGCTGCACCTCATCGGGCGCGTGGCCCTGCGCCTGGGCGACATCTTCCGCAACTACTTCGACGCCCCGGTGGTCAACGGCTTCGGCGACCTGGTGGCCGAGGTCGTCAAACGGTTCGGGCGCAACTTCCGCGTCATCCAGACCGGCAAAGTGCAGCAGTACCTGATTGTCGTGATGGCGATTGTGATTGCGCTGGGCGTGGTCATGTTCATGCCCGGACTTGGTCGCTAGGGAATTGATCCATGGACTTCATCATTGACCACCTTCTCAGCCTGATTTTGTTCATCCCCGTCGCGGGGGCGGTGATCATCACCCTCCTGCCCAAAGATCAGGTCGGCGCGATCCGCTGGGTGGCGCTCATCACCACGCTCTTCCCGCTGGGCTTGTCGCTCGTCCTGTGGACGCGCTTCGACTCCCATGCGGCAGGTTTCCAGTTTGTCGAGCAGGCCCCGTGGTTTACGGTGATTAATTCGTCCTACCACCTCGGCGTAGATGGGATCAGCGTCGTGATGATCCTGCTCACGGCCATCCTCATGCCGCTGGCGGTGCTCTTTTCCTTCAGCATCACCGAGAAGGTGAAGGCCTACATGGCCCTGTTCCTCCTGCTGGGGACGGGCATGTTCGGCGTGTTCATGACGCTCGACCTGATCCTGTTCTTCCTCTTCTGGGAAGCGGGCCTCATCCCCATGTACTTCCTCATCAACATCTGGGGGAGCGCGAACCGCCAGTATGCGTCCTTCAAATTCTTCATCTACACCATGGCCGGCTCGCTCGGCCTGCTGCTGGCGATCCAGACTATCGGCATCACGCTCGGCTCGTTCGACATGCTGAACGCGATTGAGAAGTGGCCCACTTTTGCCGGCGCGATCTACGGCATCCCGGCCACGACCATCCGCGCGGCCGCCTTCTGGGCGTTCACGATTGCGTTCGCGATCAAAGTCCCCGTCTGGCCGTTCCATACCTGGCTGCCCGACGCGCACACCGAGGCCCCGACCGCCGGTTCGATGATCCTCGCGGGCGTGCTGCTCAAGCTCGGCGCGTACGGTTTCCTGCGCCTCGTGCTCCCGCTGTATCCTGCGGAAGCCAAGTTCTACGCCGGGGCGCTGGCCTTCCTCGCGCTGATGGCGATTGTGGCCGGCGCGCTCGCCTCCTTTGGCCAAACCGACTTCAAGCGGCTGGTCGCCTATTCCTCGGTGGGCCACATGGGCTTCGTCGTGCTGGGGATCGCGGTGGCGGCAGTGGCGCGCGACTCCGAGATTTTCAAGGGCCACGCCATCATGGCCGCGAACGGCGCGGTCCTGCAGATGTTCAACCACGGCCTGAGCTCGGCGGGCATGTTCCTGCTCGTCGGCGTGATCTACGACCGCACGCATACCCGCAACCTGAACGACTTCGGCGGGTTGTTCCCGCTTGCGCCGGTCTACGGCGGCATTTTGATCTTCACCAGCATGGCCTCGCTCGGCCTGCCCGGCCTCAACGGCTTTGTCTCCGAGTTCATGGTCGTGCGCGGCGCGTGGCCGGTGTACACCGTCATCACCGCTATCGGGATGCTCGGCCTGCTGATGACCGGCGCGTACATCCTCAAGGGGATCCAGAAGGTCCTGCACGGCCCGGTGAACCAGCGCTGGGCCGGGCACAGGCTGGAAATCTCGCGCCGCGAAGTCATTGCCATCGCCCCGCTCCTGGCGCTGATGCTCGTCATTGGCGTGTGGCCGGCCTGGCTGGTGAGCGTGATCAACGCGGCCATTACGCGCATGATGGGATAAAATATGAATTTCCCCTTCCTCTCCGTCATCACCTTTACTCCGGCGGTCGCCAGTCTGCTGATCTTGATGATGCCCGGCGAGCGCAAGACCGAGGTGCGCGCCACCGCGCTGGCCGCGGGCATCTTCGCGACCCTCCTGGCGGTGTACGTGTACCTCGCCTATGACCAGTCGCTGGGCGGCTATCAGTTCGTCGAGAAGTTCGCCTGGGTGCCGCAGTTCGGCATCTCGTACCACGTGGGCGTGGACGGGATGAGCGCGCCGCTGGTGCTGCTCACCGCCGTCGTCATGCTCACGGGCGTGCTCATCTCGTGGGGCATTGACGACCGCCCGCGCGAGTTCTTCGCCTTCCTGTTCATCCTCGCCACGGGCGTGTTCGGCGTGTTCGTCGCGCTGGACCTGTTCGGCCTGTTCTTCTTCTACGAGATCGCCGTGTTCCCCATGTACCTGCTCATCGCCATCTGGGGCTGGCAGGTCACGCGCGAGTACGCGGCGATGAAGCTCACGCTGTACCTGTTCATCGGCTCAGTGTTCTCGCTCGTCGGCGCGCTGGCGATGTACTACGTCTCCGGCCTCGGCACGTTCGATATGCTGGCGCTGGAGAAGGCGAACTTCTCGGTCGAGTTCCAGCGCTTCTGGTTCCCGATCGTGTTCTTCGGCTTTGCGGTGCTGGGCGGCATCTTCCCCTTTCACAGCTGGTCGCCCGACGGCCACGTGGCCGCGCCGACGGCCGTCTCCATGTTCCACGCGGGGGTGCTGATGAAATTGGGCGCGTTCGCGTCCCTGCGCGTCGGGATTATGCTCCTGCCCGAGGGAGCGCGCTTCCACATGCCGTGGATCGTCCTGCTCACGGTGGTCAACGTGGTCTACGGCTCGTTCATCGCCATGGTGCAGAAAGACATGAAGTACATGATCGGCTTCTCGTCCGTCTCGCACATGGGGCTGGTGGCGATGGCCTTCACGACGCTTAATCGCGTCGGCTACGTCGGCGCCGGGATGCAGATGTTCTCGCACGGCGTGATGACGGCCCTCTTCTTTGCCTGCGTTGGGATGATCTACGACCGCGCGCACACCCGCCTGATGCCCGAACTCGGCGGCATGTCCAAGAAAATGCCATTTGTGGCCGTGGCCTTCATCATCGGCGGCTTCACGTCCATGGGCATGCCCGGCCTCTCCGGCTTCGCCGCCGAGCTGCCGATCTTCCTGGGGGTGTGGAACGCCAGGGCGGCTGACGTCGTCCGCGAATATCCGGCCTGGCTGCAGTGGGTCGCGGCGATGGCGCAAACGCCCTGGTATTTCCCGACGATCGCCGTGGTCTCTGCGATTGCTATTGTGGTGACGGCCGCCTACGTCCTGCGCGCGGTGCAGCGCGTGTTCTTCGGCGAAATCTCCCATGACCACGATCACCACGTCGGGGACGTGACCGTGCTCGACAAAGTGGCGCTGGCGATCTTGTGCGCGTTCATGATCGGAATCGGCGTTTATCCGGCCGTCATGGCGACGCTGGTTGATACGGGCGTGACCCCGATTCTGAAGCTGCTCGGAGTAGCGTAAATGACCTTCGACCCGTTCAACACTTCGACCTTGCTCGCCATCCTGCCCGAGTTCCTGCTGGTGGTCCTGGCCGGGCTGGTGATGCTGCTGGACCTGCTGTGGCCGGAGAGCCGCAAGCGCGCCCTGGGCCTGACCGCGGCGACCGGCTTCGGCGTGATCGCCATGGCGGCGCTCGCCTTCTCGCTCCCCAAAGGCGGCAACGCCCTCATCCTCGGCGGGATGATCCGCGACGACTTCGTGTCGTTCTTCTTCCGCATGCTGTTCCTGCTCTCCGGCCTCATCGTCTCCCTCATCTCGCTGGACTCGCCGGGCGTGGGACGCAAAGGCGAGTACTACGCCATCCTCGTCGGCGCGGTGCTGGGCATGAACTTCATGGCCGCCTCGGCGGACCTCATCATGCTCTACCTGTCCATCGAGACGACCTCCATCGCGCTCTACCTGCTGGCTGGTTACCTGCGCGACGACGACAAGAGCGCCGAGTCCGGCCTCAAATACTTTCTGTTCGGCGCTTTCACCTCGGCGATCATGCTCTACGGCTTCAGCCTGCTCTACGGGTTCACGGGCAAGACGAACCTGTACGAGCTGGCCGGGGCGCTGGCCGCGGGCGCGGTCCCCATCCCCGCGCTCCTGGCGGTGATCTTGCTCCTGCTGGCCGGCTTCGGCTTCAAGGTGTCGGCGGTCCCGTTCCACTTCTGGGCGCCGGACGTGTACGAGGGCGCGCCCTCGCCGGTCACCGGCTTCATCTCCACCGCCTCCAAGGCCGCCGGGTTCGCCGTGCTCGCGCGCGTCACGCTCGCGGTCTTCCCCAGCATCGAGACCTACTGGGTTTCGCTCATGGTCGCGATTGCGGCGGTGACGATGACGCTGGGCAACACCATCGCCCTGTCGCAGAAGAACATCAAGCGCCTGCTGGCCTATTCGTCCATCGCGCAGGCGGGCTACGCGCTCATCGGGCTGGCGGCCGCCTCGCCGGCGGGCATCGCCGCGACGATCTACTACCTGGCGGCGTACATTCCCACCAACCTGGCCGCCTTCGGCGGCATCGTGCTGGTTTACCGGGCGACCGGGTCGGACGAGATCGCCGACTACGCGGGGATGTCGCGCCGCGCGCCGGGCCTCGCCCTCGTGTTTCTCGTGGCCTTCCTATCGCTCGGCGGGATGCCGCCCCTCGGCGGTTTCTTCGGCAAGTTCTTCGTCTTCGCCGCCGCCATCCAGCAGGGCGTGGCGCTGGGCAACAACTGGCTGATCGGGCTGGTCTTCGTCGGCGTGATCAACGCCATCGTCGGGCTGTACTACTATCTGACCGTGCTCAAGGTCGTTTACCTGTACCCGCCCAGGGCGGAGACGAAAGTGGACGTCCCGCGCGCGTACAGGGTGGCCCTGTGGGCCTGCGTCATCGGCATCCTCCTCCTGGGCACCTGGTCTACGCCGTGGATCGGCTGGGCGACGGCGGCGGCGGGGAATTTGTTCTGAATCTCGTGGGGCAAGATTCCATCTTGCCCTACATTTTTCGTTGACGAGTCTTTTTCGCCCGTGATACAATTCACGCACTATGCCCGAAAGGGAGCCGCAATCTGACCAGGTGAAAAACGCCCGCGCTTCCCTGCAATTGGCGTTTTCCGTTTTAGCGCAGATTGGGGCGCTCACCTTGGGCGTGATCGTCGTCGCGCTCGTCGCCGGACTGCTGCTGGACAAAGCGCTTTCCACTCGGCCATTGTTCACCATTCTCTTGATCGTGGCGAGTTTCCCAGTCTCGTACTACATCATCTACCGCATCGCACTGAACGCGGTCGCAAAAATTCAACCGGCGGCGGACAGGCCGTCGCGGATAAAGGAGGAAAAGAGTGACGACGACGCAACAGCGTAGATTCGGCTTCAAACGCTGGATCGTGATCGGTCTCATTATCCTGGGCGGGTATCTGGCCTTCGGGCTGGGAGGCATCTTCAAGCCGGTCGCCCCGGCGGTCGTCCTGCCGGGCGAGCCGGTCTGGCCCGGCGCGCCGATCACCAACACCCTGCTGAGCACCCTGATCGCCGACGGGGTGTTGATCCTCATCGCGCTCTTCAGCGTGGGCCGGTTCATGCGCCGCGGCCGGCTGGCGCCTTCCGGGTTCTACAACTTCTTCGAATGGCTCGTCGAGTTCCTGTGGAACATGACCGAGAGCGCCGCCGGGAGGTGGGCCAAGCGCGTGTTCCCTGTCATGGCGACCATCTTCCTGCTGGTCTTCACGGCCAATATGGTCAAGCTCCTGCCCGGCTTCGAGAGTATCGGCTGGATGAAGGAAGCGCACGAAAAGGGGTACGAGCAGTACAAACTCTTCGACCTGGGGCCTTTGCCGGTCTACACCATTGACGGCACCAAGCCCGTGGAGACGGAGGCGGAGGCCGCTCCAGCCGAGGGCGGCGAGGCGGACCCGGCGGAAGGCGAGCATGAAGAGGAAGCCTTCTGCACCCACGCCTGCGAGGTCGTCCCCTTCCTCCGCGCCGCCGCCACCGACCTCAACTTCACCTTTGCGCTGGCGGTCGCGGCCGTCGTCATGACGCAGGTCTTCGGCTTCTGGGCGCTCGGCGCGAAGTACCCGATCAAGTTTTTCAACACCACGACGATGATCAGCAAGCCGCTCTTCGGCGTGATTGACTTCCTCGTGAGCCTGCTGGAACTGGTCTCGGAATTCGCCAAGATCATCTCGTTTGGCTTCCGGTTGTTCGGCAACATCTTCGCCGGGGCGCTCCTGCTGGCCATCCTCGGCGCGCTCACCGTCGTCATCGTGCCCAGCATGCTCTACGGGCTGGAGTTCTTCGTCGGCATCATTCAGGCCTACGTGTTCTCGATGCTCGCCCTCACGTTCATGAGCCAGGCCATCGTCAGCCATCACGGCGACGAGCACGATGCGGAGCATGGTCACGGCGAGCACGCCGCCGAAGCCGCGCACTGATCACTGTTTACTGATTACTGACGACTCATTATTTCCAAGGAGATCACACATCATGGACGCTGAAGCCGCAACGATTTTCATCCAGGGCCTCAAGTACGTGGGCGCGGGCCTGGCCGCGATGGGCGTGCTCGGCGGCGGTATCGGCATCGGTATCGTCGCGGGCGGCGCCGTGGAGGCCATGGGCCGCAACCCGGACGCCACTCCCACCATCCAGACGAACATGATCCTCGGCCTGGCTTTCTCGGAAGCCACGGCCATCTATGCGCTGGCGGTCGCGCTCATCATCCTGTTCGCCGCCTAAGGAGCGCCCCATGGAAAAGTTAGGCGTCAATCTAGGCTTCTTCCTCGTCCAACTGCTCAACTTCACCATCCTGGCGATCGTGCTCAAGGTCTGGGCCTACGACCCGATCGTCAAGATGCTGAACGACCGCAAGCACAAGATCGCGCAGGGGCTGGAAGATGCGCGCGTCGCCGCCGAGGCGCGGGCCAACGCGGAGAAGGAAGCGCAGAAGATCATCGCCGCGGCGCAGGCGGAGGCCAACCGGCGCGTGGCCGAGGCGACGGAGCGCGCCGAGAAATCCGCCGCCGACGTGCGCGCCGCCGCCGAAGAAGAGCGCAAGCGCATCCTCAAGAGCGCGGAAGAAGACGCCGCGCTGGAGCGCAACCGGATCCTGGCCGACCTGCGCGGGCAGGTGGCCGCGCTCGCCATCGCCGCCGCCAACAAGATCATCGGCGAGGCGCTCGACGAAAAGCGCCAGCGCGCGCTCATCGAAGAGTTCTTCAGCGGCGTGAAGGCGGGCAGGGTCGTCGTCCTCGAAGGCGAGAACGCCAGCGGCGCCTCCGCCGAAGTGACCAGCGCCCTCCCGCTCACCGCCGCCGAGCAGGA
>Ga0209342_10002362_pt1 | contig 20292 bp, 22 predicted proteins | sample RifCSP16_2_FD_184023 | JGI IMG/M metagenome (GOLD analysis project Ga0209342, IMG submission 184023) | Soil microbial communities from Rifle, Colorado - Rifle CSP2_sed 16_2 (SPAdes) (version 2) | ecosystem: Environmental > Terrestrial > Deep subsurface > Rock core/Sediment | place: Rifle... | reverse complement strand
ACAAGAACTGAGCGTGGGACAAATGCCCGGAGATGCACTTGGGGTCGTCGGTTCTTGGTGAGAGCCGATGCTAGCTATGGCATGAAACTGGCCTACGCCCTGGATTGTCCAATGGGTTGGTCATCCCCCCTTAAAGAAGAACAGGCGGAAACCAACCCCGCCTGTTTGAGTTCAAGTCAGGAGTCAGGCCGCGCGCGGTCGGAACTTATAGCCGTAGACAAGCATCCCACGATCGCCGTCGGAACGCAGCTTGCGGGTCACCATCTCGACCGGCATCCCTACCTGGATCTGCTCCTCGGGGACGTCGGTGAGCTGGGCGGTGACCATCGGGCCTTCGTCGAGCTGGACGAGGGCTAGGGTATAGGGTGCGCTGTCTTCGTAGCCGGTCGGGGCGTCGAAGACCTTGGTGAAAGAGTAGACTTGCCCCTGACCACTGAATTCGAAAAGATCTTTCGCTTCCTCCCCGCACTCAGGACATACGTCTCGAGGGGGGAAAATCTTCTCCTGGCAGTGTGGGCATACCTCTCCCACCAGCGCGTACCGCTGCCGCCTCAGTCTCCAGTGTTTTGCGTTCTCCATCAGTTCATCCCTCAGGTGGGTAGTCCCGCCACAACTTTGACCAGTTTAGGACCAGGCCCCTCTCAATAACTCTCAACCACGCCTCAGGAACCTTCGGACCGGGCCAGAATATGAGTGGCAGCGGTCCCGCCGGTCCCAGCCAGGCACTGGGCCATGCCAATCCGCGCGCCGTCGACCTGATTGGCGCCCGCCCGTTCCTGTAGCTGGAGGGTGACCTCCGCAACCTGGTATACGCCGGTCGCTCCGGCGGTATCCCCCCGGGCCTTTGAGCCGCCAAAGGTGGTAATGGGGATCCGGCCCTGGCGCGTGATTTCCCCGTCCTGGGCCAGTCGCCATCCCTGGCCTCGCTCGGCGAATCCGGCGGCTTCTAGACTGAGCGCGGCGTAGATTGAGAACGCATCGTGTAGTTCGAACACATCGATGTCTTCTGGGCGGAGCCCCGCCTGGTCGTAGGCAAGCCTGGCCGACCTTTCGGCCGCGCCGAGAACCAGAGGGTCGGCCCGATCGTGGAGAGCGATGGCCGCGATGGCCAAGGACGATCCGACAATTCGCACGGCCGGCACAAGGCTTGCCGGAGACAGGGCGCCGGAGCGGGCCAGGATTAGTGCCGCGGCGCCGTCGGCCACAGGGGCGGCGTCGTACAAGTTCAACGGCTCGCTCAGCATTCCTGCCCGGCCGTAATCCTCGGGTTTGATCGCGCGCCGATACATCGCGAACGGGTTTCCGACGGCGTTCGAGTGCGCCACCAGGCTGAAGCCGGCCATGGCGTCGGGCGGGGCGCCTGTCTCATGCAGGTATCTGCGCATCATCAATGCCGCCTGCGCCGTTGGTGTGACTCCCTGAACGGCCTCGTAGTCCGAGTCGGAGGCGGTGGCCAATGCCGACTGCAAGGCGGGTCCCGCCTGATCTGTTACCTTCTCCGTCCCTACGACGAGTGCGACATCGATGGCCCCCGACCTCAAGGCGAGGTACGCCTGGCGAAGGGCCGCCCCGCCGGAGGCTCCGGCCGCCTCGACCGTGACTGCCTCAACCCCTCTTAGACCTGCGAAATCCGCCAGTAGGGAGCCCAACTGGGACTGGCCAGTGAGGGCCAGCGCAAGAGAGTTGGCGACGTAGACCGCTTGGGGCCGCAGCCCGGGAGCATCAGCAGAGGCGGCGGTGATCGCCTCCAGGGCAATCTCGCGCAGTGACTTCTCCCAGTGTTCTCCCACCGGGGTCAGCCCGACTCCGGCTATCCACACCTCGCTTGAACCAGGGTGATTTTCAGTGCTCATTTGGTCGCCAATTTTCCGCGGAACCGGGCATAGGTTGCGTAGTCAATTTCTGTCCTACGTGAGATGTAGTCTGCCGTTGTTGTTGCCAACCCCTGCCGCTCAGGCAGCTTTTCGGTCACCCGCATGCTGAACGCGTCTGATCCGGCTCCTGATCCATAGGAGACGAGCAGGATTCGATCTCCCGGCTGTGCGATGTCCAGAACCGCCGTAAGGCCGATCATCGCCGATCCCGCGTAAGTGTTCCCGATAAGAGGAACCAGCAGGCCGGTTTCGATCTGTTCGTTCTTAAAGCCCAGCTGTTGGGCAACACGCATCGGAAATTTGGTGTTCGGTTGATGGAAGACGGCGTAGGCATAGTCGACAGCGGTGGTCCCCAGCGCTTCCATCAAGCCCTTTGCGGCAGCCGTGCTGTGCTTGAAGTAAGCTGGCTCGCCGGTGAAGCGCTCCCCGTGCTCCGGGTACTTCGCGTCTGCGCGTCTCCAGAAGTCGGGAGTGTCGGTGGCGAACGAGTACGAAGCCTCTATCACGACGAGCGCCTCTTCACCTGGGCCGAGCAGCAAGGCCGCGCCGCCAGAACCTGTGGTGTATTCCAGGGCGTCCCCCGGGCGGCCCTGGGCTGTGTCCATGCCGATCGAGAGTGCGTAGTGGGCCATACCTGATCCTACGAAGCCGATGGCGGCCTGCATCGCCTCTGTCCCGGCCTTGCAAGCGAACTCCCAGTCGGCCGCCTGAGTGTGTGGCGTGGCGCCCAGGGCCTCGGCCACAACCGTAGACGACGGCTTGACCGAATACGGATGCGATTCCGAGCCGACCCACACCGCACGGATCTCGGCCGGATCGATTCTCGCCCGAGCGACGGCGTTGCGGGCGGCTTCGATTGACATCGTGATTACGTCTTCGTCCAGGCCGGCTACGGCTTTCTCCTTGATGGGCAACGCTCCGTCGGCGCCCCGCCAGATCCGCGCAACCTCACTCGCCGGGAGACGGAAGCGCGGGACGTACGCCCCATATCCGACGATCCCGACTTCGAGTATGGGCTTCAGGATCCGGCTTTGGCTCACTTCACTCATATTCACCTTCCTCGAGCCGCTGGTTCATGTTGACCCCCCTGCGAGCCGCTCGACCAGCTCTTGGGCCCGATCGAGGCGGACCGCGCCTTCCGACACAAGCTGACGTGCCACTTGTTCGACAAGTTCGCCCTCGGCGCCAGCGGCGATGGCAATCTGCCTGGCGTGCAGTCCCATGTGTCCGCGCTGGATGCCTTCGGTCGCAAGCGCGCGCAAGGCCGCCAGATTCTGGGCCAGGCCGACGGCGACAATAATCTCCGCCAGCTCTTGACTGGTGCCGACGCCGAGCAGCTCAAGGCATGCTTTGGCAGCCGGGTGAACCCGCGTCGCGCCCCCGACGATACCGACCGCCATCGGAAGCTCGAGTTCGCCGACGAGCTCACCCGCTTCGCCGACCGACCATCGGCTGAGGGAGGTATAGCGACCACTGCGCGCGGCGTATGCATGGGCACCAGCCTCGACCGCGCGCCAGTCGTTTCCGGTCGCAATGACGACCGCGTCGATCCCGTTCATGATGCCCTTGTTGTGGGTCGCAGCGCGATAAGGATCGGCGCCTCGACGATCCCGTCACGCACGCGTTCATGGCTATAGTCCCCGAACGCAAGAGTCTCGGCCGGGATGCGACAACCGGCCTTTGCCAGCCGTCGATCGGCAAGGTTGGACAGGATGCGCAGGTGTGTCCTTCCACCGCTCAGTCGCTCGATTTCCGGGGAAAGGATCTCGACGGCCGTGTTGAGAGTGTTGGCGCCCATCGCGTCGCGTGTGTCAAAGATCAGATGCAGAACGAGCATCGGTCCGACAGGCGTGTCCTTCAGCACCCGGATCTCGAGATCGCGCGCCCCGCCTCCGAGTCTGGTGATGATTGGGTCGGTGTCATTGGCCTGTTTGAGGATCTCGCTGCGGGCGTTCTCAATCCGCTCACAAGCGAGGTCCATATCCGGGACGTCGAGGACCTGGATCTGGGCGATCATCTCGGGGGGCGTCGTCTGGCAGGTGAAGCCGCCGCCGGTGCGTGCCAGCTTGGCCATGAACGACGCCCCGGCCACGACCGACGGTTCCTCGATCACCATCGGGACCAGGACGTCGCGGCCGTTAACCTTGAAGTTGACGGCCACCCCTAGCGGCAGGCCAAAAACGCCTACGACGTTCTCGATCATGTGAGCTGCCTGATCGGGGGAGAGACCGGCCGTCCCACGCAAGGCCTGGAGAGACCCGGCAGTCAGTCCGGCCGAGCGGCCCAACTCCTCCAGCCGTTGGTCGATGTCGAGATCATAGAACCCGGGTAGTCTGGACGAAGAGCTCCCTGGCACTTTTGGCTCCCTGATGCCTCAGATCCCTGTGTATAGGCCGGCACTTCTGGCAAAAACTATCAAGATCGACTCCACCGACGCCGGCACGCTGGTTCGTGAGATCATCGGTGGCGGTCGAACGGGTTCGGGTGAATCATCGCCGGGTCCTGGGCCGGGCCAATTGGGACTGTATCTGTCCTTAGAGTAGAATGATGCCCGTGAGTGAGGTCAAAGCGACTGGTGTGGGGAATGATTCCCTGATCCCGCGACGAGACGGACAGGGTATGTGGGATGCTCGGCTGCGCGCGCTACATCGCGCAACGCTGAGCCTGGTCAACGATCTTGATCTTGAGCGTGTCCTTGAGCGGATCGTCTCTGCGGCCAAAGATCTGGCCGACGCCGGATACGCGGCTCTCGGCCTTCCGGATGGGAAAGGTGGTCTGGCCACCTTTGTCACGGCGGGGATCGAACCCAAAGATGCGGCCAAGATCACTCACGAACCTCATGGCCTTGGTCTTCTGGGTGAGATGCTCAGGTCCGGTCAGAGCATACGTATTCCCGAGATAGCCCGACACCCTTCATCTGTGGGATTCCCTCCTGGTCATCCGCCGATGCGCTCGTTCCTGGGCGTGCCGATCTCGGCTTATGGCCGTCCGCTGGGTCAGATCTACCTTGCGGATAAGATGAGCGGCGAGGCTTTCACTGAGGAAGACCAGCAGCTGATCGAGATGTTGGCGGCGCATGCCGCGGCGGCGATCGAGAACGCTCGCCTGCTGCATCGCGTGCTTGGAAGTGAGAAGGAACTCACCCAACGCAACCAGGAGCTCGAACTTATCAATTCGTTGGCGACGGCGGTCAGTTCGACATTGTCTCTCCAGTCGATCCTCGAGGCGATCCTGGGGAGGGTGATGGAACTCTTCGGAGCGCAGGCAGGTGTGGTTTTCCTGCGGGAAGAAACGACGAGCGACTACGAGCTGGCATTACATCAGGGCGTCGCCGAGGCGGCCTTCAAGGAGTTCGGGAGTTTCCGTGTCGGCGACGGGTGGCTCGGAAGGGTGGCCGAATCGGCGAAACCAGCCTGGGCGACCCGGATGGAAGGCGACGATGACCCCCATCGCAAGAAGATCGTCGAGGCTGGCCTGATCGCAAGCGTGTGTGTCCCCCTGATGGCTCAGGGTCGGGTGGTCGGGGTCCTGGAGTTGGCGTTCGAGCAACTTCGGGCAGTGAGCGTGAGCGAGCTCGGTCTGCTCGAAGCCGTTGGCGCCGGTGTCGGGATCGCCGTCGAAAACGCAAGGCTGAATCGGCAGACCCGCCGAATGGCGGTGCTCGAGGAACGCGAGCGGATCGCCATGGACCTGCACGATGGGATTATTCAGTCGATCTACGCCGTCGGGTTGGTGCTCGAATCCACCCGAATACTGGAAAATGGCTCGTTTGAGGATATGCATAACGGGTTGGCGCGCTCGATCGAAGGATTGAACGCTATTATCCGCGACATCCGGGCCTACATTCTCGATTTGCAGCCAAGCCGGATTTCGACCGACGATCTGGATAGCGCGTTGGGAAGGCTGGCGCGTGAGTTCAAGGCGAACACGCTTATCGAGCCGGAAGTTGTGATCGATCCATCGGCGCTAGGGAAGCTGCAGCCACGCAGGTCGAGCGGGCTCTTCCTGATCGCCCAGGAAGCCCTGGCAAATGTGGCCAAACATGCCAAAGCAAGCCGGGCGTGGCTGAGCCTGCGCCTGAGCGACGGAGAAGTCTCCATGCAAGTCATCGACAACGGACAGGGGTTCGACCCGAGTCGATCTCAGCCCGCTCTCGGTCATGGGCTCTCCAATATGGAACAAAGGGCGCGTCAGATCGGGGGAGGGATCGAGATCCTAAGTGAGCCAGGGCAGGGTACGACGCTCACGGTTCGCCTGCCGATCGACCAGACCGAGGCCCAGCAAGACGCCGCCTCGGTCGACTGACTTACCTCTTCCGGTTACTGCCCGCGCCATCCACTGGTCCAACCTCCACTTGAGTCTGCGTTTCTCACCCCCTGGATACGCTCTTGACTGTCCAGGCAGCGGCCATCGTCGTGAACGTCAATCGATCAGTGGCCGTGCTCGCGTGCGATAGGCGGGCATGCTGCGGAGTGCAGCGGGCGGAATTTTCCCCTTGTGACAGGCTGCAAAGTACATCGGGAAGTAGGTCACTGGAGGTCTTCGGTCCGGACTCCTATACTATTTCTGGTCAGAGGAGAGGTCCGTGGCCGTGAGCGTGGCGCGGGTGTACATCATTGACGAACATGACCGGGTGAGACGAGCCCTGGCAGAACGCCTGTCTCGCGCAGGCGTGTTCGAGGTTATCGGTCACACTGGCGGTGTCGCCGGCGTCATCGAGGAAATCAAGAAGAATGCTCCCGATATTGTCCTGGTTGAGATTAAACGCAGTGATGGGATGGGGATCGAAATCCTTCGTCAAATCGGCGGTCTCCCCGATGCCCCCAAGCTTGTCGTTCTGACGTCTTACCCGAGCGCCTGGGAAGAGAAGGCGGCACGCAGAGCCGGGGCTTCGTCTTACCTATTGAAAGACATCGACACCGAGGAGCTGATCCGCCACATTTGGGATCTACTTTGAGGCGGACGAAGACGACAAGATGATGACACACCGCCCCCGCGAACGGGGGCGGTGTGTCATCGTTTGGCTGGAGCGCAATACTACGATACTACGGCCTGGTTGCCTCCGGCCCCCGACGACAGTCAGGAGCGGAGGTACTCGGTCTTGAGGATGAAATCGAGCCAAATGAACGCAAGACTGGCGAATGACAGGAGAAAGACAAGTGTCAGGTCGCCCGGGAAGAGCCCCACGGAGAATTCAGTGAAATCACTGTGGAAGTAAGCGATCACTCCGGCCGAAGTTGCGATCCCGAAGATGACAGAAACCACCCATACGATTGTCCGGCGGATATTCATCGTGTGTGCTGGCTCCTATTTGGCGAGAAAGTTGCGGCATTCTAACGCGGCATCCCAAGCCCGTCAAGCGGCGGGCGGTCAGCCATTGAATCCCGGTATCCAGGGCGGGAGTTTCTCGATGATTGAAGTGGGATCTGGATCATCTTGAAAGATCGGGTGGAAGGCGGTAAAGTATAATCTCTCCAAGGAGGAGAAGACATGACTCTCACATCCAGGAAGCGCGACCTGCATCGTCGGCAGCGCCGTGTGAAGAAGCTCCGAGCGCTGAAGGCAAAACTCCGGGAAACCAACGAATTGAAAGCCCGGCAGAAGTTGATCGAGCGTATCCAGCGGGTCTCCCCCGGAGCAGAGATCCCGGAATAGGCGATCACGCAACGCCATTCAAGCGGGATCTGATTCTGCGACCTGGGAGAGACGCTCCAGGTCAATGGACAAACTGCAAACGCGGCGGAAAGACCCACTGTGAAAAGCCCCTAGAATCAGCGACGCCCGGCCATTCGGCCGGGCGTATGATTCCTTGATGGATGTCGACACCGCGTCATGCAGCCTCGGGATGCCCCTATCGAGGCGCGTCCTCAGTCTGGCACGGGAAGAGGCAATTGTCGAAGTGCCGCCTTTAAGTCAGTAGCCGAGAACGGCTTGGCCAGAAACCCATTGGCCCCGGCCGCCTGCGCCACCAGCCGGTCATCAATTGAGGCCTTGGCGCTGATGACCAAAGCCAAGATGCCGGACCACGCCGGCTCCGACCTCAGCCGCCGGATGAGAGTCAGGCCGTCCATGTCGGGCATCATGATGTCGGTCAAGATCAGATCGGGCGTGATCTCCTCCAGGAGTGTCAAGGCGAAGGTGGCGCTCCCGGCCTCGACAACGGAGTATCCAAACACTTCCAGCATCGTACACAGGACAGAGCGAAGGGCTGGTTCATCGTCGATGACGAGAATCGTCCCAGCCGGTTGCGACTGGCTGCCCTCCTGGAGTTCTCCCGCATCGTGCATGCTCGACGCCTCTACTTGGAGGTTGCTTTCACCACCCGAATTCTAGCCGGGGAACCTTTCTACCAGCTTACATGCCCGTCTGTTCCGCTTGCAATGAACTTACAGTCCTGCCCTTCCGCGCTCGAGCTCCGGACGCAACCGGGCCTCGATTGGACCGGGGGGACTTCGGGGCGGGGGTTGGCATCTGAGCGGACCTCGAATTCACTTTTGGCTCTCCGTACGTGCCGGATGATCAAGAGTCCGCGTGACAGGTGACACTATCCCGTCAAGCGGCGATCGCGTACCTTGCAGGAGGGCAGGGTCCGGACTGCCGCAGATGGAGGGCCGGAGCCCGGGCCGTCCGCTCGGCCTATTCCTCAGCCGCTGGGACCGCAGAAATGTCCAATCCTGAAACGATCGTGCATGATGTCATCGTTGTCGGCGCCGGTTTGGCGGGAACGTGGGCGGCGCTGGTGTGTGGCAGGCAGGGCGTCGCCGACGTCGGGGTCATCTCGAAGGTCCACCCTCTGCGCTCCCACAGTGGGTCGGCGCAAGGCGGGATTGCGGCGGCTCTGGGCAACGTGAGGCCGGTGGAGGGGACCGGCCCGCGCGGGCCGCTCGAGCCCGTCCCTCCCGATGCCGAGGCGGCTGATAATTGGGAGCTGCACATGTTCGACACTATCAAGGGGTCGGACTGGCTGGGGGATCAAGACGCGATCGAAATCATGGTGAAGGACGCCATCGCCGTCGTCTACGAATACGAGCATATGGGCTGCGTGTTCAGCCGCCTGGTCGACGGGCGGATCGCCCAGCGCCGGTTCGGAGGACACAGCGCGCCGCGGGCGAATTACGCGGCGGATTGGACAGGCCACGTCTTGCTGCACACGATCCACGAGCAAGCCCTGCGGCACGGGGTCAAGTTCTACAGCGAATGGTACGCCCTGGGGTTGATCATTGAAGAGGGGATCTGCCGGGGCATCGTCGCCATGGACGTCCTCACCGGCGAGCTGCACACGATGCGGGCCAAAGCGGTGATCTTTGGTACCGGCGGGTATGGCCGGGCATACGAGATCACCTCCAACGCACACGCCAACACCGGAGATGGCGTGGCGATTGCTTATGACGCCGGCGTACCGCTCATGGATATGGAATTCGTTCAGTTCCACCCGACAGGGCTCTACCGTCATGGCATCCTGATGAGCGAGGCCTGCCGGGGCGAGGGCGGTTATCTGGTGAACAGCAAGGGGGAGCGGTTCATGCGCCAGTATGCGCCGGACAAGATGGAGCTTGCGCCGCGCGATCTGGTAAGCCGTTCGGAACAAACGGAAATCAACCAGGGGCGCGGGATCGGCCCCGATGGGAAGGGTATCTATCTCGACTTGCGTCATCTGGGCCGGGAGAAGATCCTCGCCCGGCTGCCACAGGTAAGAGAGCTGGCGATCGATTTTGTCGGAGTCGACCCGATTGACGACCTGGTCCCTATCCAGCCGACGGTTCACTACAGCATGGGCGGGATTCCGACGGACAAGGATGGACAGGTGATCTCCGACGCGACGGGCACGCCGGTCGTCGGTCTCTTTGCCGCTGGAGAATGCGCCTGCGTCAGCGTTCACGGGGCGAACCGCTTGGGGACGAACAGCCTGCTCGAGGCATCCGTCTTCGGACGTCGAGCGGGCGAGGCCGTGGCCCGAATGGTGAAAGATGGGGCTCGTTTGGAACCCGTCTCCGGCGATCCGGCGGAGAGCCATCGGAATGGACTCCGCCAGATGCTGGACGGCGATGGCGAAGAGTCGTACGAGCAGATCGCCGTCGAGTTGAAATCTACGATGACCGAGAACTGCGGCATCTTCCGCGAAAGCCGCAGCTTGAAGAAGGCGCTTCAAGACGTGCGCCTGCTCCAGGCCCGCTTCCGTTCGGCGCGCGTGATGGACAAGTCCCATCGCTTCAACACAGACTTGCTCGGCGCTCTGGAGACCAAACACCTGCTGACCTTCAGTGAGGTAATCGTCGCCGGTGCGCTCGCTCGCGAGGAGTGCCGCGGCGCCCATTGGCGTACTGATTTCCCCAACCGCGACGACCAGAAGTGGCTCAGGCACACACTGGCGTTGAAGGGCGCTGAGGGTGAAGGCCCGCAATTGAGCTACAAGTCGGTGTTCATCGACTGGAAGAGATATCCGCCCCAAGAACGTAAGTACTGACGGTCAACTGCTGGGAGGTGCGATAGCAATGGAGCCGCCCAACGGATCCAACACGGAGGCGATCGTCCGGATCCAACGTTTCAATCCGGACACAGACGCCAAGGCGCATGTCCAGGAGTTCCACGTCCCGCGTGTTCAGGGGACGACCCTGCTGGACGCCCTGCACTGGATCAAGCACGAGCGTGATGGAAGCCTGACATTCCGGCGGTCATGCCGGCATGCGATTTGCGGATCCTGCGCCATGAATGTCAACGGGCGCAATATCCTCGTCTGCAAGACGCCTCTCGAAGATCAACTCGATCGCAAGGGCCGAGTGACGATCAGGCCGTTGCCCTACCTGCCGATCATCAAAGATCTGGTGGTAGATCGCTCGACGTTCTGGAAGGAGTATGTGCGGGTGAAGCCCTGGCTTGTCCCGCCCCAGACGACGCCCGCCAAGGAATTCAGGCTGTCCCCCGAGGAAGTCGCGGCAGTGCACAATGCCGAGACTTGCATCATGTGCGGGGCATGTTATTCGGCCTGCCAGGTGGTCGCGCTGAATAAGGCCTACATCGGGCCGCACGCGCTCCTCAAGAGCTTCCTGCGAGTGCTCGATCCGCGCGATACGATCCCCGGCGAACGGCTGGCCGACGTCGGGACTGACGAGGGTGTATTTCGCTGTCACACGATCTTCAATTGCATCGACGCATGCCCCAAGAGTCTCAACCCGACCCAGGCGATCGAAACGCTACGCAAGCTGGCCCAGAAGCGGGCCGCTTTTGAGGCCGCTCGTGTGGAGCGGCAACGGACCATCGCCGATCCCATTCCAGTGCCGGCACAATCGGGCTCGGAGGGAGAGAGGTAACATGTACCGTAGCACAGGTTTTGTGAGCTTCGTGTTGCGGCGTTTCACGGGCGTCGCCCTCGTGCTCTATCTCATCGCCCATATATGGGTCATCGGATCGGTGAATGGCGGGCCGGAACTGTTCAATGCCCGGCTGGCAACCGTGCAAACGCCGGCCTTCAAGCTGGCAGAGATCGCTCTGCTGGCAGCGGTCGTCTATCACGCCTTCGACGGGATCCGTTTGATGATCGTTCACTATTTCGACGTGACCGAGTATCGCAAGAGCCTGTTCTACGCTGCTTTCGTTGTGTCGGCCCTGCTCACGATCGCCGGGGGACTCCCGATATTGCTCTTTGCGCTGCAGGGCTAGGAGGACAGGATGCGCGTCTTTCAGATTCAAAGATGGAGCGCCATCGCCTTGCTTGTGTTCCTCACGATCCACATGACGGTCGTTCACTATCCGCCATTCCACATTGATTTCAGCCGCATCATCGTCCGCATGGGGCAGCCGTTGTGGAAGGCGATCGACGTGGCCTTCTTGTTCTTTGTGCTCCTGCATGCCGTCAGCGGCGCGTATGCGGTGCTGATCGACCTCGGTGGCCTGGCGCGTTTCAAACGAGCACTGGCAGCCTCGGGGGTGCTGATGGGGCTGGTTGGGTTCGTCTACGGCACGCTGACGATCCTCGCTTTCCAGCCTCCGGTCTAGACCATAAGAAAGACCGTTGCTCAAGCACCTGCCGGGCGCGGATCAGCCGCCGGGAGGGCAAACGATTCCAACATCAAGCGACAAGCTTCTTGAACAAGGCATCTCGGGTGATCGAGAGCCGCGGCCGCCGATTGAGTCGGTTGAAGGTCGAGGACTGTGGGCCGATCCAAGGCGGGGCGGCAGGGATGCGACGGCCGCAACTCCCTCGGCGCATGATGTCAGGCGACCGGTGTACTCCCTCGGCGGTTGAGGCGCCAGACGACGAAATTCAGGATCCCGGCGACAGTTACCCAGGCGGCGTAAGGCACGAGCAGCCAACCGGCGAGCGTTTGTAGGCTGAAGAAGGCAATCACGGTCGCCATGATGAACACCCACAACACGCAGATTTCGACTAACCCCCACCACAGCTGTTTCCAACCAAAGAATACGGCCGACCATAGGACATTGAGAACGAGCTGGATGAGGAACAGGATCACCGCCGATCGAACGGCTGGGTGATCCCAGCCCATCCGCCAAACCCGCCAAAGGGCCACCGCCATCAGAAGGTACAGAACCGTCCATACCGGGCCAAAGAGCCGATCAGGTGGGTTCCACGCCGGTTTGCGGATCGCGCGATACCATGTCTGCACGGGCTTGGCTGTGAGGGCTCCTCCAATCGCGGCCGCCACAAGCGTCAATCCGAACGAGGCTCCCAGCGTCAACCAATCGTTGAAGTTTGAGGGCATTATTCCTCCCGACGCGAGCTTGGCGGCTTCCAGGCCGGTATGATCGTCGGTGAGACCTCGATAGAGGGTGAAGCGCGACCCAACAGGCGGCGGGCCGCCTCACCCAGCATGCCAGCGATCAATCGTGGCGGGGTCAACAACCTGCGATCGATGGCAGTCCTGCCGTCGGTTGCGGGGCTGGCGAGCCAGACCGCTGCCTCGCCTACATTATCGGGCGGACCGGACCACATCCTCAGGACCGTCTTGTAGCGATCGCCGAGTCGCCCCTCATTTCCTTCAACGGCCTCGGGGCGCTGGAGCATGTCGGTGAGGGCCATGCCAGGGCTCAGGACGTATACACCGATTCCGCTCTCCTCGAGTTCCTCCGCCAGTGCGAGAGTGAAGGAGCGTACCCAGGCCTTGCTCGACGCATAGGCATTCTGATATGGGACAGGCCCACGAGCACCTCTTCCGACGACGTTGATGAGCTTTCCAGAGTTCTGGGACGAGAATTGCAGGACCGCGGTCATCGAGCCGTAGTACACGCCCAGGATGTTCGTGTGGACGACATACGCGAAACGCTCGGGCGAGATTTCAATCGTGGGTCCATATGGCCCTGAGATGCCGGCATTGTTCACCCAGATGTCGATCCGGTGATAGTGCTGAAGAGTGACGTCGGATAGCTCTTGAATCTGGGCACGATCGCGGACATCGCATACCTGACCTATGACTTGATCCGTATCATCCCTCAAACCTTCAACCGCAACTTTCACGGCCTCGGCAGAGCGTGACGAGACGGCTATATGCGCGCCTTGCCGCGCATAGGCTTCAGCGATCGCCAGGCCGATCCCACGCGTTCCACCCGTGATCACGGCCACTTTTCCAGCCAAGATCCCCTTCATGACTTTCATTCACATTCCTATCCACCGGCCTCCGGGTGTCCTCAGTGACTTTCCTTCCGGCGAACACCAAGCGGAGGCTCATCGCGATCCATATGCATTTCGTGCTTGATCGCGGAGTCTGGGTCACAACCTCCCATCATCCCTCCCCTGGATGCGCTTCACAGCTGCTGGCTTGCTCTATCCAGCGCGGCCATCTCTTCGCCCGTCAGTCGCCAATCAAGCGCACCGACATTCTCTTGCGCCTGCGAGCGATCTTTGGCGCCGGGGATCGGGATCGCCCCCATGCAAATGACCCAGTTTAGGGCGACCTGGGCCGCCGACTTTCCCCCGTGGCCATCGCCGATACGCCTGAGGACTTCTACCAGGGACTCGGAATTCGCCAATCGCCTCCGTCCGACGCGCAGCCGCCGGTGGAAGGGAGGCGGGTTGTTCAGAGTGTACTTGCCGGTCAGCATGCCCTGAGCGAGCGGGCTGTAGGCGATCAGGGCGATGTCCTGCCGCGTGCAGGCCTCGAGAAGACCGGACTGCTCGGGCCCTCGATCTAGCAAGCTGTACAGGACCTGGTTCGACCGAAGACGGATCCCGTACCTGGCCAGCGCAGAGCGGGCACGCTCCATCTGTGACAGGCTGTAATTCGACACCCCAACCGCCTGCACCAGCCCCATCTCCACGGCCTCGGCCAGGGCTTCCATCCACGTTTCGATCGGAACGGGTGGGAGAGGCCAATGGATCTGATACAGTTCGAGCTGCCCACGCCCAAGGCGGTCGAGGCTTCTACGCAGTGCGCTCAGGAAATCACGCTTCTTCAGCCTCCAAGGGAACGGCATGAATTTGGAAGCGATGGTCAGGCGAGCACCCGACTCCTTCTCGAGTTCACCTAGGATCGTTTCCGAGGCCCCCTGTCCGTAAACCTCAGCGGTGTCGAAGAAGTCCAGGCCTGCTTCAAGTGAGGCGTGGAACGCCGCCTCGACCTCGCGCCTCCCGAACCCGCGGTCGTAGCCCCAGTAGAGTCGATCGCCCCAGGACCATACGCCGACGCCCATACGCGGAAGGGTAAGGGTGTGCTCAGGGTTCAAATGCGAACGTTTCGCCGCTGAGGTGTGGCCCCCGAGAAGAGAGTCGGATTGGGTGGCGTCCTGCGCGCGGCGCCTCCGACTTTAGTCGGTGAGAGGAGGCGATCAGGCCGGGGGGAGCGTGATGGGAATCACGGCAGTGCAACCTGTCAGCCTCCCATGAACTGACGGATCGTCCGGGCGGGTGAGAACTTGCGGACGTAGCCGGCGACGTAGTCCGAGGTGAACGGTCTAGGTTCTTTGACGAAGCGGGAGACGGAGTTCTTGGATGTGACGTTGTCCACCCCCAATAGTTCGAGCAAGCTGCGCGTGACCGGAGGCGCGGGCAGGAGACCCTCCATGAGCCGGACGATGACACGGATCAGCGGCAGAGGGAAGCGGATGAAAAAACGATTGGCGCCAAGCGCAGACAGGGTCCGCCGTTCGATCTCTTCCATTTCCAGGACCTCCGGTCCTCCCAGCTCGTACTCTTTTTGATACGTCGTCTTCTCGTCGAGCGACTTCTCAACGCACGTGACGACGTCCTCGACCCAAATCGGCTCGAACCTGGCCTTGCCATCCCCGACGATCGGGAAGATGATCGGCGTCAGTTGGGCCAGCCGGGCGAAAGTGTTGGCGAACTCATCTTCTGGTCCCCAAATGACAGACGGGCGGAAGGCGGTCCAGTCCAGTCCGGATTCGGCTACCAGGGCCTGGGCCCTACCCTTCGAAGCCAGGAACCGATACGGGAGGTCGGGCGCCGCGCCGAGCTGGCTCATGTTGATGAAGCGTCGGACGCCTGCCGCGGAAGCGGCGGATAGAATGTTCTCCGTTCCCTGGACGTTGATCGCCTCGTAGCTCCTCCCGGGTCTCTCAACGGCAATAGCCACGGTGTGAATGACGGCCGTGACATCCGCGAAGGCGCCGGTCAGAGTATCCGGCCGGGTCACGTCGCCTTCGGTCCAATCCACGTCCAGCCCATTCAAGCGCGCCTCGCGTTCGGCACGCTGGCGATCGCGAACCAGGACCCGGACCGGCCGGCCATCCTTCGCCAGCCTTCGTACGAGGTGGCTTCCGACGTAGCCCGATCCACCGGTGACCAGGATCATTATTCCCTCCCTGAACTACATCGGCCCGCTGAGGCTGTCTTATTCTGCCATATAGGTCGCTGTGCAGATCGGACAGGGCCGAACGAGGAACCACTTGTGTGCCGAACCGCCCATCCGGAAACATTCTCGTTTGTATCGAGCGCAGCCCATCCGGTATCATACCGCAGGTAGTGGAAACCGTTTCTGATTCAATCTAATCCGGTCTTTGCGTTTCGGCTTCGAATCGCGGGTCGTGTCGACGGGAAGGAAGACGACCACATTGAATTGCGAGGGCAAACCGGGTATACCTGACCTGCCTGTCCACACGTGGCAGAGTTCGTAGAGTTCGACCCGGAGGGTACACATGTCTGAGAATCTATTTGGGCGAGGCATGAAGGTTCGCCGCGAAGTCCTGGGCGATGTGCACGTCGATCGCTCGATGGATGCCAGCACGGCCTTCGGCGCGGATTTCCAGCGGTTTGTCACAGAGGTGGCATGGGGAGAAGTGTGGACGCGTCCGCATCTGGATCGGCGTACGCGCCATATGATCACCATCGCCGTGCTGGCGGCTCTGGGAAGACTGGATGAGCTGGAGCTGCATGTGGGTGCGACGCCGAATACCGGAGTGAGCCCGGATGATCTCTTGGAGGTCTTCCTGCACGTCGCGGCATATGCGGGAATCCCGGCGGCAAACGCCGGCGTCTCGATCGCCAGGAGATTCTACGCCGGTCGACCCGACCGAAGCCAAGCCGTAGAAGGTCAGGCGTGAAGTCGATCGGGCATCGGCACGCCTTGGACTCCCCTCCAGCGCGCGGAATCAGAACGCCCGAGAGCATCCTCGGGCGATAGCGGTGAGTGCTGAAGGGAGTGCCCCCACGGGGATTCGAACCCCGGTTTAGGCCTTGAAAGGGCCGCGTCCTGGTCCTCTAGACGATGGGGGCGCCGAGCGAAATTCTACCACGCCGAGCGCGACGCGAACCATCCGTTTGGTATGCGTTTACTTGGCCCGAGCACCGCGCGGCTTGCCGCCTCTGAAAGAGGGGGCACTGATCAAGATGCGCGTGCAAAGTCGCCGATCTTCCATCCGTGTTCGCAAGCGCGGATCGATCTCCTCGGCCGGGTCGGCGGAGGTGATTACCGTCGGTAACGAGGCGTTGTAGCGATGGTTGAACAGCTGGTATAGCTTCTCACGCACCCAGGGTGTCATCGCCTGTGTTCCCAGGTCGTCGAGGATCAGGAGCTCGGCGTTCCGCACCTCCTCGAAGCGACGATCGTATGACACTGTACTGTTGGGGTTGAAGGTGGCCCGCAGGTGATCGAGCAAGTCGGGGACGATGACGAACATCGCCGGGTAGCCCTGGGTTGCGCGGTAGTTGGCGATCGCCGCCGCCAGGTGTGTCTTGCCGCAGCCGTAGCGGCCGCCGATGAATAGCCAGCCGCGCGGATCTTCGGCGAAAACCTGGGTGATCTTGAACGCCTCTTCGAGTGACCGCTGCTGTTCGGCGGGGAGTTTCTCTCCCTTCCGCAGGCTGTAGGTTCCGAACGTCTGGTGCGCGTGATCCGCCAACGACGAAAGCTCGTGATGGCCGGCGTCGTCAAGTGGTCGACGGTAGTCTGGCGCTTGAATATGCAGGCGCCCCACCATTTCCGGATCGGACAGCCGCGAGCGGATCCGACCGTCGATCTCATCCAATGCCAGATTGGTGGTTAGGACCGTCGGGAGCTTGTTGACGTATCGATGATTGATGATCTGGAAGAGCTTCTCGCGTGCCCAGTCGGTCGCGTTCTGCGTTCCCAGGTCGTCCAAGATGAGAAGGGGCGCGCGCCGGACCTGCTCGAAGCGCGTTTCGAAGTCGGCTTCCTTATCGCTGTAGGCATAGCGCAACCAGTCCAGCAAGTCGGGAACGGTCAAGAACAATGTCGGGACCCCCAGCGCCACGCATGCGTTGGCGATCGCCGCTGCCAGATGGGTCTTGCCGCAGCCATACCCGCCCAGGATCAGAAGCCAACCTTCCAGGCTCTGGGAGAAATGCATCGCCCGCTGGTATGCGTTTTCAATCGAGTTCTGTTCTCGCTCACCCAATCCAACGCGACCGTGCGGATTGAAGCTCTCGAATGACAGATGTTGGAGTGCTTCGAGGTGACTCAGACTGAAGAGACGGTCGCGGATGTGCGAGCGGACCTGGGCCAGACGGCAGGTGCAGATAGTGAGCCTGCCGAAGTCTGGGTGGCCTACCGGATGGTCATCGCGCAGGTAGCCTGCGCCGTGACAGAACGGGCAGTCAGGGTCGCCCAGCACGTCGTCTGGCGGATCAGAGGTCGAAGAAGTCGGCTGAGTCGCCCTCGAGATAGCGCCGGAGAGCCTTCTCAGTGTCTCCTCGATTTTCTCGGTCATCCTTGCCCTCGACTCGCCATCCCTTGAGGATGGCCTCGACGTAAGTCCATTTGCGCACGTTGTTGCGGACGGCGATCTGGATCGCTTCTTCGATCCAGCGCTCCGGGTAGTCGTTCTCCGCTTCCTGGAGCGTCTCGGAGATCATCGGCGTCAGCGGACCGATGTTCTGCTCATACAGCGTGAATACATTCGGGCGTTCGAGCCGCAATTCTACTGGCATCCTCGGATCACCGCTCGGCCGCCAGCTCCCGCTTTCCAAGGCGGCCGCGCCAGCCCTGCCTTTGGCGGTGTTCAGGAATATATAGGTCTGCTCGAGGCCGTCTTGGAGCGGGCCCACGCGAAGCAGGGTCCCCCGCGCCACGGCCCGTTCCAGAGCTTCATCCAAGGCCTGCTCTTCGGATGCGCCTGGCATCTTCAGGCCCTTCATCAATAGCTCGTCTTCTGCGATCTCGTCGCGCCGGAGGTAGCGAAAGCGGCCTTCTCGGGCGGCCAGAGCCCAAAACGTGTAGAGTGTGACCTTGAGCTCACCCAGGTGATCGATCGCCGGCAGGATTTCGCTGAAGAACGAGCTGGGGATCGGCGTCAGCGGGATCTTCCCTGAGGCAAAGCCGGCGAAGCCTCCGGACGACTTCACCTGTGATCCGCCTTCTCATGCATCCGGCTAGTCGGCCTGCGCCAGCTCGGGGCGGCGTGTGGCGGCATTCTCGAATTTGGCCAGAGAGCGCCGGAAGACAAGCTCGATCCCGGAGTGCGTCGGCCCATTGCGATGCTTGGCGACGATGATCTCGGCGACGTTCTGCTTGAGGGTGTCTGTTTCATACTGGTCGGGCCGATAGATGAACATCACGATGTCGGCGTCCTGCTCCAGACTGCCAGATTCTCGCAGGTCGGACAACATCGGGCGCTTATCGGCGCGTTGTTCGACCGCCCGGGAAAGCTGAGCGGCGGCCAGGACCGGAACGCGTAGCTCTCGGGCCAGGACCTTCAGGTTGCGCGAGATGTATGAAACCTCCTGGACCCGATTCTCGCTGCGAGTGTCGCCGGTCATGAGCTGGAGATAGTCGACGACGACCAAATCGAGCCCGACCTCCATGTGGAGGCGGCGGCACTTTGTTCGGAGCTGCAGCGGGGTGATCGCCGGCGTGTCATCCAGATAGATGCCGGTGTCACTCAAGGCGCTGACCGCCTGGGTGAACAGCGGCCACTCGTCGTCGGCGATGTCGCCCGAACGCAGGCGTTGTGAATCGATCCCGGTCTCTTGCGCCACCAGGCGCTGCACGAGTTGCTCGTTGGACATCTCGAGCGAGAAGAGCGCGACGTGCTTCTTGTGAAGCTGAGCGGCGTTCTTGGCGGCTGATATGCAGAACCCCGACTTCCCCTGCGCTGGCCGCCCGGCGATGATCAAGAGGTCGCTGGGCTGCATCCCGCCTAGGAGCCGGTCGAGATCGATGAAGCCGGTCGGGACGCCGAGCGTCTCATCCCTATGTCGCGCAAGATAGTCGATCCTGTCGTAGTACTCACTCAACACCTGGCGGATCGGCTGGAGCTGGTGGGCCAGTCGCCGCTCACTCACACCAAATACGGCCTTCTCTGAATCGTTGATGACCTCTTCGATGTCGACATCGGACTGGTAGGCTAACCGAGCGATCTGGTTGGCCGCCTCCAGCAGCCTGCGGCGAGTCGCCGCCTCATCCACCATCTGGGCATAGGCCACGGAATGCAGAGTCGAGGGGACATTGTTGATGAGCGCCGTCAAGTAGGCGGGGCCCCCGACCTCATCGAGCTTGGACTGGCGCTCGAGCTCCTCGGAGACGGTCAGGATATCCAGGGGCTGCCGTTGCTCCTGCAGGCGGGTGAATGCCTCCCAGATCCAACGATTGCGAAAGAGGAAAAAATCGTCGGGCGATAGAATCTGGGCGACGTCGAAGAAGACCTCGGGGTTCATCATCACCGCGCCCAGGACGGCTTCCTCTGCCTCGCGATGATGAGGCAGCACGCCCGTCTGGCGGCCGTCGCCGGTGGAGTCGGTGGTTGGGGGTGAAGAGAATTCGATGTCGGTCAACCCGGGGTACTCGCGGGAATAGAGTGATGCGCGTACGAGACCTGGCAAGTGGCCCTATCTGAACAAATGGGTGATTCGGGATGCGTCCCGGCCGGAGGGACGCGGGCGTTCATGCGTGGGACGCCGTCATTCTTCCGAATCGCCGGAGTCCGATTCCATGCCGTCGAGGTCGATCGAATCAATGAAATCTTTGAAGACCTCGAGCCTCTCGTCCGCCCCCTC
>Ga0209342_10002361_pt1 | contig 20298 bp, 28 predicted proteins | sample RifCSP16_2_FD_184023 | JGI IMG/M metagenome (GOLD analysis project Ga0209342, IMG submission 184023) | Soil microbial communities from Rifle, Colorado - Rifle CSP2_sed 16_2 (SPAdes) (version 2) | ecosystem: Environmental > Terrestrial > Deep subsurface > Rock core/Sediment | place: Rifle... | reverse complement strand
TTAGTTAAATTACTTAAATCACTTAAAAATTCCATTGAAGTAATTAAATCAATTAAATTAGTTAAATTACTTAAATCACTTAAAAATTCCATTGAAGTAATTAAATCAATTAAATTAGTTAAATTACTTTTATAGTTCGATGGGTTAAAAAGCGTTTTAATCAATTTAATCAATTAAAATACTTTAATAAATTAGGTAAAATGGGTAAGTTAGGTAAAGTAGGTAAGATGGGTAAACTATAAAAAAAAAAAAAATAAAAATGTTCATTTTTTTGTGTACTTTTTAAAAAAATTTTAGTATAATATAAATTATGAGGTGTAAAAATATAAATTTTAATCGGCGATTAGCTGATTGTTGTATTTTTATGACTTCAATAATAGGAGTTGTTGAAATGGTTGAAATCGAAAAAGCAATTAAAGAGATCGAGGACATTCTTACTCTCGTTTATTTGAATAAAAAAGCGAGGGCGTTAATTGAAGACAAAATTCGCGATTTGAAGAACAAAATCGCTTTGATTCGCAAATAGTCTTTAATCAAATAAACGTCTATTATATATTAAAGTGTATAATAGGCGTTTTTTATTATTATATTAAGGTATTTTGCGTAATTAAAGAATTTAAAATATTTTATTCAATTTCTTCCAGCTATTTATTACTTTCGACCCGATCCGTCCTCGTGCGGCGTGGAATAAAAGTCGCCACTTTTATGGCGCGTCGAGATCATTGTACAATCTCAAGTTTACGTGCTATAATGCGCCCGAGTTGCATGCTCGAAAATCACGCGGTATCATGGAAGAATGGAGCCCCGTACCAGTATGTCGCGCCAAAGGCTCGCGGTACCTCCGGTTGGAATTTCACACGCGAGGGACGTAATTCACCGGAGGGGCAGAAGTGGCGTTGTCAGGCGCGAATAAAGAAGCGGGGGGGTTCGCAATGCGGATACGCCAGAGAACCGGGTCGACTGTATTGCAAGTTTCACAATGGACGCCGATCGTATCTTCGGTTCAACGGTCGCCGCTGTTTTGGAGGATTTCCGACGTTCTATTCTAAGTTTCTGGGACCTACTCTCGCGAAGGCGCTCACGGAAGTCGCGTCGGAGCCGCTCACCAAGCAGACGGCGATATATGATGAGTTGGCGTTGGCGCGCGCGACGGCGCAACAGGCCGTCAAGATGGCGGCGATCGCGTTGGAGCCGCCGCCCGGCATTGTCATCGATGACGCCACTAAACGTGGCGCGCTGGCGCTCATAATGGAGGTGGTCGGGCAGGTTTCTATCTTGGTGGAGCGCGCGGCGAAGATCGAGGCGTCGGCGTCCGACAAGTTGAGTCTTCGCGCCGTCGATGCATTCGTCGTGCAGATAGTCAGGATCATCGCGGAAGAACTGGGCTCTGAATATCAGGCGCTGGCTGAGAAGATTTGCGGCAGGATCAAGACGGACATTCGAGTTCCGTTGGACGCGATGAGGGGCAAGACTGCGGGCGCCGCGGAGACCGCCGCGCGTAGTGCCGTGCAGATAAACGTGTTGCCATCAATATGAACGACATGAGATCGATGAACGGCGGTTGGCAACTGCTGTTCAAATTGGTTTTGGTGACCTATCCACTCGTAGTCAGCTGCGGTGCCTGGGTATTCCAGGTACTGCGGGAGCATGACGGCCGGATCACCAGAATTGAATCGACTACATTCTCAGTGGACTATCGATCTCAGTTGGTGACGGATATCGGCGTGCTAAAAGACGGCGTAGTCACGAGGGACCGGCGACTCGATCAAATTGAGCGCCGGATGGAATCGATTGATAAAAAGTTGGGGAAGTTGTTAGAAGGCGCGGCGACGCGCGGAAAGTGAGGAAACGTCATGGTGTGGAATTGGAATCCGTTTACGTGGGACTCGCGGAGTTGGTGGACGTGGTTTCTTGGCGGGATCGCGGCGCTGTTCGTGGCGTTCTTCGCCTTCGGCTGCGCGCAGCCCGCGCCCATTGAACAGTTCGCCGGGAAGTTCGTTGACAACGTGATAGAGCCGGCGGTTAAGGAGGGCCTGTCGCGCGGTGTCGAGTCGTTGACGATCCAAGCCGGCGCACAGGGGATCAACCCCACATACGTCGTTAAGTTCGCCGGCAAGTGGGTTGTCGGCATAGAGGGCGAGGCGTCCGTCGGCGTGCAGGGCCTCTCCGGTCAGATGGCGATAACGTCGCTGTCGCCGGTACGCACCGAGTTACCGGGCGGCGTCGTGCGAATGCCGCCGCCGTCGGCAGTATCATCGCCTACACCAGGGGGCGGCACTGTTGCCCCGCCGCATGCCATTGATGATACTGTTCTCCACCTGCCCCCGCCCGGCGAAGACGGGCGACCGCCCGCCGCTGAACCGATCTCCCTCTCCGCGCCGGGGTCGCGCACGTCCCGATCAGTCCAGACCCCGGCGCGTCGTAATTTTAACATCGTCAATGGACGTCGTGCACTATGAGTACCATCACGACGATTACATTTGACCCGCCCGAAGTCGGCGCGCTTGAAGACGCGTATCTCGACGCGGAGAATCCCACCGCCGTCAATAACGATGACGCGTGGGTGGTGCGCGGTCCGGTATTGCCGTGTAAGTCACTGTTTCGTGCATCTATATCTGGAGTCGTTCCCAAAACAGACGTCATCGAGGCGGCCGCGTTGAAGTTATGGATCAAGTCGACGTCAGTGTTTCGTAGAGATCCACTCAGTTCGACGATAAAACTTTTAGTCGAGCTCATTGAAAACACGGGGCGCTACCCATGGGAGGCGTCGCAAGTCACGTGGAATTCTTGTCGCACTGGAATGGCGTGGAAAGACGGCGGCGGGGACGTCGTGGATGCTTATAGAGTTGAATCCGTGTTGCCGCCAACCGGCTATGCCGGACTATGGACATTGGATGGACTCATAGATCTCGTTCGCCATGTTCAGCGAAATGACGGCGACGGCGTAGTGGATCTGCGTGTCAGTGTGTTGCGCGGCGACGGCGACGATCATTGTGATATGACGGGGCCGTCGCAGCAATGCGCCGACATTGATTTAGAGCCCAATTTTGGAGTCGGCGCTGTGCGGCCGTCATTGACCATCACGCATCGCGCGCCACTGCCTGTTGCTGATCCGAGGGCCATTGTGGAATAGGAGATCCCGTGGTTGAAGTCAAGACAATTGACGTGGCTAAGTCAGTTGGGTATGTTGGATCATTCAGCATCTCAGTAGATCCGTTGACGATCGAATTGGCGATTCGTGACGCGGAGGGCAGTCTCGTCATGGATATTCTCTGCGTGCAAGAACCCGATCCGCAGACGTTAGAAGTGCGCAATTATTTTTTGGCGCCGATTGGCTGGACGATGGAAGGCGCGGCGGCCGATTTTGTGTTGATTGGCGCGTTGTTTGACACGACGCGCGACACGATGGCGTATCTCTTCAAGGTGGCATGACGACGTGGCACAATTGACGCTCGATTGTTCGGGCGATAATTTACTTCATGTGCGCAACCTGCTCGGTGTCAGCTACACGCGCACCGCGCAGAGTCCGGGCGTCTTCCCCACGGTCTCGCAGGAGGGTGGTGTCGCGCCTGTGGCTATTCGCCGCGTCGTTTTATATTTCAACGAACTGGGGGGCATTCCTGCGAACGCTGGTATCACCGCCGCCGCGCTTCGTATCACTGTGCACGACTTTGATGCGCCGGGAGAAAATCCCACTGACGTGATGACGCCGTCGTCGCAAGTGGTCATTGGATCTTCAGACCAGGTGCTCTATGATGCCGTGGGCGATGGAACTATCGATGTTCAAAGAGATCTCTTTCTACAAAATCCAGATGAAGAGGTCACGGCCAATTTAATTGGCGGATCGATCGTCGCGGCCATTCAGGCGCAACTTGATGCCGCGTCTGGATTCGTCGTCGTGGCTCTCAAGCAAGATGATGAGACCGTGGAACAGGCTGTGCGTCTCGGGGATGTCGCCGCGGCGCATCTGGATGTGACGTACACGCCGCCGCCCACTGCCAACGCCGGATTAGATCAGAGTGTCCTCGATGAACACAACGTGCAATTGGCGGGCGCTGCGACTAATGCAGCCTCGACACTCTGGACGACGAACGGCACCGGCACGTTCGACGACGCCGCCTCACTCAACGCGATGTATACGCCGAGCGCTGCGGACATCAGTGATAGAAAGGTGATATTGACTCTCACTGCCGAACCCATCGCGCCGTGTGTGGTATCGGCCTCCGATGAGATGACCGTGGGGATTACGATAACTGCGTTGGTGCCGATAATTGGAACTGGCGGCATGGTGAGGGTAGAAAAATGAGTTTCATCTTCTCACCACCGACGCGCGGTCAGTTTGTGTTGCCTGAAAGCGAACCCAACAGTCGCGGCGTGTTTCAAAATGATGACAATATACTCACGGCGGTGTGGTTCATCGCGAGTGCGACGGCGACTGGTTTCATCTTGTCGTTGCCATTTATTTCTGGCAGACTCGTCAAGTTGAGTGCATTTGGATACGCGGCTGATCCGTGCGCCGCGCACACAGTCACACTCACTGATCAACATGGACGCAGTTGGGTGGTGTCCGTGCCAACTGGTGGCGACGATAACTGCCTGCTCGCTGAGATTTCAGATCTCGCTGGATCGCTCATTTTCACAACGAACGCCGTGAGTTCTGTTGTGCGATACGCGATGTTCTTTGATAATTCTCCAACGAAGATTATTCCAGTCACTCCGGTTGGCGCGACACATCAGGCCACGCCGGGCGATCCGACTGGGACGACCAGCGCCACCGGCGTTCACATGGGTCTCGCGAGCGCTGTTACGCCGGTTAAGAGCGGTACAATTCTCGCTATCATCAGCGGCGATCTCAAGGCGGGCGGTGCGGGTACGAATCAGATTCAGATCCGTTACGGTACTGGCAGCGCGCCCGCGAATGGAGCTGCGCTGACGGGGACTGCCGTCGGTAATCTCGCCAAGGCCATTACGAGCGCCGTGGCTCAACAGATGCCCGCAACTTGCAATGCCGTCGTGGCGGGTCTCGTTGTTGGTACGCAGTATTGGTTAGATGTCTCGCTGGCGACGTCAACTGGTACGTCGGCAACTATTAAGAATGTCAGCGTGTCGGTAGTGGAACAATGAGGGCACTTATTTTAATCATGATTTTGATATTGATGGGGCAGTGCGTCTATAAGCCCGTCATCAATGTGTTGCCAATTGTTCGTCTCGTGACGACGACGCAAGCCACGAATTATGCGGAACAATTCATTGGAGGATTGCGATGAACTTTTTTAATAAACTCAAGTCACTCAATAAATCGACGTGGATAGTCATGATCGTCGTTTTCGTATTGGGCGGCGTTGATGCATTGAACGCCGGGGGTTTCACGACGATTCATATACCCGGTGAGATTATTGCCATACTGGGAATTGTCGGTACGTGGATGCATCCAACTTCTACTAAGTGACGTTGATATGGCTGTTGATAAAACTTGGATAAATGCACTCGCGAACAATGATTACGCGACCGCTGATAATTGGTCGCCGAGCGGCGTTCCAGTTAGTACCGATACCGTGATTTTAAACGAGACTAGCTCCGCGCCGATTCTCACCGGACTCAATCAGGCGGCGGTAAATCTCGCGAATCTCTATGTACAGCGCGGTTACGCTGGTGGCCAGGTGGGTCAAGATTCATCGAATCCACTTAAAATCGCTGTGAGTGGTGTCTGCGTCATTGAGGGCGGTATTGGCACTAAGGTGTATTTGGATGCTGGTGGTACCAATCCAATAGCTGCGTGTATTGTCGACATGAAGCAAGTGGATGGGGAATGTCAGCTCTGCGGTGGAACTTTCACGAAGACATTACTCAAGCGCGGTGCAGTCACACTCAAGGCTGGAACGTTCACGACGGTATTCACGTCTGGTGATTTGGTAGATCCGTCGCAGTTGTCATTGCGCGTTCTCGCCGCGAATGTCACGAATCTATATGGTCTCGCTGGCAACGGACTCGTCGACAGCGTGTCTGCCATCATCACGAATTTGTGGTGGGATATGAGCGACCTCACGGTGAGTCGTGGAGCGGTGTCTAATATCAATGTGCGATATCCGGGCCGCGTGATTTATAACACACCAGATGGCGGAGCTGGACCCGCACTCGAGCTCTTTCCGCGCGCCGTCTTTGACGCGTCGGGGGACGCGCGAGCCAAGACGATCGCGAGTGCGGTGGTTCATGACACCGCCCAATTGTTGGCGGCGAATTCGGCGAATAATATAACTTTCACGACGGGACCCAAGTCGCCGACTGGATTCGCGCTGGCGAAATATATTGGAGATTAGTATGATACTCGCCGATACATGGATGGATAGCAGTAAACCCACAGTCGTGCATGAGGGAGGTTCCGAAGTCACATTCGGTTTTGCTCCGGGGAAGATATTTCATGCGCTACTCGGAATTGATTTATCTGGATTATTACCAGTACCCATCGTATCGGCAGCGTTGAGTTACTCGTTGTTTCCCGACGCAATTTTCACAGATCCAGCCACGATGTACCTCGTATCTGATGTGAGTCCAGATATAATCGTCGTCGGTGAAGTCACATGGAATAATTATTCCACGCTCAACGCGTGGAGTAATCCGGGCGGCGATATTGAGGACCCGCCCGTCGGCGTTCCGTTCAATAAGCCCGCCTTGGGACGCGCCGACGTCGATATCGCGTCGTTATTGGAGCCCGCGAGAGTCGCTGGTTTTCCCATCGCGTGGATCTTGGTGGTTGGAAACAGTGATCCAGTTGTCAGTTTTAATATGACGTCGATTGAGAGTGGCACTGGGCCGACTATCGTGATTATTCAGAATACGACACTATTGAATCCGACTCGCGGCGTGGTTAGTCAAGGTTCCACGCGCGGTGATGGCGCGGCGCCTGTTACAGATGCGAGTGTATCTACGCCGATTATAGACGCCAATATATCCGCGCCAGTTACAGACGCGAGTGTGTCGATAAACGATACTGTTGGGAAGGTGTAATTGTCGACACACATCATCATACCTCGTGGTGCCGCTGATCCAGATGTCACCATCTCGATCTTGAGTGTTGCGCCAGACGGCGTTGAGACGCCGTTCTCATTAGCTGGTATGACGATCGTGTTGAATATAATAAATCCAGAGACGAATATCATCGCGTTTGTGCTCACAACGACACTGACTACTAGTGGGGTGTTGGTGATTGGCGGCGTGGGTGGGAACGAGATTTCGGTTCAATATACGGCGTTGTTGACGGCAACTCTCGTGAATCATTTGTGGGAAGTGTGGAAGACGAATGGCGATCCGCGTAGACTTGCGGACGGAATTTGGAGCGTCGTCGACGGGCATTTGACATGAGTGGACGGTGGGGTGAGATGATTGATGGACTCAAGACATATGACTGTCACGAGGGACAGTCTGCGGTGATAAGTTCAGACGCCAGGTTTGTGGCGGCGATCGCTGGCACTGGAGGCGGCAAGACTGCGCTTGGTCCGCTGTGGGTGATGCGCGAGATGGATCGAATTAGGAAGCTGCGACCGGGTGTACCAATCGTGGGTTTCTGTGTGGCGCCGACGTATGATGTGTTGGCGCGCGCAACAGCTCCCACGTTGGTTCACATGTTTCGTGATACGATTTATGAGGGGGAGTACTTTCCATCGCGACGACAATATGAACTTCCAAACGGATGGGGTAGCATCTGGATGCTGTCCGCCGATCGACCGGGTGGGTTGGAAGGTGGTCAGATTGACTTCGCGTGGATCGACGAGGGCGGACAGTTGAAATATGACGCCTGGGTGGCGATCACGGGTCGCTGCGGTGTGAAGATGTCGCGCATTTTAATCACCACGACGCCATATTTGCGGAATTGGCTCTATTACAAATTTTTGCGTCTCTGGCAACAGGGCGACCCGATGTATTTTGTGCGTCAGTGGTCGTCGATAACAAACCCGGCGTATCCAGTGGAAGAATTTGAGCGAGCTAAGCGCGACATGACTGCGCAACGGTTTGCGCAGCGACATCGTGGTGAATTCGTCAAAATGTCTGGGCTCGTGTACCCAGACATTGATCAATGTCGTCAGCGTTTTTCAACCATACCAAATGGCGAACATTTTGGTGGGATAGATTTTGGTTGGAATGATCCATTCTCTTGTCACGTCGCCGTGTTAGATCGTGAAGATATCTTGTGGGTATATCGTGAGCGCTATAAGCGACGTACACCAATCGAAGTTCATGCACGCGCGTTGCCACGAGATCCGACGTATTTCGCCGACGCCACGAGGCCGGATCAAATTGCGCGTCTCAATACACTCGGACTCACGGTGAAACCAAATCGCGTCAAGGAAATCGTGGCTGGCATAGATATGGTCAATACGCGCATATACGCGAATAAACTTATCATTCATGATGAGTGCACGGCTGTGTGGACTGAGGCGAATGAATATGCCTATGAGACTGATGAGGACGTTCAAGAATCCGGTGGCGAGAAACCAGTCGGCGGCTTTGATCATGCCATGGATGATATTCGATATCTCGTGGCTAATATCGATCGGCGTCGAAAATTGAAGAGCGCTGCGTGAGTGAATCGAGATACGCTCCAATTGAACATGACAATCGCCCACTCGGCGATGTTGAGATCATTGATCCTGAACTCGAGGAACAGAGAGCGCGTGAAGTCGCGCGCGAATCGATGAATCGGAAATGGATGAGTTCGAATAACCCATTTTTGTTTGACGGTCCGATTGATGAGGATGAGGCGGCGGAATTTCTTTATTTATTACCAGATGATGCACTGGTGTCGTTAGATGATGATGATGATGGTGATGATGATGATGATGATGAATCACGAATGAATCACGACAGGGGTCTGCGAGAATAACGTGTTACAGTGGTTGCGTAGAATTCTCTCTGGTTGGGAAGCATCTAGATCAGATGACGCGGTGCCGCCGTATACTGATATATGGCGTAGTCGCGTTCGTCCATCAACGACTGAACTTCTCGAGAGTTACCGCAACATCGCATACGCATGCGCGAATCTAAATGCGAAGGGCGTCGCCGGCACGACTGTGCGACTTTATACTACGACTCAACGCGGTGAACGATCTCCGAGATTCGCTCATCGTGAACTTGATACGCATGAAATGCGCGAGTTGCGCGATGTGCATAGCCTGTCGCCGCGAATTGGAAAATCAATCAAGATTGATGAAATAACAGAACACCCAATTTTGGACTTGCTCTACACAGTTAATAAATATCACTGCCAGTATGATCTCTTCGAATTGACCTCCGTGTATCTCGATATCATTGGGGTCGCGTTTTGGCGCCTCGAACGCAACGCACTTGGCATTCCACAGAGAATCTGGATACTGCCACCGCAGAATATCAGGGTGATTACGGATAATGATGGCGTGTCAACGACGATCACTGGCTTCAAATACACTGTGCGTGGTCAATCAGTGGTGTACGCTGCCAATGAGGTGATTTTTTTCCGCGCATTGAACATCATGGATCCGTATTTTGCGGGATATTCCGCGTTATTCGCCGCGATGGAGAATTTCAGAATGCTCGAGCGAGATGTATCACTCGCTGCCGCGATGATGGAGAATCGCGGTAGACCTGATCTCATCATCAGTCCCAAAGATCCAGGGGACGTCATTGGGGCGCCGCAAATTAAGCGGATGGAGAAATTATTCAGTCGCATGTTTGGGCGATTCAACAGCGGAAGACCATTTTTTTCACGCACGCCGCTACAAGTTGATAAGACGGCATTCACCTCGCGGGACATGGAGGGCGTCCCGCGTAATCAAGTTTCAAAGGTATCTGTGGCGAATAGCTTCGACGTGCCAATCGCGCTGCTTGAGGCGAAGGAGATCAATCGCGCCACATTAGAAGCTGCGATGGTTCAGCATGCCAGATATGCAATTTTACCACGCGTGACTCGAATAATGGAGCGCCTCAACAAAGACTTGACGCCATTATACGACACTCGATTGTTTTTATGGTTCGATAATCCAATCCCTGAGGATGAGGAACGCCGCGCGAACATTCGTGAAAAGAATATCAAGGTTGGATTACGCACGATAAATGAAGAACGCGAGAGGATCGAGGAGCCGCCGGTTGAATGGGGGGATCAACCGTGGGCGTGGGGCAAAGTGGGATTGCTAGATAGACAGTTCATTGAAACTTCTAATGCGCGCGGTCGTCCGAATGCGACTGGTCAGGATACAAATGTGTCGAGTGGAAACGAACCGGGAAAGGCGTTATATGAGGTTCTATTAACTTATATTGCATTTTATTCTGGTTACTTGACGCAACCTGAGGCGGCTGCGTTGTTGATGAAACTCGTGAATACGTCTGTGTGGGATATATTTAAATCATTGCAGCCGTTTAAGTGCCAGTATGCGAAGTTTTATGGGGAAACATATCACCATAGTGATACGTACATGACTCGTGGACACGCGCGTAAATTGCCGGCGAGTGATATGTTCGAGAAGGAACTTCAACGATTTTTTCGCGCACAGCGTGATTTGACACTTGGCGGTTTAAAGAATCTCGATTGGTCGGTCAAAGTGACACTGCCAGACGGGTTCGATATGGAAAGTTTCACGGAAGAATTGACTCGTCTGTCGGTGCCGCAATTATCTCTGTACTATGAAACTGGAATACGTGAATTCATCGCGCGTGTCAACGCGGGAAGTTTATCAGAGATTCCATTTCGTGTTGATCCAAAGAACGCGCGCAATGAAGTGAATCAATTGGCGTTGCAAATCGCGCGGGATATGAATGCGACTACATCGCGTGAATTAAATACGGGGCTGAACGATCTCCGCGATCGCCTCGCGCGTGGATTGATCTCCTCGGAGAACACACCGAGTGAGCTAACGAGGATGATCGCGGAGATTTTTGATCGAGCTGAAAGATACCGCGCCCATCAAATTGGGACGTCAGAATCGTCTCGCGCGATGCATGCAGCTCAGTTGATGATAGCGAAGAAAACCGATTTCGTTATCAAGAAGACATGGCTATTGTCTGGTAATCCGTGTCAGGTGTGTGTTGATATTAAGAAGGCGACTGGCGACGGAATTCTACTCGATCAGGCTTTTGTCGCGGCGAATGATGTACAACATCCACCGAGTCATTCATCATGTCAGTGTACAATGATCGAGGAAATTGACTGGGACGTCGTAAATAAACGTACTGAACAATCTGAACCTATCGAGGTGTCGATATGAAACTACCAAAGATCGCGACGAAGCGCGCGTATGGTGACGCAATCGGTCCATTCGGTTTTCCAATGCCATCCGATCTTGCAATTGAAATTGAAACGGCGCTCAAGACTCTCTCGAGGGAGTTTATCGAGAGTTTCACCACTGAGATCAATGGACAAAAAATCGCCGGATATCGCCGCTCAGTGAGTGTCGCTGAGAAGTCTGATTTCGTTGAAAATGAACGCGCCGATGTGTCGATGATAACTTCGGCGGCAGTTGATCGAGATCGAGATGTAATTCTCCCAACTGGAATTGACTGGAAGAGTTACAAAAAGAATCCAGTTGTGGGGTATGGGCACAATTATGACATCTTGCCCGTTGGTCGTGCCATGTGGTGGAAGCGCGCCACCAGTGCTGATCCCTCGTTAGATGGTTGGTTGGCCAAGACACAGTATACTAAGCGCCCGGATATGTGGCAAGGCGACTGGTGGCCCGACGCTGTTTGGCACATGATTCGCAGTGGCGATTTGCGAGGTAAATCCATTGGCTTTATTCCACTCGATGGACATCGACCGACGCCCGACGAAATTAAGACTCGACCTGGATTGGCAGAGGCGCGTTGGATCTTAACAAAGATTCAAATCGTCGAATATTCTGCTGTGGGCGTGCAATCAAACCCAGCGGCGGTCGTTCAATCTATCGCGAAGAGCGCCGCGGCAGGTTTTCCAGTTCCTCGAGATATTCTCAGTATGATGGGTCTTGAGTATGGTGGTAATGGAGACGGACTCGATGATGAAATTGAGATTCATGATACATTGCCGTCACTAAAGAATTGTCGCAGTGTAAAAAATACAACTGCGTTGACTGATCTCTTGTTGTCTGAAATAGACGTCGATGATATCGTCAACGACGCGATCAAGAGAGCGAAGGGGATTGTTTGAGTGATGTGACAGTCGCGGATGGCTAGAGTTGTTTTTAATACAATAGGCGAGATGCGACGTTTTTGATAACAGTGTAAGGAGACTATCATGAAGTGGTACAAGTTGTTGTTAGATTATGATGGAAAGAAGGCGGGTGAACTCGTCGAACTTTCCGAGAAAGACGCCGCCGCACTTGTCAAGGCGAAGATTGTTGATGCGGAATCGGTTGACAAGGATAAGTTGGACTTCGAGGTGAAGGTCAATGAGTTCAAGGAGGCAATCAATCGAGCCGTAAACGAAGCCATGAAAGCCGCAATTGCCACCGTGAGTCAGGGCATTCGCGTCGAAGTCGGTGCCGAGCCGATGGACAAGTCTGTTCGCGCGGTGTTCGGCGATTGGGGTAACTTTGCCACAGACGTCAGGACGTATTCTGGCGGAAAGAGCATGTCTGAAAACTTGAAAAAATACATCAAGTTTCGTGAAGTGGAATTTGAGGGAAAAGCCATCTCTGGTATGTCTGAACTCGTCGGTGAAGATGGTGGCTTACTGTGCCCCGTTGAGATGAGCAACGAGATTTTTCGAAAGGCATTTCCAGAGAATGATCTGACGTCGCGTCTTGATCAACGCCAGATTGCTGGCAACGCGATTGAGTACGGTGCGATTGTGGAAGATTCACGCGCCACCGGTTCACGTCACGGCGGTGTCACGGGATATTGGCTCGGCGAGGCAGATCAGTACACTGGCAGCAAGCCGAAATACAAGCGAATTCCGTTCCGCCTTGAAAAACTCGGCGTGTTCGTTTACGCGACTGATGAACTTCTTGAGGACAGTTCGTTGTCGCTGGAACAGGAACTCATGTCACTTGCGAGTCTCGAGACGCGATTTCTCGTGAACGACGCGATTATAAACGGCGATGGTATCAAGAAGCCGCGCGGTTTCTTGAACTCTGCGTGTCTCATTTCGGTGGCGCGCACCTCTGCGCTTCTTGTGAAGATCGCTGATATTGAGGCGATGTGGTCGCGTCTGGCGGTGTGGTGCCGTAACAACGCGGTGTGGATCTGTAATCAAGAGGTCGAGCCGCAACTTAATAAGATGTTCATGCCCGTCACAACCGTGGCAGGAACTGAGAACGTTGGCGGTTGGCCGGTTTATATGCCACCCGGCGGGATCGCGGATCAGCCGCTTGGTCGACTCAAGGGGCGTCCCGTGTTACTCACAGAGTGGAACGCCGCGTTGGGAACGGTTGGAGATATAATCCTCGTGGATCCGACACAGTACCGACAAGTGAGTAAGCGGAATGGAATTCAGACTGCGATGTCAATGCATCTACGGTTTGATTTCGGCGAGAACGCGTATCGCTTTACGTTCCGCACTGATGGACATTCCATGTGGGCGTCGGCGGTTACGCCGTACAAGAGTACGGCTGGTGCGACGTTGTCGCACATCGTCACTCTCGCCACTTGATGAACTTACGAGGTTTACTCAACAACGTTGTTGAGTAACTCTTCCGCGGCGGTCGGCGCCGCCGCGGATTTTTATGGTCTTGATTTTACTTCTCAAAAGGAGCGTATCATGTTCAATCCGAATGCGTTGATCAGTGAATATATCGGTGTACTCACCGCGAAGGGCGGGACGGCATCATCTACGCCGTTGATAACTGCGTGGGTGAAGCCTGGTTCGTTTCGACGTGTCTTGGGCATCCTCGCACTCGGCGACATGGCGTCTGAGACGATTGATTGTGTGCTGATGAGGGCCGTTGATTCTGGTGGAACAAGCCCAACCAATGTGAAACTCGCGACGCAATTGGCGGCGCATGCCAGTAACAATGACAATAAAATTATTTTGCTCAACGCGTCAGAAGCGGACTATGATCCCGCAAAGCCGTTCATGGCGCTCAAGGTGACAACTGGTGGTGCCACCGGCGGACTCGTCGCGATGACTCTTCTTGGTTCAATGCCGAGAGAAGAGAATATCGCGGCTCTCGAGTCTAGCGTCGTTCAGATTGTCAAATAATCTCCACAGCTGGCGGATCGCGACACGATGACTCTAGTGTTCGCGATCTGCCAGTACTGCGTTTGATGGGTTACCATGCTGTATATTGATACAACTAGGGCGGTTCAAATTGCGCCGAGTTTGTCGACATTGACCTCTGAGACCCTGGTGGCAGTTCTCAACGCCGCCAGTCAAGCCGCGGAACGCCTCTGTGACCGCGTATTCACGCGTGGCACATTTGTTGAGACACAGGATGGGTATTATTCGAGGTCGATCTTTGTTCGAAATACACCGTTGGTATCAATTACGACCATAAAGATCAAAGATTCTAGTGGTAATGTCACGGTGTATGCCAATACACTGTTTCGATTCACTCCATCCACCGGTGAGATTCGATGGAATCCCGATGAGAGTGGATATTTCCCCGATGGATTTCAGAACGTGGAAGTGACGTACGTCGGTGGATACGATCCACTGCCATTTGATCTACAATCGGCGATCATACAGGGCGCCGCATATTTCGTGGAGATGGAGAGAACGACGCGTCAGGCGGTGCAAGAACGTCTCGGTGATTATATGATCAGGTATGAGAATCGAATGTCAACTACACCAAGCCTTGAGATGTGGCCACCAATGGCTCGCGCGATTCTAGGTTCCTTCATGGAGAGAATAACGATATAATGTCTGCGGAGTCGCTCATCGCGTTGCATGGAGAATCTGTGCAATTTCAACGCGTCACGGTTGTAAAAACCCCGAGCGGCGCTACTGCGCGATCGTGGACTAATCTTGGCGCGGCAGTGGGAGGTTGGATACAACCAATGTCGAGTGAGACGATATTGGCGTATAACGCGAGAGATATAAATGTATCGGGAAGTTTATACACGACAATAAATCCAGGGGTCTCTATTGGAGATCGCGTCGTGGTCGGCGTGTTGAAATTTGGTATCATTGGTATAGAAGACCAGGCTGGATTGTCTCGTGTGTTTCGTTTCGATCTCAATGAGAGCGCGGGTGATTGATGGCGGGAACTTATATGGTGTGGCATGGCCCAACCGCGACGCGTAAGACACGCGAGTTAATTGGGCGCCGTATCAAAATCGCGGGTATGTATCTCAGAGACAAGATCAAGATGCGATCGTCACGAAGACAACCCACGACTGGTCGTGGACTTAAGATGCGCGGTCTCGACCCTTCCAGACCCGGGGAATATCCAAAGATCGTGACTGGTGAGTTTCGCGATAGCATCACTGCGGAATATAATCCTCGAACACTCTCGACGCGCGTGGGGACTGAAATATCCTATGGCCGTGATTTGGAATTAGGTACGAGTAAAATGGCACCACGACCATGGCTCAGTCGCGGGATTCATGATTATCAATCAAATCTAAAAAGTATTGTAACAACGGGGCGGCCGTGAATGAATTCATGATAAAACTTCAAACTCTCGTATTGAGTGCCATCGGATCTATTCTTGGCGATCGATATACGTTTGGACACCCGGTGGGTCGCCCGGTATTTCCATACGTGTGTATATTTGACGGGACGAGTGGACCGCCAGATTATAGCACTGGATTGATACAAGTTGAAACGAAGTCAATTCAATTTAACGTGTACGCTCATGATGACGTTACGATGGATGATCTACTTGATAAGATAGAGCGCGTGTTATGCGGACATCCAAACGTTGGTCGTCTGTACGGATCTACGTTTAAGCATTTATCGACGCGGCGTGGATCGCGTCAGGGATATGAGGAAGAAGTCGATGATATTGACGCTCAATCTGTGTGGCATGGTGTCATGCAAATTGATTTTGAATTGCAGAGAAATTTCTAACTTGGGAGTGTGACATGGGTGTTGCAGCTGGAGCACAAATATCAGCGAGAATTGCCACGGACGTTTCAAAGACGATCGAGGCGATGGGTACTAAGACGATAAATCTGGATAAGACCGCCGCGAAACAATTGACGCAGGGAATCGCTGCCGGTCAATGCACATTGTCTTGTACCAAACAATTGGCTATCTCCGCGTCTGGTAATCAGAGCGTCGATCTCTCTGGCGCATTGGTTGACGCGTTTGGTGACGCGGCTGTATTCACGAAGGTGAAGGGCTTCATCATTCATAATGTGTCCGACGTGCAGGCGGTGGTCAGCGCAGCCTCGGGAACTATAACTGGAAACTTCATCACACTTGGTTTCGGGGCATCCTCGTCTTGGTTGCTCGCAGCTGGTGAGTGGATGATGGGAAGTTTTTCTGGGACTGGTAAGACGGTGACTGCTGCCACACAGGACGTCATCACTGTGACGAATAATTCTGGCACGGAGATTTGCACGATGGATCTCATATTCGTTGGAATTCCGTAATGGCCGTTACGAGCAATACAATTATCTCAACTACGTTGGATACGCGAGTATCCGACATAGTTGAGGTCATTGGAACGAAGACACTTGATTTGGGAAAATCAAGTCGAGTGCCATTCTCAACGAGTCAAGTTACTAAGTGTGTTACGAGGGATCGATTACTCAGTCCCAGCGGTACATTTTTTTGGAACTTAACTGCCTCCTTTTCGATGCGCGACGCGTTCAATGAAACTTCTACGTTTAATAAAATCTACGGATTTATGATGAGGAATGCAACCGATGAGTTGCCCGTTCCAGTTCCACTCTCGTCGGTGATTCAAGTTGATGGAACTTTCTTACAAAACACATTTGGCATCGGAGCTACTTGGTTGTTAGATCCCGGCGACATGATGTGTGTTAATTTTGGACCTGGTGGACGAAACATCGTCGACGGTGTAAATAATGTCATAAACATCAGCAATCTCTATGCGACTCAAATTGCATTCTTTGAACTGATACTCATTGGAAACTAGGAGAACAAATGGCTACTTTTCTCTCAGGTAAAATTGGTAAGGTCACAGTTGGTTCAACTGACATCAACGTCGTTGGATGGCAGGCGACGCCAGAGATTGCTTCATTGGACGCGTCTCACTCGGGGAGTGCTGGCTACATGACTAATGTGGCTGGTCTTGCGAAGTGTAATGGACAGTTCGAATTGAACTACGACACGGATGTCCCGCCATTCGCGAATCCTCCCAACTTAAATCCTGGTCAAATCGTAGCACTCAAGTTATATGTCGGCGATCCGGCATCTAATAAGTTCGTTTCAATTCCAACGGCACGAATTATTCAGATGCCGGTGGTGTCTGAAGTTGCTGGAATTGTGAAACTCACATGCCAATTTGAATCAATGGGTGCGTACACCTTACCGACATAATCAACTTGTGGAGGTCTCATGAAGATATCAGACATGGCGGCGGTGCCGCGTGAAGTAACTCTCCGCGGTGTCGTATACAAGATGAGCGCGCTGTCTCCACGCGAGTTGGGAGAGTTGGAGCGATATATCGCCGATATTCCAATCCGCGCTGTGAAGCGTCAACTCGCTGAATTTGGCGACGCGATCACGTCGGACGAACGACTACAGTTGATCAAGGAGGCGCAGGCGCAGTCGCGTCAACAAGATTCTCTCATATCACCGGCTGCCACGGCGGCACTCAACTCAATGGAGGGATTTGCATTTTCTTTCTATTTGAGTGTCAGGCATTCGTCGCCAAGTCTCACGCTGGAAAAGGCTCTTGACTTAATGGACGATTTTGAGAGTATCGAGGAACTCCGACGCGTCTTCAATGAGCTCAATATGGTTGGAGGGGATGACGCGGGAAAAGCGGCGATGGAATCCTCGCGAATTGGGACTCGGTCTACCGGAGTCTCACTGAGCGCTGGGGATTCACCCCCGATGTTATCTCCTCGATGACCATTCCGCAGATTATTGTGTATCTGCAAGTTACAGAACGCGCTGAAGGCGTGCCAATGACTCATAGTCAAGTGTGTGAATTGATCGAGAGACGCCGCATGGAGCGCGCACTCAAGAAAGTGGTGTGACGTGGGATTCAAACTCGCCGAGATGTTCGTGGACATTTTCGTCAATGACGCCAGATATTTGACGTCAATGCGCAGTGTATATACCACCGCACAGCGCGTGTCGTCTCAATTACATACTCTGGCATCTACCGCTAAACGTAGTCTTGGCGTGCTCACAGTTGGCGCTGGCGCCTCACTATCGGCGTTTTCAAAATTCGAATACGAGATGAATCGCGTTCGATTCTCGACAAACGCGACCGCGGAAGAATTCGAAACTCTCAAGAAACACGCACTCGATGTTGGTCGAACGACGCAATTCTCGGCCATTTCAGCTGCGGCGGCGATGTTGGAATTTGGTAAGCAGGGTTTCACCGTCCAACAAATTTTGAGGGGGACTAAGTCGGCTCTTGAATTGGCTGTGGACGCACAAATCGACATGGGACTCGCCACGCGCCTCTTGAGTGGGGTAATGCGTGATTTCGGCAAGACGAGTATTGACCTAGGTCGCATCACTGATGTCATGACAAAGATCGTATTGACTGGCTCCACGGACATGTCTCTGCTAGCAAACGCCATCAAGTACGTGGGTCCAGTGGCGCGAGCATCTGGTGATGACATCGAAACGATGGTCGCGGCCGTTCAAATCTTGGCGAGGAGTTTAATACGCGGTGAAGAAGCTGGTACGGCACTACGTAGCATTATGTTGCGATTACAGACTCAGCCTCGCGAGACTGGAAAGGCACTTGAGGCGATGGGAATAACCGTATCAGATGCTCGTGGCCGCTTCAAGGGTCTGCAGCAAATTCTCAAAGAGATAGAATTCGCTCTCAAGGGAGTCAATGACGAGGAACGCAATGCCATCATAACACGTATTGCCGGTGTACGAGCGTTTGCTGCAATGTCGGTGTTCATAAATCAGGGGAGTGAGGAATTCGCGAAATATAAAGCCGCGTTGTCCGGTGTCAGTGGATTGGCAGAACGCCTACAGAAGACTCAATTGGCGTCGCTGTGGGGACAACTCCTGCTCGTCAAGAATCAGGCAGTGAACTTGGCGATCGTCTTTGGTGAGTTCTTGAAACCAACGATCGTGTTACTCACAACATCACTCGGGAATGTTGTCAAGTGGCTCGAAGGACTTCGCGAGTCAGTCTTTGCTGGAATTGCGACTTTCGTGGCGTTCGCCGCCGCAGTGTCAGTTGTACTCGTCGTGATGGCAACGACAGTTGGTATCCTGGTGACATTAGCATCTCCAATTGGTATCGTCATTACACTGATCGCATCACTAATGGCTGGAATTGTTCTACTCGGGGTCCGCGGAGATTCACTCAGCGATAAACTTAGAAAGATTCGTGATTGGTTCGTTGTGTTGATTCACGATATTAAACCGATACTCAAGATGTTCACAGAAGTTGTGGTAGCGGGGTTTGCGTTCGCCGAAACCGCGGTACAAAATTGGCAGTTAGTATTAACTTTGGTGATGTTAAAAGTACGTTCTGCCGTCGTGGGATTTGTTAAAGATATTGAATTCTTTTTTGTTGAAAGATTACCGACGATTCTTGGTTATCTCGTCGAGTATTGGAAACGCGCGTTTAAAGATCTCAAGAATTATCTGACTGGTTGGTTTTCAGACATTGTCAAAGATCCAATATATGAATTGCGCAATTCAGTGAGCGAATTTATAGACGAGACGAAGGCCATGTTCACTGGACGAATGAAGGCGATCACTGGACGACGTGCCGGTGAACTCGCGCGTCGCGCATCTAAGGGCGGCTTGAGTGTAGAGACCGAGCGTGAACGTCACTTGCGCGTAAAACTTGAAACTCAAAGTCGTGAATTGACCGAAGAAGAACAATTTACAAACGCACGAATTAAAAAATTGCAAGATAAATTTGTCCAGATGGTTGATAAACGCACCGTTCAACTCTTCCAGAAGGTCTTTGGCAGTCCTGCTTTCATCAGGCGCCCATTAACAACTGAACCACCAGAGCGTCCAGGACGTAACCGCGAAGTAGGTTCAGACACACTCGGATTTCGCGCAAGAAAGAAAACTGGAGAGACGCCTCCGGGTGGTGCGTTCACACCGCTCGAGGAACTCGCCCGCAAGATCCAAATCGCGGCTTCCGCCGATTCGATCGCCAAGCAACAACTCTATACCACAAAGGACATCAAGCGACTCGCACAAGAACAGAGAGACGGTATACGAGATAATACTCGAATTTTACGCGAACTAAAAAAACAGTTGACACGTGAAGCCCGTGGTGT
>Ga0209342_10002360_pt1 | contig 20306 bp, 13 predicted proteins | sample RifCSP16_2_FD_184023 | JGI IMG/M metagenome (GOLD analysis project Ga0209342, IMG submission 184023) | Soil microbial communities from Rifle, Colorado - Rifle CSP2_sed 16_2 (SPAdes) (version 2) | ecosystem: Environmental > Terrestrial > Deep subsurface > Rock core/Sediment | place: Rifle... | reverse complement strand
CGCCATCAGGAATTCCATCCCAAGCCGTTTTCGCAATTCCTCGATCATTTCTGAACGATACCGTGGGGGACTGTTCAAGCCCGTCCCGGTTGCTGTGCCTCCGATCCCAAGCTCCAGACATTCCTGCGAGGCATGCTGAATCGCCGACCGGTGTTTCCGAATGCAAACTCCATACGCAGTGAATTCCTGACCCAGACGAACCGGTACAGCATCCATAAGATGGGTGCGCCCCGATTTGACCACGGTGTCAAATTCCTTTCCTTTTTGCGCCAGGCAGGCTTCCAGTGCCTCGAGCCTCGCCAGCAATGGCCGCACTTCCGTCAATGCCGCAATCCTGATGGCCGTGGGGCAGACATCATTCGTCGATTGAGCCATGTTGACGTGATCGTTCGGATGAACGATCGAATAGTCCCCTTTGGATCCACCCAGCAGCTCGATCGCGCGGTTGGCGAGGACTTCATTCGCGTTCATATTGTGGGACGTTCCTGCGCCGGCCTGAAAAACATCCACGACAAACCACTCACGGAGCTTTCCCCCCAGGACTTCATCAGCTGCCTTAACGATCGCATCGGCCCTCTTCTTGTCAAGAATCCCAAGTTTCAGATTCACCACAGCAGCGGCCCGTTTGATGTGTACCGTCGCATCCACATACGATTTCTTCGCCTGCAGTCCGCTGATGGGAAAGTTCTCGATGGCCCGCAATGTCTGAATCCCGTAATACGCATTGACAGGGATCTGGCGTTCTCCCAGTGCGTCTTTTTCCGTTCGGGTCTCCATTTCTTCCCTCCTTGTTCGCTGTGGTTGAAACAACAAGGCACCGAGGTTTTCCCCGGTGCCTTCATTCTTGATCTGTGAAGCTGTTATAACGCAACCGGCTCGGCAAATGTTGCGAGTTCCTTCGCCGAGGCCTTCTCGACATCCGCGTGAAGACTGTTGCCATGCGAGTCCATTGTGACGATTGCGGGAAAATCCTTCACCTGTAAATGCCACATTGCTTCCGGTATTCCAAACTCGAGAAAGTCCACGCCATCAACCTGTGTAATGCACTTGGTATAGTACTGGGCAGCGCCACCAATGGCATTCAGATACACCGCACCATGCTCCTTCAGGGCCGCAAGCGTCTTCGCTCCCATGCCGCCCTTGCCAATCACCATTCGAATTCCGAATTTCTTGATGATGTCGGCCTGGTATGGCTCTTCGCGGCCGCTCGTCGTCGGACCCGCGGCATTCATCGTCCATCGGTCACCCTGTTTGAGCGCGACCGGCCCGCAATGATACAACGCGCCACCCTTGAGATCGACGGGAGAATCATGCGTCAGCAAGTGATGATGGAGATTGTCCCGGCCCGTGTGAACCTCTCCACTCAAGAGGACAACATCCCCTACCTTCAGACTCCGTATCTGGTCAACGGAAACCGGCGTCGTGAGCCTGATTTCACGTCCTGTCAGCGGAAGAGTATAGTCCTTTGCCATCTTCATGACCGGTGAGTCATCCTTGTAAAGCCAGCGCTTGATGGAACCGGTCTTCCCCTCAAGAATGACGCCCTGCCTGCGAAATGCCCAGCAGTCATAGGCCACGCTTACAAAAAAGCTTGCAGGAAGCCGATTGAGCACCCCGATCTTGCATCCGATAAGCGTCACCACGCCTCCGAAACCCATCGTCCCGATTCCCAACTTGTTGGCATCCTCCATGATGCGCCGTTCGAGCTTTGCCAAAGTGGGATCCGGATTGATATCATCGAGCGATCGGAACAGCTGCTGCTTCGCTGCAGAGTACCCCGTGGTCCTGTCGCCCCCCACCGACACGCCAAGCGACCCTACGCTGCATCCATGCCCCTGCGCCTGAAACACGGCATGCATGATGCACTTGCGCACACCCTCGAGTGTGCGATCCGCACGCCCAAGATTGGGAAGTTCCATTGGCAAGGAGTATTGGATGTTCTTGTTTTCACATCCTCCTCCCTTGAGGAGCAATCGCACTTCTACATCGTCCTCCTCCCACTGCTCAAAATGCACGACAGGCGTACCTTCTCCGAGGTTGTTCCCACTGTTCTTCCCTGTGAGCGAATCAACGGAATTTGGCCGTAATTTCCCCGCCTTTGTGGCGTCGGCAATCGCCTCAAGGATCTGTTTCTTCATAACCAGCTGATTAGCTCCAATGGGCGTCTTGAGCTCGAATGTGGGCATTCCCGTATCCTGACAGATGGGCACGGCACCGTCACATGCCATGTCCACGTTGATGGCAATCGTCTGCAAAGCAAGGGATGCCTGAGTCTTGGGCGTTTCCTGCTTCATCGCGACCGCAAGTGCACGCCGGACGTCCGGTGGAAGATTCGAAGATGTGTCAACGATAAGATTATAGATGCTCTCTTTAAACTGATTCATGGTTATTCTCTCGTCATGTCTGGTGTCTGGATTCTATCTCACCCAACTTCCGGTTCTTGCTCTAAACTATCAACTCCACGCCACAAAAGCAACGATGCCCGGCTGCTATCTTCCAATTGGAGCCCCTTCAGCTTGGCTGTCAGGGTCCATACCCTGACAGTGACCAACAGAGCTGGTCACGGAATGGTCCGTGACCTCCGAGGGTTGACCAAAGTTGGTCGTCCCCGTTGCCGGTGTGCCCATTCTATTCTTTCATCATCAGCGATTTCGCCACTTTCATGTCTCCATCGTTCGGAGACGGGACAATGTGAAGAAGAGAACAAAGGAGATTGTAGATCTGGATGTTCTCGAATGGCTCAACGACCCTTCCTGCCTCGAATGCCGGACCGTGAGCGATGAAGAGCGCTCTCATGGAATGCGCCTGATTGTCATATCCGTGGTTGCCCCCCTTCACTCTGCGCCGCCAATAGCCCTGCTCTCCCCTGCTGGTAATGACCCAGCCTTCGTCGGCAACAAGAACAATGGGCGCCACGCGTTTGTTCATGCGATAGTGCCATCGATCGGGGATGGAATCTTTGATGAATACGTGCATTCGCGGATGTGCATTCTTGACGGCCCGGTGAATGCGCTCTGCCGTTCCCGGTTTCGGCCAAAGAGAAACAACGATGCCCCAATCGATAATCCGCACGGAGTCGCCGCTTGAAAGGTAATCATCGAGATAGACTGTGCGTTCCTTCTCAATCGGAGCCATCCCGTGATCCGAAACGACAAGAAGCATTACTTTCTCAAAGAGACCCCGTTTCGTTAGCCCTGCAATCAATTGTCCAATTGCGTGATCAATGATCCCGACCGCCGTGTCGACGTCCGCATAGACCGGACCATAGTCATGACCCGCATTGTCGAGTCGATCAAAGTACAATGTAATGAACCTGGGACGTTGCTGGTCGGGTAAATCAAGCCACTGCAGGACCTGCGCGACACGCTGCTCTTCAGTCATCGATGCATCGAAGGCTTTGTAGTATGAGGGTCTGATTCCTCCGATCGGTGCTTCCGACCCGGGCCAGAAGAAAGGAGCGCTGATCACCCCTTGTTTCTCAGCTGTAACCCAAATGGGTTCTCCTCCCCACCATCGTGCGTTGCTTACCTCGTTCCTCATTCGCATGGTGAACATTGCATCGAATTCCGGGTCATACATCGTGTTCGCAACCACACCATGATTCTCGACATACATTCCCGTTGCGATGCTGTAGTGATTTGGGAATGTTTTCGTCGGAAACACGGGAATAAGCCACTGAGCTCTGGTTCCCGTCGCTGCCAGACTTCTGAGATTCGGACAAGTCGTATTCTCAAGGTAGTCATGGCGAAATCCGTCAATGGAAACCAGAATTACCGTGGACGGCTGTTGGGGAAGGTCGCAGAACGATCTCCCCGGAGTGACAGCCAGGATGAGGATTAAAAGCGCAAACCACCATCTGGACTTGTGCACCCCTCCCCCATCATTTGGTCTCTTGGAATTCATCATCTGGTGTTATCATCGATCCAATCAAGGACTGTTTTGTACCATAGCTCCGCATTCGCGGGCTTCATGACCCAATGCCCTTCGTCAGGGAAGTAGAGCATCTTTGATTTTACTCCCCTTCGCTGCAAAGCGGTGAAAAACTGGAAACCCTCGCTGACGTCGACCCGATAGTCAAGTTGTCCATGTACAACAAGCGTGGGAGTCTTGAAGTTTGTGGCAGAGTTCAACGGCGACCATCGTTCATACAAATCGGCATGTTCGTACGGCGTTCCGCCGAATTCCCACTCAGGGAACCACAGTTCTTCCGTTGTCCCATACATGCTCTTCGGATTGTAGACACCGTCGTGGGAAACAATTGCGCGGAAGCGATCCGTATGCCCGGCCATCCAGTTCATCATGTAACCGCCGTACGAAGCTCCCGCTGCTGCGACACGGTTCCCGTCGATGAACGGATACGTCTTGATCACATGATCCAATCCGTTCATGAGGTCCACATAAACCTTGCCGCCCCAGTCGCGGCTGATTTCGTCCGTGAACTTCTGGCCGTATCCGGTGCTGCCTCTCGGATTCACCATCAGCACCACGTATCCCCGCGACGCGAACATCTGGCCGCTCCAGCGGTAGTGAAACTGGTCCCCCCACTGACCTTGCGGCCCGCCGTGAACAAGGTAAATCATCGGATATTTGGCCGCGGTCTTGAATCCGGGCGGCTTGATGATCCAGCCGTGAGCCTTTGTCCCTTCCGCGCCCGTGAACCAGAAGTCCTCGAGAGGATTCATTTCCAGCTTCGCCACTCTGTCTGCATTGATTCTTGTCAATTGTTTCAGATTCTTGCCGGAGGCGTCCATTCGGAACAACTCTGCCGGTGATTCAATGGACTCCTTGATGAACACGATCGTCTTCCCGTCCGGTGTCAGAGCAAAGGAATGATTATATCCCTTGTTCATGATCACGTCGACCTTCCTGGTAGCGACCGCAATCTTGAAGATCGTGGAGTTCCCTTTGTCATCAGCTGAAAAAAGCAAGTCCTTACTATCGGAAGTCCAGCAGAAATCACCGACGCTGTAATCAAAATCCTCACTGAGGTTGACATGAGTTCCGGTTGATCGGTCGTACAAAACCAAGCGGCTCCTGTCCGCCTCGAAGCCCGCCCGCACCATCTTCCGATATGCGATGTATTTTCCGTCAGGCGAGTACAACGGTTGGCTGTCGTTCGCAGGATTATCCGTGATCCGCTTCGCCGCGCCGCCTGAAACGGGAACTGTGAAGAGATCGTTGTTCGTGCTGATGGCAACCATCGGATCGGTATTGCGCGTGAAGACAATTTCTTTGCTGTCGGGAGAAAAATCGTAGTCCCATCGACCTCCAAGGTCAATGGGCGGAGTGTCAAAATCCCCTGGAGTCAAGTCAACGGCTTTCCCGCCGGTTGCCGGCATCACAAACATATGGCTCCTTCTTCCATCCTTCCAGTAATTCCATACCCGGTACGGAAGACGGTCAAACACCTTCGCTTTGACCTTGGTTTTCGCAAGCTGGGCGTTGCGGACCTCATTGCAGTCGTCCGATTCGCAATCCGGAAAAACATCGGAGCTGAACGCGAACCAGCGTCCGTCGGGAGAAACAATCATTCCGGAAGCTTCGGTCGAGATTGAGGATGATTTCTTCGCCTCGCCTCCGTTGACGGGAATTGTCCAGATCTGGGATTCTCCGTCACGCGTTGAAACAAAGGCGATGGCCATCCCGCCAGGCATCCATCGGGGATTGTTGTTGGCCCGAAGGGAATTCGTCAACTGACGGATCGTCCCTCCGTCGATCGAAACAAGATAGAGATTGCTGTTCGATGAATTCTCCGTCTTGCTGTAATATGTCACGACAAAAACCACTGTTGTTCCGTCGGGCGACACCTGGGGATCGCTGATTCTCCCCATGCTGATCAGGTCGTCAAAAGTCAGTGCATGCCTTGTCTGCGATACTGTCGTTGCGGCCAGAAGAAAGGAAAGAACAAGCATCACGGTGAGTCTCATGATACCTCCATTGTTCAAGTAAAGAACTGCGGGCTTACGCCTGCTGTTTCGAATCAGTTTCTTCATACAACGTGGTTTGCAGGATCGACCGATACCGCTCGGGCATGACTTCCATGGCATGATCCCAACAAAGCGAATTCGACAAGAACCAGGCGGCGAGGGTCGTGCCGTTGTCGCTTTTCCAGCGGTCCCAGAATCCATCTCCCGGCCTGTCTATTTTCCATGTGAAACTCTTTCCGCATTTCCTGCACTTTCCCTCCTTGACAAATCCCATGAAAGTCTCCTTTATTGTTTTCCAAAAAGAAACGTCAGGGGTCTCCATACTCTGTTGGCCCACGCGCGCTCGTTGTGAACTGCCCCTTCATCGCGAAAATAGTCAAACTCCGGGCCCCTCTTGTATCCTTTCTCTTCCAAAATCTTCCCCATCTCCTCCGATCCGGGCCGCAACTGTGCCTCGAGATCCACGGTTCCGCAATCCATGTAGATTCGGATGTTCTTCCTGGATCCATTGTAGTCCCGAACTTCCTCCAGAGTCTTCTTGTCATCAACAAGAAACGCGCTGGAGAGACAGCCTGCCTTTGAAAAGACATCAGGATACCACCAGGAAAAAAGAAACGAGATGAGCCCTCCCATGGAGGAACCCATCACAGCTGTGTTTGCGGCATCCGGCTTGGTTCTGTATGTGCTGTCGATCAGTGGCTTGAGTGTGTGAACGACGAACGATGCATAGTTGCGGCCGAGTCTTGTATCCGAATATTCCGGCGTTCGGTCGGGAGAATTCGAGATTCCGACAATAATGATCTCTTCGATTGCTCCAGCCTTGATAAGACTGTCGGCAACTTCGTCCATGTGCCAATCATACCCGATGAAGGATGTCGACGGGTCGATGATATTCTGGCCATCATGCATATAGAGGACAGGATACCGTTTGTTTCTCTCCTTCGCGTAACCCGGCGGAAGCCATACAATAACATCGCGGGCGTAATTGAGCCCCGCTCCCTGCAATCCCCGGTGATAGCGCACAACGCCTGTGATTCCCCCACCCTCGGTCTTCTTCAAATCCTGCCATGACAAAGGTCTGATCTCGACGGCCGTATCCCTGTTTGGAATGAGCCTGAAATTATCCGGGATCTCGTCCTGCCGGTAGATTGCCTGATTGCTCCAGGAGCCGCGTGTAATCTTGAATTCGACGGCCTGCCCTTTCGGCACCTCGAAGCGAAAACTCCATGCGAGATCGACTTTCGTCATTCGTACTCTCCCCGGATTCCAATCTCCCAAAGCACTGGTATTGCCGGCGATGTAAATGATCGATGTGTCCGGTGTATCCGGAGGTACGATCACCTTCGCCGTCACAGTAATCTGTTGCGAGCATCCTGTTACGACAAGAAGTACGAGCAAAACCGAGGTGGCGAGAACTCGACAAGGAACGGACCGGGAAATGAGCATGAGTGGTACCTATCACTTCACGAGAAAATACGACGGTGGATCCTGATATTCAGCCGCGGTTCTAACGTTCAGGTTTGAGGATGACTCCTTTGTTTTCGTGTCCATTCATCTTGACGATGATTGGCCGATCAAACCGAAGATGCCGGACGAACACGCCGCTTTCGGCAACCGGCTGAGAAAGCAGCCATTGCCAATCCAGAAAATCTGTGTCTTTCTTGGAATTGACGGTGAAGTATCCGACCATGAATGAGGTGATGTTCTGAAAGAAATGCGATCCCTGCGACGGCGCCACATCCATGTCCCTGAAGCTCGCTTCGACAATTGCCCTCGCTCCGGAGATCTGGTCCCACTTCACGGGAATTCCAAGCCACGGATCAAGCGTCCCCCACCTGCCCACTCCGATCAAAAGGTAGGGTCGATCTTCCGCAAGAAGTTTCTCATTCATGCGCGTGACTTCCCGGGCTACATCCTTTGATTTCGACCGGTCAAAACGTTCAGAATCGACAACCACAATGTCATACAGATCCTTGATGACTCCATGTCCCAGCACTTGTGCGCTGATGCAAACGGCGTGTTGAGTGTCGGTGGTTTCTATGCTGAGCTGTTCAATCTCCCGGCTGAGAACAAGGGGACGCATTTGAAGGAGACCGAATACTGCCGGCTGGTTCGGCTGCAGGGATACTGCAAATTCGATTTCAACGGGAGTACCCATTCCCCATGATCCCAGCTTCAAGAGGAGCTCGACAATGCCGGGCAAAGGAAACGTCTTATGGCGCAAGATCGGCGCAAACGTCACGACTCTGATGCCTTCCCGCGAAAGCCCGTCATAGATCGCGTCGTTTTCTCTTGAATAGGTCGATCCTACATGTTGCAGGGTTCCGTCCCGCTCGGAAGTCTCGGTGCCAAAGGGCTTGAGCAACTCATCGGTTGTTCCCCTGTGTCGCAAAGGAGAATCGTTCATATCGAGCGCATAGAACACCTGCTGATTATTCTGAAGCGCCTGGGTTGGAGTTGAGAACTGAATGAGATGCTGCGGATACTTCGGACAGAACCGGACCGTGATTCCTCCGTCGACGATAATTTTCCCCAATCCCAGCGCCGCAGAAACAATGCCGTCTGCTGGCGTCTGCGGCGGAAGCGGGTAGAAATTATACGACTTTGCAACTCCCGAGAAGTGCGGGTAGAACCTGTTCTCGTGTTGCTGCCCGACCATCCGTTGGATAATGACCGCCATCTTCTCTTCTTCAAGGCGGTACGACGTCACCTTGATGTAGTCCTTCGCTCCCTGGTAGAAGGTCGAAGCATACACGCGTTTGATGGTTGCCAGCAATTCGCGAAGCCGGACCGACTTATCCTCGTGGTTGTTGGGAATCATGTACGTCGCATAGACCCCGGCAAAAGGATGATACTGCGAATCCTCAAGCAGACTCGAGGAACGGACTGCGAGCGGTTCGTGCACAAAATCCAGATACGCGCTGAGTTGGTCGATAATCTCCTGCGGAAACCGCTCAGCGTCAACGAACCGCTGCACGATTTCCAAATCGTTCGTGCCATTCAGCGCAATTCCGCGCAGGTTATTCTCATCGACAAACTGGTCGAACACGGCGGTTCCCAGAATCACTCCGGCAGGCACGCTGATCTTGACCCCATCAAAGATGTCGCGGATGCTGTAGTTGTTAATCAAAACATTGACAAACGCGAGGCCGCGCGCTTTTCCCCCGAGAGATCCGCCGCCAATGCGGGCAAAACTGCTCGCGGGATCAAACGTCTCCTTCGAAAAATCTGTAATGAGTCCCTGACTCCGGACCTTTCTGTATTCCTTGAGCGAGCGGATCAGATCCTTTCGCAGTTCCTCCACAGACTCATAGTCGGAAACCTTCCTGGGCCGGAGCTGGTAGGCAAGCCAGAACTCGGTGCGGGCTTTCAGCCAACGGGAGAAATGATTCCTCTGCGCATGATACTCAATGCTCTCTTCGGGAACGAACCGCAGCTGCTCCTCGAGCGTCTTCAGATCGGTCGCACGCGCAACCTCACTCCCGTCGGGGACTCGAAAGACAAAATCGCCGAAACTGAAGTACTGGGTCATGAAATTGCGCAGCTCCAACAGCAGCGTGGTCGAATCCTTCAGGATGAATGAGGCCCCTAATTCATGGGCCTCACGTTCGTACTCCCTCGTTGTTGACTGCAAGAGAATAGGAATATCCGAATAATGCGCCTTGACCTCTTTGGAAAAGAGAAATCCCGCCCGGGGCTCGTTCACTCCGTTCATCGGAAAATCAATGTCTGAAATCACTCCAAGAATATGGTCTTCATAGTTGCGGAAATACTCCATTGCCTCTTCATAGGTCTTGCAAAGAAGTATCTTCGGTCTTGCTCTCATCCGAAGGTATCGGTGTGTCAGATTGATCCCTTCCTGGATAAGCCGCCGCGATTGATTCAAAACTTCCGAATAGATGATGGGCAGGTACGATGAATAGTACCGAACGTTGTCTTCGATAAGGATGATGGATTGGACACCGGCGGTGCGCGTATCGTGATCAACATTCATCTTGTCTTCAAGATGTTTGATGATGGCGATAATCAAACGGAAGTCACCCTGCCAAATAAAGACTCCGTCGAACATCGAAATATCGTGATAGGCGAGGAGATCTTTCAGCTCCCGGTTGTCGTATGCCAGAAGAACCACGGGAACATCAAGTCCGGCCTCCCTCACCATCTGCACAAGACGAAGAGCCGTCATATCCTCGATGTGGAGGGTCGTAATGATCAGATCAAAACGCCGCTCTTCCTGGGCAAGCTCAATCGCTTCACGTCCACTCGAAACACGCGTCAGCTCAGGGGAATGACTCAGGTGCAGCCCCTGATACTCGTTGAGGATCAGCTCATACAGGCGCCCGTCTTCCTCGAAGAGATGAAGATCATAAAGACTCGAAACCAGAAGGACATCGCGGATTCTTTTCCGCATCAGGTTTTGAAAACCCTGGAAGCGGGATCCGTCATCCTGCCCTGGTCCGAGAAAGTCAAAATCCTGGGGAGTTGGGTTCTGTTCTGCCATGGAAAGGAATCACCGATAACAAAATCGGAGTGGATTGCTCCACTCCGATTGAATTGACGGAACGCTGGAGCTCAAACCAGACCCTGGTCCATCATGGCATCGGCGACTTTGAGGAAACCGCCGATGTTGGCGCCGTTCACATAGTTGCCCGGAGTGCCGAACCGTTCGGCAACGTCCACACAGGTCTTGTGAATGCTCTTCATGATCATATGGAGGCGGTTATCAACCTCTTCCCGTGTCCAGGAATAGCGCATGCTGTTCTGAGCCATTTCCAGACCTGACGTCGCAACGCCGCCTGCGTTCGCCGCTTTCCCGGGTCCGTACAGGATTTTTGCATCCAGGAAAACGTTGACGCCATCAATGGTCGTCGGCATGTTTGCTCCCTCGGCCACAACATAAACGCCGTTCTTGACCAGATTCTGAGCATCTTTGCCGTTGATCTCGTTTTGCGTGGCGCTCGGGAATGCACAGTGCGCCTTGTGTGACCAAAGAGGATTATGATCCGTCTTCGAATCGAGAGCTGAGAAGGTCGCCCCCTTGAACTTCTCCACATACTCCTTCATACGTCCCCTTCGCACGTTTTTCAGCTCCATCACAAAATCGAGCTTCTTCTTGTCTATTCCTTCGGGATCATAGATGTATCCGTTGGAGTCTGACAGCGTGACCGGTTTCCCGCCCAATTGGAGTATCTTTTCGACGGTGTACTGGGCAACGTTTCCGCTTCCGGACACAAGGCACGTCTTCCCCTGAAGGGTTTCACTCCTTGTCCCCAGCATCTCTGCCGCAAAATACACCGCGCCGTATCCAGTGGCTTCGGGACGAATCAATGACCCACCCCAGTTCAGCCCTTTTCCGGTCAGGACGCCTGTGAATTCATTCCGGAGTTTCTTGTACTGCCCAAACAGATAACCGATTTCCCGTCCTCCAACTCCAATGTCGCCGGCCGGGACGTCGGTATTTGACCCAATGTGTCGAAACAGCTCATTCATGAAACTCTGGCAGAAGCGCATCACCTCATTATCACTCTTCCCCTTGGGATCGAAATCCGACCCGCCCTTTCCGCCACCCATGGGAAGTGTCGTCAGGCTGTTCTTGAAAACCTGTTCAAAGGCGAGAAACTTGAGTATTCCCAAATTGACAGATGGGTGAAACCGGAGCCCGCCTTTGTAGGGTCCGATGGCGCTGTTCATCTCAATGCGAAAACCCCTGTTCACCTGCACCTGACCCTGATCGTCCATCCACGGAATGCGGAACAGGATGACCCGCTCGGGTTCGACGACTCTCTCGAGGATTTTCGCCGATCTGTATTCAGGGTAACGTTCGAGGACCAGACTCAAAGATTCAACTACTTCCTGCACTGCCTGAAGAAACTCCGGCTCATTTGAATTCTTGGATCTTACATGTGTCATGAAGTCTTTGACATAGTCAGACATAACAATTCTTCTCCTTTAGAGGGGGACCCTGGACGGAATGGAACGACGTCGTGAAGTCCCGGTGAGGTTCGCGTGATGGTGTTGATTGGTGAGACGCACTGCAACAACCTTCGTTGAGATCGGTTTTTCTTGATCTGGACGTTAGGGGAAAATTCCCAATTCCATGTACGATGTGGCAATCTTGTTGATTGAGTCGATGAACGCTGCGGTCCGGAGATCGATCCCCTTAGTGTTCTTCCACACCTCGCGCACCTCGCGATGCGCATTGATCATCGTATCTTCCAACCCGGAATTCACGAGGTCTTCTTCGTCCGGTCCCTTGACCAGCAACGTCCGCTGCGAATCTGAAAGAGATTTCCCGGTGGCCTTTTCAATGACATCAAAGACTTGTCCCATGGAACGTTCCGCGAACCTCCGTCCCATGCGCCCCATCCTCACATGCTGGAGATTCTTAAGCCATTCGAAGTACGAAACAGTCACTCCGCCGGCATTGAGATACATGTCGGGGAGGATCAGAATATTTTTCTTGAGGAGAATTTCTTCTGCGTCGGCCGTGATCGGGCCGTTTGCGGCTTCGCCGATCATCTTCGCCTTGATATGCGGCGCGTTTTCCGCGGTAATCTGATTTTCGAGCGCCGCAGGAATGAGAATGTCGCACTCCAGTTCCAGGGCGTCGATGCTTTTTGGAATGTTGGTTGCGCCGGGGTAGCTCAGGATCGACCGGGTGTCGTGGCGGTGCTTCATGACGGAGTCGACATCGAGCCCTTTGGGGTTGTGAATCGCCCCTTCGTATTCCGCCAACGCCACAATGACGGCGCCTCCCTCCTGCAGAAATTTTGCGGCATGATACCCGACGTTCCCCAGTCCTTGCACAACGACCCGCTTTCCCGCCAAACCCTTGGACAAGCCGATGGCCTTCATGTCTTCGGCAATATCGCAGGCCTCCCGGATCCCGAAATACACCCCTCGTCCCGTGGCTTCTTTTCTCCCGCGAATTCCTCCCTGGCTGATCGGTTTTCCCGTAACGCACGCGGCAGCATCAATACTGTCAGGATTGAGAGCACCGTAGGTATCCATGATCCATGCCATCTCACGCGCACCTGTGCCGTAGTCCGGAGCCGGAACATCAATGCCGGGACCGATGAATTTCTTCTTCACGAGTTCTGCAGTATACCGTCGCGTGATGCGCTGCAATTCGACAAGAGTGTACTTCTTGGGATCAATCTTGATCCCTCCCTTTGCTCCTCCAAAAGGAACATCGACAATGGCGCACTTGTATGTCATCAGTGCAGCGAGCGCTTTCACTTCGTCTTCGGTAACCTCTTCACTGTAGCGAATTCCCCCCTTCGTAGGTAATTTGTGCTGACTGTGCTCAACCCGCCAGGCAGACACCACTTCATAAGAGTCTCCGACCTGAATCGGGAATTGAAAATGATAGATACTGTTACAGACCTTGATTTGGTCAAGGAGGCCTTTGGAATGTTCAGTGTACGTGGCGGCCCGATCAAAATTACGGCAGACGGTGTCAAAGAAACTCACTTGAGATGCCTGCGACATCGGGGACTCCTTGCGAAGTGAAAAACGGAGAGTGAAAAACGACTGCCCCAAATATAGAACGATTTCCCAATCAGAACAAGAAATGGACCAAAAAAATGGCGGAAAATCAGGCAAAACACGGACTTTCCGCCTTTCTTCGTTTCGAAATTGAGAATGCCCCCTGGTTTGTGGCAATCCTCGGAAGCTGTCACTTACCAACCACCTTACCGTCCCTCGACAACCTTCCGGGTTGATGGGACAATTTCACGGGGACTGTGGTCGGGCAGGTATCCGTGTCGCCTTGCAAACTCGAAGAGTCCGACCAGGAGACCGACGTAGAAAAGATCTCCCAGGATCGCGTTTCGAAAAAACGGAAGGGCAAATGTATAAGACATGAGCAGACCGTCGATCGTCATCGGATAGAATCTTCCTCCACCCTGAAACCACACACCCGCATTGGTCACAACGAAAAACAGGATTGAAGAACACAGCGATGCTCCGGTAAGGGTGAGGTAGTTCTTCTTGCGTTGCACCAACCTGCCCAGGAGAATCGTGAGAATGACGCTTCCGTACACATAGAGCATCAGGCCGTGAAAGCCCAGAATGATGTCGCTCAAGAAAAGGGCAGCAAGAGGGACAATAAGGCCCGTTCTCCAATCCATGTAGATTCCTCCAACCAGAGCCATGGCGATAACGGGAGTGACATTGGGCGGGTGCGGTACGAGACGCGCACACACAGCCGCAAAGATGAGGACGGTACCCACGGACAACAATTGTTTCATCAGAAGACTCCTTTCCTTGGATGGATTAGTATTCAAGACGGATCCCTGCCTTGATTCTCCTTCCGGGCATTGGATATCCGGGGACAACGGAAAAGGGCAGGTCAAACATGTTGTCGACTTGAGCGCCAACGCGAAGGCCTACATCTCCCATCCTCAAAGGCAGGGAAACGCTCATATTGGTGAAACGGTACATCGGTAACGACAGAGAGTTGTCATTACTGGTGAACCGGCTTCCCGCTATCAAATGATATACCGATAGAGCGACGGGCTCGAGATGAACGGTGAGCGAAAAGCTCAAAAGATGCGCAGGGATGAAAGGAAGATGCTTCTTGTAGGTCGGATCTCCTGCGAAATCCCTGTTCAGTTTTCGAGTATCCGTATAGTTATAGTTCGCGGAGAAAGCAAGGGCTCCTTCCAACGCCGCGCCCGAGTACTGTACTTCAAGCCCCGTTGAAGACGATCGCCCTATGTTCTCCGGTTTGAAGGTGTTCAGATCAAAAATGATCCGGTCATTCATCCGAAGCGAATACCAGGTGATCTCGATCGAATGCCGCCCGCGCATATCCCAACCTGCCATCACTCCCACATCGGCATTTGTCGACCTCTCCGGTTTGAGGAACGGATTGTTGAATCCGACAAAGTACAGGTCATTGAAGGAGGGTGCGCGAAAACTCCTCCCATAACTCGCCCTCAATCGGACGTCTCCTTCCTTCAGGAGGCGCACATTGATTCCCACTTTCGGAGTCACAACGTCGTCCACGTCCGAGAAATTGTCATATCGAGTTGTGCCGAAGAGGGAAAGGCGGTCACCCCACGGCCTGTCGAAGGTCCACTGAAGTTCACCGCAAACATACAGCGCTTGTTGCGTTCTTCTGACAATGCCGTTGAAATCACCCCCTCGAAGCCGTGCCTCACTTATCTCACCTCCGAACGTCAGCCGAAATCCTTCAAACGGGGTAGCATAGATCTGGGGATTGACGGAAAGAGCAGAGTTGTGATAGTACGTGTCGATTGGAAACAGGGGATTGGGATCCCGATAGTTTTGGAGGCCGTACCGAAACGCACTCTGGAGTTCGACATCGATCCCGTCGATCCGATCGGTCCGATAGCGAAGCTGGAGATTGACGTTATCGTCCTTCTGACGGGCTTTCGGACTGGGAAACGTAACGGATCCCGGCACACCGCTTTCCCCCCGCGATACCTGACCCATAAAGGAAAGTTCCGATCCCCGGTCAAGATTCACGTCACTGTGCAGGTACATCTGGTGCCGGCGAAAATCTGAATTTTCACGCCTCAACGAAGTATCAGGATTGCCTGGCCGGGAAACCGAATATGGGTAGTCATCCCTCCCCTCCTCCAGTGCAACTCCGGCAAGCAATCCAATCACCCCGATCCGACCGTCTCCTTCCAACATCCATCGACGAAAGCCGAATGAGCCGGCACTTGCCTCGCCCCTCGCGTGACCGCGGGAGCCGGCTGAGCGCGTGAGGATGTTAACGACGCCTCCCAACGCATCGGCTCCATACAATGCCGAACTTCCTCCCCGCAGAACCTCGATCCGGTCAATATCCGTCAGGGGCAGCAAGCTGAGATCAACAAGGCCGTTCTGGAACGAAGTGAGGCGGCTCCCGTTGACGAGAATAAGAAGATGCTGCGTAGCCGTTCCACGCAATGAAGCTGTCTTAAGGGCCCCTTCACCACCCAAATCCTGCAGAAACATCCCGTTTGCTCTTTGGAGGAGCTCATCCGCAGAGGATCCACCGATGGGGCCAAGACTGTTCGCGCGAAGAACCTCAACGGGTGAAGGAGAGTCAGTGAGAGGAAGAGTCGATCGTGTGGCGGTGACAACAATCTCGGGCAAGGAGACTGAGGCAAGACTGTCGGAGTTCTGGTGCTGAGCCGTCATCTGACCTGAAAAGATGACGACAATGGCAAGAAGTCTGTTCATTGTTTCACTCCCTCGAATGTGTTGAAACGAAAAAAGCTCTGGCCCTCGGAAGGAGAGTCAAAGCTTCATGAGCAAACAATGAACTTCATGCGCCGTTACCTTCCCGCGAAGGCCTCACTGTAACACTTTGGCAGGTCTCCTGGCTCTCCCACACCTTGACACGTCTTCCCGTTCAAACGACGAACAGTGACTTCATGCTGTCAAGAGAGTTTCCTGCTGGAACAGGATTGGGATTACAGTTGCGGGGCAGCTTCCGAATTCTCACTCCTCAGGAGCGAGGCACGGAATTCCCTTTTCATGGCGCCTTGAAGCGCCACACCAAAGCAGTCTGTGAAAGAACAATGACAACAGTCTGAATGTAGAGAACTACGGTGCAAGAATCAAGTCTTAGTACCCAAGAGCAGCACCATTTCCGCGTCGGTCCGTAACACCGACGTACAAGCCGTTGCTGTCGACGAGGATACCTTCAGCCCGCCCGTATTCTCCTGTCAGCTCCACCAGTGTGTAGCCCTTCGCCGAAAGTCCGCGTTTCAGTCGTGACGCCAGCCCCCCCTTCTCATAAAAGAGCGAATCAGGCCGCCACTGATGGTGAATTCGAGGTGCGTCAATTGCCTTGTGAAGGTCCATTCCATGATCAATGACGTTGACGGCAATCTGCAAAACCGTCGTAATAATGCGTGATCCTCCCGGAGTCCCAAGAACCATAAACGGTTTCCCGTTCCGAAGAACGATCGTGGGCGTCATGGCGCTCAACATTCTCTTCCCCGGCTCAATGGCATTGGCCTCCCCACCCACCAATCCAAACTGATTGGGGACGCCCGGTTTCGCGGAAAAATCGTCCATCTCATTGTTGAGGAAGAATCCAGCGCCTTCAACCATCAGACCGCAACCGAAGAAATCGTTGATCGTCGTCGTGACACTGACGCAATTTCCCCAACGATCGATGATGGAATAATGAGTCGTCTCGGTATGTTCCCGCCCGGGAATCGATCCGGCGGAGATTTTCGAACTTGGTGTTGCACGGCGAATCGAGACTTTTTTTCGCCGGAGTGATGCGTAGTCTTTAGAAATTAGTCGATCAACCGGCACCTCGACAAAATCGGGATCTCCCAGAAACTCTGCCCGGTCGGCATACGCGACCTTCATTGCCTCCGCAAGAAGGGTCAATGAAGGAATGGTGCCATGACCGCTTTTCTTCAGATTGAATCCTTCAAGAATGTTGAGCATTTCAATAAGGATGACCCCACCGGAACTCGGAGGGCCCATCGAAACAAGATCATAGCCGCGATAGGAACCGGTCACCGGAGGTCGCTCCACTGCCAAATAGCCCATCAGATCATCGTTGTTCACAATGCCGCCATACCTCTCCATTTCGGTAACGATGCGTTCTGCCGTCTGGCCGCCGTAGAAACCGTCCCTCCCCTTCCGTTTGATAAGGTCCAGTGTCGACGCCAGATCATCCTGACGAAGTGTGTCACCGAGGCCAACGGGCCGCTGGTTCCGCGAAAAAACCTTCAGGCTCGCGGGGAATCGTTTAAACGCTTCGTACGTGTCCGCGAGCTCGCGAGCAAAGAATCTGTTTCTGACGACAAATCCGCGTCGGGCAAGTCTGATCGCCGGTTCGAGAACGGTAGAGCGATTCATCGTGCCGTAGTTGTCCAGCGCATGGAGGAGTCCCGCCACAGAACCGGGAACTCCTGCCGCAAGGGGCCCTCTTTGACTCCTTGCGGACACAAACTGACCCTTCTTATCAAGAAACATGTCCCGGTGAGCTGCCAGTGGTGCCTTTTCACGAAAATCGATCGTCGTGGTTCTCCCGTCGGCCAGCCGGATCACCATGAAACCTCCCCCTCCGATGTTCCCGGCAAGGGGAAATGTCACCGCGAGGGCAAAGCCCACGCCGACTCCCGCATCGACCGCATTCCCCCCCTTCTTTAAAATCTCCATTCCTACAACGCTTGCCAGGGAATCTGCAGAAACAACCATCCCTCGATTTCCCGTCGAGGCTTGTTGGGCCGAAATGAGATGTGCTCCTGGGACGCCGAGAATGACGGCCACAGTAAGGAGCAATCTGGTCCGGTGGAAACGATTCATGAATTCGCTCGGAAAAGAAATGCCTCAGTTCTCACCGTGAAACAGGGGATAACTGAGGCGTAGGTTCGTTAGAAGGGCAGGTCGTCGACTTTGTCGGCAGGATGTTCTTCCTGAAGAGATGGGCCGGCTTCCGGAGTCGTGCTTGCTCCCCCCCTCGAATCAAGCATGACCATTTCGTCAAGGACGATCTCCGTGACGTAGCGTTTCACACCGTTTTTGTCGTCATAGTTCCGGTGTTGGAGGCGCCCCTCAGCGTATATTTTTCCCCCTTTTTTCAGATATTCCCCGCATATTTCCGCCAGTTTTCTCCAGGCGACAATGTTGTGCCACTGGGTCCGCTCCTGAAGATTGCCGTCAGGATCCTTCCAGGATTCGTTCGTGGCAATGCTGAAAGTTGCCACCGCCACGCCGCTATTCGTATATCGCAGCTCCGGGTCCTTGCCCAGGTTTCCCACGAGAATGACTTTGTTGACGCTGCGTGCCATAAAACCTCCTCATATTGAATAATGTTAGCGGGGGGCAGAAACGTGGAGCAAAATTAGAACAAAACGAACTGAATGTCAAGACATGCATGTCAAGGTAGTGTCTTAATTTCGCTCATAGACTACAACGCAGAGTCACACCCGCCCGACCGAACGCAAGCAGACCTGGCACCGGTCGTTCGGGCGGGGAGGATACAGAGGTTCGCAGAGAACAGAAGAATTCGGAGTCTCCTCTGCGTTTCTCTGCCTGCCCCGTTCTTTCTACGGGGCGACCTCTGCGCCCGCCTGCCTCTTTCGGTACTCCGAGGCGGGCAGGTCTCTGCGTTAAAAACTAAAATCAAATTAAGACACTACCCACGTCAACGTGAAGTTGACTCTATTTGGAAAACTCCTATCCGCGTGGGAGTCAGGAGCAAGAGTTGATCCCGCCAAATGGCGGCATCACGTAATGGTAGAACGGGAAATGTACCCATGACTGTCGAAGCCGCAATTCTTGTTCGGACCGATCCATCAACATTGAACCATATCAGACTATCGTGTGCTGTTACCAGAAATCCATCCTTGACTACGCACATACCGGTTGAATTGCGAATTACTCCCTCCCCAACCGACCGGATGAAGTTTCCGGCAAAATCAAATTCGACGATTCGGTCATTCTCAAGCACAAGGACTCTGTCATCGGGGGAGATAGAGATTTCGATGGGCTGATGGAGCTTTCCCTCCCGCGACTCCATGGTCCCGAACGAGCGCACAAATCCGGAACGGCTGTCAAACTGCACGACCCTGACGTTTTCGCCGTCAAGGACAAACAGATCTCCCTGCCGCGAGAGGGCGAGCCCAAGCGGATATCCGAATTGTGCGGGGGCGAACGATGTGTCGCGGGTGATCAGGGAAGAAACGAAAACCAGATTGCGGTCATATCGGATGATTCGGTGATTCCCGTAGTCGGACACGTAAAGATTCAGCCCGTCGCTCGCTACGGCCGTCGGCCGATCAAAGGTGGTTGCATCCCAGCCGTAGCCCCCCACGGTCTGTGCGGCCTCACGAAGGTCCTTGAAACGGGAAACAGTGTGACGATCTTCATCAATAACGTAAATCAGCCCTGAGGCATCAACACTGATCCTCGAAGCACTACCGAAGGAACCGAAGAACTGCTGCTCTATGAGAAGGGTGTCTCCAGTTGTCGCGGGGACACTGAACAATGCAAGGAATGTGCCAAAACCTACTGCAGCAATCGCCGCCACGTATCGTCTCTCAGTTCGCCCCGTTTTGTCGAATGGACAAGGATATACTCCCCAAATCCTGTCCGATCGATAAAGACAAATTCGATACCGTTCTCGACCTGATAAAAATGCCAGATTTCGTACGGTTTTCCGCTTTCAGTACTTGGCTTACGCTCGATCTCGTCCGGTTCATCAAACAACATGAAAACCCTTCCCCGATCAGTGCGCCACCCCTCACGATTGAAAGCCCGAAAGCGATCGCTGGCTTTCTTTACCCTGCTTAAGTATTCCTGTCGCATGATTGGATCACGGCCCATTTTCCCTTGTTCCACCATACTCCAAAAAGCCCCCAGAAAGTCACGTTTACCTTCAACAGAGGT
>Ga0209342_10002359_pt1 | contig 20312 bp, 21 predicted proteins | sample RifCSP16_2_FD_184023 | JGI IMG/M metagenome (GOLD analysis project Ga0209342, IMG submission 184023) | Soil microbial communities from Rifle, Colorado - Rifle CSP2_sed 16_2 (SPAdes) (version 2) | ecosystem: Environmental > Terrestrial > Deep subsurface > Rock core/Sediment | place: Rifle... | reverse complement strand
GCTGGTGAAGGACGGTGTTTTGAAAAGCTATCTGCTCGACAGTTACAGCGGTCGAAAGCTCGATCGCGCTTCCACGGCCCACGCCGTCAGGGACGCCGGTGGGGTCACTGTAGGGGCCACGAATCTCTATCTGGCTCCCGGACAAGACCGGCCAGAGGCGCTCATCGAGTCGGTTGACTCGGGTTTCTATGTCACGGAGCTGATCGGATTTGGGGTGAACTTCGTCACCGGAGACTATTCTCGCGGAGCGGTCGGTCATTGGATTGAAAAAGGCGAGCTTGCGTACCCGGTCGAGGAGATCACGATCGCGGGCAACCTGCTTCAGATGTTTGAGGCGATTGATGGTATCGGCAACGACTTGGTCTTTCGAAGTCGTGTCTCCTCGCCGACTATTCGGATCGGGCGAATGACCGTGGCCGGCGAGTAACGGGTTGCCCAATTTCACTGTCATAAGGATTCGTCGAACCGCTGTAACCAACCTCTGGGGGGAGGAACGCCATGATTATCGATAGCCACTGTCACCTTTATGATCCTGTCTATCGCGACCTGCGCGACGTGATGGGCCGCGCGGTGCTCCACGATGTGTGGGCCGTGGTCGGGGTCGGGTGTGACCCTGAGACAAATCTCAGGACATTGGAGCTGGCGGCCCGACACTCAAAAGTGGTCTGGCCCTGCCTCGGCTTCCATCCTGAGTGGGGGCATCTTACCGACGCGCACCTTGAACGGGTTGAGCAACAGGTGATGGACCATCAAGCGTACATCGTTGCGCTGGGCGAGGTGGGGCTTCCCTGGTATCGACTCGAGCAGGCCAAGGACCCGGCTTCGGAGAACGTACGGGCGGCAGCCAGACTCGAGAGGCTCTTGACTTTGGCCAAGCGCTTTGACCTTCCGGTGGTCCTGCACGCTCCCCACGGGGCCGCGGTGGAGGCGCTTTCGTGCCTGAAACGAATCGGCATAGAGCGCGCCGTCTTCCACTGGCACAAGGCTCCTGTCGATGTCACTCGAGCGATCATCGAGGCCGGGTACTTCGTTTCCGTGACTCCAGAAGTGGTCTACCGCGAGCGAGACCAGAAGTTGGTCGGTCAGGTTCCGCTCACCTCACTCCTGGTTGAGACCGATGGCCCGTGGCCGTATAAGGGCGAGTTTCAGGGGCAAGTCACGGAGCCATGGCTTGCCGTAAGGGTTGTTGAGATGGTAGCCAAGCTGAAAGGTCTCCCGTTTGAGGAGGCCATGATACAGATCGGATCCAACACCTGCGACTTTTTTGCCGTGTGATTGCCGCGCGGGCGCCCGCCCTGCGCTCCCACATCTGGTGGGTTGACATGCCGAGTGCGGCTCCGCCGGAGGACCAGGGTCATTCCTCGTGGTATCATGACGGTGACAGTCCGTTGCCGGCCTAGCGTCTCATGATCGAAGAGCGCCACTGGATCAGTCTTGAGGGGCAGAAGCTGGCGCTGGTGCTCCACCTGCCAGGCCCGGGGCGATGGCCATGCGTGGTGGCGTGTCATGGCCTTGGCGCCTCTAAGGACAGTGAGAAGTACCTCTTGCTTGGCCGGGAGCTTCCTTCTGCGGGGTTCGCGTTGTGCCGCTTCGATTTCCGAGGGTGCGGGGAGAGCAGTGGGGAATACGCGAACAGCACGGTCTCGGGGCGCTTGGCCGATCTCCAGGCAGTCTTAGATTTCCTGAAACCCCATGAGATGATTTCCTCTGGTGTGAGCCTTCTAGGGTCCAGTCTGGGCGGATTCGTCGCGCTCCACTCCGCCGCACGCGAACCGACGGGCGGATGTGTCATCACCTGGAACAGTCCGGCCACGCTCCGCGGGCTGACTCGCGACGCTGGAGGTGACGTGGCAGGCCTCGGGCCTGCCTTTTTCGAGGAGTTGGATCGGGGAACGCTGGTGGATGCGCCGAACGGAGTGGCGCGCGTTCTCATGGTGCAGGGCGAACGGGACGAAGTGGTTCCGCCAGCGCACGCCCGCCTGCTCCGGAACGCTGCCCGAGAGCCCAAGCGGCTTCATCTGATTCCCGGCGCCGATCACCGCCTGACTGATCTGACGCATCGAATGGAGGCGCTGCGTGAGAGCCTGACGTGGCTGAGGCGCCACCACAATGGAATCCGCCCATGAAGTTCGATCGCCTCTTGAATGAGTTTCTTGATCTGGTGAAGATCTCGAGCGTGTCCCGGCGAGAAGGCGCCATAGCGCGCCGACTCGAAGCGACGATGAAGTCGCTCGGCGCTCAAGTGGAGATCGATGACGCGGGGATGAAGGTTGGCGGCGAGACCGGGAACCTGCTCGCCAAATTCGGCGGCACGGCTCCCGGCGCCAGGCCGCTGCTCCTCTCCGCCCACATGGATACGGTGGTGCCGGGTGAGAACGTGAAGCCGATCGTTGACGGCCATGTGGTCCGAAGCGATGGAACCACGGTGCTGGGCGGCGATGACAAGTCGGGGATCGCCCTGATCATCGAGGTGATCCAGACGCTCCAGGAGGAGCGGATCCCTCATGGCGATCTCGATGTTCTGTTTACGATCTGCGAAGAGGCGGGGCTTCTCGGAGCCAAGCAGTTCGACATCGGGCGGCTGCGCGCGCGGACCGGTCTCGTCTTCGATTCGGATGGCGTGAATGAGCTGGTGACGCGGGCGCCAGCGGCTGACCGGCTGGAGTTCCGTATCTACGGGGTCGAGGCTCATGCCGGGGTGTGCCCGGAGAATGGTATCAGCGCGATCAAGGTCGCGGCTGAAGCGATCACTGCCATGCGGCTCGGCCGGATCGACCACGAGACCACCGCCAACCTGGGGACCATTGCGGGGGGATCAGCGATCAACATCGTGCCCGGATGCGTGGTGGTCTATGGCGAGGCGAGAAGCAGGAGCTTGACGAAACTGATGACTCAAACCTCTCATATGCGACACTGTTTTGAGGAAGCGGTCCGCCGTCACCAGGTGCAAGTGGGCGATCGTGTGGCTCAGGCGCGGGTGGAAGTGAGCGCTCATCGTGACTACGAGGCCATGGACCTTCCCGACGATGCTCCCATCGTTCGGCTCGTCAGGGAGGCCGCGACTCACCTCCAGCGGCCGTTCAAAACCCGGCCTACTGGTGGCGGGTGCGATGCCAATGTGTTGAACGGCAGAGGGCTTCAGGTAGCGAACTTGGGAACTGGCATGCGGGAGATCCACACGCTGAACGAGTGGCTGGATCTCCGGGACCTCTCGCAAACGGTGGAGCTTGTCGTAGAGGTGGTTCGAAGGAACGCGGTGGCTCGATGAACGAGAAGATTATCCAGTTCAGAGAGGTGGCTGAGCTTTTTCCTGATGATCCCACGACGCGCTTCGGCCTGGCTTCGGCCTATCTCGAGCACGGGGAGTTCGAGGCTGCGGCGCGGGAGTTTCAGGAAGTGACTCGGTTGAAGCCCGACTACACCGCCGGGTATCGAGGGCTCGGTCGGGCGCTCGAGAAGGCCGGGCGTGTTGACGAAGCCAAAACCGCGTATCGGCAGGGGATCGAGACGGGAGAGAAGACCCGAGATCTTCAGACCGTAAAGGAGATGCAAGTCTTCCTCAGACGCCTCGAGCACGGGAGGAACTGACCGCCTCTGCGCGATCTGACGACAATCGAGGTGAGTGATGGGCCGCCGCCGGAAACTGAGAAAAAAGAGCTACGTAAAGTTGCGGGAGACTCCTGAGGTTGTCCGGATCCATCAGCGTCTCGCCAAGTCTCTGGGGATCCTGCGCCGTCGCCGGGGGCTGAGCAAGAAGGCGCTTGCTTTGATGATGGGGACCAGCCGACCACTGGTCGTTCGGATGGAGCAAGGCAAAGCGCGCCCAACAATCAAGACGCTGCATCGGGCCGCTCGCGCGTTTGGAGCTCGTCTCGAGGTGAGGCTAGTCCCCAAGGAAGAGCGCGCGCGGAAACGTCGGTCGGGGTGAACGCTGCTATCCGAGCAGCAGAAAGATGATCCCGCCGAGGATGATCCGATAAATCACGAACACAGTCAGCGAATGGCTCTGAAGGTAGCGGACGAGGAACCAGACTGCCGCGAATCCGCTCGCGGCGGCTGCAACCAAACCCAGGAACAGTGGCGTCGTGTCCCCCGCGGGCACTCCGTGACGCACCAGCTCCAGCGCTTTCACAGAGCCGGCCGCCGCGGTAATCGGAATGCCGAGCAGGAACGAGAACCGGGCGGCCATGGCTCGGTCCATCCGGCTTAGCTGCCCCGCAGTGATCGTCACCCCGGAGCGTGATGTCCCGGGAATGAACGCGATTCCCTGAGCCAACCCAACCAAGAGGCTCTGTTTCCAGCTCACCTCTTCGACCGCTGTGACCTTCTGCCCGCCACGACTCGTCGAGTAGTCGACAATCCACATGACGATGGCCCATCCAATCAGCGAGCCGGCGACAACGACTGGCTGTCTGAGATGCGCCTCGATCGACTTCGCGGCAACAGCGCCCACGATCCCGGCGGGGATCGTGCCCAGAACCAGAAGACCGAAGAGACGGCGCCCCTCTCCCTCGGCTTTCACGAGGCCGACGGCGATCTCCCAAAGCTCGTTTTTGAAGTACGCGACGAGCGCCACGAGGGTGCCGAGATGAATCACCGCGTCAAAGGCGAGTCCCTGATCGGGCCAGCCGAGTAGCCTGGGGACCAGGATCAGATGGCCGGAGGAGGAAACCGGAAGGAATTCTGTGACTCCCTGGATCAGGCCGAGCAGAAGTCCTTGGGTGCCTGTCACGAGCGCGAGCGAGCGTTCGGGCTAACCGGCGACGTCCTCGCCGCCGTCAACGCCAATCACGTTTCCGTTCATCCAGTAACTGTCGGGATGGGCGAGCACGACGATTGCTCGAGCCACGTCTTCGGTCGTGGTCAGCCGCTTGTGCGGATTCCGCTGGATGGCCATGGCTTTGATATGGTCGCTGCCGGGAATTTTCTGGAGCGCCGGCGTGTCCGTCACCCCGGCGCGGATGGCGTTTGCGGTAATCCCGTATGGGGCCAGCTCTGTCGCGAGCTGGCGGACATGGGATTCGAGCGCAGCCTTGGCAGCCGAGACCGGACCATAGAAGGGCAGGACGCGCGTTCCACCCGATGAGGTCATCGCGTAGATCCGCCCGCCCTGAGCCATCAGCCCCCGGCTCACGATCTCCTGTGTCCAGTAGACCAGGCTGTGGGCCATCACATCCACGGTCATATCCATCTGGGATTGTGTAACGGCCTCCTTGATCGGATCCGCGAGGTAGGGCTTGAGCGTGCCGAAGGCGAGCGAGTGGAGGAGGACGCGGATCTTGCCAACCTCTCCTCTGGATTCGAGCAGCCGGTTGATGGCTTCGACGACCTCCACGCGCCTGTCGGGGTCTGCGGCGTTGACATTGAAAAAGTGCGCGTCTCGCCCCAACGCTCTGATCTGCCCGATAATGCGGTCCACGTTTGGGAGTGTGGACTTCCGATCGAGGTGGATCCCGAAAATGTTCATCCCCGCGCGGGCCAAGGCGAGACTGGTGGCCTCGCCGAAGCCAGAGGAAGCACCGAGGATCAAAGCCCAACCGGAGAGTCGGACGCCCTGTTGGTCAGCGCTCATGAACGACCCCTTCTTGTGAACGTCATGACCGTTGAAACCATTTTCATCAGGTCACGATGCCGAGCAGCAACAACAGCCCGACCGCTCCGACAGCGGCCCACCGGGCGCGCTTGAGCAGAAGCAGTCCCACTGCGACGATGAGCACGTGAAAGGCAGCCAGACCGAGGTGGAAATCTGTGAGAAGCATTCCAAGGCTCGTGAGCACGATGAAGGCAAGCGCAACGCTGACGAAAGTGGCGATGAACGGGACTTTCGTCTGCGTGCCAATAAGCAAAAGGATTCCAAGGTCCGCCAGCAGGAAAAATCGGCTTGCCGTGAAGCCCGGCACGATCCAGCTCCAGGCCTCGAGCCAATAGCGGGCCGCAGGCGCTCCGGGGGGCGGAGTGTCGGTCAAGAGCAGGGAGCGAAGCATCTGCATAAGCAGCATCGATCAATGTTATCATCAAAGGCCCGCACCTCACTGATTTCTCGTATCGGCCTTGTCGCGCGACTTGGAGCCCGTTAGAATGGGTCCGCCCGAAGACGAGGTGATTAATGCTTGACAGGACTCGGATTGCCCTTAAAGAGTGGGCGGTGCTTGTGCGGGAACTGGAGGAAGGCCGCCGTATCGTTCTGATCCGGAAGGGTGGGATCCTTGAGCAGAAGCAAGGGTTCAGCGTTGAGCATCGGGAGTTCTTTCTCTTCCCGACCTACGTTCACCAGAATGAGCGCGAGCTGGTCCCTGAGCTCTGGCAGCGGCTCAGAGAGGTCGTCAAGAACGCTCCGCCGCCCGGGGAGCTTCGGCTGACGGCATATGCGCGGGTCGAGGAGAGCGTCTACGTGACGGCCCTGGAACCGTTCAAGGCCCTCGAGGGCATGCACGCGCTCTCGTGGTCAACGGTCGAGAGCAGATTTCGGTATAGACGGCCCGGGCTTCATGTGCTTGTGCTGAGGGTCTATCAACTCCCCAAGCCGATCGTTCTGCCTCTCACCCCTGGCTATGACGGGTGCGTCTCGTGGGTCGACTTGGATGACGAGGTCCCGACAACCGGAGCTGTCCCGGCGCTTGATGATCGCGAGTTCTCGAGACGGGTTGCCCAGCTTCGGGAAATCCTGATCGTGTAAAAGGTTTGACAGGCTTCCCGGCATGACTACAATAGGAGGCGTGCGGGCGTAATTCAGGGGCAGAATGCCAGCTTCCCAAGCTGGACGTCGGCGGTTCGAATCCGCTCGCCCGCTCCAGATTCTGGGCCCGATGCGTGGCTGGATCCCGGGTGTTTGCCTCAGAACTCCAGAACTCCGCGTCTTTCGCAGAGCGCATGAATGCTTGCGTGTCTGACGGGAAATGTGTTGCCTGGGTTTTGGGGGGAACGCTCGATTTCGTGATCAGGACGACTTCACGTCCGCAGTGGCCCAATCCCTCGGCTCTTCGGCGCCTTCCCGAACGATCCCTCGAATTTGAGCGTCATCTTTTTTGAGGTCGATCTCGAACGGTTCCACGCGCTTCCCTTTCGGATCGGTGAGGAGCCGCACCACAGGCTGCCCCAGGGCAGTCGGGCTCACGTGAGCGACCACGCCCCGGTATCCCCGGTAGGGGCCGTCGGTCACGACAACCGATATCCCCATAGGGTAGACCGGGATGCTCGAGAGGAAGACCTCGGCAATCTCACGGTTGAAGTGCGTCCCGGCCCGCTCGCGGATCATCTGCCAGACGCGATCCGGTGGAAACCCTTTTCGGTACGGACGGTCCGAGCAACAGGCGTCGTAGAAATCCGCGATGGCTGCGATCTCGCCCATCAACGTGATGCGTCCGCTCGTGTATCGATCGCGGCGGCTTCGAATAGTGTTGGTTCCCCGAAGCCCTCTTGGATATCCGGTCCCGTCCTGACGCTCATGGTGCTGGTAGGCGATGTGCGCGGGCAAGATCCCGATTCTGAGCGTGTCCTTCAGGAGCAGGTAGCCGAGGACCGTATGGTCTTTCATCCGCTTGAATTCTTCATGGTCGAGCATGCCGGGCTTGTTCAAGATGGCGTCATCGACGAAGATCTTCCCGATATCGTGGACCACGCACCCGATGGCCAGGTTTCTCATCTGCTCGCGGCTGAAGTAGAGGCGCTTCCCGATCATCAGCGCCCCCACCGCCATGTCGAGGCAGTGGTGATACGTGTAGGTGTCGTGAGTTCGTATCGACTGGAGCCCTGACAGCACGTCGAGCTGGAGGATCTCCGCCACGACCTGCTCGATACTCTCGAGCAGTTGCTGGACGGCCGGATGGTTTCCGATGACCTCACAGAGACGTTTGGACCTCAGCGATTTTTTGACCTCACTCAACGACTCTTGCCTCAGCGTGTGCGTGAGGGGGGAGACGACCTCGAAGACCTCGATCATGCTGGAGACTGCGGTGAGGCGGGTGGCTTCCGAAAGATCTTCCTGGTACGGGATGTCCCTGGTGTCTTCGTCCTCGACCCAGACGCTGCTGTATCCTCGAACCGAGATTTGTCGGATGAACTCTTCTTTGAGTATTACGCCAGGCCCGAGCAGGAGCTGGTTGTCTGCGCTCCAGATTCCGCGCCCCAGCCGCATCCCCGGTCGCAGGTCGTCGACGCTTGTGAGAAGCATCACGTTCCTCCCGGTTCCCCATTCAAAATCATCTTGAGGGGTCCGCCGTGGGATGAAATTTCCCACGGAGAAAGAATCGGCGTTAGCGGAGATTCCTGAAGGAGATCTGGGAGAAGCGGAGAGCTACCGGGGAGGGGTCAGCTCGTGCTCTTCAGGCCGAAGTGCCGGCTGATATGAAGGCAAACGGGGCACGAACCAGCTCCGGAGTTGACGGATCATCCAGTGGAAGAACGACCGGTGCTGATCGACCTCCCTCAGGGTAATCCGACATGGTCGATTCGGCAGCCCCACACCCAACGGCTCCGCGGGGAGAAAAGCAAATGGGTTTTCAGGAAGACGCCCAAAGTAATCGAAATAGATCTGATCCATTTGAATCGGGGGGCGCTTGGTTTCGAGCAGGCGCAGTACTGAAACTTCTGGAGCCTCGTAGAGAACCACGCCACAGCGGTCGCACCAGAGCCCCACGATCCAGGCCCAGCGAGTGGACGGATCTTGGGTCTGTTCTTCCTGCTCCCACAACACCTCTTGGAACCGCCTGGTGTTTCCACAGCCACAACGGTACGGGGCCACCCAATCCATTGGAACCTCCTTGAGTTCCATCCCTTCATGAAATCGGCAGCGGGGGAGAGAACTTGAGCGTGCGTTCCTGATGTGCAAAAAGCTTTCGGATGCTGTCGGGTAGTACCGTTTGATCGAGCGGTTGCCACTTTTGCAGCGCGGGCGCCCGGGCTGTCGCCCGCCCGCACTAGCGCGCGAATCGAAGTCGCGGTCCCGTCGGGACCAGGTGCCCCGAAGGGGGGAGTACTGGCGTGGGCCTCTATTCTTGTTTATCTTCGAGGAAACTAGCGGGGCGCGCGGGGACCGAACGCGATGAGTGTCTGTTCCCCGGAGAGCAGCGGACGGAAGCTGACCTCGCTCCCCACGGCTAGAGACTCAAGCGGGAGGTCCACCATTCGCCCGAGGACTGACACGCCTTCTTTGAGCTGCACGACCGCGACCGCATAGGGAGACTCATGTGTGTTGGTTTTGTGAGCCACGCGAACAACGGTAAAACTTGCGATGGTCCCGTCGCCTGAGAGTTGCACCACATCCCAGGAATGCTCGTGACAGGCGGTGCAGAACTCCTTGGGCGGGATTGTAAGCTCTCCGCAATGTTGGCACCGGAGCCCGGTGAGGCGCCCTTCTCGCGCCTCCGCGAAAAACGTTTTCAGTGTAACCACGTGACTAGCCTTCCGATGCTGGTCGCGACCGATATGGTTTGGCGCATAACCTTTTGCCCCAGAGGTGGACCCCTTCGTGCACCTTTGGGGGAACTATCATACCGGAAGCGAAGGCGAATCTCAAAGAATATGCTACAGTAGGTTTGTGGAACGGTTCGGCCTTTGCCTGGTAGGGTGTGGGCGAATCGCTCACCGCCATGCGGCAGCCGCGCGGGCCGTTGGCCCGGAGATGGCGATCATGTTTGCCAGCCGTGACCTCCGCCGGGCGGAGCGCTATCGAGCGACTTACGGTGGGGCGGCAGCGTTCGGCTCGTATGAAGACGCGTTACGCGATTCTCGGGTGCATGGCGTATTGCTCTGTACCCCTCACAACCTCCACCGGGAGCACGCCCTGCTGGCCGCGCGACACAGAAAGCATCTCCTTGTTGAAAAACCTCTTGCCCGCTCCTTGGACGAAGCCGATCAAATACGAGCAGCGGCAGACGCCGCTGGGATTGTGCTGATGGTTGGCGAGAATTTCCGGTTTATGCCAGCTTTTCGACGCGTGGAATCGTACCTCGACGCTGGGGTGATCGGACCGCTTCGGGAGATTCGGATCGCCGCTCGGGGCCACAGGCCCCCGAGCGGGTGGCGACTGAACCGAACGGCCATGGGGGGAGGTACCCTGATCGACGGGGGCATTCATTACCTTTCGCTCCTCAATCAGTGGGGAAAGCGGGTGGAGCTGGTGTTTGCGCTCTCGCCCACGCAGGCGATTGAAGAGATGGAGGGGGAAGACTCAGTGGTGCTGATCGCCCGGCTTGCGGGAGGGGCCGTAGCTACCCTCAGCAACTCATTGAGCACGCCGGGCTGCTTCCGCACACAGTGGGCGAGTGTCTCAGGGGACCGGGGCAGCGTACTGGTGGACAATCAGGGGCGTTTTCTGCTCCTTCGATCGCGCGTGCTGACGCGGTTTCACTTTTTTAGAAGGGATCGGCGAGGTCATCAAGCTATGTTGCGGGAGTTTCTGGGAGCTGTCCGGGAGGAGCGAACCCCTCGGATGGATGGTCGGGAGGGACGTCGCGATCTGTCAGTGGTAATGGCAGCCTATCGATCCATCGCCGAGCAGCGCCCCATGGAAGTGGACACGTGATCATTCCCCAGTGGCTATTTCTGATTGCGATTGCCATCGTTGCCTTCGCGCTAGTCATGGGGCTCATCGCGAGTTTTTGGCCCAGACACGGCTCGTCGAATCGGATTCGCTCACGACATGCGCCGGCCTCGCCAGGTCGTCCCCTCAGCGCGGGAGAGAGCCCGCGGGTCGGTCAATCGGCGCCTCGCGTACCTGCGAGACCCTCCATCTCCCCAGTGGTCGCTGATCCGCCCCCTCCGACTCGCAAGCCCTCTGCGAAACTTCCGCCGCCGCCTGAATTTTTTGGCCCGGATCGGGGTTCCAGCGTTTCGAAACCCGATCGAGGCGGGCACGCGGGACAGGAACCCACGCCGCCGCCCGAGCGCGCTCCCGGCACGCTTCCTCCCGGCCCGGAATTTTTTGTGACGAGCGCTCCGACGAACGCGGAGCCTCAGATCGAGGCCCGTCACACCCGTGAATGGACGCCGCCGCCCGCGCCGGTTCCTCCAGACTCACTTCTACGCTCAGAGGAGGCGATGCCTCAAGCGCCCGAGATCGCGCGACCGGCTTCGCCAGAGCTTCCAGTGGAGAATGAGTGGACCCGTCCACGGACTGAGCTAGAGTCCTCCGCGGCACTGCCGACCTCTATGCCACCGGAATCGCCCGGATCTGCGCACCCCACAGAGGTTCCGCCTCCTGTTGAGACAACAGCACCGGCGACGGAGCACACCCCGCCACCACGCAGTGTCGAGCCCCTGGAGCTGACTCCGTCTGGGCCTCCGGCAGAAACGGAGAGGCCCCGTCCGCGTACCGAAGGGGTTGCCCCTCAACCACCCCCGCCGCAGGTCGGCCCATCTAGAGCGCGGGAATCGTTCGCGAGCGGTGAAGGGCCACGGCAACCGGATACCGGAGCCTTGACCCAGAGGCTCCACGAGTTCCGTAGGCTGTCGGAGGCCAAGCGCTACCAGGAGCTACTGGCGAAGTCGCAACCAGAGCTGAGTCGGTTGGCCGGCGAAGCCGCGTCGAGCAACCTTGAGGGTCAGGCTACGCTCGCTTCTCTCTATAGCCTGGTGGGGTCTGCGAAGCAGGCAATGGGCGACGATGAGGGAGCCAAAGAAGCGTTCCGTGAAGCGGTCCATTGGGCTCCGGCCCACGAACGCCAAACGTACCAGCATCAACTGGCTTCTCTGGCGGCCATCGTTGGACGACGATTCTTGCACCAGGCTGAGCGCACGCGTGAAGAGGAAGAAACGGAACGTATTCAGGCTCTTCGACAGGCGATCGTCTGGCTGAGAGAGGGAGTGTCTGTTCGTCCCGATGATGCCGAGCTGTCGTCAGGGTTGGAGCGCGCTCGGCGCGGGCTCCTCGCGACGTATGGTCACGTTGCGACCGCAATGATGGAGCGGCAAGAACTGCACGGCGCCCGCCGTCTCCTTCGAGAGGCGCTCACTGAGGAACAAATTCCCACGGAGCGTCGGGAGGTGTTTCTCGATCTGATCGCTTCGACCTTCGCCGGCGAGATTGGCATTTTGGCTGCCGACGCGGTCCGGGCGCTGGAAGCGGGGCAGGAACATGAGGCGGTGGTGCTCTTTCAACGAGCGGAAAAGGTTCTTTCATCGGTTCCAGACGACGCGATTTCTGCGGGCCGCCGGGACGAGATCAATCGGCGGTTCTGGTGGGGATACACAAAGCTCGGAATTCGGCGCCTTCAGAACGGCCACGCTGATGCCGCGATCGATCCGCTTCTTCGTGCGGTGAAAATTCCAGGAATCGACGCCGACCGACAGCAACAGACCCGCGAGGCGTTGATTGATGCCTGTCGGGATCTCCTCGAGCACCGGAACCAGACGATGCGGGATCTAATCAGCCAGGGGCGGACCGCTGACGCTCAGCTTGAAGGAGATCGTCTCCGGGGGATTCTTGAAGACGGGATCAGGTACGGGATCCGGCCAGAAGAGTTCGGAAGTGGGTTTGACCACTTCAAAGACCTGATGCTTCGGCTTGGCCTCCCGGTTGGCTAGTTTTTTCAGCGGTCCGTTAGTCCTCGATACTGTCCCGTCGGATCTCTTGAAGTATCGCAGGAGGGATATCTAAGAACACCCGGACCAACGCGGGATCGAACTGTGTGCCCGCGCAACGTTCAATCTCTTGACGGGCGGCCTCGATCGAGATCGCTTTCGAATACGGCCGGTCGAATGTCATCGCGTCCAGCGCGTCAGCCACTGAGAAGACTCGGGCCCCCACCGGGATGTCTTCGCATTTCAGTCCTACCGGGTATCCGCTCCCGTCCCATCGCTCGTGATGGTGGTAGACAATGGGAATCGCGCCGTGGAGCCATTTGACCCGTTCCAAAAGACGCTTCCCGAGCTCCGGGTGGGTACGCATGATTTTCCACTCCTCCGCGGTTAACGGGCCAGGCTTCCGAAGGATCGCGTCAGGAATTCCGATCTTTCCGATATCGTGCAGGAGGACTCCCCGATCCAAATCGCTGCGCAGAGGCTCTTTCACACCGTAGCGATCCGCGATGGTCATCGCGTACCCATGAACCCGACGGGAATGCGCTTCAGTGCCGATATCCCGCGTGTCCAGTGCCGAGCCCAACGCCTCGAGTGTCGCCCGATAGGTTTCGCGGAGCTCTCGAAGAGCGCTTGCGAGCTCAAGCGTGCTCTCCTTCACCCGCGCTTCCAAGGCCTTTTCGTACTCCCGATGTTCGATCAGCAAGCTCCGTCGCTCCAACGCCCGGTCTGCCGCAATCAAAAGCTCTTCGATGTTGACCGGCTTGATGATGAAGTCGTACGCACCCATCTTGAGGCTCTCGATCGCGGTTTTGACATCGCCCACGCCCGTCAAGATGATGACCGCCACATCTCCGTCCAATTGGCGGGCCGCGCGCAGCAGATCAAGCCCGTCCATGACGGGCATCCTGACATCCGTGATGACGAGCGAGGGCATGACTTCTTTGAACCGTTCCAGACCCTCGCGGCCATCGGGGGCCATCGCGCACTTATATCCGTTGAGCAGAAACACTTCATGAAGGACCTCGCGCACCTGGCGTTCATCTTCCACAATCAGCACTTGACGCTGGTCATGTTCCATCGTGGACCTTCTCCCGGGCTTCCCCGATGGGAGCCCGCCCCTCATATGCCGCTGCCTGATCGCGTCCAAGCCGTTTGGCGGCGTAGAGGGCTTCGTCAGCCGCCCGTATCAGGTCATCTCCTGTTGCGACATCTTCGGGCAGGCTGGCAACTCCGAGGCTCACAGTCACCTGCGCCCCGAGGGAGAACATATGTTTTCCGACCGTTGCGCGAATCCGTTCCGCGTACTCCATCGAGCCGGATTTCGATGTCTCCACGAGCAAGATCGCGAACTCATCGCCACCATACCGGCAGATCACGTTCTCACCGCGCGACTGCGAGGCGAGGAGTTGAGCAATTTCGCGGAGCGCTTCATCGCCGGCGTTGTGGCCGATTTGGTCATTGATCGCCTTGAAGTTGTCAATATCAAGAAGGACCAACGAAATCGGATGGCCGAACCGGCGATAACGTTGCAGCTCTTCATCAAGACGGATCGAGAAGAGGCGCCGGTTATAGGTGCCCGTCAATTCATCTTTGAAGGAAAATTCTTTCAACTTGCTATTGGTCTGCTCCAGCTCGCGATACGCCGCGTCGAGCTTAGCCGCGAACGTATTGATTTCGGTTGCTTGCTCTTCGATCGTGGAGAGCATCCGCGAAAAGGAGGTCATCAGGGTCCCGATCTCATCCGAGCGCCCCTGAAACTGCGGCGCGTGCTTTGCCGCGACAACGAGTTGGACAGATCGCGACACTGCTCGTGCCAGATCCCAAACCACGTACGCCCCGGCGAGCATCAAACACCCGGTAAATACGGTGAGGAGCCGAAGGGCGACGGCTAACGGCTGTTGGTCAGGAGCGTTCAAGGACGGAACAATGTAAACCGTTTGGGCATACACCAGAACGAGCAAGGGGATAAAAGAGGAGAGGGACAGCGCCAGAATGACCTTCGTAGTGATACGCTTCCCAACGAACGCTATTTCTTTGTGATGCTCCATCAGCTTCTCCGGGGCGGGTTATCCCGCTGCGATGAGATCTGCAATCTTCCGAAGCTGGTGAATGTCGACCGGCTTCTGAAGGATTGTAAACGGGCCGATCTCCATGGCCCGCGCCATAAGGTCACTGTCAGGGTACGCAGTGATGATCACGACGGGAATATCCGCGTGCCTTTTCCGTATTTGACGAAACGTCTCCACACCATCCATTCCGGGCATCGCAAGGTCCAACAGCACGAGATTCACATGGGTGGAAGCCACCACCGTGAGAGCTTCCGAGCCATTGGCGGCCGTGAGCACCCTGCGCCCTTTCTCCTCGAGAGTTTCAGAGAGCACACTCCGCACACGCTCATCATCGTCGACAACCAAAATGGTGGTTGACTTCTCCTGGGACCGTTGTTTCAGCCAGTCATCGATAAGCCCACGCTGGAACCTCCACTGGCGTCCGACTTTGTTGCCCGGGAGCTCCCGTCGCTCAACCAATCGGTAGACGGTTGACACCGGAAGCTTCAGGTATGAGGCAACTTCTCGAATAGTGAGAATCTGGGTTGGCGGGTTTTCGGCCATTTGCGTTTACCCTGTGTTCGTGGATTTTATTTCTAATTATTAACAATTGTTTCTGAGAACTCAACCTCGTGTCAAGTGAAATTCTCAAACTCCGTATGCTGAAGGAGGAGGGGTTTTGTCAATGTATTGATTTACAAGCCGGTTTCGTGTCATTGACAGATGATAGCCCGTACGGTAGGTTAGGATGACTGTGAGCGCCGACCCGGATTCCGAACCCCAGGCTGTGGCGATTGATCGGTACCTCGATTGTCTCGGATTGTTTTGCCCGATTCCCATTGTGAAGACCCGGGAAGCGGTGAAACAGATGGCTGTCGGCGAAGTGCTCGAGATGCTCTCGGATGATCCCGCTTCAGAGGCTGACATGAAGAGCTGGGTTCAGAGAACCGGAAACGAGCTTTTGGATGTTTCAAAAGCTGGCGTGAAGTATCGGTTTCTGATCAGGAAGGTCAGGTAGTGGGAGCTGGTGGAAGCGACGAGAACATCAGCATCCTTTCACCACAGGTTTACCTCGACTACGGCGGATTTGGTCCTCTCGACCCAAGAGTTCACGCGGTGATGCGCCCGTACCTCGAGGGGTGGGTGGGGAATCCGTCAGCGATTCACTCGCTTGGTGCTGAAGCCAAGGAATCCCTGGAGGCGTCTCGGAAGAAGGTGGCCCGGCTCATTGGGGGACTGTCCCACGGTGTGGTGTTTACGTCAGGGGCGACCGAGGCCAACAATCTCGCGGTCCGAGGGATTGCGGTTCGGGCGCAGGATCGAGGCCGGCACCTTGTGGTTTCAGCGATCGAGCATATCTCGATCATCAATGCGTGCCGTGACCTCATGAAGCACGGGTGGTCAGTCACCTGGCTCGCCGTGGACTCAGAGGGATTGGTTGACCCCGAAACGCTCCGTCACGCTATCCGTTCGGACACCGTGCTGGTTTCCGTAATGGCCGCGAACCCTGAAATCGGGACTGTCGAGCCAACTCGAGCACTGGCGGCAGTCTGCCGTGAGCGCCAAGTCCCATTCCACGTGGATGGGGTAGGGGGAATCGGACGGATTCAACTCGATGCAGAGGCGTGGGGTGTGGACCTCGTCACCCTCTCTGGCAATGATCTCTACGGGCCCCCGGGGGTTGGTGCGCTCTGTGTCCGGCCGGGGCTAAAGTTGGTTCCTCAGATCCTTGGGGGCGGACAAGAGGACGGAGTTCGGTCAGGGGCAGAAAACCTTCCCGCTATCGTTGGAATGGGCGTCGCGGCGGAGATCATGCGCCGCGAAGGCGCCGGAGAGATCCAGCATTTTATTCAGCTTCGCGATCGACTGCTCCGGGGACTGCTGGAGCGCGTTCAAGGTGTTCGGTTGACGGGGTCTTCCCAGCATCGTCTTCCGCATCACGTGAGCGTGTGTCTGCGGGATATCAAAGGGGAGAGCGTGGTGCTTGATCTGGATCTGCATGGCATCGTGGCGTCCACCGGTTCGGCTTGCGCTTCAAAAACGCGGGAGCCCTCTCACGTGCTGAGGGCGATTGGCTGTCTTTCCGAAGAAATCGAAGGTTCTGTCTGCTTTACCTTGGGTCGCTGGACGAGAAGCTCAGAGATTGACGCGGTGCTCGAGGTGTTTCCACGAACCGTTGAGCGTCTCCGCGCCATCTCTCCCTCGGGCTCAAAAGCCTCCTCACTGTGAACCACCTCCTGCTTTTTGATGTTGATGGCACCTTGATTTCGGCAAGAGGAGCCGGCAAGCGGGCTATGCGCCGGGCGCTGCTGGAAGTGTATGGACACATCGGTCCCATTGATGTGTATGACTTCCACGGGAAAACTGACCCGCAGATCATGAAGGCTCTGTTGAACGCTGCGGGTGTTTCCCCCGTGACCATTAATCAGCATCGTTCAACTTTTTTCTCCCGATATGTCGAGCTCCTTCGGGAAGAGATCGGGGACGGCCAACAAGTGCGCGTGTTTCCAGGAGTCAGGTATTTGCTTGATGAGCTTGTCCGGGTGTCCACTGTGACGCTTGGCCTGCTCACGGGAAATATTGAGGAGGGCGCGAGAACCAAACTTGCCCCAACTGGGCTCTGGGAGGTTTTTCGCGTTGGCGCCTTCGGGTCAGATGATCCGGATCGAAACCGGCTCCCCGCAATAGCGGTACATCGAGCCGAAGCGCTCTTGGAGAAACGATTCCCGCCGGAGCGCGTGGTGATCATCGGCGACACTCCGCTTGACATTCGGTGCGCCAGGGCCCACGGAACCCGAGCGGTTGCCATCGCCACAGGTCGTCACACGTTCGCAGAGTTGGCGACCTACCGTCCAGACCATCTGTTTTCCGATTTGACTCAAACCGGTCAAGTGATGAGCTGCATTCTGAACGGATCGCAGGGACACCCATAAATCTGGTTGCCTGGGTTCATCTGCTCGCCGCGGTGCTGTTCCTTGGAGGGTTGTTCTTCCATACCCACGTGTTCGTTCCTTTCGTCAAACGTGATCCTGGAGCCCGCTCGCTCTGGGCGAAGGTCCTGCGGCAGTTCCGCCGAATCGCTTGGGCCGCGATTCTCCTACTGGTCCTCACCGGGCTCGGGAACTTGAGCCATCTCCCTCAAGCTCCTGTTCTATTTGGCTCTTCCGCTGGGCGATTGTTGATGCTGAAACTTGGGCTCGCGATCTTGATCCTTTTTATCTACGCCCATCGCGACTTCGGGGTGACATCCCGCATGATCCGCGTGCTGGAATCGGGCGGTGACCCCGCTTTTCTGCAGCGTGTGATGGGCCGGCTCGACAGGATTGTGCTCCTCCTGGGAATCACGGCGCTTCTACTTGGACTCGAGGTGAGCCACCGCCTCCGCTAACAGGTCCCCGCTGATGCGTTGAGCCGAAGCTCAGCCTCGTCCGGCGCTTACGGTCCTGCCGTTTGCCGTCAAGGCTTGGCGTCTTTCCGCCGATATTGCTTTCAGCACACTGTGCGATCCGTATCGATTGCAGCAGATGTTCTCGTTTAATGCGGAACGATACATGAAACCTGTCATCAAAGATCGCAGGCTCGACGCGCTTCTGGACCGGGTGGGACAACTTCCGACCCTCCCTCCGGTGGCGCTGAAGATTCTGGCCCTGATCGAGGACAGCCGCTCCGCGGTCCAGAGCCTCGCCGACATCATCTCGAAGGATCCCGCGCTGACTGCCCGAGTGCTCCGCCTGGTGAACTCCTCCTACTATGGACTTCCTTATCGGGTATCGACGGTTTCGCACGCCGTCGCGCTGCTTGGGTTTGACACGGTTCGCTCGCTCGCCCTTGGGCTCTCGATCTTCGGGTTGTTCGAGGCGAACGCCAGAGGGCGGGTGCTTGATCGTGATGCTCTCTGGACTCATTCGCTCACCGCGGCGGTGGCGGCCAAGCGCCTGGCTCAGCGGGTGAAGTACCCGCTCCCCGAGGAAGCGTTTGTCGCCGGGCTGCTTCACGATATGGGGCGGTTCATTCTCGACGAATATTTCCCCGGAGAGCTGGAGCGCGTGCTTCACGGGATCCGCGATGAGGCGCTATCGCTGTGCGACGCTGAACGCCAGGTCCTTGGATTTGACCATGCGCAACTGGGCGGGTTGATGGCGCAGCGGTGGGGACTTCCTCCCACGCTGGCCCAATCGATTCTGGGGCACCATCAACCGCTCCAGATCTCATCGTCTCAAGAGCTGCTTGATCCCACACTGACTGCAGTTGTTGCACTGGCAGGACAGCTTACCGGCGATCTTGGTGACAGCGATGAGGAAGAGGGCGACTGCTCTCCCTTGCTCACCCTCCTTGGGATTGGCGCGAAGGAGGTCGAAGCACTGAGTGATCAGCTGCGCGCCGAAACCGATCGCACCCGGCTCTTCCTGGGGATGGATGACGCGGAGCCGCCCGCGCCTGTGCCCCCGGTGATCAAAAGGGCCCGGCGACCTGAAGTCGCGCCAGCGCCACGAGGCGCGGCAAAAGCCTCCGTCGAGCCTAGTCTGCTCGGCCGCCTGTCGTCACTGATGGAGGTGATCCAACGGATTGGAGTGCTTTCAGAGGATGAAACGCTCTTGCCGAACGTCGCCCTTTCTGCTCGCGAGTTGTCCGGGTCGGCAGCGACCCTCCTCCTGGTCTTTCGAGGCGGCCAATGGCAGATCGGGTCACAGGTGGGGCTGGATCGCAGCGCGCGAGACGCCATCGACGCGGAGCTGGCGGGTCCTGCTGGGCGCTGGTTTCTTGAAGCCGGCGAGGTGATCGTTGCGGATGATCTTCAAAACGCCGAGGTCCCCGCCCTCAGGTCAGCGCTGATGCGCATCGGCGTTCGGTCACTGCTGGCGCTTCCAGTCGGACCACCAGGCCGCCATCGCGGCGTGCTCCTGTTCCTCGGTCGAGAGCCGCGGCATTGGGGTGGTGAAGAGGTAGGGTTTCTGATGGCCTTTGGCCAGCAGGTGGGGATCTCCCTGGAGAATGCCGAGCTGTATCGGCAGGTCTTGGCCCAGCTCGAGACATTGGAGGAGACCCAAACCAAACTCATCCAGGCCGATCGGCTGGCGGCGCTCGGTCAGTTCTCCTCAGCCATCGCGAATGAGATCTCAGGGCCGCTCTCGACGATTCTAGGCTATGTGCAAAGCCTCCGCGCGCGCTGCCGGCCTGAAGACGAGGCCGCGCTGACTGTGAGCGAGGAGGAAGCGCTCCGCTGCAACAAGCTCCTCCGCGACCTCCTTGATTTCTCTCAGCCGGAACCCGCCAACCTTGCCGAGGTTGATGTCACGGCGACGCTGGAGAGCTGCCTGGCGCTCCTCCAGCCGAGATTCTCGCGAGCAAACATCAAGGTGGACTGCCACTGGGACCCCCACACAGTCCCGATCGCGGGCGACTTCTTCCAGCTCCAGCAAGCCTTTCTCCATCTCTTCTTGAATGCGATCGAAGCCATGAAAAGCGGCGGCCAGTTGACTGCTGGCACCTCAGGGCCTTCGGCTGACTCTCCGTGGCTGGAGGTGTGGGTGAAGGACACCGGGAGCGGCATCCCCCCCGAGGATCTTTCACGGATCGACGAGCCGTTCTACACCATCCGCGCCGCGCTCCGGCCGATGAAGCGGCAGGGGCACGGCAAGATCATCAACTTCACCTCCGCCGTCGCCATCGCGGGGCTCCCCAACTACGCCGCCTACAGCGCGGCCCGGGCGGGGACGAACGGGCTCACCAGGGCGGTCGGCCGGG
>Ga0209342_10002358_pt1 | contig 20314 bp, 20 predicted proteins | sample RifCSP16_2_FD_184023 | JGI IMG/M metagenome (GOLD analysis project Ga0209342, IMG submission 184023) | Soil microbial communities from Rifle, Colorado - Rifle CSP2_sed 16_2 (SPAdes) (version 2) | ecosystem: Environmental > Terrestrial > Deep subsurface > Rock core/Sediment | place: Rifle... | reverse complement strand
GTGTCCCGGTCCACGAGCTTGAACATCTCTCCCTGGAGGGTCTCGTCGGTCCCCACCGAGAGGACGTCGGCGAACTCGTAGGTCGGCGTCACCACCTCGCGGTAGCCCCAGCGGGTGAAGACGGAGAAGAGGCGTTGCTCGACGCTCCGCTTGGCGGCGGCCTCATCGGGCAGGTAGATCTTGACCCCCTTGGGCAGCTGGGTCTGGAAGGCACGCTTCTCCATACCGGTCCTCAACCCTGAGTATTTTACTGGAGGGGGCTCGGAAAGGCTAGAAACCCCCTCACCTCGATCCTCTCCCCCATTGGGGGAGAGGGCAGGGTGAGGGGGCTACAGCTTGACTAGCTTGGCGAAGACAATATCCGGCATGGCCCGGATCTCGCGCAGGATGGCCTCCGGGATCGGGTCGTCCAGGTTCAGGATCGAAACGGCCTGCCCCCCGCGCCGCTCGCGGCCGAGCTGCATGCCGGCGATGTTGATCTGGTGGCGGCCGCACAGAGTGCCGATCCGCCCGATCACGCCCGGCACGTCGAGGTTGGCGAAGACGAGCATCCACCCCGAGGGGACCGCTTCCAGCGAAAAGCCGTCGATCCTCACGATCCGGGGCTCGCGCCGGTGGAACAACGTCCCGGCGACCCGCCACGCGCCCTTGCTGGTCTCGAGCTCGGCGGCGAGCAGGCTGGCGTAATCCTCGCTCTCGCTGGTGCTCGTCTCCACCACCTTGATGCCGCGGGCCTTGGCCAGGTACGGCGCGTTCACGTCCGACACCTTCTCTTCCAGGATCACGTCCAGGAGCCCCTTGAGGAACGTGACGGTCAGGACCGAGGTGGCCAGGGCCGCCACCTCACCGGCGTACTCCAGCCGGACCTGCTTCATCCGCCCCTCGGCCATCTGGGCCAGGAACGCGCCCATCTTCTCCGCCAGGGTCAGGTAGGGTCTGAGCTCCTTCAGCGTCTCGGCATCGACCGAAGGGACATTGACCGCGTTCCTCACGATGCCGCGAACCAGCACGTCGGCGATCTGCTTGGCAATCGCCAGCGCGACGCCGGACTGCGCTTCTTCCGTCGAGGCCGCCAGGTGGGGCGTGAGGACCACCTGGTCGAGGCCGAGGAGCGGGTGGTCCGCCGGGAGCGGCTCCTTCTCGAAGACGTCCAGCGCGGCGCCGGCCACCTTTCCCTTCCGGATGGCCTCGACGAGCGCCGTCTCGCTGATCACGCCGCCCCGGGCGCAGTTGATGACCCGGACGCCGTCCTTCATCTTCGCGAACTCGCCGGCCCCGAGAAAATTCCGGGTTTCGGCCGTGAGCGGGACATGGATCGAGACGAAGTCGGCCCGCTGGAGCAACTGGTCGAGCTCCACGACCTCGGCGCCGATCCGCTGGGCGGCTTCGGCCGTCAGGTACGGATCGTAGGCGATGACCTGCATCCGGAGCCCCAGGGCGCGGCGGGCAACCTCGGCGCCGATCCGCCCGAGCCCGATGATCCCCAGCACCTTGTTGTAGAGCTCGACCCCGGCGAAGCGCTCCTTCTCCCAGCGACCGCCCTTGAGCGCGCCGTGGGCCTGCGGGAGCTTGCGGGCCATCGCCAGCAGCAGGCCGACGGTGTGCTCGGCCACGGCGATCGTGTTGGCGCCGGGGGTGTTCATCACGATGATCCCCCGCTCGCTGGCCGCCTCCACGTCGATGTTGTCCACGCCGGCGCCGGCCCGACCCACCACCTCCAGCGCCCGGGCGGCTTCGATCACGCGGGCGGTGACCTTCGTCGCGCTCCGGACGATGAGCCCGTGGGCGTCGGCGATCCTGGCGCAGAGGTCCGCCTCGGGAAGCGTGGAGACCACCTCGACCGAAAGGCCCTCCTGGCGGAGGGCCTCGATCCCGACTTCCTGGAGCGCGTCGGTGACGATGACCTTCTTCATGCGGGGCGTTCGGCCAGCACCTTCTGGGCGGCTCCGACGGCGGCGCCCCAGTCCACGGGGTAGCCCAGCTCCGCCAGGACCTGCTCGAGGGCGGCGAGGGCGATGACCACGTCGAAGTCGCCGACGTAGCCCATGTGCCCGAGCCGGAAGACCTTCCCCTTCATCTCCCCCTGCCCGCCCGCGATCGTGATGTTGTGCGACTTGGCGTAGGCCGCGAGCACCCTCTCGCTGTCGATGCCCTTCGGCGAGACGACGGAGGTGATCGCCGGGCTCGGCGTGGCCTTGGCGAACAGCTCGAGGCCCAGGGCCTCCGCCCCCGCGCGCGTGGCGCGCGCCAGCCGGTCGTGACGCTTGAAGATGTTGGCGAGCCCCTCCGCCTTCAGCATGGCCAGCACTTCCCGGAGCCCGATGACGATCGAGACCGCGGGGGTGAAGTGGGGCTGGTTCTTGACCACGAGCTTCTTCTCTTCGAGCAGGTTGAAGTAGTACCGGGGGAGCTTGGCCTGCTTGACCCGGTCCCACGCCTTGTCCGAGAGCGTGCAGAGGGCGAGCCCCGGCGGCAGCATGAGCCCCTTCTGGGAGCCCGCCACCACCACGTCCACGCCCCAGGCGTCCATGGGGAGGTCCGCCACCCCCAGGCTCGACACCGTGTCCACGACCAGGATCGCGTCGCTCTTCCGCGTCGCCTCGGTGTAGCCCCGGACGTCGTGGAGGACGCCGGTGGAAGTCTCGCTGTGCTGGCAGAGGACGGCCCGGATGCCCGGCGTCTTCTTCAGCGCGTCGGCCACGCGATCAGGAGGCACCGTGTGGCCGAACGGCGCGTCGAGGGCGACGACCTCTACGCCGTAGGCGGCGCAGATCTCAGCCCAGCGCTCCCCGAATTTCCCCGCGCGGACCACGAGGGCTTTGTCGCCGGGCGAGAGCGTGTTGGTGACGGCCGCTTCCATGGCGCCGGTCCCCGAGGCCGCGAGGATGATCGTCTCCTGCGTCGTCTGGACGAGCCACTTGAGCCCCTCGCGCACCTCGGCGAAGAGCGCTTCGTACTCGGGGGTCCGGTGGTGGATGATCGGCCGGGCCATGGCCAGGAGGATCTGGTTCGGAACCGGCGTGGGCCCCGGCGCCATGAGGTAGTACTTCTTCATCGAGGGCTCCTTCCGGCGGGCTTGAACGTCGTGAACGCCATCACAAGCCCACTATAGCCGCACCCGCGACCGCGAGTCAACTGGGCATTACGCGAAGGAAGGGGGAAATCGTTGAAGGGAAAGGGTCTAACCGCTGAGACGGCGCTCTAGTTCCTCCAGGCGCGCTTGGAGGAGCGCGACATTCCGCTTCAGCTCCTCCACGCCCCGCTCCAGCATTTCGCGGCGGCCTGCCTCGTCAACCAGGAGGCCCTCGATCCGCCGGAGCGCCTGGAGGACGGCGTGGTATTCCTGCTCCAGGCTTTCCAGGCGCCGGTAGATCTCGTCAAAGTGACCAAATACTTCGCGGAACCTTTCGTCGATGTGCTGCTGCAGCGAATCGAATCGTTGGTCGATCGCGGTGAACTGGCGACCCAGGAACTCGACGAGCTGCTGATACTCGCTAGCGGTCATGACCTCTCACGTTTACCCCACCTCGGTGGCCAGTTCAAGTGTCTCCATTTCTTGACGGAGGGAAGGCGGGGGTCCGGCGGGCGCGCGCGAACCTCAGGCCCATCCAGAGACAAAAAACCACCTGGCCGAGGCCGGCCAGAACGAAGAACGGCAGCAAGGCCCCGACCCAGGTGAGCGGCGCAACGAGATAGATTCCGTCCTCGAGCTCGAAGCCGCCGAAGGCGGGATAGTACCCGCCGCCATTCGGGCTCTGCCGGGCTTCGACGCCGAGACCCAGACCCATCGCGATCAACGCACAACTCCCGGCGGCGATCCCCGCGGCGAGCGACCACTCGCCGACGATTCCCCGGCGAAGCCCCACCCCGATCCCGATGAACAGGGCGGCGGAACTGAGGGCGCCGACAGCAAAGTCGTAGTAGTAGCCGAAGCGGGACGTCTTGCCGGTCAGGCGGGCCAGCTCGCCATCGGCGTGATCCAGGAACCGCGCCAGCACGAACAGGGCGGCCGCCCAGTTGGCAGCCAGAGCCTCACCCCTCGCATACAGCGCGCCCGCGCCGAGCGCCAGAGCCAGGCTCAGCGTGGTGATGTGATTCGGCCTGACGGGGGTGCCGGCGAGCGACCTCACGAGGAGGCGGGCCAGACGTTGATCCCACGGCGCGCCGGTCATTCCGCGACGTTCCTCATTTCTTCGCGATCTGGAGGGGAACCTCGATGCCCGGCGCGCCCCGCACGGATCGGCCGAGCACGGTGACGAAGAGGGCGTCTTTCCCTCGGGCGTGGGGGGAGAAGAAGCGCACCACGTCGCCGTCGTAGAAGGTCAGCCCCGAGGCGCCGAAGCCCTGGCCGTAGGCGGCGAGGTAGCACTTGCCGCCGATGACCCCCGCCTCCAGGTTGGCGAGCCGGTAGCCGCGGTTGCCGAAGCGCTCGAGGATGGGACCGAGCTCGGCGAGGAAGAAGATCACGGCGCTGGCGTCGGAGCCCAGCGCCTGGTCCAGGCAGAGATAGCCGGCCTGGCCGCGGAAGTCCCCAGCCTGCAGCTGTTCCAGGCCGTGGGCCTCGGGCCAGTAACAGTACGCCCCGGAGGCGATTCCATCCACGGCGTTGACGATCAGATAGAGATCCACCAGCCGGTGCCCAGGCCCGGGAAGGAAGTCAGCGGGGATCCCACGGGTCGCGTGGAAGAGCGCGGTGGACAGCGCCCGGGCGCTGATCGGCTGGCCGGAGAACTGCCGCGTGGATCCCCGGCGGATGATCGTCTCCCCCAGCGGCCTGCCGGCAACAGGGAGCGGCTCGGGAAGCGCCAGGAGCGTCGTCGGGACAGATCTGGGCACGCCGGTGGCCGATGCCCGCACGGCCTTTACCTCGTCGGGTTCCACCAGCGACGCCGCCGCATGGATCTCCCTGACGAGCGGGTAGTCTACCTCGCTGGAGGAGAGAGGGAGGCACCGCGGGCTGATCGGCTCGACGGGGGCGCTGACAGCCGGAGCGGCCGCACTCCCGAGAGGCACCAATTCGAGGCTCACCTCCTTGTCTGAGTCGAGAGCGAGAAGCCCATTCACCCGCGCGTCGAGGAACAGCGTGATCAGGTGCGCGGGGATTCCCATCGCCCCCGCCGCGGCGAGAAGGTTGGCCAGCATGGTCCCGGAGTCCCAGAAGAGGTGGCGGTACGCCCGCGCCTGGTATTTCCAGGTGTTGCGCCAGTAGATCCCCGTGAGCACGACCGTTGCCGCCGACGCGGCGATGCCGTCGTCGAGGGCCGCCGCGCTCAGCTCGGAGCGGAAGTCCCCGTCCCGGAGCCGGCGGAGGCAGAAATCGCCTGGGGAGAAGTGGTACACGCCGGCGGAAAGGCCCGGGAGATCTGCGGCCACGAGATAGACCTCAGTTTGGTATAGCGCCCCCGTCGAGGGCGCGGCGCGGAAGTGCATCTCCCCGCCCCCCGGGTAGGTCTTCTTCCTGGTCAGGCCGGCCGTAAAGAACAGGAGCGACGTCAGGATCTCCAGCGTGAGCGTCCCGCCCGCGCCCCGGAAGGCGTTCACGGCCCCCAGGGTATCCTGGACCGGCTGGGGAAACTCGCGCGGCAGCGGCGTGACGGGCAGATCCGGGTAGACCTTGTAGAGGAACGGCTTGGTGTCCCAGTCGAGGGCGTGGCCGCTCTGGCGAACGGAGGCGTAGCTGTGGGTGGTCCGGTCGTGATATTCCCGCGCCGCCTCGACGGCGCGGTTCCCGGCGGGACTCACACCGAGAAGTCGAAGGGCGGGCGGAACACGCCGCGCTCGGTGATGATGGCGGTGATCAGCGCGGCGGGGGTGACGTCGAAGGCCGGATTGAAAACTGGTGACGCGCCGGGCACAATCTGCCGGCCCGCGAAGCCCCTGACCTCACCGGCGTCCCGCTCCTCGATAGGGATGAGATCTCCCGACGGCAGTGCCGGGTCGATGGTCGAGAGGGGCGCGGCCACGTAGAACGGGATGCCGTGGTGCCGGGCGAGCACCGCCAGCCCGTAGGTGCCGATCTTGTTGGCGGTGTCGCCGTTGGCCGCGATCCGGTCCGCCCCGGTCACGACGAGATCCACGTCCCCGCGCGCCATCACGGACCCTGCCGCCACGTCGCAGATCACCCGGTGGGGGATCCCCTCTTTGACCATCTCCCAGGCGGTGAGACGGGCGCCCTGGAGCACGGGACGGGTCTCGTCCACCCAGACGAGGGCGACCTTCCCCTGGGCGTGGGCCGCCCGGATCACCCCTCCCGCCGTCCCGTAGCCCGCCGTCGCAAGCGCGCCGGCGTTGCAGTGGGTGAGGATCCGCGCGCGGTCCGGGACCAGCGCCGCGCCGTGGGAGCCCATGGCCCGGTTGGCCGCGACATCCTCATCCAGGACCGCCTGCGCCTCCTGGACGAGCCGGGCCCTGAGGGCGTCCAGCGGCAGCGCCCGGTGGCCGAGGCAGCAGCGCCTCATCCGTTCGAGAGCCCAGAAGAGATTCACAGCGGTGGGACGGGTGGCCGCGAGCCCTTTGATCGCGGCCTCCACGTCGGCCTCTAGCCCGTCGAAGGTGGTCGCGCGGCTCTCGCGGGCCGCCAGCGCGACGCCGAAGGCGGCCGTCACGCCGATGGCGGGGGCGCCGCGCACGACCAGTGAGCGGATGGCGTCCGCGACTTCGGACCACGAGGTGTACTGCCGTTCCACTTCCTCGGTGGGAAGCCGCGTCTGGTCGAGGAGGACCAGCCGGTCGCCGTCCCAGCGGACGGGCGAGATCACAGGAGCCCCGCCTTGATCCGGGCCTCAAGGGTCTGGAGCGAGCACCCTTCGACCCGGACGAGCTTGTGGCGGGCGTGGCTGCCTCGCACGAGAGTCACCGCGGATCGGGGCACCCGGAAGGCGCGAGCAAGAAGCGCAAGGAGCGCCTGATTGGCCTCGCCGTCAACGGGAGCGGCGTGGACGCGGACGCGGAGGGTGGCGCCATCCCATCCCACCACCTCGTCGCTCCCGGCGCGGGGCTGCACCCTCACGCGGAGGAGCGCCGAATCAGCGCGGCTCGGCCCCCGCATCCCCCAACTCTTCGTTCACGAGCCGCTGGTACATGTCGAGCGTGACGCGGAGCCCCTCCGCCAGCTGGCGGCGGGTGCGCTTGAGGGCGAGGATCTCGGCCTTGATCTTCGCCTCCTCGGCCCGCGCCTCCTCCAGGAGCTTGTCGCCCTGGAGCTCCGCCTCCCGCACCAGCAGGGTGGCCTCGCGCTTGGCGCCGTCCTTCATCTCCTCGGCCAGCCGCTGGGTGGTGAGGAGCGTGTCCTGGAGCAGCTTCTCCCGTCCCTCGATCCCACGGGACCGCTCCTCCAGCGCCGCGAGCTGCTCCTTCAGGAGCGCGTTCTCCTTGACGAGCTGCTCGTAGTCCGCGGCCACGTCGGCCAGGAACGTGTCCACCTCCTGCCGGTCGAAACCGCGGAATCGGACGGTGAACTGCTGCTGACGGATGTCCATCGGCGTAACTCGCATGGGACATTCACCTCCTCCTGCCGGGCCGACTCAGAAGAGCGAGGGCAGGACCACGCGCTGGATGAACTGGATGATGAGGATCGCCGCCAGGGGGGAGAAATCGAGCCCGGCCTGGTAGCGGGCGAGCACGTTCCGGATCGGGCGGAGCACCGGCTCGGTCACGCGGCGGAGGATCTGCACGATGGGGTTGTACGGGTCCGGGTTGACCCAGGAGATCAGCGCGGCGGCGATGATGACCCAGGTGTAGAGGCTCAGGAGCAAGCTGATGAAATCCACCAATCGGTAGAGGACCACGGCGTTCAGTCTCTCTGTGCCGGGACGAGAACCGAGCAGCCCAAGGCCCGAGGGAGGAGCCGACCGGAGCGTACGCAGTTGTACGTGAGGATCGGCGACGACCGAGCGCTGATTGGTCGCCGAAGGCGATCCGTTGCGGGCACCCGCGAAGCGGGTCGTGCGACGGTTATCGGCACGGCACTAGGCCTTCTTCTTGCCCTTCCGGGTGTCCTTCTTACTGTCCCGGGTGCCCCGCCCCAGCTCCCGCGAGCGGAGCGTCGCGCGCTCGACGGCGCTGATGAGGGTCCGCCGCACGCCCCCTTCCTCGAGCGCCGCGATGCCGGCGATGGCCGTGCCCCCCGGGGAAGTCACCATGTCCTTCAGCTGGCCCGGATGCGCGCCCGTTTCGATCAGGAGCTTCGCCGAGCCCAGCACGGTCTGCGCCGCCAGGGTCATGGCGGTCAGGCGGTCCAGGCCCACCTTGACGCCGCCGTCGGCCAGCGCCTCGATCATCAGCGCCACGTAGGCCGGGCCCGAGCCCGACAGGCCGGTGACCGCGTCGAGCGCCTCCTCTTCGAGCACGACCACCTTGCCGACGGCGCCGAAGATCTCCTCGGCGGTCTCGAGGTCTCCCTTCTGGAGCCCGTCCGCCTTCGCCACCGCGGTCATGCCCTCGAGGACCAGCGCCGGCGTGTTCGGCATAACCCGGATGAGGCGCACCCCCTTGGGGAGATCGGCGCGCAGCGCCACGGTGGGGACGCCCGCGGCCACCGAGATGACGAGCTTCTTGGGCGTCACCGCCGAGCCCACCTCTTTGAGGACCGAGTGAATGATCTGAGGCTTCACCGCGAGGATCACCACGTCCACCCGCTTGACGAGGAGCGAGTTGTCCGAGAGCGTGTGGATCCCGTAGAGCTTGCCGAGCTGCTGGAGGCGGTCGAGCCTCGCGTCCGTGGCGAAGATGTCCTCGGCGGGGACGGTGCCGGCCTTGAGCAGGCCGCGGATCATCGCCTCCCCCATGTTGCCGGCGCCCAGGAACCCGACCTTCTTGCCCTTCACGCTCATGTCGCCCTCGGGCCGAAGATGGCGGTGCCGACGCGCACCATCGTCGCGCCTTCCTCCACGGCGACCTCGAAGTCGTCGCTCATCCCCATCGAGAGGTGCTCGAGCCCCGCCTCGTCCCTGAGGTCGCGGAGCCGGCGGAACCACGCCCGAGCCTGCTCTCCATGCTCGACAGGGGGCGGAATCGTCATGAGCCCCCTCACGCGCAGCGCGGACAGCCCCCCCAACGCCTCCACCGCTCCCTTCAGCTCGTCCGGGGCGAAGCCGCCCTTGGTGGCCTCGCCCGCCAGATTGACCTGGACCAGGACCTCCGCCACCTTGCCGGCGGCCGCGGCCCGTCGGTCGAGCTCGCGCGCCAGCTCCAGGCGGTCCACCGAGTGGATCAGGTCGAAGAGGAGGACGGCATCCCGGGCCTTGTTGGTCTGCAGATGCCCGACCATGTGCCACGGGACGGGGCGGCCCAGCGCCCCGATCTTCTCCCTCGCCTCCTGAACCCGGTTCTCGCCCAGCGCGGGAAGCCCGGCGGCCAGCGCGCGCCGGATCCGCTCCACATCCACCGACTTGGAGATGCCGACGAGCAGCACCGTCCCGGGCGCGCGGCCCGCCCGCATCGCGGCACGTGCGATGCGTTCCTGAACGCGAGCAACGTTGCCCGCCACATCGATCACCGCCGCCCTCCGATGCGAAGCGATTGTGTGACAGCTCCCCCGGTCTGAAGACCGGGGCTTCCCGATCTCAGCCATGGGCTCCTCCTCCGAGCGTCTGCTGTCCCAGACGGAGGATGTTGCGCGCGGCGTTCACGTCGCGGTCGTGGACCGTTCCGCAGTCGCTACACGTCCACACCCTCTCACGCAGACCTGCGATACCTCTCGGCCTCGACGACGGCACCGAGCCGCACGCCGAACAGGTCTGGGTACTTCCGTATTCCGAGACCTCCAGGCACGCCCCGCCCCCGCGTAATCGCGCTTTGTAGCGGAGCATAGCCCGGAAGCTGGACCACCCGACGTCGAGCACGCTCTTCGCCATAGCGGTCTGAGCAAGTGTCGATGCGTTCACGTCGCCCACGACAATGAGCCCGTGGGTTTTGACGATCCTCGCACTCTGCTGATGGAGAAAGTCCCTACGCCGGTTCGCCGCCTTCGCGTGGATCGCGCGGACGCGCTTCGTCTTACGGGCACGCTGCGCGGTGGCCAGCACCTGCTCGGACGCACGGTAGAAACACGGTGGGGCGATCTTCTCGCCAGTCGAGAGGGTTGCGAGGTCCTTCAGGCCGAGGTCGATCCCGACATGCTGGATGCTCGCGCTCGTCGCCTCGGGCACCGCGACGGGGAGGTTAATGTACCACCGGCCACGCGAGTCGGCGTTGAACGAACCAGCACCGATGGTCGCCCCGGCCAGAATGTCGCGCAGGTGCATCGTCTCGTACCGGACGCCCCGGAAGGTGAACGCCGAACCGTCGAAGGCGACATGCCCGGTGTTGAACGGCACCCAGCCGAGAGACCGCCGCCCGCGCCACCGGAGCCAGGGCTTCTTGTGCATCCGGTGGGCCTCGACATAGGCGCGGCACACGCGCTGGATGGTGTGTGAGTGCAGGCTGAGGTCGGACCCTGTTCCGGCCGTGAGGGCAGCCAAGACCGGGTAGCTTAGCCATCGGCGGCACTCCCTCACGGCTTGCCGCTGTCGCTCGTTACAGTAGTTCCAGACGACATTCACGGCACGCGCTTGGCGGTTCAGATCCGCCACGTGCCGATCCCTCAACCGCAGCTTGACGGTTATCTGCATGCGCCTGCTCGCTTATCCCCGGACTGAAGTCGGGGGTTTGCGCTCGCCCTGGGTCGTATCAACCATGCTATTCCAAGTCGCGCTCCAGCCGCGACTCGCGCAAGAGATCGAGGAACTTCTCGCGGAGCGCCGAGGCGATGCGGTCTGCGAACGCCTCCGTGAGCCCATTGATGCGGATGAGTCGCTGCACGTCGGCCAAATCCCGCGCGCGGTGGCCCCAGACGCCGCTGGCGATTTTGAACTCGACGAGGGCCTCGAGAGTCGGGAGCCGCAGCCCCGCGACATCCACGAATGCGGCGGAATCCGGTGGAGGGTACTCTACAGGACTCTCCGACGAACCGGCACGCTCGCCGGCCGTCACGACGTCGATGTTCACCTGGTGGGCCGTCTCACGCAGGCTCTTGCGCAGCCCCGGCCCTCGGAGTGCCAGGCCCTGTCCGACGAGCGTGGCATGGATCCTGTCAAGCCCCTCAGCCGTCGTGAGAATATCAATGTCCTCGGTGTGACGAACGTAGCCATAGTACCGGAGGGCCAGCGCCCCGATCACCGCGAACGGAACGCCCTCCTGCGCAAGCCGGCCACGCAGGGATTCGAGCACCACGGCGATATCGTGAGAGTGCACGTGGTCCCTCCGGAGTTGTTCGATGAGCGTCCCTTGGGTTGGTAGAGCCACAACCGCATTATAAACCTCTTTGGTGAACGGTGCCCAGGGCGGTGAGAGCCGCCCGGTCGAACCGCCGCCACCAGGCTCAGGGCGAGTCTTCCGTGACGGCGGGGAGCGCGGCGACGGTCACCAGCCGGCCGCGGCTGCCCTCCTTGCGGTAGGAGAAGAACAGGTCCGTGCGGCACCCCGTGCAGAGCCGGGGGTTGGCGATGCGGTCGGCGCGAACCCCGGCCGTCGTGAGCTGGAACTCGTTGGCGGCCCAGAGATCGAGGCGCCACTTCCCCGGGCGCGCAGATGTCACCCAGGCTTCCCAGCGGTCGGGAAAGGCGGCCCGGAGGGGCTCCATGACGGGACGATCCACCTCGTAGCAGCACGGGCCGATGGAGGGGAAGATCGCGGCGTGGAGGTCGGCCGGCCGCGCTCCCTCGCGAGCCAGCGCGTCCACCGCGGTGCGTGCAGCGCCCTTCACCGTGCCGCGCCAGCCCACGTGAGCCAGCGCGAGGCGTCCTCCCGGCGGGTCGTACACGACGACGGTCAGGCAGTCGGCGGTGAAGATGGCCAGCGGGACCCGAGGCGCGGTGGTGAGGAGCACGTCTCCCTCGCCTCCGTTGCCGCCCGCCTCCACCCGCCTCACGGTCGCGCCGTGGGCCTGGCGGAGATAGGCGACCCGGGTGAAATCCAGCCCGTGCGGGGCGAGGACCGCCGCCGTCTCGCGACCGATGGGGGACACGGGCTCGGCGGGATGGGCGACCCCGGGGCAGTGGCGCGTGGTGGACGCGTGGGGAAGACCCAGGGCCTCGAGGGCGGGAAGCGTCAGGTGGGTCGCCGGACTTCCGTGGAATCGAACGGTCATTGGCGTCGCGCCCCCTCACCCTGTCCCACCCAATGCCCCTCACCTCTTCTCCTCTCCCCACTGGGGAGAGGCAGGGTGAGGGGGGAGAGAATAAAGGTGAGGGGGCTAGTCCGCCTGCCGGCGCAAAAATGCGGGGACGTCGAGGTCCTCGGCCGCGGGCTCGTCCCCCTCGGCCCGGATCTCGGCGGTCCGGCGGCGCCACTGACTGGCGGGCGCCGGCCGCGGGGTCTTGGCCAGATCCACCACCTTGCCGCTCGGCCCCGTGGCCTCCTTGCGCTCGGAGAAGCCGGTGGCGATCACGGTGAGCCGCAGCTCGTCCTTGAGATCCTTGTCGATCACCGCCCCGAAGATGATGTGGGCCTCTTCGTGGGCCGCCTCCTGGACGACCCGCGCCGCTTCCTCCACTTCGTGGATGGACAGGTCGGGGCCGCCCGTGAAGTTGATGAGGATCCCCCGCGCGCCCTCGATGGACGTTTCGTCCAGGAGCGGGCTCGCCACGGCCTTCTGAGCCGCGTCCAGGGCGCGGTGCTCGCCCCTGCCGACGCCGGTCCCCATGAGCGCCATCCCCATGCCGGACATGATGGTGCGGACATCGGCGAAGTCGAGATTGATCAGCCCGGGGACGAGGATGAGATCGGAGATTCCCTGGACGGCCTGGTGCAGGACCGAATCCGCCACCTTGAAGGCCTCCAGGAGCGGCGTGCCGCGCTCCACCACCGACAGGAGCCGCTGGTTGGGGATCGTGATGAGCGTGTCCACCACGCCGCGGAGCTCGGCTATTCCCTGCTCCGCTTGCTGGGCGCGCTTCCTCCCCTCGAAGGTAAACGGCTTCGTGACCACGGCGACCGTGAGGATCCCCAGCTCCTTGGCCACCGCGGCAACGATGGGCGCGGCGCCGGTCCCGGTGCCGCCGCCCAGCCCGGCCGTGACGAAGACCATGTCGGCGCCCTCGAGGATGCGGGCGATCTGCTCGCGATCTTCCTCCGCCGCCCGCCGCCCTACCTCGGGGTCCGAGCCGGCGCCGAGGCCGTTGGTCAGACGGGCGCCGAGCTGGAGCTTCACGGGGGCCGGCGAGGTGCGAAGAGCCTGGATGTCGGTATTGGCGACGATGAACTCGACCCCCGTGAACCGGGAGGCCATCATCCGGCTCACGGCGTTGCCGCCGCCGCCGCCGAGGCCGATGACCTTGATCCGCGCCACCTGGCGCGCATCCTCTCCGGCTCCTTCCTCTTCCAGCTCGAAGATCGGTCGCTTCGTGCGCGACTCCTCCATCGATGCCCCCCTCCTTGAGGTTTTTTTGCGGCCTGCCGGGAGATGCAGAAACAGCTCCGACTGTTTCAAAAGAGCTCCTTCACCCATTCCCACACCCGGGCGACGCCTCGCCCGTCTCCGGCGTCGAAGCCGCCGCCGCCCGTCCGGATCCCGTAGAGCGCCAGCCCGACTGCCGTGGCGAAAATCGGGCTTTGAACCACGTCATCCAGCCCCCCCACCCCCTCGGGAGTTCCGCGCCGCACGGGCAGGTCGAAGACCTGCCCGGCCAGCTCGGGCAAGCCGTCCATGATGGCGGTGCCGCCCGTCACGACCACTCCCGCCGCCGGAGCGTCCTCGAGGCCGGCCCGCGCGAGATCCCGGGCCACCAGGGTGAAGATCTCTTCCACCCGCGGCTGGATGATCTCCGACAGGATCTGGCGAGAGAGCTGGCGGGGCTTCCGGCCGCCGACGGATGGGACGTCCACCGTCTCCTCCTCCCGCACCAGCGCGGTGAGGGCGCAGCCGTGACGCTTCTTGAGCTCCTCGGCCTCCGCCGTCGGGGTCCGGAGCCCCACAGCGATGTCGTTGGAGATGTGATCGCCGCCCAGGGCCAGCACGCCCGTGTGCCAGATGGCGCCGTCCCTGAACAGCGCCACGTCCGTCGTCCCGCCGCCGATGTCGATCAGGAGGACCCCGAGCTCCTTCTCGTCGGGGGAGAGGATCGCCTCGGAGGCGGCCAGGGGCTCCAGGACGATGTCCTGGACGGTGAGCCCCGCCCGGTTCACGCTCCGGATCACGTTCTGGACCGAGGTCACGGCGGCTGTGACGATGTGGACTTCGACCTCGAGCCGCACCCCGGACATCCCCAGCGGCTCCTTGACGCCGTCCTGATCGTCCACGACGTAGGTCTGGGGGAGCACGTGGATGATCTCGCGATCGGGCGGGAGGTTGATGGCCCGCGCCGCCTCCAGCGCGCGCTCCAGGTCCGCCGGGCCGACCTCCTTGTTCTTGCCCGACACGGCCACCACGCCCCGGCTGTTCACGCCCCGGATGTGACCGCCGGACAGGCCCGCGTACACGGAGCCGACCTCGACACCCGCCATCTGCTCGGCCTCTCCCACCGCCTTCTTGATGGCCTCCACCGTCGAGTCGATGTTCACCACGACGCCTTTGCGGAGGCCGCGGGAGGGGCTGGTCCCGATCCCGATGACGTCCAGCCCTCCCGCGGGCGTCACCTCCCCGATGACGGCGCAGACCTTCGTCGTCCCCACGTCGAGCCCGGTGATCAGCGGATGCCTCGCGTGCTTGCCCACGGCGCGCCCTATCGCAGCCTCGGCTTGAACACCACCTGGCCTCTGAACCTCAGATCCACGTACTCCATCGGCTCGCCGAGCGAGCGGATCTGGGTGAGCACCCCTTCGAGCCGCCCCAGCCGGTCTTCCCAGTCCGTGGTGCCCAGCCTCACCTCGATCCCGTCCACCGTGTAGAGGACCGGACCGTCGGCGCCGCTCATGTGGATCTCCGAGATCTCGCGCGTGAGGGGGCTCCCGGTCCGGAGCATCGAGCGGATCAGCGAGACCGCGGCCCGCGCATCCTCGGCAGCGGCGCCCCCGGATCGGGTCTCCTCCGGCCGGATGCCGGTGATCACCGGGAGTCGCGGGGTGACGGCGCGGGGCTCGGGCCCGAGGCTCACGCCGTCCTCGTCCAGCCAGTAGAGCCGCCCCGCTTGAGCCAGCGTGAAGGGCACCCGCTCCTCCACCACGAGGGTGACGCGGTTCGGAAACGACCGGATCACCTCGGCCCGCTTGACCGGCCCGAGCTGCCTGAGCCGCGCCACCACCTCTTCCGAGTTGAGGCGGAACAGGTTCTCGCCGGGGGAGATGGCGGCCGCTTCACGGACTTCCGCGGGGCTGAGCCGGCTGGTCCCCTGCACCTCGACGACGGCGACCGCGAAGCGGGGAGACGTGAGGAGCCACTGGACTGCTGCTGCCACGACGGCGGCCGCGCCTGCGAGGAGGAGGATGATTCCCCCGAGCCTGAGCGCCGCGGCGAGCGCCCGCCCCAGGCGCCGGCGGAGGCGGTGCCGCACCCGCTGGCCCGTGATGAGCGGTGAGCGCTCCGCCATATCGCCGAGTTCCCCCGGCGCGTGGCGCGGCGAGAGAATCCCCGTCCGGGTGAGCATCACTCGCCGATGATCCGGATCTCAGGCTCCAGCGTGATCCCGAACTGAGCCTGCACCCGCTCTCGGGCCAGGTCCATGAGGGCCAGGATGTCGGCCGCGGCGGCGGCGCCGCGATTGACGATGAAGTTGGCGTGCTTGGACGAGATCTCCGCGCCGTCCAGCCGCTTGCCCTTCAGCCCGACCTTTTCGATCAGCCGCCCAGCGTAATCGGACTGCGGGTTCTTCCAGACGCACCCGGCCGAGGCGAGCGCCAGCGGCTGGGTGGCCTTTTTCTGTTTGAGCCGCTGCTTGATGTCCTTCTGGATCTCGGCCTGGGGCCGCCGGTGGAGCTGGAGCCGCGCCCCGATCAGAATGGCCCCCGACGGGCAGTGGAAGGTCCGGTAGGAGAAGGCCCCGGTCCCCGGCTTGAACTCCCCCAGGGTGCCGTCCGGGTGGAGAAAGTACACGGCCGAGACGAAGTCGCCGATCCAGCCGTCGGGCGTGCCCGCGTTCATCGCCAGGGCGCCGCCGATGGTGGCCGGGATCCCCACGAGGCATTCGATGCCGCCCAGGGACAGGGCCGCGGCCTCACGGATCAGCGCCGAGAGGCTGGCGCCCGCGCCCGAGACGGCCTCCTCGCCGCGGAACTCGACTCGTCCCAGACAGCCCTCCAGCTTGACGACGACGCCGCGGACGCCGCGGTCCTTGACCAAGAGGTTGTTCCCGCCCCCGAGCACCTCGAGCGGCAGGCCCTCCTTTTCGGCGTAGGACAGCGCCTGGCGGATATCGTCCACGTCCTGCGGGATGACGAAGATGTCCGCCGGCCCCCCGATGCGTAAGGAGGTATGGAAGCTCAGGGGCTCCTTGAAGCGCACCTCGCCCCGGATCGCTCCTAGCATGTCGACCTCCTCCTCGTTGACCCCTCCTGGACGCCGAGCCGGGTCACCAGTTCTCCGCCCAGGGTGCCGACGTCGCCGGCCCCGAGGGTGAGAACGAGGTCGCCCGGGCGGGTGATCTCGCACAGGTAGTCCAGGATCCGTTGGCGATCGTTGTCGAGGTACACCACCTCGCGGTGGCCGTGGGACGCGATCCCCTCGGCCAGGTCGCGGGCGTGGACCCCCGGAATTGGCGGCTCGCCGGCCGGGTAGATGTCCATCACCACCAGCACGTCGGTCTGGTAGAACGCCGTCAGGAAGTCCTGACGGAGGTGGAGGGTGCGCGTGTACCGGTGCGGCTGGAAGACGGTGACCACGCGCCGGTCGAAGCCGGCCTTGGCGGCGGCCAGTGTCGCTCGGATCTCGGCGGGATGGTGGCCGTAATCGTCCACGATCAGCACCCCGCCCACCTCTCCCTTCACCTGAAAGCGGCGCTGGACGCCCGAGAAGCCGGCCAGCGCCCGCTGGATGCTCGGAAATGAGATTTCCAGATCCATCCCCACCGCGATCGCAGCGAGAGCGTTGAGGACGTTGTGCCGGCCCGGGACCTGCAGCACGCACTCTCCCAGTGCGCGCCCCCGATGAACAACCTCGAACCGGGAGGTCAGGCCCGACAGCACCAGCCGGCGGGCGGTGAAATCAGCCCCCGATTCCAGGCCGTAGGTGGCCAGCCGCTTCTCCATCCGCGGGATCAGGCGCTGGATGTGGGGCTGGTCCAGGCAGAGCACCGCGACCCCGTAGAACGGCACCTTGTTGATGAAGGCCAGGAAGGCGTCCGAGATGCCGTCGATGTCGTGCCAGTGGTCCAGGTGCTCGGCGTCGATGGTGGTCACCACCGCGATGGTCGGGGTGAGCTTCAGGAAGGAGCCGTCCGATTCGTCGGCCTCCGCCACCAGGTACTCGCCCTGCCCGAGCCGGGCGTTGGCGCCGAGCCCTTGAATGCGCCCGCCGACCACCACCGTGGGGTCGAACCCGCCCTCCGCCAGCACCGCCGCGACCATGGAGGTCGTCGTGGTCTTGCCGTGGGTACCCGCCACCGCGATCCCGTACTTGAGCCGCATGAGTTCGGCCAGCATCTCGGCCCGCGGGATCGTGGGAATCTGGCGCTGCCGGGCCACCTGGACCTCCACGTTGTCCCTGGCCACTGCCGAGGAGTACACGACCACATGGGCGCCCTCGACGTGGGAGGGCTCGTGGCCGATGAAAACCTTGGCCCCCAGGCGCTCGAGCCGCTCCACGGCCTCGCCCCGCTTCAGGTCCGAGCCCGTGATCCGATAGCCCATGTTCAGGAGCACCTCGGCGATACCGCTCATACCGGCGCCGCCGATCCCCACGAAGTGGATCTGCTGGTACTTCTTAAACATCAGCGTGCCCCATCAGACGTCCCTCGCGTGTTGGGAAAGATTGAGGAGGACGCCGACCGAGACCATCGCCATGATCAGCGCCGACCCACCGAAGGAGATGAACGGCAGCGGCAGCCCCTTGGTCGGCAGCGCACCGGTGACCACCCCGAGGTTGACGAGCGTCTGGCAGGCGAGCAGGGCGGTCAGCCCCAGGGCCAGGAGCGCCCCAAAGGGGTCCGGGGCGCCGAGCCCGATGCGAATGCCCCGCCAGATCAGGAGGCCGAACAGGCCGATCACGGAGACCGCCCCGAGCAGGCCGAGCTCCTCGCCGAGGACGGCGAAGACGAAGTCCGTGTGGGGCTCCGGCAGGTAGAAGAGCTTCTGCTTCGACTCCCCCAGGCCGCGCCCGAAGAGACCGCCCGAGCCCAGCGCGAGGTAGGACTGGATGATCTGGAACCCGCTTCCCCGCGGATCCGCCCACGGATCCAGAAACGTCATGATCCGCTTCAGCCGGTACGGCGCCATGTAGATCGCCACGGCGAGGAGCGGGAGCGCCGAGGCGGCCACCAGCGTCATCTGCCGGACGCGGCCGCCGGCAAGGAAGAGGAGGCAGAAGACCAGCACGACCAGCGTGAGGCTCGATCCCATGTCCGGCTGGAGGAGCACCAGCCCCGCCATGCTGCCCGCCACCAGCAGCGGCGGCAGTAGGCCCAGCCAGAAGCTCTCCACCACCTCGTGGCGGCGGGTGAGAAAGTGCGCCAGGTACACCACCAGGGAAAATTTCGCCAGCTCGGCGGGCTGGAACGAGACCGGGCCCCAGCGGAACCACCGGCGCGTGCCGTTGATCTCCTGACTGAACGGGGGAACCAGCACCAGGACCAGGAGGACCAGCGACACGACGAGCAGCGGCAGCATGAGCCGCTCGAGGATCCGGTAGTTCGCCGTCATGGCCGCCCAGAGGCAGCCGAAGCCCAGCACCGCCCAGAAGAGCTGCTTCTTCAAGAAGAAATAGGGATCGTGGAAGCGATCGGCGGCGATGATGGCGCTGGCCGAGTAGACCATGACGACGCCCACGGACACGAGCGCGACGACCGCCGCGAAGAGCCACATGTCCGGGACCAGCTTCCTCGGCATCAGGCGTCTCGGAAGGCCAGGACCGCCGCCTTGAACGCGGCGCCCCGGTGCTCGAAGTTCTCGAACATGTCGAAGGAGGCGCAGGCCGGCGAGAGCAGCACGACGTCGCCGGGCCGCGCCACCGCGCGCGCCATCCCCACAGCCTCCTCCATGGACGTTGCGAAGACGCACGGCGCCGTGTCCCCCAGACCGCGCATGATTTTTTCGCGATCCTCTCCGATCAGGACCGCGCGCCGGACTCGCCCCCGCGCTGCCGCCCCGAGGGAGGTGAAATCCTGTCCCTTCCCCCGCCCCCCGGCGATCAGGATCACGGGCTCGCTGAAGCTCTCCAGGGCCTTGATCGTCGAGGCGACGTTGGTCCCCTTGGAGTCGTTGTAGTACGCGACGCCCTGGAGGTCGCGGACCCACTCGATCCGGTGCTCAACACCGCGGAACAAGGCAATCGCGCGCCTAAGCGGCTCAGGCGCGATGCCGGTCCAGAGCGAGCAGGCCGTGGCGGCCAGCACGTTTTCCAGGTTGTGGGCGCCGCGCAGGAAGACCTCGCTCACGGGGCAGATCTGCTCCACGTGGCCGTTGAGCTTGGCGACGATCCATCCGTCCGAGCAGAAGACGCCGGGATCCAGCGGCTTCGTGCGGCTGAACCAGACCACGCGGCCGGGCGTTCGCCGCGCGAGGGCCGCGGTCGCCAGATCGTCGGCGTTCAGCACCGTGCAGTCGGCGTCGGTCTGGTTGGCGAAGACCCGCGCCTTCGCCTCCACGTACCGCTCGAAGGTGCCGTGCCGGTCCAGGTGGTCCGGCGTGAGGTTCAGGATCGCGGCCACCCGCGGGTGGAAGATTTCCATGGTCTCGAGCTGGAAGCTCGACACCTCCGCCACCACGATCCCGTCCCGCGGGAACGTGAGGGCGTGGGCCGAGAGCGGAGTGCCGATGTTGCCCGCCACGAGGACGGGGCGGATCTGCTCGCGCAGGAGCGCCCCGGTCAGGGCCGTGGTCGTCGTCTTGCCGTTGGTCCCGGTGATGGCGATGACCTGGGCCTCCATCACCCGCCAGGCCAGCTCGAGCTCGCCGATCACGGGAACGCCCGCGCGCCGCAGCTCCTGGAGGGCCGGGAGGTCGGTGGGCACGCCGGGGCTGACGACGACCAGCTGGGCGCCCCGGAAGGCTTCTGCCGGGTGCCCGCCGGCCGAGAGTCGGACGCCTTCGGCCTCCAGCGCCAGCGCGTCCCGGCCCAGCGCGGAGAGCGGCTTGGCGTCGGACGCGAGGACGGCGGCTCCCAGCTGGCGGAGCAGTCGGCAGGCGGCCACGCCGCTCCGGGCGAGGCCGACCACCGAGACCGTCCGCTTCAGGAGCGATTCGCGGTACG
>Ga0209342_10002355_pt1 | contig 20319 bp, 13 predicted proteins | sample RifCSP16_2_FD_184023 | JGI IMG/M metagenome (GOLD analysis project Ga0209342, IMG submission 184023) | Soil microbial communities from Rifle, Colorado - Rifle CSP2_sed 16_2 (SPAdes) (version 2) | ecosystem: Environmental > Terrestrial > Deep subsurface > Rock core/Sediment | place: Rifle... | reverse complement strand
CCTTGGGGTCCTTCCGCTGGATCGCCCCCATCATCTCGCTTACACACGACTCGGCAATCTGCAGGAACACGAACTCGCGGAAGGACCCCAAGGGCTTGAAGCCCCCGTCGGTCCGCGCGTGGACCGCACTGTCCATGACCTTCCGCGCGTCGGCCACCGGGTCGTGCGGCACATCAGGCGGGTGCACGGTCACAACGGCCGTGTCGCCCGCCGCGACAAGCACGCAGAAGCGGGGTGCCACGAGGTCGCGGACGAGGTAGGGCCACCCGAGGACCGAGCGCTTGTCCTGGTTCTGCACGAGGTAGTGTTCCGTGGTGACCTTGGCGTCGAAGGGCGCGAGCGCGCGCTCCGCGTCCTCCGCCTCGATGTCGACCCACACTTCGTGGGTCCCGGCCTCCTCAATGGCGCGCGCAACGTCGGCGAGGTCGTTCGAGACCGTCTCCCGGACGCGCCCGCCGCCGGCGATGAGGATGTGCACGCGGTGCGCCCCGGGCGCGCTTGCCGACGGTGTCTGGACACGCGGCAGCTCGGGTTCCTTCGCGGGCCTTCGCGCTGCCCCCGGCGAGCTCTCTTCGAGCGTCCGGCGGGCAACCTCCGGGAGATCGTCAGCGCCCCCGCCCGCGCGCGCAGGCGCCTCGATCTCGGTAACTTCGACCATCCCGCCTACTCCTCGATGCCCCTGCGCCCCTCGACCCCGCGGTCGAAGGGGTGCTTGAGCGCGTCCATGCGTGTCACGTAGTCCGCGATCCCCATGAGTTCGATCGGCGCGCCGCGCCCTGTGCAGACGACCTCCACGTGGAGGGGCCGGGACTCGAGCACGCGCAGCACATCGCCGAGCTCGAGGAGCCCGTACTGGAGCGCCACGTTCACCTCGTCCAGGATCACGACGTCGTACGCGCCCGACCCGATCACCTCACCCGCCCGCGCAAGGGCCCCCCGCGCGGACTCCACGTCCTTCGGGTCCGGGTTCTTGCGGTTCACGTGCCCTGACCTTCCGAAGCACTCGTACGTGACGTTTCCAAGCCGCTCGAGCGCCGCGCGCTCCCCGCCTTCGACCCTCTCCTTGAGGAACCACACGACGAAAACCGCGAGCCCGTGGCCCGCGGCGCGGGCGGCAAGCCCCGCTGCCGCCGTCGACTTGCCCTTCCCCGTCCCCGTGTAGACGTGGAGGAGCCCCTTCTCAAGGCGCCTTGCCGGCGCGCCTTCCGTCGCCGCCAGCCCATCGCCCGAAGCCGTCCATAGAGCCGGCCCTACATGAGTTTTGAGCCCGGCGCCAAAGGCAGGGCCGTCACAGGAATGGCCGGTCCTTGTGCTCGCCCCACGCCTCGCGAAGCACCGCGCAGATCTCGCCCACTGTCGCGCGCGCCCCGACCGCCTTGAGGATCGCGGGCATGAGGTTCAGGCCGCCCGACTCGTCGCGCGCAAGGGCCCGGAGAGCCGCCCGCACTCTCGCGGGGTCCCGCCCGTTCTTCAGCGCCCTCAGCCGCCCGGCCTGCTCCGCCTCGGCCTCCGGCCGGACGCGGTGGATCGCCGGGGCCCGCGAAGCCCCCTCCCCGTCCTTGTAGAGGTTCACGCCCACGATGCGCGCCTCGCCCCGCTCGACGGCCCGCTGGTGCGCCCAGGCCGCTTCGTGGATCTCCCGCTGGGGGAAGCCGTCCTGGATCGCCTTGACCATGCCGCCCATCGTGTCGACCTTGGCGATGAGCGCGGCCGACTCCTGCTCAATCTCCGCCGTTCGGGCTTCGATGGCGTAGGCGCCCGCCAGCGGGTCGACGGTGTTCGCGACGCCCGACTCGTGCGCGAGGATCTGCTGAGTCCGAAGCGCCAGGAGCGCGGCCTTCTCGGTCGGCAGCGCCAGGGCCTCGTCGTGCGCGTTCGTGTGGAGCGACTGCGTGCCGCCGAGCACCGCCGCGAGCGCCTGGAGCGTGACGCGCACGAGGTTGTTCTCCGGCTGCTGGGCCGTGAGTGTCGAGCCCGCCGTCTGCGTGTGGAAGCGCAGCATCATCGAGCGCGGGTCGCGCGCGCCGAAGCGGTCGCGCATGATGTGCGCCCACAGGCGCCTGGCGGCCCGGAACTTGGCGACTTCGTCGAGGACGTCGTTGTGCGCGTTGAAGAAGAAGGCGAGCTGGGGGGCGAACGTGTCCACGGCCATCCCCCGGTCCACCGCCGCCTCGGTGTAGGCGATCGCGTCGGCCAGTGTGAAAGCCACCTCCTGCACGGCCGTCGAGCCCGCCTCGCGGATGTGGTACCCCGAGATCGAGATCGGGTTGAAGTTCGGCGCGCGCTTCGCGCAGAACTCGATGATGTCGCATGTGAGCCTAAGCGAGGGCCCGGGCGGGAAGATGTACGTACCGCGCGCGATGTATTCCTTGAGGAGGTCGTTTTGAACGGTCCCGCGGACCTCTTCCCAGCCAACGCCCTGGCCCTTGGCCACCCTGAGGTACATCGCGAGAACCACGGAGGCGGTCGCGTTGATCGTCATCGAGGTCGAGACCTTCCCAAGGGGGATCCCCTCGAGGAGCGCCTCCATGTCCTCGATCGAACCCACGGGCACGCCTGCGCGCCCGACCTCACCTTTCGCGGCCTTGTCGTCGGAGTCGAGCCCCATCTGCGTGGGCAGGTCGAACGCCGTGGAAAGGCCTGTCTGGCCGTGGGCAAGGAGGTACCGGAAGCGCAGGTTCGTCTCGCGCGCGGTCCCGAAGCCCGCGTACTGGCGCATCGTCCAGAGCCTGCCCCGGTACATCGTGGGGTAGATCCCGCGCGTGAAGGGGAACTCGCCCGGGAACCCCAGGGCCTGCGGGTCGTCGCCCCGGCGCAGGTCCGCCGATGTGTAGATCGCCCGGCGCAGCGCCGCAGGCGCCGCGCTCGCGCCCCCCGCGCCCTCCGGCGTGCCCTTCGTGAAGGGCGCCAGGACCTCGCGCTCCCACCGCGCAGCAGCCGTAGCCACGCCTTGGGAGCGGGCGGACCGCTTTGACTTGCGTGCGCCAGCCATCGATGGTCGCACGTTGTGCGCGGTATTTAGGCTTGGATGCGCGAACGGCGAGCGGCGGCCGCAGTATGGCGGAGATGGGCGTCCCGGCGTCGTTGCCAGGCCTTGGGAGCACCAGTGACGCCCCAACGAACGCGGCAACCTAAATCTCCCGGGAATCGCCTGGTCGACTCGCATGCCTGCCCTGATCTTGTTTATGGCGCACGAAGACGAGCAGGCCTTCCTCGGGTTCGTCGAGGGCACGGGCGGGGTTCTGCTACCCGACTACTCCCCAACGGCCGACTTCGAAACGGTTGCGCCAACGAAACTCGAACCAAACCCATCGCGTTATGAGCGGTGGTGGATCTATTACGAGTCCGCAGGCATCCTCGGGAAGCCGGAGTTCCTACCCGTGGGAGAGAAATGGCACAACCCGCGCGGTCGGCCGCTAATTGAGTTTCAGCGCGCCGCTCCAAAGGCGGGCGTCGTGGCCGCCGGGGTTTTGGGCTTCGATTCAAAGGCAAAGTCTGGCAATTCGTTCGGGGCCCTCCCGAACACGCCCGAGCTTCAGCGGGCCTTCCGTGTACTTAGGCAATGGATCAGCGAGCATTTCCCGGTTCGGCCCAAGGGATGGCAATTCGCGGGGCCGCACGCGGTTCGCCTTCACGAGGAGGGTTGGCACTTCAACCTTGGCGACGATCAAGTTGCAAAGTGCGAATGGTGCGGCGCAGACATCAAGAATCGAGTCGAGGGGCCCGTGGGGGAACCCCGCGCCACCTAGTAAACGGACCTCTCCCGGTACTCGCCGAACACGCGCCGGAAGACGTCCGTCGTCTCCTGGAGCGTCACGTAGGCCTTCGCGCACTCGATGATGTGGGGCATTGTGTTCGCATCGCCCTCCGCGGCCTTTTCCAGGCGGCGCAGGGCTTCCTGCGCTCGCCTTCCGTCGCGCGTCTTTCGGAGGCGCTTGAGACGCTCGACCTGCTTGCGCTCCCCCTCAGGGTCCATCTCCAGGAGTGTTGGGGAGAGGTCTTCCTCAATCGTGAAGTCGTTCACGCCCACGATGACCCTCTTCCTCTCGTCAATCTCCTTTTGGTACCGGTAGGCGGCGTCGGCGATTTCCCGCTGGAAGAAGTTCTTCTCGATCGCGGCGATCACCCCTCCGAGCGCCTCGATCCGGTCGAAGTAGGCCATCGCCTCCTCCTCCATCTGTTCCGTGAGCGCCTCCAAGTAGTAGGATCCCGCCAGCGGGTCGACCGTCGAGGCCGCCCCCGACTCGTGCGCGATGATCTGCTGGGTGCGCAGCGCGATGCGGACGGCCTTGTCCGAGGGAAGCGCCAGCGCTTCGTCGAGCGAATTCGAGTGCAAACTCTGCGTGCCGCCGAGGACCGCCGCGAGCGCCTGGATTGTCACGCGCGCCACGTTGATCTCCGCCTGCTGCGCCGTGAGCGAGCAGCCGGCCGTCTGCGCGTGGGCCTTGAGGACCCACGAACGGGGGTTTTTCGCGCCGTAGCGGTCGCGCATCACGCGCGCGAAGATCCGCCGCCCCGCCCGGAACTTCGCGACCTCCTCGAAGAGGTCGTTATGCGCGTTCCAGAAGAACGAGAGCTTCGGCGCCAAGTCGTCGACCTTGAGCCCCCGCTCGATCCCCGCGTCGAGGTACGCGAAGCCATCGGCTAGCGTGAAGGCAAGCTCCTGCACCGCCGTCGAGCCGGCCTCACGGATGTGGTAGCCCGAGACCGAGATCGGGTACCAGCGGGGCATGTGCTCGACCGCGTACTCGAAGGTGTCCACGACGAGCCGCATGGACGGCACGGGCGGGAAAAGGAACTCCTTCTGGGCGATGTACTCCTTCAGGATGTCGTTCTGAATCGTGCCGCCCATCCGCTCCTGGGCCACGCCCCGCTTGAGTCCGTTCACGATGTAGTAGGCCCAAATCGTGGAGGCCGGGCTGTTGATTGTCATCGAGGTCGTCACGTCGCCGACGGGGATCCCCTCGAAGAGGGCCTCCATGTCCTGGAGGGAGGAAACGCCGACACCGCACTTGCCGAATTCGCCACCCGCCCACGGGTCGTCCGTGTCGTACCCGTAGAGTGTTGGCAGGTCGAAGGCGATCGAGAGGCCGGTCTGCCCGTGGGCGAGCAGGTACTTGAGCCGCGCGTTCGTCTCGTTGGCCGTGCCGAACCCCGAGAACTGCCGCATGGTCCAAAGGCGCCCGCGGTACATCGTGGGGTAGACGCCGCGCGTGAAGGGGAACTCACCAGGGAAGCCCAGGTCTTCGAGCTCGTCAAACGAGGAGAGGTCCTCGGAGGTGTAGAGGCGCTTCACGGGCACCGAGGATGTCGTAGTGAACTCCTCAGCCCGCTCCGGCGACCTTTCCATGAAGGGGCGCAGGGTCTCCGCCTCCCACCGCTCACGCGAGCGTCCCGCCGCGCTCCCCTTGCGCGGCCGAGGCCCGGGGCCCCCGTTTCGGGCTTGAGGGAGGGCTCGGGTCGCCATCGGCGTCGCCATCGCACCGGGCACGCCTGGGAAAAGGGTTTCGCCACCCTCCCGCCCCTGGAGCGCCCGGGTGCCTTAGAGGCGCGCGTACACGACCCCGAAATAGTATACGATGAACGCGCCGGCGAGGATCGTCACGGTCGCCATCACCCGGTCAAACCGGGGCAAGATCTTCTTGAGCCGGCCCTCCACGGCCGAAGGCGAGGCGGTCGCGAGGACCGTGACCAGCGTCATCAGCGAGCCCTTGCCAAGCGCATAGGCCGCAAAAGCCGCGACGCCCGCTGGACCGCCCACGCTGAAGGAGAGCGAAACGACGACGAGAAAAATGGGAAACGTGCACGAAAGGGACGCGAGGCCGTAGGCGACGCCGTAGAGCAAGAAGCCGAGCCGCCCCGAACGCGCGGGGTCGAAGGTCGGGATGCGGATGGGCAGGCGGCGCCCGGCAAGGGTCCAGACGCCGAGCCCCACGAGCCCCAGGCCCACGGCCACGGCGACCCACCCGAGGCCCCCCTTGATCGCGCTTCCCGCGTAGGCGATGGGGAACCCAATCGCCACGAACACGACGAGGAACCCGAGGGTCGCAAGGCCGCCAAACAGGAGCCCTTCCGCGAAGCGGCGCGCATCGGCCGTCGACCAAAGCCCTGCAAGGACGGCAAGGATGCCTGCGGCCGAGAGGAGGACGGAGAGGTTGCGGTCCTCCGGCGAGGTGCCGCCCGCCGGCAATTGGAAGACCGCGAGGGCTTCAAGCGCCAGGCGCCCGAGGCCGAGCGCCGCGACAAGGAGCCCGCCCCAGACAAGGACCGCCCCGGCCTCGCGCCGCCCCCGCGAGACCCTGGGCTCCTCCCCCCCCGCGTCGGCGTGCGACTTCCCAAGCGCGAAGGCGATGTACGCGGGCAGCATCGCGACACAGCAGGGTGAGAAGAACGCGACCATCCCCGCGCCGAAGGCGAAGGCCAAAACGAAGAAAAGGTCGACGGCCGTGGAGTCTCACCTCGGACCTTCGGAGTGCCTCAGGCCGGGGATGAAGGTTGCCGCCCGAAGGCCAAGGCCCGGCCCCCCACAATCCTTGGGGGGCATGCTCAGATACTAGCGCGGCAATCCAAATCACGCCTCCCCATGCCCTCGAACTCCCCCGCCATGCCCCCGACGAAGCTCTCCTGGATTGTGGGGGGCGCGCAGGGGTCCGGCGTCGACACGTCGGCGACGACCTTCGGGCGGGCCTGCGCCCACGCCGGCCTCGAAGTCCTCGGCAAGCGGGAGTTCTACTCGAACATCAAGGGCCGCCACTCGTACTACCACGTGATGGTCTCGCCCTCCCCTGTCCTCTCGCACGAAGAGCACGCGAACCTCCTCGTCGCCCTCGACGCGGAGTCGACGATGCGCCACGCGAGGGACGTAGAGCCGGGCGGCGCGATCATCTACAACCCCGCGCACGCGGGGGTCGACCCCCAAGAGATCCCCACACTGGAGCCCCGCATCGCCGCTCTGCTCGCCGGCTACTGCAAGGCGAACGGCGAGGAGGCGACCCTTTCGGGCCTCGTGAAAGTCGAGAGCGCCCGCGGGGTCCTGCCGGTCCCCCTGCCCTTCGAGGACCTCCTCAACGAGATTGCCCCGAAGGTGGGCTCCGCATACGGCTCGCAGATCTCGCGGGTGGCCAACACCGTCGCCGTCGGCGCCACGCTCGCCCTCATCGGCCTTCCCCCCGAGCACCTGGACCGGAGCCTTGGTGAGGTCTTCGGAAAACGCCCCAAACTCCTCGAGATGAACGCGCTCGGGGCCGCGGCCGGGTTCCTCGCGGCCCGCCCCTTCGCGGCCCGCTTCCCCCAGAAGCTCGCGGCGCAGCCCCCGCGCTGCCCGCGCCTCTTCCTCACGGGGAACCAGGCGGTCGCGCTCGGAAAGATCGCCGGCGGCTGCCGCTTCCAGACCTATTACCCCATCACCCCCGCTTCCGACGAGAGCGAGTTCCTCGAGGCCCGGGACTCGATCCCGCTCAAGGGCGGAGGGCGCCAGGCCCTCGTCGTCGTCCAGACCGAGGACGAGATTGCCGCCGTCACCATGGCCTCCGGCGCGGCCCTTGCCGGCGCCCGCGCGGCGACCTCGACGTCGGGGCCCGGCTTCTCCCTCATGATGGAGGGCCTCGGGTGGGCCGGCATCAACGAGGTGCCGCTCGTCGTCACGCTCTACCAGCGCTCGGGGCCCTCGACCGGCATGCCGACCCGATCGGAGCAGGGCGACCTCATGTTCGCTCTCCACGCCGGCCACGGCACGTTCCCGCGCCTCATCGTGGCCTCCGGCGACATCGAGGAGCTCATCGAGGACGGCGCCTGGACTCTCGACCTCGCCGAGCGCTATCAGACCCCGGTCATCCACCTCGTCGACAAGGCCCTCGCGGTCTCCTCGGGGACCGTGCCCCTGCCCGACCTCGACGCCGTGACCATCGACCGCGGCGCCCTCATCCTCAAGAACCACGGCGCAGGCCCCGCGTACCCCTTCCCCCGCTTCCAAGTGACGGAGTCGGGGATCTCGCCGAGGCCCGTCTTCGGGCTTGAAGGCCACATCTTCTACGTCACGGGCGACGAGTCCGACGAAGTCGGGCACATCACGGAGGATCCCCTCGTGCGCGACCTGATGGTCGAGAAGCGCAGGCGCAAGCTCGAGACGGCCGCCCGCGAGATCCCGGAGCGGCTCAAGGCCCGTTCCTTCGGCCGCAAGGACCCCGGGCTCCTCCTCGTCGGCTGGGGCTCCTCGAAAGGCGCGATCCTCGAGGCGCTCTCGACCCTCGAGTCGCGGGGCCTTTCGGTGGGATTCCTTCAGCTCCGGCTCCTCGAGCCATTCCCCGTGTCCCTCGTCCGCGATGCGCTCGCCCGCGCCGCGACCTTCGCGGTCGTCGAGGCGAACGAATCGGGGCAGCTTGCCGACCTCATCGCCATGCGCACGGGGCTCCTCGCACCCCACCGCCTCGTGAAGACGAACGGCCGCCCCATCGTCCCCGCCGAGGTTGCCGACCACGCCGAGCGGATCCTTGAAGGGAAGGCGCGCCCCCGTGAGGTGATGACCCTTGGCAACTGAGGCAGGCCTCACCGCCAAGGACTTCAAGACCGACGTCCACATCGACTGGTGCCCCGGCTGCGGGGACTTCGCAATCGTGACGGCCCTCCAAATGGCGCTTGCCGAGCTTGGCGTCCCGAACCACAAGGTCGCGGTGATCTCGGGGGTCGGGTGCTCGGCGAAGACGCCGCACTACCTCAAGAGCTTCGGGGCCCACACGATCCACGGCCGGCTCCTGCCCTACGCCATCGGGATCAAGTTGGCGAACCCCGAACTCACGGTCATTGGGACGGCCGGCGACGGCGACGGCCTCGGGATCGGCGCGGGGCACTTCGTGAACGCCGGCCGGCGCAACGTCGACCTCACGTACCTCCTCTTCAACAACGGCGTCTACGGCCTCACGAAGGGCCAGGCCTCGCCGACCCTGAAGCTCGGCGCGAAGCCGAAGTCGCTCCCCTCCCCGAACATCAACGAAGGCGTGAACCCGATCTGGCTCGCGGTGGCCAGCGGCTACACGTGGATCGGCCGCTCGTACGCGTTCGACGTGAAACACCTGAAGGACATGATCGTGAGAGCGGTCCGCCACAAGGGTCTCGCGTTCCTCGACATCCTGCAGCCCTGCCCGACGTACAACGACCTCAACACGAAGGACTGGTACGCGGCAAAGGACGCGCGGGCGGACGGCGGGGGCCCCGCGGGCGCGCGGCTCTACCGCCTCGACGAAGCCGGCCACGACCCGGTCGTCCATACGTTGGAAGCGCAGGAGGGGCGGATGCTGAGGGCGATGGAGCTCGGCGCCCAGTGGGGCGAGCGGATCCCCTTGGGGGTCTTCTACGAGAACCCCCTCGTGCCCACGTTCGAAGAGAGGATCGCCCTGCGCAACCCCGCCTACCGGGGGCCGGCCCCTTCGGACCAGGTCCTCGCGGGGGCCGACGGGCGGACGAATGTGGCCTTCGACGAGATCCTGGCGGCCCTTCGCGTGTGAGAGGAAACGGGCTCTCTCAGAGGCGGCGCGCAAGCGCGCGCGCGGCGCTCGCGGCATCGAGTTTCCGCCTCGCGACCTTCTCCACGAGCGACTGCAGGGGCCCGTCAAGGGCGAGCCGGCCCCGCTCGCGGACGCCCTCCGTGAGCTCCTGGAGGATCACATGGCGGGCGCGCGCGACCTCGCCGGCTCGGTGCATCCCCGAGGCCGTGAGGTGCGCCCTGTGGGCGTCGGCTTTCGAGGCGATTTCCTCAAGGCCCTTCCCCTCGGTGGCCACGGCCATGAGTACCGGCGGGCGCCACCCTCCGTCGAAGGACCCCAGCGCGAGCATCGACTCGATCTCCCGCCGGATCGCGTCAGCGCCTTCCCTGTCGGCCTTGTTGACGACGAAGATGTCGGCGATCTCGAAGAGGCCGGCCTTCGCGACCTGCACCTCGTCCCCGGTGCCCGGCTGCGTGACGACGACCACGGTGTGCGCCGCGCGGATGATGTCCGTCTCGAGCTGGCCGGTCCCCACCGTCTCGATGATGACGAGGTCGAAGCCCATCGCGTCGTAGACGACGGCCGCCTGGTAGGTCGCCGGGGCGATCCCCCCCATCGAGCCCCGCGAGGCCATGGAGCGGATCACGACCCCCTCGTCCAGCGAGTGGTCGAGCATCCGCACGCGGTCGCCGAGGATCGCGCCGCCCGTGAAGGGCGAGGTCGGGTCGACGGCCACGACCGCGACCCGAGTCCCGCGCGCGCGGTACGTGGCGATGAGCCCGCTTACCAGCGTGCTCTTGCCGGCCCCCGGCGGCCCGGTCACGCCTAGGATGTGCGCGCGCCCGCTCTTGCGGTAAAGCGCGCGGTACGCCGCATGCCCCCGCGGGTCCCGGTCCTCAAGGTAAGAAAGGAGCCGCGCGGCGGCGCGCCGGTTTCCCGAAAGCACCTCTTCCGCCACGGAGCCCTTCGACGACAAGCCTCCGGCGCCCCCCTCACGCGGCCCGCGCGGGGAGCCTCACGCGCGCCCCACGATGCGCCGCACATCGGCGACAATCGTTTCCGTCGAGGTCCCGGGGCCGTAGACTCCCGCGACGCCGAGCTTCTTCAGCCTCACGGCGTCCTCCGTCGGGATGATCCCGCCGATGAAGAGGGGGATGTCCCGGGCCCCCGCCTCCTTGAGCAGCTCAAGCGTGCGCGGCACGAGGTGCATGTGCGCGCCCGATAGGATTGAGAGGCCGATCGCGTCCGCGTCCTCGTCCAGGGCCGTCTGGACGACTTGCTCGGGCGTCACCTTGAGCCCCGTGTAGATGACCTCCATCCCGGCGTCTCGAAGCGCCCGCGCGACGACCTTCGCGCCGCGGTCGTGCCCGTCAAGCCCGGGTTTTGCGACTACGACCCGCGGCGGCGCGGCCCTCGCTGCGGCCCCGGCCTTCCGCCCCTTCGCCGCAGCGGGCTTGCGCCTCTTCCTCGCCCCCAACTTGGCCCTCGCGCAAAGACCCCCCTTGAGGTAGAAAACCGTTTGCGGCCCTCGGCCCTTTTCGAAGGCGTTTCCGCCCGGGCCGTTCGGCCGGGCTAGGCGCGCTTCGAAACCCCTAAATACACTGCCCAGCTAACGCGCGGCGGCGCGCCCGAGAGCCGGGCCGCGCTTTTTGGGCTGGTGGAACAATCCGCGCGATGTTCCCGAGCGCGGCCTGCGCCATTCTCCTCCTCCTTGGCGCCTTCCTCCCTCTCGCCGCCCACCCCTCGGCTGCCGAGCCGACGCCGCTCTACCGCTCCGAAGCGTGGCCCTCCCCGGCCTTTGCCAACGTCACGGCCCAGGCGGGAGTCGGCGCCAGCGCCTCCCTCCTCGGAGCCACGGAAGCCAACCGCGAGACCATCAACGGGTTCATGAACGGCGGGCGCGGCGCGTGCATAGTCGACATCGACGGGGACGGCGACGACGACATCTATGTGTCGGGCCCCGGCCAGAACCAGCTCTTCCGCAACGACGGCAACTTCACCTTCGCGGACATCACGACGGCGGCCGGCGTCGGCGACCTCGGCTACGGGATGGGGTGCGCCTCGGCCGACCTCGACAACGACGGCGACCAGGACATGATCTCGACCCAGTGGCAGTCACACTTCTCCCTGTGGCGCAACAACGGCAATTCGACCTTCACGAACATGACCTCGCAGTCCGGCGTCGACGACACGGGGCCCCAAGCGGGCGTCGCGATCGCGGACTTCGACAACGACGGGCTCCTCGACTTCTTCCTCGCCGAGTACTCGAAGGTCCCGGACAGGGTCTACCGGAACCTCGGAGGCTTCAAGTTCGAGAACCGGACGGACTCGTCGAGGGTCTACGACCTCGACTACGGCTTCCAGCCGATTGCGGCCGACTACGACGAGGACGGGCTCATCGACGTCTTTGTCGTCAATGACTTCGGCCTTGACACCCTGTGGAAGAACGCGGGCAACTTCACGTTTGCCGACGTCTCGCGAAGTTCCGGGGCCGACGACCCGGGAAGCGGGATGGGCGGCGCCTGGGGCGACTACGACTCCGACGGCGACCTCGACATCTTCGTGACCAATTACTACGAAAACGGGCTGTGGGAGAACGACGACGGCTCCTTCCGCAACGTGGCCAACGCCTCGGGGGTCGACGATATCTGGGTCGGCTGGGGGGTCGTCTGGTTCGACTTCGACCACGACGCGGACCTTGACCTTTACATTGCCAACGGCAACGTCGAGCACGGGCGGCAGTGGGACCAGCCGAACAAATTGTTCCGGAACGACGGGGGAGGCAACTTCACGGATGTCTCGGACGGGTCGGGCGCGGAGACTACGGATGTGAGCCGGGGCCTTGCACTCTCCGACCTGAACGGCGACGGCTACGAGGACCTCTACGTTCTCAATGTCAACTGCCCGGCGCTCCTGCTCAAGAACCTGGTCACGAACACGAACGGGTGGCTCCAGGTGCGCCTTGAGGGGACGGTCTCGAACCGGGACGGCGTGGGCGCGACCGTGACCGTGACGACGGACGCGACGCGCGAGACCCAGGTGCTCTCGGCGGGCTCCTCCTACCTCTCCTCGAACTCGAAGACGCTGACTTTCGGCCTGGGCGCGTACTCGTCGGCGCGCGAGGTCATCGTGGAGTGGCCCTCGGGCTTGCGGCAGGTCGTACGCGCGGTGGCGGGTAACCAGACGGTGACGGTCGTCGAAGAGGACAGCGAGGCGCCGGTCGCGCGCGCCGCCGACATCACGGTCAACCAAGGGGAGCGCTTTGCGATGAACGGGAGCCTCTCGACAGACAACGTCCGCGTGGTGGCCTGGGAGTGGTCGATGGTGGGCAACGGCACCGTGGTGAACGCCTCGGGGGCGCTGGCGTGGGTGGCGATCTACACGCCCGGCACCTATTCGGGCGTCCTCACGGCCCGCGACCCTTTCGGGCTCGTGGGGGTGGCCAACTTCACGGTCGCGGTCCGGCCGTTTGCGAACGTCACGCTCGACGCGGGCCCCGACCGCGTGGTGCCCGAAGGGGCTACCTTGGCGTTCCGGGCGCTCGCCGTGAGTTCGGCGACGCCCGACTGCGACCTCCAGTGCGCGTTCACGTGGAGTTTCGACGATGGCGCGGGGCCCGTGGTGCTCCAAGGCCCTTCCCCAACGCACCTCTTCGATTCGCCGGGCACGTACACGGTCGATGTGGTCGTGCTTGACCCGCAAAACGCGACGGCGGCCGATGAGGTCGAGGTCCGAGTCCTTGATGCCCTGGCTCCCGAAGTGCGCGCGGAGGTCCCTGCGGCAGTCGACGAGGACGTGCCTGTGTGGCTCGAGGCGGGGAATTCCACGGACAACGACCCAAACTTCAATGTGACGGGGACTTTCGAATGGACGCTGGACGGCCGCACGGGACCCGTGGTCTGGCGGGGCGCGCGCGTCCTTGCCATCTTCGAGGACCCCGGGACGTTCACGCTCACACTCACGGTGCGAGACGAGGTGGGCAACGCCGCGGCCCGGACCTTCGTGGTCGAGGTGCGCGACACGACGGCTCCCACGCCGGACGCGGGGCCCGACCGCACGGTCTTGCCGGGGGAGGAGCTCGTCCTGTCGGGGGCGGCCTCGACGGACAACGACCCGCGGCTCGTTTCCCTCGGGACGTTTGCCTGGCGCGTCGAAAGGTGGGGCGGGGCCGACAACTACACGGGCGCCAAGAAGGTGATCGCGTTTTCGACCCCCGGGCTCTTCCGGGTCGAGCTTGACGTGTGGGACCCGTCGGGGAACCGCGCCGTTTTGCCGGACGTCATGTTCGTCCGGGTGCTCGACGAGGAGAGGCCGGTCGCCGAAGCGGGGGGTGACCGTGAGGTGGCCGTGGGTGAGGCGTTCGTGCTCGACGGCCAGCGCTCGACCGACAACGACCCCTCCCTGATGGAGACGGGGCTCTTCCGGTGGGAGTTCCAAGATGGCTCGCAGCGCAAGGCCCTCGACGGGCTCAAGGTCGAGTACGTGATGGCAAGGCCAGGGACCTATGGCGTGCGGCTGACCGTGACCGACCAATCCGGCAACAGCGGCGCGGTCGTGTTCAGCCTGAAGGCCGTCGACGGCACGCCGCCGGTTCTGGCGTACGCCGCCCCGCAGGCTGAGCTCGAGGCGGGCGGCACGCTGGTCCTAAACGCTTCGGGCACGTCGGACAACGTAGGGCTCGCGTCGGTCGTGTGGCGGGTCGAGGGGCCTTCGTCCTTTGAGGCGTTCGTGTACGGTCTTACCGGGGTCGTCGTCGTGCCGTTCGAGGGGCTCTACCGGGTGACCGTCACGGCAAGCGACCTCGCAGGAAACGTGGCGACTGCGGCGTTCAACGTGACCGTGGCCCCGCGCGCGGCGGGAACGCCGGGGCCTTCGCCGGGGCCGGGGCCCGGGGGGGGCCCGGTGCCCTTGCCGCAAAACGGGACACTGCCGGGGGGCGAGGCGCAACCGCCGCCTGCGGGGACCTCGGGAGGGGCGCTTGTGCTGGGCGCGGTCGGCGCGGCAGGTATCGTCGGCGCAGCGGCGTACCTGAGGTGGCGCGCCCGCGCGCGCGGGCCTTGAGGCGGCGCCCTTGAGCGCGCGCCCCGCGGGGGCCCCGAAGCCAAACCCCTAAATACGCCGGCCCCGTCGAAACGGACACTGGCCAGCCAGCCTGGAGAAAGAGCATGAGGGAGGCCCGAGGGGGGCACACGGGAGCCGCCTGGACGGCGGCGGCGCTCGTGGTCCTCTCCTCGCTTCCGGGCGCGGCTGCGTCCTCAAGTTCGTCAGCCGCGGGCCCCGAAGCGCTGGCCGCCATGCCGGCGGGCCTGCTCTTCGAGAACTACTCGGCGACCTCGGGGCTGTCCGCCAACGCCTCGATCCTCAACCGGTCGCTTGCGGACTTCGAACTCAGCCACGGCTTCCTCAACGGCGGCCGGGGGGCATGCTGGCTCGACTTCGACGGGGACGGCGACGACGACCTCTTTGTCGCAGGGCCACAGCAAAGCCAGTTCTTCGAGAACCTCGGCGGTTGGGCATTTGCCGACGTCTCGAACGCGTCGGGCCTTGACCTGCGCGGGTACGGGATGGGCTGCGCGGCCGCCGACCTCGACCGGGACGGAGACCAAGACCTATGGGTCACGTTCTACGACTCCCTCCAGGCGCTCATGCGCAACAACGGCGACGGGACCTTCACGAATGTTTCGGCCGGCCCGATCGCTGCCGAAAAGGGCGCGCACACCGGCGTCTCGTTCGGCGACTTCGACGAGGACGGCCTCCTCGACGCGGTCGTGACGAACTACAACCGGCAGGCGGACCGGCTCTACCGCAACCTCGGGAACCTCACCTTCGAGGAGCGCAGCGGCGCCTCGGGCCTCTTCGACGTGGACTGGGGGTTCCAGCCCCTTGTCTTCGACCACGACCTCGACGGGGACGTCGACATCGTCGTGATCAACGACTTCGGCTTCGACCGCCTGTGGCGAAACGAAGGCGGCTGGAATTTCACCGACGCCACGTCGCAGACCGGGGCGAACGACCCGGGCGGAGGGATGGGGGGCGATGTTTCGGATGTCGACCTCGACGGCGACCTCGACTTCTACATCGCCAACTACGCCGAGAACTCCCTGTGGGTTTGGAACGGCTCGAGCTTCGTAAACCGCGCGGCCTCCGCGGGTGTCGACAACCGCTCGACGGGCTGGGCCGCCCTTTTCTTCGACTACGACAACGACCGCTTCGAGGACCTGTTCGTCGCCAACGGCGTGGTCGACTGGCCCTCGGAGCGGCGCCAGCCGAACGTCCTCTACCGCAACCTGGGGAACCTCACCTTCGAGGACGTCTCGGCGGGCTCGGGGGCGGAGAGCAACGAGGTCGGGCGGGGGGGCGCGCTCTCGGATGTTGACGGCGACGGGCGGGTCGACGTGTACACAACAAACGTGAACGCGCCGAACGAAATGCTGAGGAACGTCGCGGACACGCAGAACGGCTGGCTGAAGGTGCGGCTCGAAGGGACGCTCTCGAACCCCGACGGTGTGGGAAGCCTCGTTCGCGTGGCGGCGGCGAACCGGACCCAACTCAAGCCCCAGATGGCGGGCACGGGCTACCTCTCCTCGAGCAGCAAGGTCATGCACTTCGGGTTGGGAGCCTCGGCGGCGGTCGACTTTGTCGAAGTCGTCTGGCCGACGGGGCTTGTGCAGCGGGTGACGGGGCCGGCCCTCAACACCACAGTCGTCGTTCGCGAGCAGGACGCGGAAGCCCCGGTGGCGCGCGCCCCGGGCGTGAGCGCGCAGCAGGGCCTCCCCTTCGAACTCAACGGGTCGGCTTCGACCGACAACGCGGGGATCGCGGGGTGGACCTGGACTGTCGACGTGAACGGGACGCCGGTGGTGGCGGCGGGTGAAAGGGCGTCCGTGCGGGTGTTTTCGCCAGGCAACTTCACCGGGTCCCTCGAGGTCGCAGACCTCTATGGGAACGTCGCAAACGCGGCGTTTGCCGTCGATGTCCTTCCCCTCACGGCGGCTTTCGTGGACGCGGGCCCGGACTTCTCCGTGCCGGAGGGGACAGCGCACACGTTTTCCGCGACGGGCCTCTCCACCTCGGCGGCCGACTTTGAGAACACGTCGGCCTTCGAGTGGTGGGTGACCGATGGCGCAGGCACAATTCTGCTCACGGGCGCCCGCCCGACCTACGTTTTCGGGCGCGTCGGCACCGTGGCCGTGCATGTCGTCGTGCACGACAGCGCGAATGCCTCGGCGGAGGACTTCCTGAACGTCACCGTCACGGACGGGTCGCCCCCGACAGTCGTTGCGGCCGTCCCCGCGTCCGTCGACGAGGACGTGGCTGTCACGCTTGACGCTTCGGCGACCTTTGACAACGACCCGCGTTTCCCGGCGGGCGCGACCTTCACGTGGGGCTATGACGGGCGCGCAGGGCCCGTGTCCTTCGCAGGCGTCAATGCCACGCACGTGTTTGCCGACCCGGGGCCGGTCCGCCTAAAGCTGAGGGTGGCGGACGGTTCGGGGAACTCCGCGGAGGTCGAATATTCCCTTGTGGTTGCCGACCGGACCGCGCCCGCCGTCGACGCGGGGCCCGACCGTGCGGCCGAACCGGGCGAGGACGTGGATCTTAGCGCCGCGGGCTCGAGCGACAACGCCCTCGACTTTTTCGAAAACGGGTCGTTCACGTGGCGCGTGCACTACCGCACGGGCGTTGTGGTCCTTACAGGGCCGGACCGGCTCGTAACTTTCCCAGAACCGGGCGTGTTCCTCGTGGCGCTTGAGGCGTCGGACCCGACGGGGAACGCGGGGACGCCGGACTCGCTGGAGGTGACGGTGATCGACCGCGTGGCGCCGGTCCCAAACGGCGGGGGAGACCGCACGGCGACCCTTGGCGTGCCGTTCCTGTTCAACGCGTCGCTTACGACCGACAACGACCCGTACTTCAAGGAGAGCGGGAGGTTTGTTTGGCAGTTCCAGGACGGGTCGCAGCTCCAGAACCTCGAGGGGGTCCTTGCGCCCTACACGTTCTTGCGGGAGGGCGAGTACCGGGTGCGGCTCTCGGCGACGGACGCGGCGGGCAACGCCGCCGCGGCGCTCTTCACGGTGAGGGTCGTGGACGGCCGGCCCCCAACGATCGCGGTCGCGCCCGTGCCCGCGTCCGCCTTTGCGGGCGACCGGGTCGTGCTCAACGCATCGGGGACAACGGACGACGTGGGTGTTGCCAGCCTGGGGTGGCGGGTCACAGGGCCCTTCGCCTTCGACGTGGAACTTGCGGGTGGCGTGGGGGTGTTCGTGCCGCCGCTGCCGGGGACCTACAATGCCACCGTAACGGCGCGGGACGCGGCGGGCAACGCCGCGTCGCGGGCGTTTACGATCGTCGTTGGGGTCCGGCCAGGCGCGGGGACCGGAACCAACAACACGAATGGCACGAACAACACAACGGACATCGACCCGCGTTGCGGCTTGCCCCGTCCCCAGTGCAGCGACCCACGGCCGCCCCAGGGCGATGGGCAGACCGAGCGGGCGATTGCTGTGGGGCTCGTCGGTTTGGCGCTCGCCGTGGTCGCGCTCGTGCTCTCTCAACGCCGGTCCCGCCAGCGCGGGGGCAAGCCCCCTCAGTCGCTGTAGTTGTAGAACCCGCGGCCGGACTTGCGCCCAAGGTACCCCGCGCGCACCATCTTCCTGAGGAGAGGGCAAGGCCGGTACTTCGAGTCCCCGAACCCCTCCTCGAGGACCTGCATGATCGCGAGGCACGTGTCGAGCCCGATGAAGTCGGCAAGCTCGAGGGGCCCCATCGGGTGGTTCATCCCGAGCTTCATGACCTTGTCAATCGAGGGCGCGTCCGCGACCCCCTCGTGGAGTGCGAAGATCGCCTCGTTGATCATTGGCATGAGGACGCGGTTCGAGACGAAGCCCGGGAAGTCGTTCGAGACGCAGGGGTCCTTCCCAAGGCGTAGCGAGAGGTCGCGCGTGAACGTGTAGGTCGCCTCGCTCGTCTCGTGGCCCCGGACGAGCTCGACGAGCTTCATCACGGGCACGGGGTTGAAGAAGTGCATCCCGATGAACCGGTCGGGGCGCTTCGTCGAGGCCGCAAGCTCCGTGATCGAGATCGACGAGGTGTTGGATGCCAGGACCGCGCGGGCCCCTAGCATGGCGTCGAGTTCGCGGAAGGCCTCCCTCTTGAGCGCGGCGTCCTCGGTCACGGCCTCCACGACGAAGTCGCAGTCCTTGAAGTCGGCAAGCGAGGTGGTCGTGCGGATCCGGCCGCGCGCGCGCTCGCCATCGTCCTTCGAGAGCTTGCCCTTCTCGACGGCCCTTTCAAGGGACTTCTCGATCGCCAAGACGCCCCGGTCGACAAAGGCCTGCGCGACATCTTCAAGAACGACCTCAAGCCCCGCGAGGGCGGCGACCTGGGCGATCCCCGAACCCATTTGACCTGCCCCCACGACGCCAAACGTCCTCACTTCCGCGGCCTTCACGTCCACTCCTCGCGTGCCTGGCAGGCGCCTCAGAGTACATTAGGCTCACTTTGTAGGCGGCGGCTTTTTGGGCGCAGGCGCTCTGAAGAGGGCCGTGCAGGAAGGGACCGCCGACGCGCTCGTCGTGGGCGGCGGCGTCGTGGGTGTCGCGGTCGCCCGGGCTCTGGCCGCAAAGGGCCTCGCGGTCACCCTGCTCGAAAAAGAGGGAGGGCTGGCCCGCCACGCCTCGGGGCGCAACAGCGGCGTGCTCCACTCGGGGGTCTTCAACCGGCCGGGGACTTTGAAGGCGCAGATGACGCGGGAGGGGCTGCCCCAGGTCCTGGAATTTTGCCGCAGGCGCGGCGTTCCGCACGGGGTCACGGGGAAGGTCGTCTGCGCGGGAGACCGCGGCGACCTCGAGCCCCTCCAAAAACTCGAGGCGCAGGCCCGGGCCAACGGGCTCGAAGGCGTGGAGGTGCGTGAGGCCGCAAGGATGGGCGAGTCGGAACCCCACGCCGCGCCGCGCCCGCACCTCTTCGTCCCGCAGGCGGGGGTCGTTGACGCCCCGGCGCTTGTCGAGGCGCTTGCAGAGGAGGCGCGCGAGAAGGGCGCAGAGTTCAAGACGAGCACAAGGGCCATTTGGCTCACGCGAGAAAAGGGCGCATTCGTCGCCTCCACGGACCGCGGCGAGGTTCGGGCGGAGCGTCTCGTGAACGCGGCGGGCCTCCACGCCGACGAGCTGGCCTGGCAACTCGGGGCGGGCGCCGAGTATGTGGTTGTGCCCTTCCGGGGCGACAACTTCGAGGTCGTGGGGCCGCGGGCGGCCCTCGTGCGCGGTCTTCTCTACCCGCTCAAGGACCCCGAGCGGCCGTTTGTCGGCGTGCACTTCACGAAGCGCACCGACGGCGGACTCCTCGTAGGGCCAAACGCCGTGATCCCGCCGGGGCGCGAGGCGTACCGGGGGCTTCGGCCCGACCGGGACACGGTGCGCATGGTGCTCGACCCCGCCTTCCTGCGGATGATCCTCCGGAACCCTGCGGTCCGGCGGCACGCGCCCCGCGAGGTCCTCCTCTCCGCCTCGCCGCGCGCCTTCCTCGACGAGGCGCAGAAACTCGTGCCGTCGCTGCGGGCCTCGGACCTTGTCCCGGCGCGTTCGGGAATCCGCGCGCAGCTCGTCCGGCGCGAGGACGGGTCGCTCGTCGACGACGTCGTCATCGAAGAGAACGAAGGCGCGGTCCACGTGCTGAACGCCGTGTCCCCCGCGCTTACGAACGCGATCGCCTTTGCCGAGCGGCTCGCGGCACGCCTGCTTGGGCTCTGACCCCCGAACGCTTTTCTACGCCCGCCCGCGTGGAGCCTGGCAATGGGCTTTTGGGACAGGGCGCTCTCGGCGCCCGGCGCCGTGCTCGC
>Ga0209342_10002353_pt1 | contig 20325 bp, 14 predicted proteins | sample RifCSP16_2_FD_184023 | JGI IMG/M metagenome (GOLD analysis project Ga0209342, IMG submission 184023) | Soil microbial communities from Rifle, Colorado - Rifle CSP2_sed 16_2 (SPAdes) (version 2) | ecosystem: Environmental > Terrestrial > Deep subsurface > Rock core/Sediment | place: Rifle... | reverse complement strand
ACAAGATGCAGGCGGCCGCCTGCGTTCGTAGGCTAGTGGACGTCGTAGCCCCGCCGGGCGAGGTTGGGCACCAGAACCTCGGCCTTGTAACCGTTCTTAGCGCCCCACTCCGTGTTGAAGTCCTTCACGATCTCCATGTACTTCTCGAAACTGCAGCCGTCATTCAGCTTGAACTCGATGACATCGAGATGGTCGGCTGTAGCAGCCGCCGGCAAGGCCAACAGCAGGATCGCGAGAATGACCTTCACGTCATGTCCCCTTTTGGTGTGGAATTGTGTAGCCGTGGACTATAGCGCTCGGCGCTGCCCGAAACAGGCCCAGAGCGCACAAGCGACACCTGCTCTACGACATCGGCCACGGCATCCCCCGGGGTCGAGATGATCAAGGCGACGCACGACTGGCTCGACCGCTACCAGCCCGCACCAGGCCCGAACTCGGCCGGTCGCCCCTGAGTTGGCGCGGGCGAGCCCACGTCCTCGCCGAAGCCACGGGGGTGGGCCCCGGGGACGCCGGCCGACTGGCTGCTGTAGAATCCACAGGCCAGCCAGCCTCACCTAACTCAACGCCGTTCGCACGTTCGCTCAGGTCCGGAGGAGCCCGACCCTGATCGGCCAAACGCTCGCGCACTACCGCATCACCGCCGCGATCGGCGCCGGAGGGATGGGCGAGGTCTACCGGGCCACCGACGCGAAGCTCGGCCGCGACGTGGCCCTCAAGGTCCTTCCGGCCGAGGTGGCGCAGGATCCCGAGCGGCTGGCCCGATTCCGCCGCGAGGCGCAGCTGCTCGCCTCGCTCAACCACCCCAACGTCGCTGCCATTCACGGGCTCGAGGAGGCAGACGGCCAGCTCTTCCTCGTCCTCGAACTCGTCGAGGGGGAGGACCTCGCGGAGCGGCTGAAGCGGGGACCAGTCCCGCTCGACGAGGCGATCGCCATCGCGAAGCAGATCGCCGAGGCCCTCGAGGAGGCGCACGAGAAGGGCATCGTCCACCGGGATCTGAAGCCGGCCAACGTGAAGCTCACCCCAGACGACAAGGTGAAGGTGCTCGACTTCGGCCTCGCGAAGGCCTGGGAGGGGCCGGGCGCCGCCTCCTCCGACCTCTCGCAGTCGCCCACCCTCGCCCACACCGGCACCGCCGCCGGCCTCATCCTCGGCACCGCCTCCTACATGTCGCCCGAACAGGCGCGATGCAAGCCGGTCGACAAGCGGGCCGACATCTGGGCCTTCGGCGCCGTGCTGTTCGAGATGCTGACCGGGAAGCGGCTGTTCGCGGGAGAGACGGTGAGCGACACGCTCGCCGCCGTCCTGCGGCAGGACATCGACTGGAAGGCGGTGCCGGGGACGACGCCCCCGGCGGTGCGCCAGGTGCTTCGGCGCTGCCTTGAGCGCGACCTGAGACAGAGGCTGCGTGACATCGGCGACGCGCGCCTCGACCTTGAGGAGGCCCTTCACGCTCCCCTCGCCGCGTGGCCCGCCGAGACTGCGAACGGACGGCGCTCGTGGCGCGCCTTCGCTGCGCTGGCGGCGGCGCTCCTGGTCGGCCTGGCGCTCGGGATCGCGGCGCAAAAGGCCCGAGACCCCGCCGTGAGCGCCGGCGGCAAGAGCTGGCAGTTCGCCGTCGACGTCGGGCCCGGCCTGTACCTGGATCGACCCACCGATCCGCCCGTGGCCCTGTCGCCCGACGGGAGCCTTCTGGCCTACGGCGTCTACGGCGGCCTCTATCCTCAGGAGCTTTTCCTGCGCCGGATGGGCGAGATCGAGGCCCGTCCCCTCGGCGGCACGAGACGGGCCAAGAACCCTTTCTTCTCGCCCGACGGCCAGTGGCTCGCCTACTTCTCCTTTCCCGACGGCCGGCTCTTCAAGGTCTCGGTTGCCGGAGGCAAGCCGGTCGAGATCTGCGATGCGCCGTTCTTCTGGGGCGGCACCTGGGACGTCCACGACAACATCTTCTTCGGGTCGGTGGGCACGATCTACCGTGTTTCGTCCGCGGGAGGAAAGCCCGAGGTCATCCTCGCGGGGAGCACCGCCCGTGGCAAACCCGGCTACCGCTACCCGGAGGTCCTGCCCGGCGGCGACGCGCTTCTCCTGACCGCCGGCACCGAAGGCGACGACTACACCAACGCCGCGATCATGCTTCTCGACCTCGAGACCCGCCAGCTTCGCACCCTGGTCGAGCGCGGGGCGGATGCTCGCTACGTGCCGACCGGGCACCTCGTCTTCGTGCGCGACGGAAGCCTGATGGCCGCGCGGTTCGACCTCGGTCGAAGGGAGGTCCAGGGGACGCCGGCGCCGGTCGTCCCGAAGATCACCCACGCCGCGCGATACGCCGGAGGTCACTACTCCTTCTCGAACGACGGCGTGCTGGCCTACGTCCCGGCGGGACCCGGCGTGCCGACCGCACGCGTGGTCTGGCGGCGCCGGGACGGCTCCACGGAGCCGATCGGCCTGTCGGTCGCCAACCTCCTTCCCCTGCGTCTTTCGCCGGACGGGGCGCGTCTCGCGATCTCCGCGAGTGCCACGTCGGGGAAGCTGTCCGTCTTCGACCTGCGCCGCGGAGTCCTGGCACCCCTGACCTCGATGGACCCGGACGCGAGCGCGTTCGAGCTCCAGCCGGCCTGGAGTCCCGACGGTCAGCGCATCAGCTTTTCGACAGCCGCGGAACCCGCCTACCGCTTCCAGATTCACCAGGCCCGCGCGGACGGAAGCGGCCCCGCCGAGCTGCTGCGGAAGAGCGAGACCGACGCCTACCCCTACGGCTGGACGCCGGACGGCCGGGCGCTCCTGTTCGTCGAGGAGACCCTCGACAAGGGAACGAACGTCGGCGTCTTCTCACCGGGGACGGAGCCTGAGTCGAGGCTTCTGCTGAGCTCGGAAGCGAACGAGGACGAGCCTGCGCTGTCCCCCGACGGCCGGTGGCTGGCCTACACCTCCGACGAGTCCGGGCGCCGCGAAGTCTTCGTGCGGCCATTCCCCGATTTGGGGGCGAAGTGGAAGGTCTCGACCGAAGGGGGCTTCAGCCCGAGGTGGTCTCGGGACGGACGCGAGCTCTTCTACCGGGACGGCGCCCACCTCATGGTCGTGGCGGTCGGGGGTGGCAAGGGCTTGGCCGTCGGGCGGCCAAGGCCACTGTTCAAGGACAGCATCCCCCCCTGGCTCAATGGCGGCTACGACGTCTCGCCGGATGGAGAGCGGCTGCTGACGATGGAGATCGAAGAAGAAGGGGCGAAGCGGATCGTGGTCGTCCTGAATTGGTTCGAGGAGCTGAAGCGGCGGGTCCCCGTGGGGAGTCGAGTCCGACCGTGATCGGCCGCAGCCTTGCCCACTACCGGATCACCCCTCGACCGTCTCATCCCCAAGCCGGGTCTCTCGTGGTCGAGAACACGTGGTTCTCGCTCGCCGGCTGGAGTGTGCTCTTGGCCACCTTTTCTGGGAGGAGACCAATGAAGGGACTCACCTTCGTCGCCGCAGTCGCCGCGCTCTCGGCGGGGACCCTCGGGTGGGCTCAGGCGCAACCGGGGAAGAAAGAGGCCGTCCTCGTCTCCGCAGCGAAAGCGAGCTTCACCGAGGTCGCCCCCGGCGCGGCCCTGGCGACGGTCTGGGGGAACCCGGACACGGGACCACACGGGGCGCTCGCGAAAATGGCCCCGGGCTTCGATGCGGGTGTACACACCCACACGAACGACCTCCGGCTCGTCGTCATCAAGGGCGCCTATCTCTACAAGGCCGATGGGAAGGAGACCCGGGTGGGACCCGGCGAGGTGCTCTTCATCCCTGGCGGCACGAAGCACCGGAGCGGTGGCGACCCCAAGGAGGGCGCGCTCTTCTACCAGGAGGGCCTCGGCAAGTTCGACCTCAATCCCGTGAAGTAACAGGCCAGACCGACGTCCCCGCGTCCACCCTGCAGGCCGGCCGTCCTCCGTCACTTGCGGCCGAATCCCTTGGCTACTTCTTCCGCGTGTACACCAGCTCCATCGACTTGAACTCCTTGCCGTCTGGCCCCTGGTCGAAGGCCTCGTGCACTTCCCTGTCGGCACCTTCGTCGCGTGAGGTCATGCGGGACGCTTTCTTCTTGCCCGTCAACGGGTCGACGAACTCGCCCTTGTGGGTGCACGCGCCCTTGTCGTCGCACTTCCCCGTCGAGATCATGACGCCGGTGCCCATGCTGTCGTTCCAGGTCCCCCAGAACTCCCCGGTCACGTTGTCGTAGCCCGCCAGGCCGTAGCCCTCGAAGGGCTGACCCCAGAAACCAGGGCTCGAGACCTTCTCGGCCAGCACGCGCCCGCCCAGTATCGGGGTGCGCTCGACGGTCCCGCTCGACGTCGTGGCCGGCTTGGAGGGGTCCATCCAGAACTTCCCGCTGAACTCCCACTTCCCCGCCTTGCTCGCCAGCCACTGGTGCTGCTTGCCCGGTGTCGCCGCCTTGGCATAGGCTTCCATCATCGCCTTCTCTTCGGCCGACATCTGCGGCTGCTGGCCTTCCTGAGCAATCCCCGCGCTCGCAGCGAGGAGCGCTGCGCCCACAAAGGCCGACTTGAGTCGGAATCTCCCCGTCATCACTGCCTCCTTCCTCCAACGTGAGCCCGGTGTGAAAGCAGCAGTATATCCCGTCACGAGAGTCGGCACGCGGACAGGGACGAGACGCTGCAGGGCGGTTCTCACCGCGCCAGCCCAGGTACCGGAGGCCGTGCGCGTGCACATCAAGGTGCCTGTGGACCGCCGGGGCCCCGGAGGAGCCGGGAGGGGAGGAAGATCAGCGCCTTCACGAGCCCGAGGACCCCCTCGACCGCGATGCCGAGCAGGCGGAAGGGCAGGAGAAGCAGCCAGACGAGCGGGTAGAGGACGAGCGCCAGCAGCGCCAGCGGCCAGCAGAGGACCAGAAGGACGAGCCACAGCAGGAACTTCGTCACGGGCACCTCCCGGGAGAGCTTCCCCCGTCGTCGACTACGACGCTAGCACTTCGAGGGTTCCGCCGCCCGACTGGATTAGCATGGTCCCGCAATGCGAGAGCCCTTGCCGATCGACGCGCACATCGGGGCCGTGCGCGAAGCCCTCGCCGACGCACGCGCCGCCGTCCTCGTCGCCCCTCCCTCATGAGTCCGTCCTCGACGACCGCTCTCGCCATCCTCGTCGTCGCCACCGCCGGCGCGGCGGCCCGCGCGGAGGAGTCGCAGGGGGTGGGCTTCGGCGAGGCACTCACGCAGGGCAAGGTCAAGGCGGCTCTGCGCTACCGGTACGAGGGCGTGGGCGACGACGCCTTCGAGCCCCGGGGCGAGGCCTCGACCCTGCGCCTCGCCCTCGGCTACGAGACGAAGCCCTGGAAGGGCCTGTCGGCCTGGGTCCAGTTCGAGAGCGTGACCGACCTCGGCCTCGGCGATCGGCATGGGAACGGCGCCACGGGCGCCCTCGACAACGGCGTGCGCGGCCGCCCCGTCATCGCGGACCCGGAGATCACCCAGGTGAACCAGGCGCTCCTGCGCTTCGCGCGCGCGCGGACCACGATCGAGGGCGGCCGCTTCGGCCTGGACCTCGGCAACGAGCGCTTCGTCGGCACCGTCGGCTGGCGCCAGAACCATCAGGGCTTCGATGGCGCACGCGTCGAGCAGGGGATCGGCGCGCGCGCCCGCGCAGGCTACGCCTGGCTCGGCGCCGCGAACCGCGTGACCGGCGACCGCAAGCCCATGAGCAGCCACCTCGGCTACGGCTCTTTCGACGTCCGGCCGACCGTGCGGCTCCACGCGACCGTCCTCCTCCTCGACTACGACCCGCTCGAAGACGCGGGGCTGTCGTCCCTGACCGCCGCCGCCGGTATCACGGGTTCCCACGCGAGCGGCGCCTGGCAGTGGCTGGTCGAGGCCGAGTTCGCCTGGCAGACCGACGCGGGAGAGAACGCCACGACCATCGACGAGCCCTACCTCCGCGGTGAGATCGGGGCGCAGCGCGGTCGGGTGAGTGCCCGCGCGGGGATCGAGGTGCTGGGCGGCAGCCTGGAAGCGGGCCGCGGGTCCTTCCAGACACCTCTGGCGACGCTTCACAAGTGGAACGGCTGGGCGGACAAGTTCCAGACGACGCCGGCGGCCGGGCTGAGGGACGGCTGGGTCTCGCTCGGGGCGGGGCTCGGCCGGCTGAAGCTGCTGGCCGTCTGGCACGACTTCCGGGCCGAGGCCGGCGAGGCTCATTACGGCTCGGAGTGGGACTTCCTGGCGACGTACGATCTGCCCTGGAAGCAGCAGATCGCGGCGAAGGCCGCGCTCTACGACGCGGACGAGCTCGCGAAGGACACGACCAAGGCCTGGCTCTACACGACCTGGGGCTTCTGACACCCGCGAGGACCTCGGTCGACCCTCCGCGACGCGTGCTGCCGCGCCGAAGGCGCTCGAGGCAAAGGCGGAGGCGAAGGCGGAGTCGTGCCCCGCACCGCCGCGGGATATGCTTCCCGCCGCCGTGCGCATCGAGGGCCCCGTCGTCGTCAGCCGCAAGGGCGAGTCGCGCATACTGCGCGGCCACCCCTGGGTCTTCCGCTCCGACGTCACGAAGGACACCGGTGCCGGTCCGGGGGCGATCGTGCGCGTCGAGGGACCGCGCGGACGCCGGCTCGGCTTCGCCTTCCACTCGACGAGCTCCGAGATCCGCCTCCGAGTGATCGAGCGGGGCGAGACGCTGCCGGACTCCTTCCTCCGCGACCGGATCGAGCGGGCGCTTTCCTGGCGGGAGACCGTGGCTCCGGGGGCCGAAGCCTATCGCCTGGTGCACGGCGAGGGGGACGGGCTCCCCTCCCTCGTCGTCGACCGCTACGGCGACTACCTCGCCGTCCAGACCCTCTCCCAGGCAACCGACCGCCTAAAGGACGAGATCGTCCGGGCCCTGGTCGACCGGCTCAGCCCGGAGGGCATCGTCGAGCGCAACGACCCGAAGGTGCGGCGGCTGGAGGGCCTCGAGCCGCGAGTGTCGGTCCTCCACGGCAGCGTGCCGGAGGTCGTCGAGGTGCACGAGGGCGACGTCGTCTTCGGGGTGGACGTCCAGAAGGGGCAGAAGACCGGTCTCTTCCTCGACCAGCGCGAGAACCACCTCGCCGCGCGCGTCTACGCCCGCGGGCGCGTGCTCGACGCCTTCACCTACGACGGCGGCTTCGCGCTCCACGTGGCGCGGCAGGCAGAGGAAGTGCTGGCGGTCGACCTCTCCGCGGACTCGCTCGAGCGCGTGCGGCGAAACGCCGAGCGCAACCGGCTCGCGAACGTGACCGTCCGCGACGCCAACGTCTTCGACCTGCTGCGGTCGTTCGACGACGCCGGCGAGCGCTTCGACACCGTGATCCTCGACCCCCCCGCGTTCGCGAAGAGCCGGGACGCGGTCGAGAAGGCCTGGCGCGGATACAAGGAGATCAACCTCCGGGCCCTCAAGATCCTCCGCCCGGGCGGGTGCCTGATCACGTGCTCCTGCTCGTACCACGTCCACGAGGACGACTTCGAGGCGATCGTAGCCGACGCCGCCGCCGACGCGGGTGTGACGGCTGTCGTCGTCGAGAAGCGCCGCCAGGCCCGGGATCACCCGGTCGTCCTCGGCGTGCCCGAGACCTACTACCTGAAGTGCCTCGTGGTACGTAAGACGGGGTGAGCGCGACCCAACGAAAAGGCCCGGGGGGTTTGGGCCCCCCGGGCCTTTCAGGACGTCCGGCGCGCGCAGCGCGTAGCCGCCGGCGTGAAACCGCGCGCTAGAACTGGAAGCGGGCGCCGATACGGAACCGCCGGCCCTGCGGGATGTTCGTCACCCTGCCATACCCCTCACCTTCGACGCCGATGTCGGTGGGGGTGCTGACGTTGAAGATGTTGAACCCGTCGAAGACGACATGGATCGTCTTCTGCCCACCCACCTTGAAAGCCTTCTCGGCATGGAGATCAAGCAGGGTGACGTTGGGGAGGTAGTCGGGGTTGTTGGGATCGACGCCCACGATCGTCGGCTCCCCACCGGGAACGATCACGCCTCCCGCCGGATCGCCAGTCGCGCTGTGCACGGGATAGTGCTCGAGCAGCCACACCGGCCGTCCGGTGGCGAACCGGAGCCGGGCGCCCAGGTCGACCTCGATCCGGGGAATCGTGTAGGAGCCGGAGACCTTGATCTCCCACTTGGGCGTGAAGGGCAGCGGGCCCTCGAGGTTGTTGACCATGTAGTTGAGGTTGCTCATGAAGGTGTCGTCGTAGAACATCGGGCCCTCGACGTTGAAGTCCTGCCGGAACGAGCGGCGGCTGGTCCCATCGGACGCCGAGTACAGGACAGAAGCCAGGGCCTGCCACCGGTCGGCCAACCTCTTCCTGAAGACGAGCTGGGCCCCGTGGTAGTCACGCTTGGGCTTGACGCCGTCGAAAGCCTGTAGGTTCTGCACCCTTTCGGTGCCGTTGTCGTTGACCCACTGGATGTCGTCGCCGTCGACCACGCCATTCCCGTCGTAGTCCCTCTGCACGACGCTGTAGAGCTGCACGGTCTGGCCGGAGGACGTCGTGAACGGTATCCGCTCGTACTGCCACTCCTGCCCGGTCACCCGGTTGATGGGGATGTTGGCGAACAGGTCGGTCGAGTGCTTGTAGATGTACGTCGCGCCGACCGAGAAGTTTTTGGCGATCTCCCGCTCGAGGTTCAGCGTGAACTGGTCCGTGTGCTGGTCCTTGACGCCGTCGGCCACGTTCAGAGTCCAGGACTGATCGAAGGTCACCGTCTCCTCACTCAGCGGTGTCAGTCCGAAGACCTTTCGGGCCGCCACGAGCGTCTCGAACGAGTCGATCTCCCCGTCGCCGTTGGTGTCGGCCTCGCTCAACGGCCCGACGTCGAACATCTGGGTGGTCCGGCTCGAGAGGGGCATGTCGGGGCCGAATCGGCGGAGGAACTCCACGGTGAGCGGCATGTAGTAGCGGCCGTACGAGGCCCGGGCGACCGTTTTGCCGTCCTCCGTGAGCTGATATGTCAGTCCGATGCGCGGAGACCACGTCTTGAAATCGAAGATGTTGTCGGTCGAGGCCCGGTCGCGCACGACGGGGGGTGGATCGTTGATCTGGTCCGCCGAGGTGACGAAGTCGTAGACCTTCCCGACACCGTACTTGGTTGTCATCTGGTCGAAGCGGAGGCCGAGGTTGATCGTCAGGCGCCGCGTGGGTGTCCACTGATCGTCGAAGAAACCCCCGAAGGAATCGGCGGTGCGCACGGTGAGGGAAGGGTTGACCCTGTACATCCAGTTGAAGAAGAGGAGGTTGGAGTCGCCGTACCAGGACTGCATGTACTGGACGCTCTGCGTGTAGCGCAGCGGGTAGAGGAAGTTGACGGAGTTCTGGAAGTAGCCCCCCATGGAGTTGCTCCGCCCTTTCGTGTACTGGACCCCGAACTTGATGTCGTGCTCGCCGAGGAACCCCTCGGCGTAGTGCGAGAGGTCGGCCTGGATGGTGTTGCGGCTCGAGTCGTAGCCCTCGACGTAGGGGAAGGCGCCGTTGATGCCGTAGCTGCCGTAAGCATCGGTCCACTTCCACCAGTTGATGTAGCCGGGATGGTCGGGAGCGTCTTCGGGAACGTAGGGCTTGTCCTTGGTCCAGAAACCGAGCCACTTGGCGGAAAGGGTCGTCTTGGGCCCGCCGAACCACTGCCACTGCGCGGAGACGGTGTTGTTCGACTGCTTGGAGCCGTAGACCATGCTGTTGTCCCACCCTGGCGGTGTTCCCCAACTCCAGCCGTTGCCGTCGTTGTTCTCGTAGTGATAGGCGACCCAGGCGCGGTGGCTCTTGAAGGGCGCGGCCGAGAGCTTCGCGTCGGCATAACGCCCCCAGGACTCACTCTCGACCGTTCGCAGCGGGGCCAGGCTGGCGCCGCGCAGGTAGTTGAAGGCGCCGAAGAACCACAGCTTGTCCTTGACGATCGGGCCCCCAGCCGTGATGGCGGCCTCCCAGTCTTTGTTGATCTCAGACGCGACCAACTCGCCCTCGCCGACGTAAAGAAAGTCCCTCCCGAGGTCCTCTCCGGGAGCGGGCTGGTTGTTGGCGACGTCGCCGAGCTTGGAGTAGAAGGCCGCGCTGCCGTGGAAGTCGTTGCTGCCGGACTTGGTCAGGACGTCGATGGCCGCGCCGGAGTAGCTCCCGTACTCGGCCCTCGACCCGAGGGCCACGATCCGCACTTCCTCGACCGCGTCGTAGTTGACGTTGACGAGAGACCCGAAGGACCCGGCGCGGGGATTGGTCGCGTCGACACCGTTGATCAGGAAGACGTTCTCGTTCGTCGCGCCGGAGTAGGCGGTGGGGCTCTGAAACTCCGTGGTCTGGGTTGGCGCGCCGGACCCTGTGAACATGCCGGGGGTTGTCAGCGACAGGTCGTAGAACGCATCCCGGCTCGTCGGGACCTTGTCTAGAAGCTCGCGGTCGATCTTCGAGTCGATGGTGGATGTCTTGGTGTCGACGATCGGGCTCTCGGCGGTGACCGTCACCCTCTCCTGCACGGTTCCGACGGGCAGGGTCAGGTCGACCGTGACCACCGACGCCGCGGAGACGACGACGTTCTCCTGCACGACGGTCTTGAACGCGTCACGGGACGCGGAGATGCTGTAGGTGCCGCCCGGGAGGTTGAGGAACACGTACGTCCCTCTCGCCGACGTCGTGGTCGATCGCTTGCCGAGGAGCGAAGGGCTCGATATCTCCACGGTCGCCCCGGGGAGGGGCACACCGTCCTCGCTCATCACCGTTCCCGTCGCTTTGCCATCCAGAATGGCTTGCGCGCGGACCGATCCCACGCCGACGCCGACGAAGAGGACGGAGACACACATCGCAGTCAAGGAGACTCTTCTCAACTGCATCGCCATCCTCCTTACTTACTTTGAGTTGACCTTTGTTAGAGAGTTAAAGAAACTTCAAACAAACATGCCAGACTTCTTGCCCCCGCTGGAATCTGGCCGCTCCTGTCTGGAACGTCGCTTCTTGGCTCGCCCCGCTCGAGGTGTCACTGAGCTGTGGCTCGACGATCGCCGAACGATCGCACAAGCGTGCGAGGCGTGTCAATCACCTCATTTAACCCATCTGGCCGAGGCCGGGCGGGAGGGGACGGGGGAGGCGCAACCTCCTCATTTGAAAGGAGTAGAATCCCGGCGAGCCGCCTCGCGTGGCAGATGATGAAAGTCAAGAAACGCCGGCTTTGGGGACTCGTCGCCGTTCTGGTCGGGCTCCTCCTGGCCCTGTTGTGGCTCCTGCGGCCATCGCTAGACCCCGGGCGGGCCGTGCGGCGGCTGTGGGCGGAACGGGGGGTCGAGAAGCCCAACGTCGTCCTCATCACGCTGGACACCACACGGGCCGACCACCTGGGCTGCTACGGTTACGCCCGCGGGAGTACCCCGAACATCGACTCGCTCGCGCGCGGCGGGGTCCTCTTCGCACAGGCCGCCTCACCGGCGCCCCTGACGCTCCCCGCCCATTCCTCCATCATGACGGGGATATACCCCACTTACCACGGTGTCCGCGTCAACGGCAGCACCGCCCTCGGCCAGTCGCAGACGACGCTCGCCGAGGTTCTCTCGGAAAAGGGCTACAAGACGGGGGCCTTCATTGCCGCGTTCGTCCTCGACGGGCGGTGGGGCCTCAATCAGGGCTTCCAGACGTATGACGACCGTTTCGACCTGAAGAAATACAAGCACATCGACCTCGGAAGTGTCCAGAGGCCGGGCAACGAGGTCATGGACGCCGCGCTGGCCTGGCTCGAGAGCCACAAGCAGGATCCCTTCTTTGCCTGGATCCACCTCTACGACCCGCACACACCCTATGAGCCCCCGGAGCCCTTCCTCTCGGAGCACGGTCAAAGGGGGCTGGCCGGTCTTTACGATGGCGAGATCGCCTTCGCCGACTCGCAGGTGGGGCGCGTCCTGTCCTGGCTGCGCGCCCACGCGTTGGATGAGAAGACGATTGTCGTCGTGCTGGGCGACCACGGCGAGGGCCTGGGCAGCCACGGCGAGGGGACCCACGGCTATTTCGTGTACGACTACGCCCTGCACGTGCCGTTCGTGGTGAAGACACCGTTCGGCGGGCTGCGCGGGGTCCGTATCGACTCGCAGGTCAGCGCCATCGACGTCTACCCAACCATCCTCGGGCTTGTGGGCATCGACGCCACCGAGCGGGTTCACGGCCGGTCTCTGCTTCCGGCGATGTTCCATCCCCGGGCCGAAGCGAATGCCTACGCCTATGCGGAGTCGATGACCCCGAACCTCCAGTTCGGGTGGAGTGCGCTTCACTGCCTTCGCTCGAGCCGCTACAAGCTGATCCAGGCGCCGCGGCCCGAGCTCTACGATCTCCTCGCGGACCCGGGAGAAATGACGAACGTCTACCAGCGGCACCAGGCGGTGGCGCGAGAGATGACGAGGGAGCTGGACCGGCTCATGCGCGAGACCGCCCGGGATGCGCCGGAGCCGGAGACGGCGGACCTGGACAAGGAGACGTTCGAGAGGCTCGCCGCGCTGGGGTACGTCGGGGTGGCCGCCCCCCCACGCACCTCGGGTGCCTCAGAGGCGCTCGCCGACCCCAAGGACAAGCTCTTGATCTTCGCCGCCGTCCAGCAGGCCGGCGAGCTCATCGTCAAGGACCAGTACCCCGCCGCCGCCGAGCTGCTCGAAGCGGCACTGCGGGACGATCCGAAGATGCCGCAGGCTCGGCTGATGCTGGGCGGGGCGTATTCGGAGCTGGACCGGGCGGAGGACGCGAAGGCCCAGTTCGACCTCGTCCTGAAGGACGATCCCAAGAGCGTCCAGGCCCTGATCGGCGTGGCCAACCTCCTCATGCGTGAAGGCAAGACCGAGGACGTGATCGCCCTGTGCGAGCGGACTCTCTCGCTGGACGAGCGGAACATGCAGGCCTACGCCCTCCTCGGAGAGGTGTATGCGGACCGGAAGAAGCCCGCCGAGGCCCTGCCCTACTTCGAAAAAGCGGTGGAGATCCAACCCAAGCTCACTCGGAACCGGCTGAATCTGGCCGGCTCCCTGATCGAAGTGCGACAGTACGACCGGGCTGAGAAGATACTCGACGAGATCGTCGCTGAGTCTCCGCGATTCCCCTTCGCCCAGTTCAGCCGGGGACTGCTCTACGAAGAGCAGGACCGGCTCCAGGAGGCCCGCCGCGCCTACGCAGCGGAGGTCGAGGCCTATCCGCGCCACTTCAAGCCGCGCTTCAACCTCGGTAAGGTGCTCTTCCGGCTGGGGGATCGGGCGGGATCGCTCGAGCAGATGCGCGAGGTGATTCGGATAGCCCCCAATCAACCCGAGGCCTACCTGTTCCTCGCCCGCGGCCTCCTCCTGGAGCGCGCGGCGATCGACGAGATCCAGGCCCTCGTCGAGAAAGGGCTGTCGCTGGCCCGGGCATCCGACACCCGGGCGCTCGGCTTCTTCCTGCTCGCAGATGTCTACAATCGCAAGCACCAGCCGGACAAGGCGAACGAGGCGCTGCGAAGGGCGGACGCCTACGCGTCTGCGACCCGATCGAGGTCTCATGCGACACAGAGTCATTAGACACGGAGGGGCGGCCGCCCTCGGGGCGCTGCTCCTGGCCACCCCCGTTTTCGCGCAGTACCGCGAGTACTATGTCCGCGGAAGGGTTGTCGATACACAGAAGAAGCCCATCCCGGGTGTGGAGATCCACCTCCTCGACGTCGAAACGAGCCGCACCTATGACATGAGGACCGACAAGGACGGTGTCTTCAAGCTGGTGGGCCTGCCTCACGGAAAGTACGAGGTGACCTTCTCCAAGGAGGGCTACGTCCCCGCGCAGGACGAATGGAAGTTCGAGGCGCGCCAGGAGAGGATGCAGAAAGTCGATGTCCCGGAGGTCATCCTCGCGTCCGAAGCGCTGGCCCAGGAGGTCCAGCGCCGCAAGGAAGCCGAGGCCGCGTTCACGGAAGCGGCCGCGAAGATCCAGAAGGGAGACTTCGACGCCGCGATCGCCCTCCTGCGGGGTCTCCTCGAAAAGGACCCCGATGATGGCAACGCGCTCTTCTTCCTCGGACTGAGCTACGTCAAGAAGAAGATGTACCAGGACGCCCTCGACCCGCTGACCCGGGTCACGGAGCTGACCCCCGGCTTCCCTCGCGCCTACTTCGAGCTGGGCGTCTGCTACCGGCAGCTCGGCGACCGGAAAAAAGCGCTGGCGGCCTTCGAGAAGAACCTGGAGCTGGACCCCGCCAACACGGACAGCGCTTACAATGCCGGCCTGATCTTGTTCGAGACGAACCGGATCGACGAGGCGCTGGTCCGATTCGAGAGCGGTCTTCTCTCGAGGCCGGAAGACCCCGATCTCTTGACGATGGCGGGACGATGCGACATCAACCAGGGGAAGTTCAAGACGGCCGTCGAGCGGCTCGAGAAGGCACGGGCCGCCACCACCGACCCCGACAAGAGCGCGTTCCTCGATGAGCTGATCGGCAGAGTCAAGGGCCTGGTTCCATGACCTCCATCCCCCCGCTCCCCGCCGCCCCTCGGACAGGTCATACCTTACGGCGGTCCGAATCGACCCCGGTCTCCTACCTGGTTGGTGGGGCCCGCGGTGTCCAATCACTCCGGGCCCTCAACCTGGAGCGCATCCTCGACGTGGTCATGGCTCAGCCCGGCTCGTTCACACGCCCGCAGCTCATCCGCGCCACCGGTCTCTCCGCCCCCACCGTCGGCAGCCTGGTGGCGCAGCTCGAGCGGCGGGGCCTCGTCCGCGACCTGGGGCCGGGGCCGTCTTCCGGGGGCCGGCGGCCCTCCTTCATGGAGCTCAACGCGCGCTACGGCTTCATTGCCGGGATCGACCTGGGGCCGACCAAGACGCGAATCGCGGTGGCCGACCTCCGGGGGGAGCGCCTCGCCCACCGCGTGCTGCCCACCCCCGGCGGCGTCGGCCCCACCGCGCTGCTGGAGCGTGTGGCCAAGGCCGTGCGCGCCCTGCTGGAGGAAGCCCGCGTCCCGTACGACCGGCTGCTGGCGGTGGGAGCGGGGGCGCCCGGCGCGGTGAGCCCGCAGTCGGGCGAGGTCCGCCTGGCCCCGAACCTCCGGGGTTGGACGCGGGTCCCCATGGGCCGGATCCTGGGCCGCGCCCTCGACGTCCCGGTCGTGGTCGAGAACGACGTCAATCTCGCCGTGCTGGGCGAGCGGTGGCAGGGCGCCGCCCGGGGGCACGACACCTGCGCGTTCATCACGGTCGGCACCGGAATCGGGGCGGGGGTGGTGGTGAACGGGGACCTCCACCGGGGGCACCACTCCCTGGCCGGCGAGATCGGTCTCATGTGCATGGGGCCTCAGTTCGTCGACCGTGACTTCGGCGAGCGCGGCTGCCTCGAGACGCTCGCCGGGCTTCAGGCACTCGCTCGGCGCTGGCCGCGCGCGGCGCGGGGCGACCCCGAAAGCTGGCTGAGCGACCTGTTCGAAGCGGCGGAGCGGGGGGAGCGGGCGGCGCAGCGGGCGGTGGGGGAGGCGGCGCGGCTGATCGGCATCGCGACCGCCAATCTCAGCCTCGTGATCGACCCCTCGCTCGTCGTCCTCGGCGGCGCCATGGTGACCCACGGGCCGGCGCTTGTCCGCGAGGTGCGGCGCGTCGTGGAGCGGCTGGTCCCCACGCCGACCGACATCGTGGTCTCCGGCCTGGGCAAGGAGGCCCCTCTGTGGGGGAGCCTGCTGATCGCGGACCGCGAAGCCCGTGCGCGGCTCCGCCAGGAGCTCCGCGACGAGCGGCTCGCCTGAGGGGATCGAGGCCGCGGCCGAGGGTGTGGCGGCCGCTCAGCGCCTGCCCTCGCCCTGGTCGGGGATCGGGGTCGTCCGGGACAGCTCCGCGTACTTGCGCGCCAGCTCCGGCTCTCCGAGGCGCGCGTAGACGGTGGCGAGCAAGTAGTACACCTGGACATCGAGTACGAGGCCGCCGGGCTCCCGGAGGCCGAGAGCCCGCTCGGCATCCTCGCGGGCGGCCTGGTAGTCCCGGAGCGCCAGCTTCAACTTGGCCCGCTCGTAATGGACCCCACGGCGGTGGGGCATGAGGGCCACCGCGCGGTCGAGGTGCGCCTGGCTCTCCTCCAGGCGCTTCTGCTTGAGGAGGAAGCGCCCGTAGTTGTAGTCGAGGAAGGAGTCGAAGAAGGGGCCTTCGTTCACCTTCAGCGCGCCGCGGTAGGCGAGCTCCGCCCGCTCGGCTTCGCCCAGCGCTTCGAGGCTGAGGGCCAGGTAGTCGTAGGCGCGCGCATCCAGAGGGCGCAGCGCCACCACCGTCTCGAAGTGGGTGGCGGCCTCGGCGTGCAGCCTCCTGAGGAAAGACCAGATTCCCAGCTGATAGTGCGCCTCGGCGTTCGCCGGGTCGAGGCGGGCGGCCTTCTCCAGCGCCTGGCGGGCCGCCTGTATCCCGCCACTCGCCCTCAGGAGCCGCCCCCTGACCACGAGGGCCTCCGGGCAGTCAGGGTTCAGGGAAAGGGCGAGCGCCGACAGGTAGTCGGCCCGGGCGGGCTGGTCTCGGGACAGCCAGTATTGGGCGAAAAGGGCGTGGGCGAGCGCATCGTCGGGGGCCAGCGTGGTGGCGCGGGCGAAGAGCCGTTCCGCCTGCGCCGGATCGCTCTGAGCCGCCCGCAACCTCGCCAGGCCGAGGACGACTCCGATGCAATCGGCACGGGAGACCGAGAGAGGCTGGAGCCGGCGTTCGGCCTCGGCCCACTCGCCTCGGTCGAGCGACTCCGTTACCGAACGAAGGGCTGGTTCCAACCCCACGCACGGACCTCCGCCACGGTCTTGAGACGCCGCGACCGCGCCACCGCGGAGCAGGACCGCGCCGAGGAGGAGCGAGATCACGGCCCAGCGTCGGGTCCGTATACCGCCATCGTCGGCGGGGTGTCCGCGGACGTCGCTCACGGCTCCGTGACCTTGAGAAGCTGGTCGGCGGTCACGTTCCTCAGGATCTGCCGGGTCCCGCTCGGCCAGTGGATCTCGATCTCGCGGGCGGTACGGTCGGCGCCCAAGCCGAAGTGCACCCGCTTGTCGGACGAGCTGGCGTAGCCCACGGCGGTGGTGGCGTGATTGTACTGGACGCGCCCGGACTCGCCCGTGAGCTTGACGGTCGCGCCGATGCCGTCACGGTTGCTCTTCGTACCCTCGAGCTGAAGCTCGAGCCAGTGCCCGGCGCCCACGGTCACGCCGTACAGCACCTCGGGCGGCTCGCCGATCACCGAGACGACGACATCGACGCGGCCGTCCTTGTCCAGGTCGCCGAAGGCGCATCCCCGATGCGCGCGGGCGCGCTGCATGGCCGCTCCAGCCTCCGCCGTCACGTCGCGGAAGCGGCCGTCCCCGACGTCCTTGAAGAGGGCGTTCGGCTGCCGGTAGCGGTGATGGCCGTACAGGTCGACGTTCTCGCTCACGTGGGAGTTGGCGATGAACAGCTCCTTGTGGCCGTCGTTGTCGAAGTCATAGGCGCCCGTCCCCCACCCGCTCATCATCACCGTGGCGAAGCCGAGGCCGGCCGCATGGGTGGCGGGAGAGAAGAAGCCCTCGGCCGTGTTGAGGTAGAAGGGGAACGTGTCCCCGCTCAGGGCGGTGAGGAAGATGTCGGGGCGGCCGTCCTGGTTGAGGTCGCGGAAATCGGCGCCCATGCCGGAGACGGGCACGCCGTCCTCGGTGTAGGCGACGCCCGCCTCCACCCCCTCCTCGACGAAAGTACGGCCGCCCAGGTTTCTGAACAGGAAGTTCCGCATCTGGTCGTTGGCCACGAAGACGTCGACAAACCCGTCCCCGTCCGCGTCCGCCACCGCGACGCTCATGCCTCTTCCGATGTGCGCTCCGATCCCCGTCGGGGCGGACACGTCGCTGAACCGGCCCGCACCGTCGTTGCGGTAGAGGAGGTTCGGCAGGCCTTCGTACTCGGTGGGCGAGCAGTTCAGCCGCTTGCCCTCGGCGCCGCAGACCCGGTTGTTCTGGGGCGACCAGTCCAGGTAGTTGGCCACGAACAGGTCGAGGTCGCCGTCGTTGTCGTAGTCCAGCCAGGCCCCACCCACCGACCAGAGCTTCTTGCCGCCGGCTCCGATCCCCGACACCCCGGCCTGCTCGGTCACGTCGCGGAAGGCCCCGTCGCGCTCGTTGCGATAGAGGAAATTGCGGTTCACACCCGTCACGTAGAGGTCGGTCCAGCCGTCGTTGTCGAAGTCGGCCGCCGTGGCTCCCATCGAGTATCCCTCGCCCCGGACCCCCGCCCGCTCGGTCACGTCGCGGAAGGCCCCGTTGCCTTCGCTGTGATAGAGCCGGTTCCAGAAGCGTGGGTCGTCCTTGGCGAGCCCGGGGATCCGCGCTCCGTTGGTGAAGAAGACGTCGAGCCGGCCGTCGTCGTCGAAATCGAGGAGGGCCACGCCCCCGAGGACGGCATCGATCACAGGCTTGTCCGGGGTGGTGGCGTTGTCGAGGACGAAGTCGATGCCGGACTCTCGCTGTCGGTCCTCGAACCGGATCGGGCCCACGGGCTTCGGGGTCGCGTCGAGGCCGCCGCTCGACGGATCCGGCCGGGCGAGACCGACCAGCCAAGCCGAGATCCACAGCGTCAGGCCGAGGCCGAATCGAAGAACGACGCGCACGCGGCGCCGGCCCATCAGTCCCCTCTCCGGGCCGCGGGCCGAGCCCGCCACCACGACGCCAGCATCGAGCCCGACACGTTCATCCACGGGCCGAAGATGGCCGGGGCGAGGCCGGCCTCCGCGCTCTTCAGAACGGAGATCGCCAGGCCCGAGGCCATCCCGGCGTTCTGCAGCCCCACCTCGATCGCGACCGTCCGGCAGTCCGTCTCGGTGAGGCGCGCCAACCGCGCGCCCCAGTAGCCGAGCAGGTAGCCGACGCCGTTGTGGACCGCCACGGCTGCGATCAGGGCGAAGCCGACCTGCAGGAGCTTGTCGCGGGAGAGCGAGGTGATGATCGCGATGATGAAACAGATCGCGCCCATCGACACGACCGGTAGGGCGCGCGGCATCCACGGGGCGCGGCCGTGCAGGATCCGGTTGACGACGAGGCCGGCGACGACCGGCACGATGATCATCTCGATGATCGAGACCATCATCTCGCGGAAGCTCACCGGGACGTACTGCCCGGCCAGGATCGTCATCGCCAGCGGGGTCATGATCGGCGAGGCCAGTGTCGAGCACGCGGTCATGGTGACCGACAACGCCACGTTGCCACCGGCGAGGTACGTGATCACGTTGGAGGCCACGCCGCCCGGCGCCGAGCCGATAAGGATGACCCCGGCCGCCACCGTGGGCTCGAACCCGAACAGCCTCGAGATCCCCCAGCCCGAGAGGGGCATGACCAGGAACTGGAGGCCGAAGCCGACCAGGACCGGCCAGGGCATCGAGAGCACGCGCGTGAAGTCCCGGACGCTGAGCGTCGTCCCCATCCCGAACATGATGATCTGGATGAGGGGAACGATGAGCCGGGCGAGGGGATACCCGGCCCATGTGCGAAAGGCCTCGGGGTAGCTGAGCGACGCCGTCACGAAGGCCAGCACCCACAGCGTGAACGCGTAGCCCGAGAGCTGCGCGCTGCGCCGCAGGGAAAGCGCGACGAGCGCGAGGCCGGCCACGAGCCCCGCGGCGAGGAGCGGGCGCAGGGCCAGGAGGGCGCCCGCGAGCCCACCAAGGATCAGAACCGCCCCCGCCGCGAGCAGACCGCGACTGACGGTGGATGGCGGAGGCATGGCCGCCGATGATATCAAGCCGGCGCCAAGGCTCTTCCCGCGAGCGGCGGAGCGTCTATAATCCGCCGACTCCTTGGGGGGTCGACAAGGAGAGATGACATGCGCCCACCCCGTTCCCTCATCCTCGTCCTGCTCTTTGCGCCGGCCCTCGCCGACGCGGAGACGGCACCGCCGGGCCAGCGTGCGTCACGGAACTCTTACAGCGCGATCATGGACGTGCTCGCTCCCTCGCGCCCACGCCTCACCGACGAGCAGATGGCCCGCTTGAAGGGGCTTCCGATCGAGGCGGTGTGGGGCGCCGTGCAGGCGAAGCAGTACCGTCACTGCTTCGTGAACGACTTCAAGCTCACGCAGCCGGGGACCAAGCTGGTGGGGCGTGCGCTGACGATGCGCTACCTGCCCGTGCGGCCGGATCTCCTCGAGGCGGTGCAGACCCTGGCCCGGGAAGGAGATTGGGAGTATCAGTACAACATCCGGGCCGGCGAAGATGCCCGCCCCGGCGACGTCCTCGTCGTCGAGCTGGGGGGCATGGTCGAGCGCGCGACGTTCATGGGCGACGTCACCGGGCTCGGGATCAAGGCGCGGGGGGCGGTGGGGGTGGTGATCGACGGGGGCTTGCGAGACCTGGCCGAGTTCCTCCCCTGGAGGG
>Ga0209342_10002351_pt1 | contig 20337 bp, 17 predicted proteins | sample RifCSP16_2_FD_184023 | JGI IMG/M metagenome (GOLD analysis project Ga0209342, IMG submission 184023) | Soil microbial communities from Rifle, Colorado - Rifle CSP2_sed 16_2 (SPAdes) (version 2) | ecosystem: Environmental > Terrestrial > Deep subsurface > Rock core/Sediment | place: Rifle... | reverse complement strand
TGATCTTGACCCGTTCGCCCGCCGCGCCCAGCGGGGCGTACCATTCGTCCGCGGCCGCGCCGCCCAAGAGCAGGTGGCCCGAGCCGCTCGTGTTTTTGTTGACGATCAACAGGGCCTTCACCTTGGCCAAGACGATCGTGATCGCGTGGCCGAATACGTTGCGCGGCAGCGCGTCGAGCGAAAACGTGGTGGACGCGCCGGCCGACAGGCTCTGGTCAACGACGTCCCACACCGCGTCGGCTTGGTTCGCGCCCGTGCCGTTGTCCAAGTCCTGGTTCAACAGCAGACGATTGGTGTTCGCCACCAGGCTCGCGCCGACGGCGTCCCGCCAATTCCAACCGAGTTGGACCTGAATTGTGCTTCGCAACGTGGTGGCCATAAAATCTCCCGATGTAGGTCAGGCTGTGCCTGACAATATACGACCCTGATGTAGCGATGATGGTGGGGCGACAACCGTCCCGGAAATGTGCGGCGGTCCTTTCAGTGCTCTCGTGGACGGTCGTCGCCCCACCCTACGTTTCTGATGCCAAAGCGTCAGGCACAGCCTGACCTACTCTCTCTTCGCGTTCTTTGCGTCCTTCGCGGTAAATACTACGCCGGCACGCAAACCGTCGCCGTGAAATCAAGCGTCCACTGCCACGGCCCGTCGGGATGCTGCTTGATCGTGTCGGCCACATGGCGCACCCGCGCGAGGTAGTCTGATTCGTTCAGCTCAAGCGACGCCCCGTCGAACGCCTCGGCGATTTGTCCGGCGATCGTTTTGGCGTCCTGGTAGGCATGGTGCCAGACGTCGATCCGCAGCGAGAATTCTTTCGCAGCGGGCCCTTGGTTGGTCGGCAGTTGCGAGCGAATCGCGCGAACCACGAGCGTGGCGTAGGGCGGCACGCCGCTGCTGGTCCGGCCGGTGGTCAACCGATCGGCCGGAAGCACGGCCTCAAGCGCCGGCGTGTCGGCCCAATGTTCGTGAATGGCTTGTTCGAGGTTCATAAGCGCATCATCCGTCGGCGGCATGAATCAGCCATTATTCGCGTCGGACCGTGGGCTTCCGACCACGGCTACTATTTGCGTCGAGCAGGCTCGACGGCTAACTTCCCTCTCATCCCTAATCCCTCTTCCTCACTCCGCCGCCACCTGAATTTCCATCAACGCGTCGATTCGATCGGCCTTGCGGCAGCCGACCACGCGATAGATCGTGCCATCGGGCGCTTTGATGCGATGGGTCTGATCGAGCCGGAATTCTCCGGCCACGTAGACGATGAACTCACTTGCCAGCGAGCGGCGGGCGTGGTCGTTGTCGACCGCCGCTCGGACCGGCTGGATCCGCGCCGGCACGCCGGTTCGCCACGGCCGCCACGCCGCCACTTCCGCGCCCGTCGCGTCCTTCGTGAAGTCGGCCACCTCAATATCGACGTACTGATCCAACCCGTGAGCAATGACCAGATCACGGCAAATGCATCGCCAACATCCCACGGCCGTGCGTCGCGCGGCCAGGACGGTCCATCGCCGCGCGTCGGCCTCAACGATCAGGTCGCCCGGCCGGGGCGAGTCGTCCAGTTCGTTCCCGTCGAGATGCCATGCGACATCCTCTTCGGTGTATCTTCCGCCGGACGCCCGGGCCTCGCTCGCGCGAACCGTCCCGCGAACCGCATGGGCCAGGCTCCTCGAGTCGGATGTCCCTGGCCGCAGAAGCGTCACGGCCTGTTGCATGTCCGCCACGTCGGCGAAGTCGTCGCTCGGATCGAACGCCATGAAACAACTCCCAGGAAAAAAGGGGAGGAAAAAAGGGGATAAGTCCAATTATTTGCGGGGCATCCTTCGGGCCGTTAGAGATAATTGGACTTATCCCCTTTTTTCATCAAGTGACTCCCCGCGAACGGATCTCGAACGGCTCCTCGCCGGCCAGTTTGCGTTCGCACCAATCGACCGTGGCCCGAAGCTTCGCCAGGTAGTCGCCCCACGAGACCGACTGACCGTCGAGCGAGTAGCTGGGCTTCGGACTGGCCGTGATTTCGGCGATCCGCGCCAGCGTTTGACCGCGAATCGTCCGCAACTGTTCAAGATCGCTTGGCATGATGGCTCTCGTTCAAATGCAATGAAGTCGAAATCGGGCCAGGATCATCTGGCCGATATAGGGCGTCAGGCGATACTCGACCAGATAGTCGCGCCCGGCCAGCGTGAACGCCGGGTGCGCCGTGACGTCGATCGTGTGGCGGAAGTTGTAGCCCACCGCGTCCCGGGTCCATCGCGCGTCGGTTTGCAGCGAGTCGAACAGGATGCTGATTTTGTCGATCGCAACATCCGCATGGTCGGCGACCGCGGTCCGGCTGTCGGGATCGTCGGCCGCCAGCAGCCAAATGCCATAGTGGATCGCGGCGACGTCGGTTCGCGTAATGGCCGCCGCGTTGTGGCCCACGATCCGCGCCATGCACGTGGCCGATCCATTTTTGAAGACGGTTCCGTGGGTATCAGTGCTCATGGGTTTGTCCCGCGATGGTTCCAGTGACGAACAGTTCGGCCGCCTGGCTCCCGGCGACTCGGGCCTAGCCCGCCGCCACGCCGTAAGGCCCGTCGACCGGCGGCGGCGTGAAATTCCCCCGCCACGGCATCATCAGCGCCAAAAGATCACGAAAACCGCCAATCATCGCCGTCTATCTCCCCTTTCACACTTCCTACTTCCCACTTCCCACTTCCTCACCCCACTCCGGTAATCGGTTCCGCGTCCGGGTCGGTCGTGACGCTTTTCGTCACGTGGGTCGTCGTCCCGTCGGTCCGCTTGATGATCCACTCGGTGCTGCTCGTCGAACTCTCCAGCGCGGCCAGCACAATGGTCGTAAGGCTATGCTCGGGCGCGTCGGCCTCGACCTCGCTTACGTCGCGTGAAAGCACCGCGTCGGCGATCGTCGCCTCGTCGATGGGCATTTTTCCGGTAGCCGTCTCGGCCGCCAACACGCGGAACGTCATGACGACCGACCGCGCGGCGACGCCGGCTACCGTGGCCTCGACGACCACCTGAAAAAACTCGCCCGGGTCGAACCCGTTAATCGTCTCGACGCCGAACGACGCCTTGTAGTGGCCGGTCGTTCCGGTCCGCTTGGTCATCGTGCCCGTCAGGTTCGGCGTGTCGCCCGACTGGGGATATATTTTCCACGCGGGCGCGCTGTCGGCGTCCCGCGACTGGCCGGTCGCCGGATGATGCGTCACCACGTCGAAGTAAATCGTCTCGCCGTGCGGCACGTTCATGCAGCCCATGGAAGGCGTCCTCCTTTAGTCCGACTAGATTCACACGACGGGCGAACGAAACACGGGCGAATGAAAAACGATTCGCGGCCGGACGCCTCGCGGGGCGGCGAGCACTTTCGGCCGGCGGGGAAGAAAATATTTCGGCGGATGTTCGACCGCTCCACTGCTGGCATCGGTCACGTTCAGTCGCGCGAACTCCGGCCGCGCCCCGGCGAGCATCGGCAACGACCACGCCAGCCCGACGGGAAACAAGGCGGCGGGCGCCCCGGAGGCCAGCGCGGTCCGCTCGTCGCTCGACAACGCCCGGTCCCACTTGGCCGTTTCGGCCAGCGCCCCCGCGAACCGATTGCTCCCCGCGGCGTATTGGCCCAGGTTCCACGCGCCGGCCACGTCGATCACGCCCCAATTGGCCACGGTGGCCGTTGCCCGTGGGACCGCGTCGATGTAGACAACGAACGTCGTCCCGTCGAACGCGAGACACAGATGGCGCCAGGCGCCGTCGGTCGTCGGCGAGGTGGCGAGGTAGGTCCCCACGCCGAGCGAATCGCGTATCCATACGAAGATCTTCCCATACTCGGCCGATCCCGACCCGTACGTGAAAACCATCACCGACGGATTCCCGCTCACGCCCCAATTGAACAGATACCGCGGGACCGCGTCGCTCATCACATCCCGCCGAAACCAGCACGCGATCGACCACGGCCCGCTATTGGGCGCGGCGTCGCCCAGCGCCAACGCCGCGTGATCGGCAATCAGCGTATAGTCGTCAATGCCGTTGTACAACAGTGCCATGAGAGTCAAGAGTCGAGAGTCAAGTGCCGAAGGTCGAGTGCTCTGGACTCTCGACTCTTGACGCTCGACTTTTTTACGCCACTGGAATTTCGATCACCACGTATATCACGTACAAATCGCCACCGAGATTGTTCGACGATGCTTGCGGCCGGCTGTAGCGGCTGAATACCACGTCGCCGGCCGACCAGCCGAGGTTAGCCACCGTCTCGGTCCACGAATGGATCGAGATTTCATCCTGCGCGGCCTCGACCGCGCGGTCGCCGCTGTCTTCGTCCGTGTAGCCGCCGTCGAAATCTTCGCCGTCGGCCACCGAACAAAAGCCCAGCGTATGGGCAACGTTTTTTCCGGCCTCGGCCGTCGCCGGCGCGCACGCCACGCGGAACGTCACCGTCCCGCCCGCGTCAAGTTCCCGCGGCACGGCGAAACGGAAGTTGGCGTATTCCTCGGTCGTCGCGTCGAACGCCCGAACAAGCGTCTTGACGTTCGAGCCCGACAGGAACACAACCGGCGCCGCATTGGCTTCCAGCCCCATCATCGCCGCCGCATCGAGTTGAATTTCGCAAAGAGACATGGGTCGAGGAAGGGATGAGAAATTAGGGATTGGGGATTAGAGATTGGAGCGGAAGAATCAGGGTCGAGAGTCAAGTGTCAAGAGTCCAGTGTCGAGAGTCCGGAGTTGAGAGAGGATCTGAAATTCTAAATTTGAGATTTGAAATCCCAGAGTTCGGTCCTGAGCCCTCCCTACTGCCACCTACTGCTTACTGCTCGCCGCCTGCTGCCTACTGCCCGCTGTCGGCTGCCCGCTGCCTGCCGCGTCAGCCCGTGCATTTCACGACGAAGCGCGGATTGATCACCGCCGCGGCGCCTCGCTCGGAGGCCTTGAATCGCACGACGATGTCCTGGTTGAAATCGGCCTCGCTGCCCAGCGGCGATTGCGTCACCGTGATCGGCCAGTTCTCCATGTAGGCGAACGCCTTGCGCAGCTCGCCGATGAACCACCACTTTTTCGCGTCGGCCACCGAGACGCCCGAGGCAATGATCCGCCGATAGGCCAGCCGGCTTTCGACCACCGTGTAGTTGCCCAGCGGGTTGGCCGCCGTGGTGGTCGTCGCGCTTCCGGCGGCGGAATAAGAAATCTCGGCCGCGTTGAACACGCGATGGGCCGCGTGGCGATAGGCCGGCATCACCAGCACCGTGGTGGCCTGGACCAGCACCGGCTCGCCCGTGTTCGGGTCGAGGATGTCGGCGAACAGTTGCTCGGCCGCGTCGACGTCGGTCCAATCGACCAGCTCGTTGGCGGCCAGCTCGTTGGTCCAGGCGTGATTGTCGGCCGCCGCGTAGTATGTGTCGTGGCTCGTGCCGTTGTGTTTGTAGTTATTCGTCGCGCCGACGACCAGATCGACCAGCCGCTTCTCCTTGTTCAGTCCGAGAATCTCGCCCACCTCGGCCGCCCGGCTGAGCACCAGATTGGTCCGGTCGAAGAAGATCGCCTCCTTCGTGACCGGCACGATGAGCCCGTGCTTCGTCGTGGCGGGCGTCTCGATATAGTCCTCGCCGAATCCGACGTTCGGATAGGGCATGCCGGGGTGAACCTCCGTCGCGTCGTCGCCGAGACGGCCCACGCCCGGAATGATCTCGCCGTCGAGCCGCGTGGGAATCGTGTCGACCAGCCGCGACACGACGAACGCCTCGTTGCGATAGGCGTCGAGGATTTTCGAGTAGATCACCTGGCCGGCCACGTTCAAGAAGGCGGTGGCGTCGACGCCTTCGCCCGCTTCGAGCAGGCTCACGCCGCCCGTGTTGCGCGGATCGAGCCCGCGGACCCACTCATGCCCGTCGGGAATGAGTCCCTCGGCCAGGTCGCGGAGGCTGAAATCCTCGGGCCTCAAGTCGCCTTGGGCCAGCGCCTCGGAAAGATGCGCGACCGTCTTTTGCGCGCCGTCCATCTCATACTGCCGGCGAAGTTCACGATATCGAATCGTTGTCACGGATAGAATCCTCCAAAAGAATTGAGAGTCCAGAGTCGAGAGTCGAGAGTCGATCTGAAATTTCAGATTTGAGATTTGAGATCCCGGGAATATACCTGCTGCCCCTCTGCCTGCCGTCTACTGCCTACTGCCCTCTGCCCGCTGAAATCACACTCCGCCGGTCATCACCGTCGAACGGATATCGACCAGCACGGTCGTCGTGGCGTCGGCGGCCCGGCGGGCCACGCGGCCGACGGCGTTGGCGCTCACGCCGACTCCGTCGACTTGTTGATTCATAAGGGCGTTGCCCCCCGCATTCTCGTCGGCGCCGATCAAGTCGCCCAACTCGAATGTGCCGCTGGGGCAGTCGAACTCAAACACGCCGGTCGTCGCCACGCGGATCGGGCCGGCGTCGCCCGCGCGGCTCCGCTGCATGGCCACGCCGAGAAATTTCGACGCAAAAAGTTGCTGGTTCGCTGACTCGCTCTCCTGGTCCGGCTGGGCCGAAGCCGGCTTGGCGTCATCCGTGTCCTGATACACCAGATCACCGATCTCGATCACCGTGGCGCTATCCACCGCCGCCACCACCGGATTCGTGTCGCCGTATCGCCAACGCATCTTGTCGCTCATGGAATAAGCTCCTGTTTCAAGGGATTGGGGATTAGGGATTGGGGATTGGATTTAGAGGACATGCTAAACGCCGTAATGGCTTGCTCTAATCCCCAATCCCCAATCCCTCCTTTTCACGTAATCGCCTTCACAAACGTTTTCGCGTCCATCGTTCGTCGTCCGTCGAGCGTACTCGGGTCGCGTGATAGCGGCCGATGCCGGACCCCGTTGCGAACCAGGCTCTCGGCCAGCACGACCCGATCGCGGATCAACTCCCGCACCTCCTGTTCATCCGCCGCCAGCAGAAGCGTCTCGAGGAATCGTTCGCTGACCAACGTGCCCTCCGGCACGGATCGGCCCACGGTTTCGCTGAGACGAGATTCGCCAAGCAGTTTACAAATCAACAGACAACGGCGAGCCTGCGCCTCCGAGGCCCGCAATCGCTTCAGTTCCACTTCCGTGCGAAGAAGCTCTTCTTTCACCCGCTGCAATTCGCCCGACGATTCGGCAACCGCCGTCTCCGTCGTCTCGGCCGGCGACGATTCGCGCGATTCCTCGACCGGATCGCCTTCCTCCGCCACCGACTCAAAGAGTCCTTGCGTTGTGGCCGGATCGGCCACCAGATCGACGCTTTGCACCCGGGTAATGGCTTCAACTACCGTCCGTTCGCCTTGACGCGACGTCCTCGCGAGCACGTTGTGCGAGAATCCGACGTTTTCCGGCGAGTGTTCCGCGTCCCAGAGCAACTGCTCGGCCAGGACGTGCTTGGGATTGAAATGGAAATCAGCAAACAACCCTTCGCCTTCGCGGACCGACACGTTCCGCAGATTGCCGATGCGGTCCTGATAATCACGGGCCGCCTGCGGATTGGCCTTCGGATGATTGACGTTCACCTTGGCCCCTTCGTAGAGTCCCACGGCGCCGGTCAGCGCCTCGGCCAGGTAGGTTCGGCCGTTGCGCGACCGCAGGCCCAGCACCTTCACGCCGCGAAGGATTCCCTGTTGCCGATCGACCCGCATCGACACCCCGCGCGAATCGACGAATTCCTGAATCATCTCGCTCATCGCGTATGTCCTCGCAAGAACTTTTTTTCTCCGCGCCCCCGCGTCTCCGCGTGATAACCTTGTCCTGTCGCGCCCCCCTCCGCGCACAAAAAAAGCCCACCGGCCACAAAGGGCTCTGGTGGGCTCGTCGGATACCCGCCGCAAGGGACAGGCTCGTCGGATACCGTGTGTGGAGGGATTGGAGATTAGGGATTGGGGATTGGCATGTTTCTTCGCTCCTAATCCCTAATTCCCAATTCCCAATCCCTCATCGCTCCACTCTCTCAATCCGTCTCCGGATATGCTGAATCGTTCCATCCTGGACGCACAGCTCGATGCCGGCCGTTCCGTGGAATCCTCGCCGAAGGACTTCGATGAGCACTTCGGCCATCGCCGCGCGAAGCTGCGACACTTTCTCTTGATTGGCCGGCGTTTTGCATTGCGTAACCATGGGCCCGAGAATACCCGCCGGGCCCACGATTTTCAAGCCGAGTTTTTGGCCACCGTCAAGAACATAACTCGCCAAAGATTTCACCACGGAGGCACGGAGGATACGGAGAAGAAGTCGTTGTAGGTCAGTCGTAGTCGTAGGTCAGGCTGTGCCTGACGGAATCACGACAACGGTCAGATGCAATTTGCTCCGCAAGATGTCAGGCACAGCCTGACCTACCAGAATCAGCACGGAGGACACGGAGAATCACCTCCGTGTTCTCCGTGCCTCCGTGGTAAGAATCCCCTCGGCATACTCGCCGGCCTACGAGCAGCCCATGCTGTTGCCGCAATTGTGGCACAGATAGCAGTTGCCGTTGCGCACCGTGATCGCGCCGCAGCCGTCGCACGCCGGCGCGTCGGTCTGGAAACTGGCGAATTGCTCGCGGCGGCCCGTCGGCATGGGCACGTTGCGCGCGTGCTCCAGCGCGTCGGCGATTTTTTCGGTGTCCGCGCCCGGCGGAGGCGTCGGCGCGTGGGCCCGTCCGTTCACCGGGCTCTTGCCGTTGCTGCTCGTGTGGTTGGCGGCGGTTCCTTGCCCGGCGTCCGGCCCACCGGCCTTCGTGGCGGTGGGCCGCTGCTCTGTTTCCGTGTCCCCCGATTCGCCCCCGGTCGGCTTGTCGAGCGTCGGCATGGCCGTGCCGTTGTTTTCCTCGCGGAAGCCGGGCAGGAACGTCACGCCCAGCCACCGGAAGATGTAGTCGATGATGCTTTTGGCGAAGCGAACGTCGGGATTGTTCGTGTGGCCCATCGGCTCGAACCGCGTGTGCGAAAACTTGCTCACGTACACGTCCAGCGGCACGCCGTATTGCAAACTCATCGACACAGCCGTGCCGAAGCAGTCCATCATCCCGCCGATCGTGCTGCCTTCCTTGGCCATCGTGATGAACAGTTCGCCGGGCCGCCCGTCGGGATAGAGCCCCACGGTGATGTAACCCTCGTGGCCCGCCACGCTGAATTTGTGCGTGATCGACTGTCGCGTGTCGGGCAGCCGCTCGCGGCGCGGCGTAGCGCCCGACTTCTTGTCCTTCTTCTTCCGCGTCGAAAGCGGCTGGGCCCCCTTCGAGCCGTCGCGATAAATGGCCAGCGCCTTCAGCCCCAGTCGCCAGCCTTCCAGGTAGGCCTGCGCGACGTCGTCCGGCGTGCTCGTTTTCGGCATGTTGACCGTCTTCGAGATCGCGCCCGAAATGAACGGCTGCGCGGCCGCCATCATGCGAATATGGGCCATCCACGGAATCGACCGCTTCCCGCCCGCCGGCTGAAACGCGCAGTCGAACACGGGCAGGTGCTCGTCGTGGACGTCGGGCGAGCCCTCGATCGTCCCCTCTTTTTCGACGTAGGCCGTGATCGCCTTGATTTCCTCTTCGCTGTAGCCCAACGTCTTGAGTCCCGCCGGCACCGTCCGGTTGACGATCCGCAGCGTGCCGCCGCCGGCCAGTTGCTTGTATTTGACCAGCGCGATGTCCGGCTCGATGCCCGTCGTGTCGCAGTCCATCATGAAACTGATCGTGCCGGTCGGGGCGAGCACCGTGGCCTGGGCGTTGCGGAATCCGCACTTGTCGCCCAGCGCGACCACCTCGTTCCAGACCCGCCGGGCCGCCTCGACGAGATACTCGGGACAATGGGCCGCGATGTCGTCGATCTTCTCGCGGTGCTTGAGCATCACGCGCAACATCGGCAGCCGGTTCTCTTCATAACCGTCGAACGGGCCGACCGTGGCGGCCAGTTCGGCGCTGGTGCGGTTGGCCACGCCGTGCAGCAGGGCCGTGATCGCGCCGCAAAGCCCGCGAGCCTCCTCCGAGTCGTAGGGCAACCCGGCGGCCATCAACAGGCTGCCCAGGTTCGAGTAGCCCAGCCCGATCGGCCGGAAGCGGTGGCTTGTCTCCGCGATCCGCTTCGTCGGATAGCTCGCGTGATCGATAAGGATTTCCTGGGCGATGAAAACCGTGCGGCACGCCTTGCCGAACCGCTCGACGTCGAACCGCCCGTCGTCCGTGCGGAATTTCATCAGGTTGATGCTGGCCAGGTTGCACGCCGAATCGTCGAGAAACATGTACTCGCTGCACGGATTCGAGGCGTTGATCCGGCCCGAATTTGGACACGTGTGCCATCGGTTGATCGTGGTGTCGTATTGCAGCCCGGGATCGCCGCACGCCCAAGCCGCCTGCGCGATCTTGCCCATCAGTTCCTTGGCCGAGTGAGTGGGGCCTTCGCGGCCCGGATTGGTCACCCAATGGGTCTTCCACGGCTGATCGCGCTCGACCGCCTTCATGAACTCATCCGACACGCGGACCGAAAGATTGGCGTTCTGGAAGAGGATCGACCCATAGGCGTCGTCCGCCGTGTAGCCCTCTTCCATCAGCAGAAACGCTTTCTTCTCCTCGTGGCACTTGCACTCGATGAATTCGAGGATGTCGGGATGCCCGATTTTCAGCGATTGCATCTTGGCGGCCCGGCGGGTCTTGCCGCCGCTTTTCACCACCGCGGCGATCTGGTCGTAGACCCGCATGAACGAGAGCGGCCCCGACGGCTTTCCGCCGCCGGCCAGCTTCTCGTGGTGCGATCGCAACGTCGAGAGGTCCGTGCCCGTGCCCGAGCCGAACTTGAAGAGCATGGCCTCGCTTCGGGCCAGCTCCATGATGTCCTCCATGTTGTCGCGCACGCTCTGAATGAAGCAGGCCGACGCCTGGGGAAACTCATAGGGGTTTTCCGGCTGGCGAACTTGCTTTTCCTCGGGATCCCAAATCCAGTTGCACGAGGCGCCCTCGACGCCGTACTGGTGATACAGCCCGACGTTAAACCAGACGGGCGAATTGAACGAAGCGTACTGATGGAGGCACAGCCACGCCAATTCGCGATAGAACCGCTCGGCGTCGTCGGCCGTGGCGAAGTAGCCGTCGCCAAGTCCCCAGTCGGCGATCGTGCGGCACACGCGATGAACCAATTGCCGCACGCTCGTCTCTCGTTCCTTGGTGCCGTTCTCGCCGTAGAAATATTTACTCGCGACGACGTTGGTGGCCAATTGGGTCCACGTCGTCGGGATTTCGCAATTCGGCTGCTCGAAAAACGTGCCGCCGCCCTCTTCCTTGATGGCCGCGACGCGCAACTCCCACTCGACTGTGTCGAACGGGTCCGCCACGTCCGTCGGGCAGAAACACGCATCAATGGTGAGTCCCTGATTCGCGGGCGCGAAACGTGCGTTCACCCGACTCTCCCGATCCGCTCTTCGCGTTCCGTTGTCCACTCTGAGTTCGACGTTTTCCATTTCCATGACTGATGTTCCTTCTTCCGTGAGCGCCGGCCATCCGTACCGGATAATGTACACCCGTACAATTCTATCCCCAGACCAACCGAGCCGCCAACGCAGCTTATCTAACCACTCAGAAACTGCCACTCCAAAGAGTTATTCACAATAACACTTAGGAACTAATTGACGCCTTCCACCACCAATATATTGTACCATCCACAGACGTGACCACAACATACAGGTGAGATCGTCAGAGTGTAGTCGGATCTTTTAACCCGTCAATGACGCCCTTCACGCGGGCTCCAACACCTTGCCGGCAAAGCGTTTGTGTGGTTCCGGTTAGACGGGCTACCCGATCGGGCTAGACGGGCCAATACCACGCGCCGCTCGGGTTTTTCCGAGGTTTGGGAGATTCCTCGCGGACTCCTTGGCGAAAGAACCCTCGTAAAATTTTTTCAGAAAAATCAGCTCTCCCCCCAGCCGAGCATACGACCAGGAAGACAAGGCAAACACGATGTGCTCTCCCCCTCCAACGCGACCGGCTTCGCGCATCGGCACATGGGTGAACCGCGAAGATCGCGAAGAACGCGAAGGTGAGGAAAGGACCATTTGATGAGCCGTGCCGTGCAGATTATCCTTTCGTATGTTTCGCGTCTTTCGTGGTTCCCCAAAACTCCATGCGACTCCGCCATGCTTCCCCGCGTCCTCGAGCCCGAGGTGATGGATAGCCCGTCCGAGGCGGCTGACTACGACGCCATGGACCATGCCGAGGTGAATCGCGTTTTTGTCGCCGACCTCTTGGCCGCCGGACTGCCCGACGGGCCTATCCTCGACTTGGGCGCCGGCACGGCGCTGATCCCGATCGAGCTGGCCCGTCGATGCGACACGGTCCGCCTCGTTGCCGCCGACGCCGCGCGACACATGCTTCATGCGGCCGAAGCAAACGTCCGTCGCGCGGGCCTGTCCGGGCGCATCACGCTGCAATGCGTCGACGCAAAACGGCTGCCCTACGCCGACGCGTCGTTCGCCACGGTCATGTCGAACAGCCTCGTTCACCACGTGGCCGACCCCTGGCCCGTGCTCGCCGAGGCGTGGCGCGTGCTGACGCCCGGCGGGCTCCTTTTCTTCCGCGATCTGGCCCGGCCCGCCGACGATCGTGCGGTGGCGAGGGTCGTCGATACCTATGCGGCCGGCGCCAACGCGCACCAGCGTCGGATGCTGGAAGACTCGCTCCGCGCCGCGCTGACGGTTGAGGAAATGGCCTCGCTGATTGCGAAACTTGGCGCCGGTCCTGGGACCTTGACGCTCACCAGCGACCGCCACTGGACATGGATGGCCCGAAAATCCGAGCCGCGACCGTGAGGGAGCGGTGGTTTGGAAAGACGCGCCACGGTGTTTTCCGCTCCCTCACGGTCGCGGCTCGGTTATATCGGATCCTACCGCCCGCACCGCAGGAACCGAAACAGGCCGTGCAGCCGGAATCCGCCGCCAAGGCCCAGCAACCGCTCGACCGGCCGTTGGGGTTGGGCCCCCGCGTAGAGAGATAAGGATCGCTGGACTTCGTTCAACAGATCCTCGAAGACGGAATTCAGTGCCCCGTATAGATCGCTGAATCGTTCGGCCGTTTCCGGCGATCGTTTGCGACGCTCTGCCTCGGCCGCGTCCAAACGGAGCGTCTTGCTCAATGCTCGGTTGAAACTCTGCCCATCCACGCCGCACGCGTGAAACCACAGCGAGTCGCGCGAGCTCACCAAAAAATTCGTCGCGTCGGCGCCAATGTCCAACGCGGCCACGACAGGCCCAGTCCCAGTGGAGGATCCGCCGTCCGAGCCGGTCAAATAATCATGAACCAGGAAATTGTGCAGGCCCACGAAATCCGGTTGCAGCACGTCCACGCGCAGTTTGAGCGACTTGAAAACCGCCGACAACGAGTCCGTCATGGCCCGTTTCGCCGCGACCAGCAGGATCTCGCGTCCCGGCGCGACGTCGGGCTTTGCCTCCTCGGACGCCGCGCCCTCGAACGCATGGAAGTCCCACGCGAGTTTGTCCATCGGCATCGGAAATTTATTGGCGGCCTCGAACGAAACCAGCTTGGCCATCTTGGCGGCGTCCACCGGCGGAATCGTAATCTGGCGGCTGAACGTGGTTCGCCCCGACAGTCCCACGCACACCCGATCGCCTTTCACGTCGCGGCCGCTCAAGAACGCCCTGAGCGATTCCGTCATGATTCTTGCCCGTTCGTCGTTGTCGGCGACGTGGCCGAGCGACTTCGAGTGCTCGACCGAGCACGCATCCTCGATGACCGCTTGCTGTTTTGCGTCGTCCCAACTCAGCCGGACGGCTTTCAGGCTGCCGCATCCCACGTCGATTCCCCAGCCCTGCCGCGCGCCACGCGACCGCATGATGTGCTTGACCCGGTGCAACATCCCCGTTGACCTGACCGACAAGAGATTGATCGGCACGGCCGCCCGACCCATTCCGGCCAACGCCAGACCGCACGCCGTCAAAAAACAGCCGGGCCTTTGCTGCAATTCCGAAGCGTCCAGTTCCTCGGCCCGGCCGATTTTCCTGAATCCGCAAAGCCATTCGACCGAAACGCCTAACGGCGTTTGCTCCGGCGGGCTTGCCCACGGGATCGGTTCCTCCGGCAAAGAGGAGCCCGCCGCCCGAACGCGGCGATCGAGTTCTCCGCAAAGCCGAACGACCCGGGCGTCTTTCGGCGTCCGTTGCTTCAGCCGCCGGGCAACCGCCACGAGCGTCGCGTCGATCACCGGGGCGTTGCGTAAGTCAAACAACAACGCCGCCAATTCCGTCGCCTCTTCGCGCATCCGTTGCATCTCGGGCACTTCCGTCCGAGGAGAGGCCATTTGCTCCAAAAGACGCAATGTCTCCTCGTAACGGTGCTTGGCCAGCGTGTTCCTTGCCAGCGCGACCAGTTGCGCCCGGACCCAATCGTGCAGTTTTTCCGCTTCGGCGTCGGCGGGCTTCAAGGCCGTCAGACGCTCGATCCGCGCCGGCAGATCGAGCAGACGCTTGTCGCGGACGGCCTGGCGGATTTCCTCGATAAGCGTGTTGATCTCGCGGCAACGCTCGGCGATTTCGTCGTGGAGATCCTTCCAATCGTGGGTCTGAAACGGCGGCGGCACCCGCTTGAGATGCGCGGCCGCGGCCTGATAGTCCGAGACGGCCGCGCGTTCGCGGGCCAGCCGGCACGCTTCCTTCGCCTCGGACTGATGCCGTTGCCGTTGGGCGGTCCATTCCGTCGTGAGTTCACGTGCCCGAGTGACGAATTGGATCAAACGGGGGTGCTTGTTCTGGGGGATCGGCGTGAGCCGCTCAATGGCCTCGTCAAATCGATAGTCCGACGCCAACTCTTCCGCCTGGCGGAAATCTTCGTTCAGGCGACTCAACCGCTCGGCCGCGGCATCGACCAAACGGATCCCGCAAGCGCCGCAAAAATTTTCACCCGCCGCGCAGGGTTCCCCGCAACCGAGGCACGGTTCCCACAGCGCGGCCCCGCACTTCGCGCAGAAATTCGACTGCGGCAGATTCTCCTGGCGGCACTGCGAGCAACTCACGGTGGTCCGCGACGCGCTTTCCATGTCCTCAATCGTCGGGATAGGCATCAGCTAAAGCACCGAATTTCTGAATTTAGTCGTTACACGTTTGAAACAATCCGTAGGCCGGGTCGCGACCCGGCAAGGTTGTTGCTCGGGACTATCTGTCGCCGGGTCGCGACCCGGCCTACGGTGATTCGGCGAATTTGGAACTACTGGAATTCCATGAAACCAATCAAGGCGTTCCTCCGCCCAAAGGCTATCGTCGCGTCGTGAGCCGCGTGTGGGCAATGTGTTAGGACTCTGTAACGAAAGGGCGTCCGTGCCCCACGGCACGGACGCCCTTATAACCGATTCGCGGCGGGGGAGGTCTATTCGAACTTCGCCCGCTTGGCCACGTCGCCGCTGAGGAACAAGCCGCTGAAGCACTCGGCCGGCGGAAGGTCCACGGTGCCGTCGCGGTAGCCGACCGTCTTCGCCTCCGCCTCGGTCAACGTCACGCCCTTCATGAACCCGGGGTTCAAATAGCGGTCGCCGTTCGCGTCGGAGAAGTCCTTCACGCTGCCGTCCGCCATCAGAATGTTGCAGCTCAACTGGCTGCCGCCGCCGTGCAAGCAGTAGAAGTCGCGGGTGTCTTGCATCCAGTAATTGCTGCCCGTCACCGGGTCGCCGATCCCCTCCGGCGAGGCCTCGGCGGTCATTTGCGTCTCCAGTTCCACGCCCGTCTTCGGCATGAGCACCAGCTTATGCCCGGCGTCGTACTGGGCCGGACCGTCGCAGAAGGACTCGCACAGCCGGTCGCCCGCGGTGGCGTAAGTCACTTCCTTGCCGTCGTCCGAGAAGCCGGTCGGCGCGGTCGCCGGCGTTCGTTTCAGGTCCAAAGTTAGAATGGCTTCGTCGGGATCGCCCGGCGCGGCGTCGCCCAACAGCGGGATCACCGACGTGGCGACCGGCGAGCTGTCCGTGATCTTGCGGCTCAACGGGCCAAGCGTCATTTTCAACCCCTTGAAGCTGTAGCTGCCCGATTCAATCTTGGAACTCAAGGGCGTGGCGCCGGGCTGGAACCGCACGCCCCCGCGCACCAAAAACCAACTCGCGGCGTAGTTCGTGTTATAACCCTTTTCAAGCAGGGCCCGGGTGATAAAGTCGGCCCGCTCCGGCGTGCTGACCGCGGTGCCGCCGAAGCTGCTCCCGCCGTAGTTGCACGTGCCGCACGCCAGCCGGTCGGCCGAGGCCCCGTCCTTGCCGCTGGTCGTGTCGTTGCCGAGCATGTCGTTCCATTTTTCCTGATACTGGATCGGATTCGTCGGGCAAAGCATCTCGCCCGGGCTGCCGGCGCCCGTGTTCACGATGTCGGCCACCCAGCCCCACGTGTCGGGGCAGCCGTCCCGGCGAAAATCATACGCGCCCGAGCAATACCGCTGCGACGGATCCCGGTCGGCGAACATGCTCATGCCGAGGTAACACTGCCGCAGGTTGCTTTTGCAGCTCGCGCTGCGCGCCGCCTCGCGGGCACGCGACAAGGCTGGCATCAACATGGCAACCAAAACGCCAATGATGGCGACGACGACCAGCAGCTCGACCAGCGTAAAGCCGCGACGTTGGAAAATAGTTCTCATTTTCAAGACCTCCTCGTGGAAATGTGATACGGAAACTCCAAACAATATTCTGTTCTTGCGGGGCGACCTCCTACCGCAACTGCCACGTGCCGCATACCTCCTCTTCCGGCAATTCAATGGTGTCGTCGGCGAAGCCGTTCGCCGCGGTGGGCTCAAAACCGTTGTTCAACAAGCCGTCGTCGTTCGCGTCCGCGAACATCCGAACGCTTCCGTCGGCAAACAAAATATTGCAGCAGCCGCGATGCACGGGAGCGAAGTTCCGATAGTCCTGAAGCGTGGCCTGCCATCCCGCGTACCAGCCGTTCGTGCCCGTTCGTGGCGTTCCCGTGGAAAAGCTGGGCGTTTCCATCGCGGGATTCGTGACCGGTCCTTTCGTCATGGTCGCCGCGGTGGGAAGCCCCGAAAGATTCTCGCCGATCGACATCGAGAGCAACTCCGACGGCCCGCCGCAGCCCAACAGGGGGACAAAACTACTGGATCGCTTCGCCAGATCGGCCCGCGCCTGGGTCAACGGCCCCATCGTCGAGTGCGGGGACTCCAGCGACGGCGAAATGCCCGCCTTGTCGCTGGTCAAATTGCCGCTGTTGTCCAGACGCGCTCCCGAGCGGACCAGCCACCAGCTCGCCGTGTAGTTCGTGTTGAAATGCTCGTTGTAGACTTCTTTCTCGACGTGCTGGCGACGCTCCTCGGCGTCCGGCGCCAGGTGGAAATCGACGATCGCCCGGCACGGATTCCGCACGATCGTTCCGTTGGGCTCGGTCCGCGGCGGGCTGCCCAGCCAGTTCACGCCCTCGTCGCTCATCGACGACGGGTCCATGTGCAGCAAATCGTTGTAAGTCCGGCTGATTTGGCAAGGGTTCGAGGGACACAGCATCTTTCCCGTCGGAGTCCCCATCCGCGCCTGGTCGGCCACCCAGCCGATCTCCGTGACGCAGCCGTCCTGCTTCCAGTCGAAGGCGCCCGAGCAAAGCGTTTTAAAGCGGTCGGCATGAGCCATCATGCCCACGCCAAATTGCCGCAGATTGCTCGCGCAGGTGGCCCGGCGGGCGGACTCGCGCGCGGCGCCGAGCGCCGGAAACAGCAGAGCCACCAACAGGCCGATAATCGCGATGACCACCAGCAATTCGATCAACGTGAAACCGCCCGTCCGGCGTCTGGCGATACCGTCGCCGCATTCCTTATTCGATACTCGCATGATCCACTCCTTTTCCCAGGGTCCCGTGGTTCGCCTCGGCCTGTTCGGAAGACGCCGCCGGCCGGGCCGAATCCCCCGTCCAACGAAAAGCGACCCACAAGTCACTGCTGTTATCGAAAACGCGAGTGAGCGTGTGATGAGCGAGAAAGAAATCTTCGATCAATTCCGTGTTAGGAGCGTGTTTCCGAAGCGCAAGCCGGGCGTTATAATGGACGTAGGCCGGGTCGCGACCCGGCGCGCGTTGCGCGATGAATCCCGTTGCCCTCGTCATGCGCCGGGTCACGACCCGGCCTACATTGGACCAAACCGTGAACGATCTCCCCGACACCCACGCCACCCCGACGCCCACGCCCACCGACGAAATGACGCCCGGCCAACGGGCCGAGGCCCGTCGCTACGGCCGGCAACATCTCGCGTGCGACCTCGTCGATCGCGCCGTGGACCTCGTCTATCTTGGCCTCGCGGCGTTTCTGCTGGCACGGCCAATTGACGCATGGCTCCAGGAAAGTTCTCACTTGTTGGCCGATTGTTGGACGCTTCGCCTGGTCGTCCTTTTTCTGATCATCCTCGCGGGCCACGTCGCCGTGTCGTTCCCGTTGTCCTTCTACTCGGGCCACGTTCTGGAGCATCGCTTCGGGCTGAGCAACCAAACCTTTCGCGCCTGGCTGTGGCGCTACGCGAAACGCATGGCCCTGGCCGCCGTGTTCGGACTGGCCATGTTCGCGGGGCTCTTCTGGCTCATCTGGACCACGGACGCCTATTGGTGGCTCGTCGGCGCCGCCGCGTTTTTCGTGGTCAGCGTGATCCTGGGCCGGCTCATGCCCGTGCTAATTATGCCCCTGTTCTACAAGATCGCGAGGCTCGACCGGCCGGACCTCATGGAGCGGCTCGTCCGTCTGGCCGAGGGAACCGGCCTGTCGATCGAAGGCGTTTATCGGCTCGACATGAGCGAGGAAACGTCCAAGGCCAACGCCATGCTCGCCGGACTGGGCCGCACGCGCCGCGTGCTCTTGGGCGACACGCTCCTGGCCCAGTTCAGCTTGGACGAACTCGAAGTGATCTTCGCCCACGAGATCGGCCACCACGTGTTTCGCCATCTCACGAAGATGTTGCTCGCGGGCCTGGTCTCGAGCGCGGCCGGGTTTTGGATCTGCGATCGGTTGATTCGACTTTGGGTCGGCGGCGACGCCGTCGCGTTCGACTATGCTCAACTGCCGGTCCACTCGCTGCCGCTGGTGATGTTCATCCTGACGGCGTTCAGCATGCTGCTTGAGCCGATCCAGAACATGATCAGCCGCCGTTACGAGCGTCAGTGCGACCGCTACGCCTTGGAGCGGACCGGCTTGAAGGCGGCGTTTGTGTCGGCGTTTCACCGCTTGGCCCGGCTGAACAAGGACGATCCCGACCCGCCGCGGCTCGAAGTGTTTCTCTTCCACAGCCACCCGCCCATCGGCCAACGAATCGCCCTGGCCGAGTCGTTCGACCGGCCCTAGGCAATGCCTACGCCGTTCCTAGGGCATCCGTCCCCAAGCGAGATGTAGGGTGGGCACCGCCCACCAAAAGATTTTCTCTAGCCCAGGCGTTAGCTATTTTCTCTAGCCCAGGCGTTTACGCCTGGGTTTAAGGGCAATAAAAAAAGTATTTCAACGAGCCCCTTTAGGGGCGTGACGCGACTCGATCTTGCCATCGGTGACACACGCTTGTCACCGAGGGAACCTACGTTTGAGCATGGGTGGTTCCTTGCCTCATTTGGTGCTGCTGGTGAGCGTGTTGGCGGTCCGATCCTCCGACATGAGCCTCTTCGAGCGGCGCGTGTTGCGGCTCGTCGCGCTCGGCTGCAACCGCCGTCAGATCGCCGCGCTGGTGGACCAACCGATCGATGCCGTCCGGCAATGCCAAGTGGAGTTGAAGCAAAAGACCGGCGCCGCGACTCTCCGTCGACTCGCTCGCTGGGCCCGCCGCCAAAGACTCGTCCTGCCCGACGACCGCCTCACCGCGCTCGAACGCGCGCGGCTTGAACGATCCAGAGGTGGCAAGTCCTTCGTTCTTGTTAACGCAAGGACACGAAGACGCAGAGACGCAAAGAAGAATTAAGACAGAGAATCCTTGCGTCTTTGCGTTGAGGTCCGCCGGGCGCCGTTGCCGGTTTGTCGAGCAGTGCGGTGCTCGGGCAGCCCGGTTGGCGTCGTGCGCGCAAAAAGAACCCGCTAGAAGTCAGTCAGGTATCGACGTCTAGCGGGTTTCCACCGCGGGTTCATGCCTGACGCCTCATGCGGTGGCCCTGTCAGAACAAGGTTGGCGAGGCAGCCATACGCGATGTCCTGACATTAAAACTATAGGTCGAAAACGGCAAAAGGCAAGCCGCCGCCGGGTGGATTTTTTTTAGAGAGTGCTACTCGGCCTTGACCGCCGGTTGGGGCTCGACACCCTGCCATGGATTGGGCCAGTCGCCCCAGTGTTCCAGATAATCGGCGTAGGCCTTGACCGAAGGGCTTCGCTCTTCGATCCAGTGTTTCGTCCCGGTGATGAGTTCCTGTTCCGTGTCGAGCGTGATCTCGCCGCCCACCACGCGCGATCTT